>Ga0316189_10001477_pt1 | contig 23315 bp, 24 predicted proteins | sample LowCovwburrow_MG_FD_204930 | JGI IMG/M metagenome (GOLD analysis project Ga0316189, IMG submission 204930) | Coastal sediment microbial communities from Maine, United States - Lowes Cove worm burrow | ecosystem: Environmental > Aquatic > Marine > Coastal > Sediment | place: USA: Maine... | reverse complement strand
GTGCCAGTCGTCGGGGCGCGGCAGCGTGAGCGTCTGTGCGGTCAGAACGCCAGCCCTGCGGAGAGGAAGGCCCAGCCGCTGAGGTTCCCCTCGGACAGGTTGGTGCCGGCCCATCCCGGCCCCAGCCCGACGTGTGCGGTGGCTTGGATGCCGAGGTTGGGAGTGAACCAGTACACGCCGGTACCGGCGAGGTCGGGTCCGACGGCGAAGCCCCACGGAGCGCGCGGGAAGACCGGGTCGATCAAGCCGCCCAGCCCGACTCCGAACGTGGCGCTTAGGCGCTCGTCGCAGGCTACGCACGCAAACTCGGGCCGCCAGCGGAGCGCCCAGTTGAACGTGGGTTCGTTCAGGGCCAGATCGCGGGGCAGCCCCACGCCGAGGACGAACGAGGCCTGATGGGCGAACCATGCCTCGCCCTGGAGGGACAGCAGCGTGGGCATACCCACGCCCACGCCGAGGGTGGAGTTGGGGGGCTTGAAGTCTTGTGCAGCGGCTGCCGCGACCAAACAGGCAAGGAGCATGCTGGCCGATTACCCCGATGGGCCGATCGGGTCCAGCGGCACCTTGGCGCGACGGCGCCGGGTATCGGGTACACTCTTGGTTCGAGAGCTTCCCATGGGGACACGTGGCGCGACAGGGACGACCTCCAGGCAACCCTCGGGAACAGCGGCGAGCTGAGCTCACCGATCCGTTTGCGACCGGGGCCCCCGACCTGGATGAGACGACGTCCGCAAAGCGCGGCGTGGACGAGATGCGCGCCGCCGGCAACCTGGGCCCCGTCGAGGAGTTCACGCTCAACCTGGGTTACGAGGCGAGCGCGTCGGCCGAGGACGCAGTCGAGCTCGAGGAGCCGAGCGCCGACATCGTGGACAGGATGTTCGATGAGGCGGCGGGGGTTCCATCCGAACGCCTCGCGCCACGTGCTGTGGCGCCGCCGCGCCCCAGCAGGCGACGCAGCCGGCGCCCGGGCGGCGAGGCACCGGCTCGGCCCCCGGGAACGTTCGAGGAGCTGCTCACGCTCAAGGACGCGCCGCTGGGTGGCGACGACACGATCGGTCGCTCGCTCGAGCTGCTGACGATCGGCGACGCGCCGCCGGAGGGCGAGGAGACGATCGGCGCCTCGCTGGAGCGGATCGGTACTGAGCCCGCATCGGATGATCCGCCGACAGTTCCGCTGGCGCGCCAGGAGCTGGCGAGTCCCTCGACGACGCCGGTGAGCGACCGGATGCGACGGCAGACGTACACGCCGTCCGGCGCCGCGCCGCCGCGGTCCACACCCAAGCTGGCGTCGCCGGATCAGCTGGGGTCGGGCGAGGACCCGTACCGGGAGCCAGTCCTGGCCTGGGTCGCCACGCTGTTCGGTTCGATGTTCGTGGGCGCGGCGGTGGTCACGCTGGTCATCGCGCTGGTGTACTTTTTCTAGCGACGGGTTGGGCGTCCCACCCCTGGCTGGGGGTGTCCTGATCGTGGTCGCACCGGCCCTGGTGCGAGCGCCTCTTGGCGTGCGTCCTTCGGACTGACCCGCTCTGCGTTTCGTGCACCTGTGATCAGCGAGGTGGACGCTGCGGCGCGCCGGCTCGAGGACAGGCTGCAACCGCGTCGTCGGCCGTGGGGTGCGTTCGTGCGGGGCGGAACGCAGCGCCGCGAGCGCGGTGTTCGCGGCCGAGAAGCTGGTGGACCCCGATGACCCTTCCCTCGACCCGTGGGAGGAGCGCATGCTCGACGCCATCGACGCACACGTCATGCTCTGGCCGGCGACCCGAAGAACGAGATCCTGAAGTTCAAGGCGGGCACGCTGCTCGCGCCGATGCGGGTCGCTTCGAGGAGGCCGAGACGCTTCGAGCTCGCTAGAAGTCGACCGCGGCGATGCCCTGGCGCACCTTGTCGGCGGCCTGCGGCCAGCTGCTCTCCAGGCGCAGGACGCCGCGCGGGCAGACGTGGGCGCACATCCCGCAGCCCACGCAGCTGGAGCGGGTGAACGTCTGGTTCGACTGCGCGTAGGAGCGCACGTCGATGCCCATCTCGCAGTAGGTGGTGCAGTTGCCGCAGCTGATGCACATGTCCTTCTTGACCCGGATTCGGAACCGGCCTGCCTTCTGGGTGATGCCCAGCAGCGCGGCCATCGGGCAGAAGTTGCGGCACCAGACGCGGGGGCCGAGCACCGGGTACAAGCCCGTGCCCACGACGCCGGCCAGGATCAGGCCCACGACGAAGCCGTACCAGGACTTCACGCTGCTCGCGAGGCCGGCGTACCAGGCGGCCTTGAACTCCAGCATCTCACCGATACCGACCATCGCGGTGCTGGTGAACGCGAGGAACAGCACTGTGTGGATCGCGTACTTCTCGAAGCGCCAGGACTGGCTGGTCGACGAGGTGAGGTGCCGCCAGGGGTCGCCGAAGGTGTTGGCGAGGGCCCCGCAGCCGCAGACCCAGCTGCAGTACCAGCGCTTGCCCGTGAAGATCGCGAGCGCAGGGGCCACGACCAGCGCGCCGACCACGGTGTACACCGCCAGGTAGACCGGCAGCGCCTGCAGGGTGTGGGGGTACAGGTAGTCGTACTTGAGCGGCCAGAAGTAGCTGAAGTAGAACGCGGGATGACCGAACATCGGCATGATGAACGGCAGGGTGAACCCGAGCAACACCTGGATGGTCACGTTGGTGGCGATCCGGAGCTGGTTGTACCGGCTGTTTCCGTGGTGGCGCAGGTAGTACAGTCCGCCGATGATCATGAACACGCTGTACAGCAGGCCATACAGCATCCACTTGTTGCCGAGCCCGAGCTGCTGTGCGGGCTGCTCGAAGAAGTCGGTCCAGTACAGCGTGATGTAGAAGCCGATCAGGATGGCGGACATCAGATAGGCGCTGGGGCCCCGTGTCCGCCAGCGCTGGCGGTAGGTGTGCATCAACCCTTGTTGGGCCTGCAGGTGCATCTCTACGCTCCTTGGATGACGTCGCGGCTGGCGTCGTACGGGATCACGAGGGGGGGCACGAACTCGGTGTCGAACCGCGCCTCGTTGAGGTGTTCGAGGACCCAGCTGAGCGGGCGGCGCTCGTCCAGCCAACGCAGGCACACCTCGTGGTCCCAGCGGCGACCGAGGAAGTTGAAGCCGATCACCCGGCCGTCCTTGTGGATGATCCGGGTGGTGGAGCGCACGGTGCCGCGCTCCTCGTAGAACCAGGTCTGCTCGCCCTCGACCCGCATGTTCACGAGGCCGGCGGTGGTGTACTCGATGTCCATCAGCTTGGCCGAGTTGTACCAGGTGCCGCGGCTGTACTCGACGGCGTCGCCGAGGATGGCGCGCGCGGCGATACGGCCTTGGTCGCGACCGGTGTACCAGAGCTGCTCGGGGCGGACCCAGCCGTTGAACCACTCCACGCTCGCGCAGTCTCCGCAGGCGTACACATCGTCGACGTTGGTCTTCAGGCTCTTGTCGACGAGGATGCCGCCGCCCTTGTCGCGCTCGATGCCGCTGTCGGCGAGCCAGTCGGTGTTCGGGACCACGCCGATTGCGATCACCACGAGATCGGTCTCGCGGGTGCCGCGGTCGGTCAGGATGCGGGCGACGTTGCCGTGCTCGCCCTCGAACTCCTCGACGTTCTCTTCGAGGTTCACGATCACCCCGTGCTCGCGGAGGCGTTCGGCGATCCAGGCCGACTCGCGTGTGTCCAGCGCGATGGGCCAGAACCACTCTTCACGGATCAGGAACCGGGGGTTGAGCCCAGCGGCGAGCATCGTCTCGATCACCTCGACGCCGATGAGACCGCCGCCGATCACCGTGGGCTTCTTCGCGCGGTTTCCGGTCTGCGAGAACGTCGAGGGGCGGCGCGCGTAGGGGCTGTCGACTCCGTCTACGACGTGCTCCCACTCGCGCTCCGGTCGATCGTAGCCGTTGTCCGGGTGGATCTCCTGCTCGAGCCACTCGAGATCCTGCAGGGTCACGAAGTGCCCGATGCCCTTGAGCTCGGAGTAGCCGGGCCAGAACGGTGCCGGCCGGGGGCGCGAGCCGCAGGCGATCAACAGCTTGTCGTACGTGATGGGCTCGCCCTGGCTCAGGGTGAGCTGCTTGGCGGCGGTGTCGAGCCCAGTCACCCGCGCGCGGACACGGCGCAGCCGGAGGTTCTCGTAGGCGTCGCGCTCGAGCGGCTCGATGTCCTTGTAGGCCATCTGGCCCGACATGACGTACATCAGCGCTGTGCGGCTGAAGAAGTGGTCGGACTCCTCACTGATGAGGGTGATGCGGCAGTCCGCGTCGCGGGACCGCAGCGACATCGCCGCCTCCATTCCGGCCACTCCGTTTCCGATGATCGCGACGTGCACGTGACTCCTCCTGCAGACCACGGTGTGGTTCGCTGCCGATTGTTACGCCGGGCGCCCATCGAGCTGGCGATAGACGCTCGCCCACGCGAGCATGGTGACCGTGCTGGTCACCCAGCTGACGGCCCAGAGCGCCGGCAGCACCAGGACCAAGATGAGGCTGAACTTGGCGGGCGAGTTGTTCATCAGCAGGTTTGCGATCTGTGTGGGTGCCGCGGCGAGGAGCGCGAGCAGCTGCAGCCCGATGAGCTTCAGCCAGTGGCCGCGCGTCACGTCCCACGACCGCTGGATCGCGGCGATCGCGCCGAGCTTGGCGTCCACGACGATGAACATGCTGAGGGCGAGCCGTACGATGAGGAAGCTGTACAGCGCCGCTACCCCCCAGAGCACCACGGTGGGGACCGTGACGTCCGGCTCGGTACCGGTCGCGGTCGCGTCCAAGATGGGCGGGAACATCACCGCCACCCAGACGGCGGCCAGGGGCAGGTAGACCACCGCCATCGACACCATGTAGACCCACACGGTGCCGATCCGCTTCAGCCAGTCCTCTCCGGGCTCGAAGAGGACCATGGCCCGACCCGACCCGGCGTGCGCGTCGAGCGTCCACTGCGTGTAGGCCCAGGCCAGCAACGGGACCGCGATCGGCAGCAGCACCCCGCACGGCACTGCCGCCAGCATGAGCAAGAGGATCGCGCCGAGGAGAATCGCAATGGAGGACACGATGTTCGCCAGGAACGCGCCGACCGCTTCGGACAGCACGCGCTTCAGATCGAGCGTGGCACGCCGTGTAGGGGGCGGAGCCGATGACTCGGACTGTGGACTGGCGTACTGATCCAACGCAGCTCCAAGGGCGCGCCACTATCCCACAACCGGCGAGAAGTCGTCGCGGCCCTCGCCCCGAAGCCGGGCGCGGATCACGGACTCGACCACCGAGCGCGCCGACAGCCACGTCTTCAGGTTGGGGTTGCGCACGATCTCGTGCACCGCAGCGTGCGGGACCAGTACCTCCCATCCCGCGGGCGTACGGGCGGCGTGCGCCACGAGCCCTCCCGGCAGCACGCAGGTGTAGCGCCCCTCGTTGCGGTCCCAGACCACGCGCACCTCACTGAACATATGTTCAGTAACATAAGATGTTCCGTCGTGGCGGGTTAGCCATACGCACGCGTGGAGAGCCCAAGATGCCGATGATGTCGATGATCGCCCTGGCCTGGGTGTCCGGTTGTTTCTCTGAGCCCGAACCCCCCGCCGCGCCGACGCAAGAGAAGGTCGCCAAGTCCAAGCCCGGCAAGGCCAAATCGAAGGCCAAGGGCAAGAAGCCCGGTGCCAAGCCGACGGTACCGGCCGTAGGCGCTTCGGGCCCGGTGGTTGGAGCGCTGGTCCTCACGCCCGTGGAGCCGGCTCCGACCCCCGCCGGGAAGACCCACGTGGCGGTCGACCTCACGTTTGGTGAGGACGGGTCCGCGACGGTGGAGCTGGGCAAGGTCAACGGCACGTGCAGCGAGGTCGCGTCCGAGAGCGTCGGTCCCGAGGGCCGAGAGCAGGTGCCGACGTGGACGCTGCGGTGCAAGCACCGAGAGGATCGCACGGTCGATCTGTTCATCCTGCAGACGGGCAAGTTCATGTCGCTGATCAAGTTTGTTGAGTCCACCGAACCGAACGGAAAGTCCCGCTTCGTTCCAATCAAGCGCATCCCGCTGGCGGATGGTGCAACGCTTACACGCGATCAGGGGTGATACAACGAGGTCCGGTTGGAGGGTCCTATGCGCGGTGTGCTGCAGATCGGGTTGGCTGTCTTCTCTCTCGGGGCGTGCGATGTCCCGGACGACGGGCTCGGCCCCCGCGGGAACCCGACGGAGTCTGCGGGCTTCACCGACACGGGCTCGATCGCTACAGGAACGGCCATCGCAGGCGTCTGCGATGCTGTCCAGCTCAACGGCACCTGCATCGAGTACATCGGGTGGACGGAAGAGGAGCTGCAAAAAGACTGCTCGCTCGGCACCGTCACCACGGAGCTCTGCACTGAGGCGGACCTAATCGGGAGGTGCCTCGAGAACGCCGGCTACCAGTTCGAGCGCATCGTCAACTACTACTTGGGCGCGTACTTCACCGGCGCCGACGGCGCGTCGCTGCAGCTCACCTGTGAGAGCGAACCCACCAATATCTGGGTCGCTCGCTGAACATGCACCACGCCGCGGTGGAGATTCTCGTCCTGCTGTTGGTGGGCTGCGTCGTGGGGGTCACCGCCCGACGCTTCCGCCTGCCGTACACCCTGGCCCTGGTCTTGGCGGGCATCGGCCTGGGCTTCGTCGAGGCCGAGCAGCTCCAGGCGTTCGAGCTCAACGCCGACCTGCTGTTCACGTTCCTGCTTCCCGCGCTGCTGTTCGAGGCGGCCCTACACCTCGATGCGCGCGACTTCGCCCGCAACGCCTTTGCGATCATCTCGCTGGCGGTCCCCGGCGTCCTCGTTGCAATGGCCGTCACGGCGGCCGTGTCGTATGGCGCCATCGCGCTCACCGGCCTCGATCCCGCGTTCGGCGTCGTCGAGGCGCTGCTGTTCGCGTCCGTGATCGCCGCCACCGATCCCATCTCGGTGCTGGCGTTGTTCAAGACGCTGGGCGTCGAGCGCCGGCTGTACCTGCTCGTCGAAGGCGAGAGCCTGCTCAACGACGGCGTCGCGGTCGTGATCTTCCTGATCGTCGCTGCGGTGTTCGGGATCTCCGTCGGCCACGGCGGCCACCATCCCGAGCTGCACGGCACCCAAGAGATCGCGGTGTTCGGCATCCGCACCTTCTTCTGGATGGCGGGCGGCGGCGTCCTGATCGGCGCCATGGCGGGCGGGATCGCCACGGTGTTCATCCGGTACTTCGACGACCACCTCGTCGAGATCACCGTCACCACGGTCGTCGCGTTCGGATCGTTCCTGCTCGCCGAGGGCTTTGGGTGCTCCGGTGTGCTGTCGACCGTCACCGCCGGCGTCGTCACCGGCTCCTTCGGGACCCTGTACGGCATGAGCACCCGCACGCGGCTCGCCGTCGAGGACTTCTGGGAGTACGCCGCGTTCGTCGCGAACACGCTGGTGTTCCTGCTCGTGGGCGTCGAGCTCCAGATCGCGCCGCTGCTGTCCGACATCGCCGTGATCAGCGCGGCGTTCATCGCCACCTTGGCGGGCCGTGCGGCCGCGGTCTCGCTCGCGATTCCCGCCACTCGGTTCACCGCCCGACCGGTCCCGTCCAAGTGGGGCCTGGTGATGTGGTGGGGCGGCCTGCGGGGCAGCCTCTCGATGGTGCTCATCCTGGGTCTGCCCCACGACTTCGCGGGGCGGGAGCTGCTGATCCACGTTGTGTTCGGTGTCGTCAGCGCGAGCCTGTTCCTGCAGGGGCTCACCACCGGTCCGCTGCTGGCGCGCCTGGGGCTCTCGGCGTCGCGCAGCGAGCGCGTACGGGAGATGGAGAGCCAGCGGGTCTTGTTGATCTCGGCGGGGCAGTCTCTGCATCGCCTCGAGGAGCTGCACCGCGAAGGCGTAGTGACCCAGGTGGTGTACGAGCGGATCCGGAGCTGGCTGCAGGCGCGCCGCGGCGATGCGACGCGCTCGCTGGAGGCGGTGCTCGAGGAGGGTGTCGAGCTGCGGGCCGAGGAGGCGTCGGAGGTCCTGCTCCAGCTGCTGGATGTGGAGCGCGAGGCCATCCGACACGCCGCACGCGCGGACGTGGTGGGCGCTCATGCTGTCCAAGGCGCGCTCCAAGAGCTGGACGAGCGCCTGGCGCAGCTCAAGGACGCGGATCATCATGGGCACCTCCGCGAGGCGGTGGACCACGTCCTGGGTCCCGAGGTGGGCTAGCGAGAGTCCGGGACGGGCAGCGGTACGACCATGCTGACCGACTGGGACTCGGGACTCGGGAACGCGGCGTCGGACATCACGTCGGACACGCACTGGTGCAGCGCCGCGGATGCGTCGCCGTTGACCACCGTGGCGTCGACCTCTCCGCCGTCCTCGCCGCGCGACACGGTCACCTGCAGGGTGAACCGGCCGGGCAGATCGAGCCCACCGAAGTCCTGCCAGCACCCCTGGAGCTCGTCGCGGCGGGCCATCGTGGCGTGTGTCAGCCCGCCGAGGTCGGCGTCGTAGACCCGGTCGTGGTCGTAGACAATGGGTGGCGGCGGCACGGGCGGGCGGCCGTGCTCGAGCCGGGGCGGTCCGCCGCTGTCGCGAATGGGCGTAGGAGGGACGCTGGGGGGTCGCTGCGCAGGCCGCGTGGGGGCCGCGCGGGGCCGCGCGGGGGCGACGCGGGACGCGGTGGGAGCGGGCGCGGTCACCCCGGCGACGGCAGGGTCGGCCCCGGTGTCCGGAGAGATCCACAGCATGCCGCCGATGGCCAGCACGATGCCCAGCACGGCGGCGGCGGCGGTGGCGCGGCGGTTCATCAGATCACCATCTGCTCGCGCGCATCGAAGGCGCGACCGATCGCGAAGGCGTCCATTGGGATGTCGTAGCCGTCCAGCCGCAGGCTGGGGACGTCGGACCCGGCGTCTGCGAGGGCGCGGGCGGCGGCCGCGGTGAACGGACCGAGCATCGCCCCGTGTCCGCTGAAGCCGACCAGCCGGATCAGGTTGGGGCGCGCGGGATCGAAGGCCAGGAACGGATTGTGGTCCGGGGTCTCGGCGTAGTAGCCGCTGGTGGTCGCGTTGAAGCCGCCAAACGCGCCCAGCGGAGGCAGCACCTCGGCCAGCTCCGCCCACAGCCCGAACGGAACGGCGTCGATGCCGCCCGTGTGGGAGTACGCGGGCGCGATCTGGTCCTGGTCGTCGTAGCTGAACGCCGCGTCTGGCGTGGTCTCGTGCTTGCGACCCATCATCAGCGTCTCCGGGTTCTCCGGGCGGCAGTACGTGCCCTGGGGCGTGATGGTCAGGGGCATGGCGGCCAGGGTCTCAGGCGGCATGCCATCGCGCGCGAGGAACCACAGGTAGCGCTTGCGGGGGGCGATCGGCAGCGGCGCGGCGCCGAGCAAGGGGGCGAGTCGCGGCGACCAGGCGTTTGTGCAGTCGAGGAACAGGTCGGCGCTGAAGTCCCCCTTGGGCGTGCGGACCGCGGTGAGCCGGCCGCCGGCTGTGCTGGACCCGGTCACTGGGGCATTCTGGACCACGGTACCGCCCAGCTCGCGCACCCGCCGCGCCCCCTCGTTGTAGATCAAGTGGGGGCGCAGGAAACCGTCACTGGGGCAGTGTGTACCGCCGATCACGGCGCCGCGGTCGACCCAGGGAAAGCGAGCGGCCACGGCGTCCGCAGAGAGCGCCGCGACCTCCGTGAGCCCGGCGCGCTGCTGCATCGTGACCCGGCGCTGCGCGTCGGCCCAGGCGGCTTCGTCGTCGTACAGGAACAGGTAGCCGTTCTGGACGATGGGCGCGCTGCCGTCTTCGACGTCGGCGGCGAAGGCCTTGTAGTACTGGACCGCGTAGCGCATGCCGCGCACGGTTCCGGTGGTGGAGAACTGCTGCCGGATCCCCGCAGCGGTGCGCGACGAGCTTCCGGCACCGACGTGGGTGCCTTCGAGCAGGGTCACGGCCCAGGCGTCCCGCAGCAGCTCGCGGGCGGTGAGCACCCCGCTGATCCCGCCTCCGATCACGACCGCGCTGCGGTCCGGCATCCGCCCTCCAAAGGCAACGTCACTAACCTGAGAGTCGTTCGCCGGGGTGGGCGATGCGCCGTCCCGCCTGGCACGGGCCGACGGTTCGACCGGGGTTCGGGCGACACGGGATACAGGGGCTCGCACCACGGAGCCCCGATGAGTACCCAGCCCGACGTCCCCGCCGCGACTGTTCCCCCTCTGCCTGTCGTGCCGGCGCCGTCGACTGAGGAGCTGAGGCGGGCCTACCGCGCGGCAGTGCGGTCCCGGGCGGCTGAGGAACACATCGTCCGGCTGGTGAGCCGCGGGGAGGTCAAGTTCGCCATCTGGGGTCCCGGCGAGGAAGTCCACGGCACGGCCACGGCGCTGGCGCTGTCCAAGGTGGTGGATCCCGATGCCTTCGGGTTCATCGGTCACTACCGCTCGGGCGCGTTGTTCTCGCACTGGTGCGAGCTGAACGGGATCGATGACTTCACGCTGCGCATGCTCCGCCAGCAGTTCTCCCGCGCCACGGATGCGATGAGCGGCGGGCGGCAGATGGTGTACCACCTGAACATCCCCGAGGTGGGCATCCTGCCGGTGCAGTCCCCGGTGGGCATGCAGCTGGGCAAGGCGGCCGGCTACGCGCTGGGCTTCCAGGCCAAGGGGGTCACCGACGCGGTGACGATGGGCATCGTCGGCGACGGCACCACCGCCGAGGGCGACATGCACGACGCGATGAACGCGATCAGCGTCTGGAATCTGCCCACCATCGTCATGGTCACCGACAACAACGTGGCGATCAGCACGCTGCCGCATGAGGGCCGCGGCATCGTCGACTTCGACTCGTACGCCAAGGGCTTCGGGCTGGCTTACTTCACCTGCGACGGCCGCGACTTCGACGCGGTGTACCAGACCGTCAGCCGCGCCGCGACGTACTGCAAGGAGCAGCAGCGTGGCTGCGTCTTGTACGTGCACAGCCTGCCGCGGTTCAACGGCCACAGCTCCGCCGCGGACGTCACCTTCGACCTGGGCCAGCACGATCCACTGATCGCCTTTGGCCAGCAGCTCATCGCGCAGGGTGTGCTGTCCGAGGGCGACACGATGACGCGGGTGGAGGGCACCGGCCGAGACTTCTTCGCGCACCACGATCTGGGGGCGGTGATGTCCGCCGAGGACGACGCGATCAAGGCGCTCCTGCACCAGGTACGAGAGGAGCCACACCCGGACCCGGCTGATCTGGAGAGCCACGTCTATGCACCGTTTCCGGAACACGCGGAGACCGCTCCGGGCCCAGGCACCACCAACATCAGCTACGCGGGCGCCATCCGCTCGGCGCTCGCCAAGCTGATCGACCGCCGCAACGGCTACGTCATGGGGCAGGATGTCGGGCGTCTCGGGGGTGTGATGACCGCCACCGCAGGACTGCAGGCCCGGCACCCCACGCGCATCGTCGACGCGCCACTCAACGAGCCGCTGATCCTCGGTGCCGCTACCGGGCTGGCGCTGCACCGCGACCTGATGGCGCTGCCGGAGATCCAGTTCGGCGACTACAGCCTCAACGCCTTTCACTGGCTGGTGTACCTGGGGACCCTGCGCTGGTCCAACCTCGGCACGGCGTGGGCCAAGCTGCTGCTGCGCATGCCCACCGACCCGTTCGGCGGCGGCGCGATCTACCACTCGATGTCGCTGGACGGCTACTTCACGCCCATTCCGGGCCTGGTGATCGTCATGCCGAGCACCAGCTTCGACGTGCACGGGCTGCTGCTCACGGCCGGCGACTACGAGGGACCCGTGGTCTGCCTCGAGCCCAAGTGGATGTACCGGCAGACCCTCGGTCCTGCGTTCCCGGGAGAGCCCACGGACGCAAAGGAGATCACGACGCTGAAGAAGTCGATCATGCGCGCCGAGGTTCCCGATCTCACCGACGTCCGGGTCCCGTTCGGCAAGGGCATCATCCGACGCGCGGGCGCGGACATCACCGTGGTCGCCTGGGGGCGCGCGGTGTGGACCAGCCTGCAGGCCGCCGAGGAGCTGGCCAAGGCCGGCATCGACGCTGAGGTCATCGACCTGCGCACCCTGGTGCCGCCCGATCTGGCGCTCATCAAGGAGAGCGTGGGCCGCACGGGCCGGTTGATCGTCGCCGCTGAGGACCGCGACTTTGCGGGCTTCGCGCGGTCGCTGCAGGGACACGTGGTCCAGGCGATGCCGGGCACACCGTCGGCGGCGCTGGGGCAGAAGAACCTGCCGGGCATCGCGCAGTCACTGGTGCTGGAGGACGCGGCCATCCTGACCAGCGCCGACATCGTCGCAAGCGCCAAGGAGCTCGTCGAGGTGCAGGTGGGCGGCCAGGGCGGCTGGTCCTTCGTGCCGCCTCGCTACTTCGTGGGATGAGCGGGCGCGGCGAACGGACGCCTCCAGTCCGAGCGCCGCGACCACCCACACCGGCAGCGCAAACAGCCACAGCCCCAGCAGCGATGCGCCCAGGACGAGGATGCCGAGCCAGCCCATGAAGGGACTCAGCAGCACCCCCAGCGTCACCACGATGCCCGACCTCCGGTGCGCCCGCGCGACCAGGTAGGGAAGGGACAGCCCGCCCACCTGGACCATCCCGGCGCACGCGCCGCAGATCATGCCGAGCACCGGTGCGCCTTGCGGGGCGCCGAAGTCGACTCCGCTAAGGGGGAGCTGGAGCGTGGCGGTGAAGAACCCGCCAGCGAGTCCGGCGCTCGCCCCCCACAAGGCGCCGACGAGCGCGGCACACGTGCAGAACACAGAGAGCGGCACGTGGCGGCGAAGAAAGGGCATAGGCTGGGACACCATGGTCGCCAGCCAGCAACCGACCAGCATGCCGGTCACGCCAGCGGCGATCGCGAACACCGGGTCGAAGATCACGAACAGCGGGGCGAACCCGCCGGTGGTCGCGCCGATCAGGGGCAGGTCGCGTGCCCAGGTGTCGTAGGCGTCGAGGGGGTGGGGCTGTGCGTCCATGCGCTCCTCCAGTGTCTTGAAGGTAGCGGCGGGTTGTGCAGGGACCGTGCAGGGCGTGCGCCAAGAACGGGGCAGGCTGCTAGAACGGCCAGATCCAGGGGATCAGCGCGATCGCCACGGCCGCCAGCAGGACGTTGAGCGGCAGCCCCACCCGGGTGAAGTCGCCATACCGGTAGCCGCCCGGGCCGTACACCAGCAGGTTCGGCGGGCAGCCGATCGGGGTCGACAGGCCTGCCGATGCCGCCATCGCCAGCGCCATCGCGAACGGGACCGGGTCGTGGCCGCCGAGCTGGGCGGCGGTGATGGCCACTGGGAACACCAGCGCCGCCGCCGCGGAGTTGGAGATGAACGAGGCCATCGCGAGCCCCAGCAGGTACACGCCCGCCAGCGTCGCGCGGGGACCGAACGGCGCTGTCGCGGCCAGCAGCCCCCGCGCGATGGCCTGCGCAGCGCCGCTGCTCTCCATCGCCGAGGCCACGCCGAATGCGCTGCCGATCAGCACCAACACCGTCCAGTTGACCGACTGGCGCGCGGCGCGCTGGCCCATGCTGTTGGTCGCCAGCAGGAACACCATCGCTGCCATCGCGGCGAGCAGCAGCGGCACATGAAACACGCCTGCGGCCACGACCATGGCGCCGATCGTGGCCAGCACCAGCCGCGCCTTGGCGTACCGCTGCGGTCGCTCGGCCCCCAGCGCCGAGACCAGGTAGAACGCAGGGCTGTTGGCGAAGGTGCGGTGAAAACCCGGCGACGCGGACAGCATCAGGGTGTCGCCCGGACGCAGAACGATGTCGCCGATCTTTCCTTGAATGCGCTCCCCGGCGCGGTGCACCGCCAGGATCGCTGCGTGGTAGTGCCGCCGAAAGCCGGCATCGCGGACGGCCTGCCCGACCAGCGGCGAGCGGTGCGACACCACCACCTCGAACAGGCGCTGATCCTCGAGGTGTACCACCGCATCGACCGGCTCGAGACCCGGGAACTCCGAGACCAGCTCGTGGACGGTGGAGGCCGCCCCGGTGAACACGAGGTGGTCACCGGCGAACAGGCGGTCCTCGGGTGCCACCGGCGCGATCGTCCGGCCGCTCGGGCGCCGGATCTCCACCAGAAACAGCCCGCGCAGCGCGCGCAGCCCGGCGTCCTCGACTGTCTGGGTCGCGAGCGGCGACTCGGCCGCCACCTCGAGCTCCACCAGGTAGTCGCGCGCGTTGGCCATCAGGTGCGGCTGGACGCGGTCGGGCAGCAGCCGCACGCCGATCGTCAGCATGTACAGGACCCCGGCCGCCGTGGTCGGGATGCCGATCCATGCGATCGAGAACAGCGGCATCTCCGGGCCGCCGGCGTCCTGCAGCATGCCGCGGACCACGAGGTTGGCGGATGTGCCGATCATCGTCCAGGTGCCACCGAACATCGCGGCGTACGACAGCGGGATCAGCAGCTTGGACGGGTTGGTCCCGATCCGGCGCGCGTGGCTGAGCATCATCGGGATGAACATCGCCACGATCGGCGTGTTGTTCATGAACGCGCTCAGTGCTGCGGTGGGCAGCATGACCCTGATCAGCCCCACGCGCAGCACCTTCGAGCGACCCAGGATCGCGCTGCCAACGAGCTTGAGCGCGCCGGTCTCCTGGACCGCTCCGGCCACCACGAGCAGCACGCCGATGGTCGCGACCGCCGGCTGCGCGAACCCCTGCAGCGCATCGGCGATCGGCAGCACGCCGGTCACGACCAGGACGGAGAGCCCTCCGAACATCACCAAGTCCGGGCCGAGCCGCTCCCGCGCCATCGTCAGCGTCGCGCCCGCCACCACCGCGAGCGTGAGCCAGGCATGCCAGGTGAGTTCGGCCAACATCCCCGTAGCCTACGGCGGACAGGGCCCCGGCGCGATGGTGGTGGGCATCACGTGACCCGCGCGATCCCAGCCGGCCGGTGCTCCCCACTCGCTCTCGGCGGGCTCGAAGCAGGCGTACGGCACGTCGCGGTGGCGCAGGTCGCCCTCCATCGCGAACGAGTAGTGCCACCACTCTTTGCTGTAGTTTCGCCAGCCCGCGGCGTGCATGGCCCGGCGCAGGACCATGCGGTTGTGCAGCGCGTCGCCCTGCGCGTTGCGGGTGTGGCTGCGCTCGTCGAGCGTGTCCCACGGCGTGCCCATGTCGAGCTCGGTGCCGGTGGCCAGGTCGACCACGGACAGGTCGATGGTGTTGCCCTTGTTGTGACCCGAGCGCCGCGCGATGTAGCCGTCATCGAGCAGGTGGACCTGGTCGGTGCGCTTCGCCCAGGCGACCATCCCGAGCGTGGCGCGCAGCGGACGGTACGCGTCGTAGACGAGCAGCGCGAGCCCCTGCTCGTGCAGCTGATCCTGGACCCCGCGCAGTGCATCGGCGGGCGCCTGCTGCAGCCACGCGCCGGGGGTGCCGTACCCGGGCAGCGGCGCTCCGGTGAAGTTGTCGGCGGTGTGGTAGCGGATGTCGACCCGCAGGCCGGGGAGGTGCGCCTGCAGGTCGACCCAGCCCTCCGGCGGTGGGTTGTCGTACACGGGCTCGGGCTCGGGCGCGACCACGGGCTCGGGCGCCACCAGCGGGACCGGCTCCACCACCGCGACCGGGGCGGGCCCAGGCGCCCAGATGCAGCTGAGCAGGCTCAGGAACACTGGATGTCGAACCGTTCGAGGTAGTCGGAGTAGACGTCGTAGACGTGCTCGCGCCGCAGCCCGTAGTCCCCCGGGTCGTAGTGGTGCTTGCCGCGGGCATCGGCTCGCTTCTTGGCGAGGTGCCCCGTCACCAGCGCCTCGTTGTCGGCCGGCAGCGCCAGGTCGAAGTGCTCTGAGATGCCTTGCACGACGCCCGCTGGGTCGGTGATCAGGTCGGTGAATTGGACGTCGTAGAACCGCGCTGGGTCCGCCTTGGCGCGCGACGCCATCGCCCGCTGCACGCCCGTGTGCAGGCGTTTCTCCATGTACGCCCCGATCCGCCGACGATCGATGTGTCCGTACAGCGTGCGCCACTGCAGCGACATCAGGCTGCAGTAGCTGCCCACGGTGGCGTACGGATCGCGGTGGGTCTGCACGATGCAGGCATCGGGGAACACCTCGAGCAGCGCGTCGACGAAGAACAGGTGCTCGGGGCACTTCAGCACGAGCTGGTCGGCCGGGCGGCGGTCGAGCAGGATCTTCAGCGTGTCGCGGTACTCGGTGTACGGCAGCGTCATGTCCCAGTCGTTCATCAGCCAGTCGCCGATCTGCGAGATTCCGGACTGCAGGTCCCAGTTGAGCACCGCGAACGAGGAGCCGAACAGCGGCCAGCACTCCTCCAGGGTGTCGTTGTCGATGTAGTGGACCTCGCCCATCTCGGGCGCCACCTGGTACGCGGCGCGGATCATCCAGTCCACCGTGCGGCGCCGCTTCGCGAAGTCGATGCTGCGGTCTTCGTGAACGGGGGTGGGGATGGTGATCTCCCAGAAGTTCAGGCCCCGGCGCTGATCGCCCAGCGCGAGGAGGTGCTGCAGCACCGTGGTTCCGGTGCGCGGAAAGCCGAGGACGAACACCGGGCGCTTCAGAGGCTGCTGCAGGATCTCGGGGTGGGCGGTCAGCCAGGCCTGCCGCTTGAGCCGGTTCTTCACCGACAGGATGAACGCCTGGCGCAGGAGCACGCGCGCCAGTGGGGTGATGCCGTCCTGCCTGGCGACCAGATCGACGATGTGGCGCATGGGCTGCTGGAACCGCTCGTCACCCAGATCCTCCAGGCCCGTCTCTCGGCGGGCGCGGTCGACCATGGACCTGGCGTTCATCGCGCCGACGGGCAATCCGAGCCACTCTGCGCCGCGGGCGACCGCGTTCGCGACCTGCAGGCTCGGCCCGTAGTGGAGGTTGGAGACGGTTGGAGTCATGATCCTCGCTAAGCCTCAGACGTAACCTGCTGCCGTCACTCCTCCGATGCCGCCGCTTGGGGAGGCTCCGCTGTAGCGACCGGTTCTTCAGGCTTCGTGGGCGGCGGTGTGGCATCGTCGCTGGTCGGCGCCACCTCGGCGGACCGGTCGCGACGACCGCGGCGGCGCCCCCTCCGGCGGTCCTGATGAGCGGAGGCGGGCGCAACGGGGACCGGAAATGGCTCTGTGTGCGACTCGCTCCACACCTCGCGCAGGTCGGACAGCGCGCGGTCCCAGCGAGCCAGCATGGGCGGGATCGCGAACGGCACCAACAGGGCGTCCGCCGCCCGGCTGAGTCGTGCGAGCTTGTCTGCGAGACCCGGGATGGGCTGTGCCTGGTAGATGCCCAGCGCGGGGCCGTGCTTGTCGCGGTGGAGCAGGAGCACGGCGCTGGCTTGCTCGAGGATGCTCGGGAGCGCTGCTGGCTGGTAGTGAGCGGGCGGGCTGTCCAGCGTGGAGAAGCCGACGAGCGGGAAGATGCGCTCCATCAGCGCGTCGTCGTCCGTGTCGCGGGGGATGACTGCGAAGCCCCGCACCTGTGCCTCGGGGTGGGCGCCCCGCACCAGCGCGCGGATGGCGGTGACGCCGCTGACGCGCAGGTGCCAGCGCACGAGCCCGAGCTCGCTGCGCCCGCCTGCCCGGTGCCCTTCGTAGGCCTCGATGCCCTCGGCGCCCGCAGGGATATCAGCCGGGTGGCCGTCTTCCATGAAGGCGAGCAGGGTCTTTCTTGGGAACAGGGCGGTGATCACCGATGCGAGATCGACCCCGGACTCCGTGACGCCCCGCCGCGCGTCCGCAGCGCTGTCATCGGTGAACGCCGCGCCGCTGATCACCACGCGGCGCACCGCGGCGGTCTCCTCCGGTGTCTCCCACGACTCAATCCACCGCTCGCGCCCACGGCATAGGCGGCCGGGAGATGACAGGTCGAAGGGGGTGTCGGAGAAGCCGAGGGCATGGAGCATGCGCGCGTTCCAGATCGATGCGCGCTCGTAACGCGCTGTGCCTATGATGAGCGCATGCGACGGGTCGGACTTCTGTTGTTGGTCGCCAGCCTCGCCTGCACAGGCCTGAATGGGGTCCGTCCGGTCGACCTGGTGGATGTGAACGCCGAGCGCACCGCGGAGCTTGGCTTCGACGTGCCCCCGGGGGCCACGTCGATCTTCGTGCGGGACCGCGGTGCGCTGGGGCTGCGAACCACCTGGTTCAAGTACACGCTGCAGCCCGGATCCCTCGCGATCCTGCAGGAGGAGCTCCGCGCAGACCCCGCGGTGCAGCCTGTGGGTGTCTGGGCGGTACCGCCTGATTGGCCTGCGTTCTCGGACGCGGGGTTTGACGCTCCCTACTGGTGGCAGCCAGCCGGCGAGACGTACCGCGCGCGCCTCCCCGAGGCCGGTCGCCAGTGGGCGCTCGGAGACACCGAGGTCTACGTCTGGATGTGGGCCGACGCGCGCAGCGGACAGTGAGGCGCGCGCCTGGGCCCCGAAGACGGGCTACGGTGGCGCCGGAGGCGGCGTGAGCGAGGGTGACGTCCGGTACCGGTTCCTGTCGGTCGTCGGTGTGGGCGGCTTCGGAAAGGTGTATCGGGCCCGGCTCGAGACCAACCAAGGCTTCCACAAGGACGTTGCGGTCAAGCTACTCAGCGACGAGCATCCGCCGCCGGCGCTGCTCAAGCGATTCCGTGACGAGGCCAAGATCCTGGGTCGGGTGCGCGATCGCGCCATCGTCGGGGTGGAGCCGCCGATCATGGTCGGCAACCAGTGGGCGGTGGTCATGGACTTCGTCGACGGGGTCTCCGCCGGCGCGCTGCTGCTCGACAGCCCGCTTCCGCTCGGGGTCGCGGTGGAGATCGTCGGCGAGATTGCCCGGGCGCTCCACAACGCGTTCCACATGCAGACCGAGGAGGGTCCGCTCGAGCTGCTGCACCGCGACATCAAGCCCGACAACATCCAGGTCACACCGTCGGGCGACATCCGCCTCCTCGACTTCGGGATCGCCAAGGCCAACTTCGCGGCCCGTGAGTTCCAGACGCGGATGTCGCTGGGCGGCACCCCCGGGTACATCGCACCCGAGCGCTTGCAGCGGGTCGAGGTCCCCGAGGGCGACGTGTACAGCCTCGGTGTGGTGCTGCACGAGCTCATCACAGCGCATCGCCCCAGGTTCTCCCCCACGGTGCACATCGGGGACATCGAGGGCAACAGCCCCACGTTCGGTGCGCAGCCAGTGGGCTCGGAGGGCGTGGTGGTCGACGCGTCGGACCTCGAGGTCGACGAGGCGCTCAAGGAGGACGCCGACGTCATGAAGGTGCTGACGCTGGCGGGGTGGATGCGCTGCCACGATCACGAGTCCCGCCCGTCCTCGCGCCAGGTCGAAGAGGCGTGCCGCCGGCTTCGGCAGCAGCTCCCGGCCCCGTTCCTGCGCGACTGGGCCGAGGACAACGTCCCTCATCGTCACGAGCTTGCTCCCGACGACCTCGTGGGCCAGGTGCTCGCGACGACGGGCAACAACCTGGTGCGCGACCGCCCCCCCACCTCGGCCACCGCGACGCCGGCGCCCAGCCTGCCCCCGCCCCCCGTGCGGGACCCAGTGACGCTGGGTGCTGGGATCGTCGCGGGCGGCGCTGCGGTCTCAGCGATCGGTCTGGGGGTGTTGCTCGTCATCGGGATCGGCGGCCTGCTGTGGACCCTGACGCGTCCGCCGTTCTCGGAGGAGGTCACCAGCGCGGCGGGGACAGAGGTGGTGGGCGTGGCCCCCGAGCCGGTGCCCGTGGTCGACCCCGAGCCGGCGCCTGAAGCCGACCCCGAACCGGTGCCCATGGCGGACCCGGCGCCGGTGCGGCCTTCGCCTGCTCCGGTCCAGGACGAAACCGTGGTCATCTCCCTGCCCGGGACCTCCAGGTCCGGAACGGCCCCGCCGGTGGTTGACCGGCCGCGCCGGAGTGTCCGCACGCTGCCCAAGGGAATGCTCGCGCTGCGCACGGTGCCACCGGGGGCGACGGTGCGCGTGAAGGGGGAGGTGCTCCAGAAGACCGGGGATCGGTACGTGCTCCCGGCGGGAGACCACACGCTGAAGCTCGAGGCACCGGGTGGCGAGAGCACACGGCTACCGGTGACCGTGACCGCGGACGAGACCGTGACCATCTGCTACAGCTTTCACTTCAACGCCCCGTGCACCGAATGATGCTCTCCTGGGCCGTCGCGGTCGCGCTCGCGGGCACACCGGTCGTGCATGAAGATGGGCAGGACGGCGCGGCCTTGGTCGCGCAGGTCGTGCAGCGCACGGGCCTGCCCGAGAGTCAGCTCACGGCAGTTCCGCTGGAGGCGCTGGTCGCAGCGGCGCCCAAGGTCCTCGGCGACGCCACGCTGCGCCGCTGCGCCCGCACCGGGGGTCCGGCCGACGCCGTTCGCGCTGAGCTGGCCCGCGCCGAAGCTGCGTTTCACACCGGCGATACCTTCGCTGCTGCCGACCGACTCGATCTCGCGGTGGCGCTCCTGGGTTGCCTGTCAGAGCTGCCGGATCGGAAGGTGGCCGCGCGCGTGTTCCAGCTCCGGGGGGCGCTGCTGGCGGAGGAGGACCCCGAGTCGGCGGCCGGCGAGCTGCGCACGGCGCGCGCTTTTCAGCCGGAACTGGAGTGGGACCGCGACCTGCCCGCCGCGGGAGCGCCGCTGTTCGCGGAGGCGGTGTCCGATCCGGGCGCCGCGACCCTGCAGGTGGTTCCGAGCACCCCGACCAGCGGCCCCTGGATCGACGGCCGGGAGCTCGACCCTGCGGGCGTGGCCGTGGGTGCGGGGCTGCATCTGGCCCAGTACGCAGGCCGGAGCGGGGTGGAGTCGGCGTGGCTGGTGGTCGCGGGCGACGCCACGTTCGTGCTCCCGGGGGCGTTTCGGCGGCCGATCCTGTCGCGGATGGCCGATCCTGAGGACCGTGCGGAGGTCGAGGCGCTCATCGCCACGGCGCTCCCGGACTTCCACGCGGCCTACGTGGCGTGGTCCGGGGGTCTGTGGTTGGTCACGGACGAGCCGACGGGTCCCCTGACCACCGAGGTCACGCCGCCGGTCCTCGTCGAGGTCGCCCTCGAGGAGGAGGCCCCGAGGAGGCGCTGCCCGCTCTTTGGGGGCAAGCGAAAGGGCGACTGACAATCGGGGGCAGCGGGTGCTAGGCTGGGCTTGGGCACGGACGGGAGGTTCCGATGCGTTTCGTCTCGATGCTGCTCGCCGTGGGATTGGCCGGGTGCGAGGAAGAGCTTCCGCTAGGCCCGGGCTCGGTGCCCGCCGCGCCGTCGCCGCCCACGGTCACTACGCCCGCCGTGTCTGAGTTGGGTGCTGTGCTCGCGCTGGTGGACGAGAGCGACGTCCAGCTCGAGAGCTGCAGCGACATGCACGTCGTGCTCTACGACACGGAGCATTCGCGGGTGCTGTTCGTGTCTATCGCTGGCGACCTCGCGGCACTGGCGCGCGATGAGGGCGATCAGAGTGTCACCTTCACGCTGCCGCACCCCGACGTGACAGCGCGCGCTGTGTGGGGCGACGACGTCGCCGAGCAGTACACCTGCACCGACGTGTTCACGCGGGATCCGGTCGAGCTCGGCCGCGCCGACGCCACTGCGGGGACGCTGGTGGTTTCGGTGGTCTCAGAGCCGGATGCCAAGCCATCCGAGCCGTTCGCGCGCCTCGATCTGGAGCTGACGGACGGGGTGTTCGAGTCGGACGGCGGCGACATGGAGTCGCTGCCGCTGCTGTCGCTGGCGGGCTTGTTCGTGGGCTGGCTGCCTGGCTAGCGCGCGCACCAGCGGTTCACAGGATGCGGCCACTGCGCTGGGCTTGGGACAGCGGCATGGCTCGTCGATGCGTGCGCGCCATCGGCCGCTGTTCCTTGCCCTCGAACGAGCATCGCGTCCTCGATGCCGAGCGTTTGTTCTCGGTCGAGCCCTGATGCGCGGTCGTCGAACATTCCGGCTGGCGGGGTGGGTCCTCCTATTCGCCGCGCTGTGCCTCTCGCTGGTCTGGTGGGCGTTGCCACAACCGCCAACCGCAGGCGATCCTGTCGAGGAGCCACGAGCGCAGATTCCAAGCCCCCGCCCACTTGCGCCCGCCGCGCCGCCGAGCAGGCCGACGCCGGAGGCTCCCGTGAAGCCACCGACTGTCGACAACCCGATGCAGAGCCGGTCACAGACGGTGTGGCCCGCAACGGCCGACGGGGTGGACGGAGCGGTCCACGAGGCCCAGGGTTGGCTCCGCTACTGCTACGGCCGGGCGCTGGCACGGGACCCGTCCCTCCGGGGCATCGTCGACCTGAGCCTGGTGGTGCGAGACGAGGGGGGCATCGGGCGGGTCGTGTCGGTAGACGTGATCGACGCGGACCTCGACGACGCGGACCTGGAGGAGTGTCTGGTCTCCAAGCTGGAGCGGCTGGCGTTCGACCCGCCGCTGGATGGCGACCTGGTGGTCGACGAGCGCTTGCGGTTCGAGTCTACAGAGTGAGTGCGGGCCCGGCATGAGTATGGAACCGGATCAGGTCACTTCGGTGAGCAACGTGCTGTCGCGCCGGGGCGGGCCGCCGGCTGCGCCGTAGACGGTGATCTCGGCCAGCCGGCGGAGAGTCGAGCGCCGATTCGACCCTGGACCAGAAGTCCTACGGCGGTCACGGTTCGCACGGTGGCGGTGCCGTCCGGGGCAAGGACCCAAGCAAGGTCGACCGCTCGGCCTACATGGGGCGCTACGTCGCGAAGAACCTGGTGGCCAGCGGCTACTGAACCCGTGCGCTCGTGCAGCTCGCACACGCCAGCGGTGTGACCGACCCGGTCTCGGATCGCCCCGGTTCCCGTGGTAGAAGCTTGATACCGTCGACGAATCGAGCGGGCCGAGCAGCTCCATGGCAACGCTGTCGACCACGGCAACGCCGGTGATCGCCATCGATGCGGTGTCGGAGGGAGGCGACTGGTTCGTCGTGGGTCCGGCGGCCGGCCGGGGGCGGGGCGGACGAGCTCGTGATCGCCTGGGGACCGGAGCGGGGCCCCCTCACGCAGGTGGTCATCCCTGGCCCGATCGACCCGGCGGCCCCGGCGATGGAGCCGACGCAGGTGGCGATCGAGGCCAACGCGACCCGGGTGGCCGTCGCCGTGGTCCTGGATGACGGCGCGGGCCAGACGGGTCTGTACTGGACGTTCTACGGACCTTGGCGCTAGCTACGGCGCCGGGTCGCAACCGACCGCGTTGCACGTGAACGTCGCCCCCGCGCCGTATCCGCTGAACGCGTTGCCGGTCTCGGGCTCGCCGACCATGCTGGTGGACGAAAACACGTCGTCGGGCAGGTTGTCTTCGGCCCCGTCCCCCCAGTCGCCGTTGTCCGACGACAGGAAGCTCAGCGGGAAGCCCATGAACACGCCTCCGCCCGTCAATGTCGCGCTGTTGCCGAGCATGGCACAGGGAATCCGGCCGCTAGCATTGCCTCGATCGTGACGATTTCCGAGAACTCGGCTTCGCCGATCCCTT
>Ga0316189_10001476_pt1 | contig 23321 bp, 26 predicted proteins | sample LowCovwburrow_MG_FD_204930 | JGI IMG/M metagenome (GOLD analysis project Ga0316189, IMG submission 204930) | Coastal sediment microbial communities from Maine, United States - Lowes Cove worm burrow | ecosystem: Environmental > Aquatic > Marine > Coastal > Sediment | place: USA: Maine... | reverse complement strand
GAGCTATGCTAAGCACAGCCTGATATGGGGCCAGATACATCATGCAAGGCTTTTAACAAATTTCTAGCCATATAAAAAGGCCGGAATCGACAAAAAGGCCACGCCAAGCGATCAGCGCGGTGCAGGGTGTCATTCAGCGGGGTCAACTTGCTTGATACCGTCCTCAGATAACCGTCGCTTTTCATGCACCTCAGAGCCATTATTCCAGCCCGATACAGGCCAAAAAAACAATTGGCTCGCCGGGATCTCGTTGACATTTTCAAGCCCGTAATCATCTGGATAGCCCCGAGTAATTTTAGCGGTACCAAAGATCACATCCCATAAAAACAGCATATTGCCGTAATTGCCTTTGTAATTAGTCACGCCGTCCGACAGGTTTTTACCGTGGTGCGCGGCGTGGGTGCTGGGCGTACTGATCACCCGCTCAACGACCCACATGACTTTATCCAAGGCCTTGATTTTATACAGAGGCGCATCCCATTTTACCGAAGAGTGGGCGCCGAATATAATCACCATCTTAATGACGAAATAAACGGCATAAACCTCGCCAAATCCCATATAGACAAGAAATGCAGCGGTCCAAAGGCTGGGCATCGGCAGATAATAAAAGAAACCATTGCGGTATGCGACGCGGATATTCAAATAGCCGACATCGTGGTGGGTCCGGTGTAGATTATATAGAAGAGGGAACGTGTGGCTGGCCCGGTGCCACCAATATTGCGCCATATCCTCAAACACCACCAGCATCAAAAACATCAGCCACCAGGGCCAGTCGCTCCAAGCGCCAGCATGGGCTGGGAACAGCCACGCCGCTAAGCTGGAAGCAAAGAATACTGTAAGTGGCACAGTAACAAAGAAGATATTCAGCGGCGATAGTATCTCGAATAATACATCCCGCTTCCTAGTTTTTTCTCGATTCACAAAGGTGCCAGCGATCAACTCCATCACGACGAAGGCACCAAGTGCAGCCATAATCCAAATAATTTCCATCGCAACACCTCACAAAACAATCTGCCGTGATTATATGATGACCTTAAGGCCTAAATCTGTCAAGTTCACCGGTAGGCCGCCACCATTGCGGTTATCATTTCTGGGATCAAGGAGAGACTATCATGAACACCGTCAGAAAATCATTACTGATTGGCGCAACAATGCTAGCCACAGCATCAAGTGCGCTGAGCGCGGACACAACGATCATTCATGCTGGTGAATTGCTGGCGATGCCCGGCGATAAGCCTATGACAGACCGGTCGATCATCATTGAGGACGGCAGAATCGTCGCCGTGGAAAAAGGCTTCAAGGCCGCAGGGGACGGCGACACGGTTATCGATCTATCCAGTAGCTTTGTGATGCCGGGTCTGATGGATATGCATGTCCACCTCCAAGGAGAGCGAGACGGCGCTAGGCCCGGCGAGGCAATGAAGACATCCGATGCCGATTATGCCATTAAAAGCGTGATGTATGCCAAGCGTACGCTGATGGCTGGATTCACAACGGTCCGCAATGTCGGCGCACGATCTGAACAAATATACGCCCTGAGAAAAGGGGTGAACCGCGGTTGGGTTGATGGCCCGCGCATTATCGCAAGCGGCGGGGTCGCAGCCACAGGTGGTCACGGCGACGTTGACGGCATGCGCCCCGATCTCCTTGAGAAATATAGCAGTCCAACCCTATGCGACGGCCCCTATGATTGTCGACGAGCTGTTCGCCATGCCATCAAATATGGTGCCGATTTGATTAAGATCACGGCAACCGGCGGCGTCTTGTCGGATACTGCCACAGGCACCGGCCAACAAATGACCGACGATGAGCTGGAAGAGATTATGGACACTGCTCACAGCTTAGGCCGCAAGGTTGCCGCACATGCCCACGAGGCCGACGGAATTAACGCAGCACTGCGGGCGGGCGTAGACAGTATTGAACATGGTTCCTACGCAGACGATGAGAGCATCAGACTGTTTAAAGCGAATGGAGCCTATCTTGTACCGACATTGATTGCAGGCGCAACTGTGGTAAGGATCGCTGAAGATACACCGCATGTTTTTTCACCAGCTATTCGCGAGAAGGCCCTTCGCGTAGGGGCCGATATGCAAGGCAACTTTTCAAAGGCTGTTAAAGGCGGCGTCAAAATAGCCTTCGGGACCGATGCAGGTGTTTCCAGACACGGCACCAACGCTGAAGAAGCTATTCTGATGGAGGCCGGTGGCATGAGCCCGATGGCCATTCTAAAGTCGGCAACGGTACATGGTGCCGACTTGATTGACATGTCCGACACCTTAGGCACGGTCGAGCCAGGTAAATTTGCAGACATCATCGCTATGGATGGGTCGCCGCTGGACGATATGGAAGAATTGTTAGACGTTGATTTCGTTATGAAAGGTGGCAAAGTCTACAAGAATAAATAAGCTTTATTCGCTGCGCGCCCAACGCTGACTGAATTCTTCTGGAAACCGCTTCAGATATCGGTCTAGCGTTGGGGTGGCTAAACTCTCCCGGCGATTATGAGGTTCAGCTAATACCAGCTTAGCAATCATACTGTCTTTTGCTATCTGTGCCTTCAAGCTGTCGATGCCGTCAAATTTCATCTCGGCCCGCAAAAAGCTAACTAATTCCACCCGCGCATGCTGATCATAAATATCCCCGTCGAAATCAAACAAGTGCGCTTCCAGCAATATATCTTTCTTGTCGAACGTTGGCCGCTTCCCTAAATTGGCAACGCCCTCATATATGTGCCCTGTCGGGTCTTGATCCAGCACAACGCGAACCGCATACACTCCAAGCTTAGGGATCAGACTTTCACCAAGTTCGATGTTTGCAGTTGGGAATCCGATGGTGCGGCCGCGTTGATCTCCTTTGACCACCTTACCATTGACCGACCACCAATGGCCAAGCAGCGCTGCGGCCTTGCGGGCTTTACCGTCTGCAAGGGCGCTACGAACAACCGTTGAACTGTATACCTCTCCAGCATAACCTTCGATGCCGACCATAACGGGATCGATGACCGAAAGACCAAAGCCTTCCCGGTCGCCCATCCATGACAAGACATTCGTTCCACCACCCCGCTTTGATCCAAAGCGGTAATCGTAGCCAACGCAAACATGCATAGCGCCCAAGCCGTCGACCAGAATATCCTGGACAAAATCCTGCGCGCTCATGGACGCTAACTCTTTGTCAAAAGGCAGCACCACAAGCAGATCGACCCCAAAAATTTCAAGGATTTGTACGCGCTCGCGAAATGCTGTTAGCCGAAACGTCGGAGCGTCAGGGCGAAAGAAGCTCACCGGATGCGGCTCTGTAACAACCACCGCCAGTCTCTGACCCATTGCCTTTGCAAGTCGGCCAGCTTCACCAATCACGACCTGGTGTCCTCGGTGAAAGCCATCAAAATTGCCGAGTGCAACAACGGTTCCCCGATGGGCGGCCTTTAATTCGCCGATGTGACGCACCAAATGCATCTCAATCAAACCTCGCTTCATTATGATCAACCCGTTCTTGATACCGAGCAGTACACTCTCGCTCCAGCAACTTCCACCGATTTATGCGCTCACGTGGTATGTTGGACCAATAAAGTCTCGCAAAATGAGAAAGAGAGCTTGCATATTCTCCGTATTTTCTCGAAACTAGAGCTATATTTGTTGGCGGTTAACCAATTCTTCACTCGAAACCACCTATTGTTCTGTTCGTTCGGTTGGCGGTTAATAAAATATGCTGAAGTTGAGAAACACCGCGCAATTGATTGGTATAAAACAGAATATTCTCGGGGTAAGATAATGGCTGTAGACAAAAACATGTCTGTATTAATCGTAGATGATTATAAAACCATGTTACGTATTGTTCGTAACCTATTGAAGCAACTAGGCTTTAATAATGTTGATGAGGCAACTGATGGCGCCCAGGCATTAGAAAAAGCAAGAACGAAATCATATGGCCTCATTATTTCTGATTGGAATATGGAGCCGATGACGGGTTATGAGCTGTTGAAAGAAGTGCGCGCTGATAATCAATTAAAGGATACACCTTTTATTATGGTCACAGCCGAATCGAAAACCGACAACGTAATCGCCGCCAAGAAGGCTGGCGTTAATAACTATATTGTAAAGCCATTTAACGCTGCGACCTTGCAGACAAAAATTCAGGCGGTACTAGGAGAATTCTGAGCATGTTGTCAGACGAGCTTCCAAAACAAGTCGAGAAATTAGTTGATCACCTTCGCAGTGATCGCAACGCTAATTTATCTCTCACTGAGGTTGCTTCTGTTACGGAAGTTCTGATTGCAACGATGCGGGCTTTTTTCCGCAATATCGACACATCTGTGTATCGTGAATGTCGAGACTTGAGTGATTACATTTCAAGTGCGCGCCTCGAAATTGCATCCCTGCAGCCTATGGATGCCGAGGGCGGGCGTATACCCCGCGCTGGATTAGAGCTTGACGCGATCGTCATGCAAACTGAAGACGCGACCAACACGATCATGACAGCGGCGGAAGAGATTATGGCGGCGGACCAAAATGATCTTCAGGCTTTTCAATCCGTGACAAACGATGCTGTCATGCGAATATTCGAAGCTTGCTCATTCCAAGACATTACTGGGCAGAGAATATCCAAAGTCGTCGAAACACTGGCTCATATCGAGGAACGCGTTAAAGCTCTTCGCGACTTGATGGGAATCACTCAAGACGAAATTCAAGCGGCTAGAGATAGTCGTGACCCTGACCCCACCGATGAAGACAAGGCGCTGCTAAGAGGCCCTGCGCTGGAGGGTGAAGGGATAGATCAAAACGAGGTCGACGATCTAATGAATGACATCGCACCAGCGGCTTCAGCAGAGCCTCAGGCAAAGGCTGCGCCATCGCCCGCACCAACGCCGATGCCAGAGCCCGGGCTGCCACCAAAGCCCACGCCCGCTACAGCAGAAGCCGCTACGCCTGAACCCGCGCCTAAACCTGCGCCTAAACCTGCACCCGCCGCGGTCAAGCGCGAGCCAGCTGCCGCCAAGCCTGCACCGGCGAAGGCAAAAAAAGAAAAGAAAGCTGCGCCAGCTAAGACCGAGGAGTCATCGGGCGGCGAAGATGTTTCTCAGGACGATATCGACGCTTTGTTTGGATAAGGAAAGAATTTTAACGTATGCATCAGTAAGTAAAAGGGGCCGTTAGGGTCCCTTTTTTTTGAGTGTTCCCATGATCAAAATCATCGCCTAAAGCTTACCACTTTAAAGTCGGGATTAACCGATCGGGAATAGGCAGATCTTCGCCAACCTCAGCGAGAAACGCAGCGGAGGATATCGTCTTTGACCCAAGGTGCTGCACAAGCGACGATACTTCCGCGCTGTGAATTCCCCCGCTCACAAGCAAGGACTGTGCGCCGAACGCTTTGGCTCCCGCTACATCGGTCGGCAGGCCATCACCAATGACTAAAACATCTTTGGGATTAATGTCTTTCTGATCACCAATTTGTACTCTTAATTTTATCAGGCACGCTTGCATGGCTAGCGGCGCAGGCTTGCCAGTCCAGATGACGTTACCGCCGATGGCCTCATAGAGGTCAGCGACCGCGCCCGCGCATATCGAAAGCTCATTTCCTATATGAACAATTCGATCTGGATTAGCGCAAATGAGGGGGATATTCCTTCCAGCAGCCACTGTCATATCCGGAAAATGCTCATCAACCGTCGAATAATCCAGCCCGCTGGCTAAGATGACATCAGCCTTGTCGATGTCAGGAACCAAAGTTACTGGCAATCCCTGCAAAAGATTACCATCGGAGCTTGGCCCCATGTGATAAAGCTGAGCCCCCTCGAAATCAGCCCGCACAGCCTGGCAAGCGAGAGCGCCCGAGGTCACAATCATGTCAAGAAGCTCTACCGGCATACCCATTGCCGCAAGCTGGCCGCGTACATGTGAAATTGGCCTTGGCGCATTGGATAGAAAGACAACGGGAATAGAGGCTTCACGCAACCGCTCAATAGCACAAAGTGCATCCGGAAATAAATCTACACCATCATGCATGACCCCCCATAGGTCACAAATCACGGCGCTTACATTATCCAAATGCTCCGACAGATGCGTAATAAACTGGATAGGCGGCTGTGTCACTGTCACTGGTGCCTATAGCTCATCGTCAAGATCAGTGGATATCTTGGGGTGTGAGAAAGCATACCCCTGAGCAAATTCAATGCGCGCATCACTTAAGCGCTTGGCTTCGCTATCCATTTCCACATGCGACGCGATTAGTGAAATACCCTGCTGACGCAATGAATTTTTCAACACATCAACATCGCCGTCATCAAAGTCATTGAACAGAATATCGCTATCCACCTTGACCCAGCGGAAATAATTGTCCGCTAAACTTCTTGCATCGAAGTCAGTGTTTCTTACGCGGTCCAGCGAGAAGGCGAAACCTTCGCGGCCAAGCGAGTGCAGCATTTCGCGGACATCGTCATCGACGGCATTCCAATCTTCCTGCGATATTTCAAAAATCATCCGGCGAGAAAATTCGCGGTTTGAAGCCATGAATTCAACAAACTGCGGAAAAAATTCTGGATCGTTCATCGAGTGTGTCGAGAAATTGATAAAGAAGCGTACATCCCCATGACGTGACCCCAGACGACGGACAAGCTGAATGAGCCGGAACAATAGCAAATTATCTAGCGTGCCGACCAATCCTCCCTCTTCCGCATACGGCATGAAATCTGCGGGGCTCAGAACTTTACCATCAGCGTCGCGAACCCGTGAATAGCACTCATAGTGCGCACGGCGCTTAGAAGGTAGCGCAACGATAGACTGAAGATAAAGGTCAACCCGGTTTTCAGATAAGCCGTTGCGGATAATATCCATAATCCGGTTGCTCGTTTCAGCCTTATCTTCACCGGCAATCTCCAGTGAGGTTTCCTCGGTCGCCTTAACGTCCGGGTCAAAATAGCCCTTGCTAGCTTTCTTCAAATTAGGCAGCGCGGCCCCTACGGCACCAGCGGCCTGCTCTGAAATTGACTGGGATTGATGGTCACGCTCGACAATTTGGTCAAGTAAGGTCTGCAAGACCTTCAGCTCCGCAATCACCTCTTGGCTAGTGGCACCACGACTGCGTTGATTATTTTGCACAGTATTCAAATGACGTCGTGTCCGCTCAAGATCATGGCGGAGATTATACACGACCGTCTGCAATTTCTCTAACTGACGATCGTGTGCGAATTTCGAACGCCATGAAACAACAAATTGATGCAGCGCAACTGCAATCACCAGAAAAACGGTTCCAAAGGACGCAGATAAGCTAGCATCCAAACCGGATACAACAGGCAATAAAAGCCAAATAGCGATGCCGCATATCAAATACAAAATATATAAAATCAACTGTGTTGAGGCATTCATGTTGGACCACCCCTCTTCGCCACTAAAATTAAATCAAAAAAAATATGTCGCTTGTAGAAAATTACAATTAACATGGCCATGGTGCCACACTCAGCAGCCTTTGGTAAGTAAAAAATCATACCCCGCAATAGACTTAATCAATGTCGATAGCCGATTTATCGATTTGACACGGCTTTTGATCGGTATAGTATCGTATTTAATATTAATAAGTCTTAAAGCTCTAAAGGAGAGGTGTTGTGATTAAGAAGATTATAGTAGGTGTCCTCGTTGCTATCGTGGTCTTTGTCGGCTGGGGTTGGTACGCCAAGAACGATCTTCTTAAAGATGCTGTGAACACACACGGGCCAGGGATAGCCAATGTTCCCTTGACCCTTGGCGGTGTTAACTTATCTCCTTTTTCTGGTGAAGCCAGTATGAGCGATTTTGTACTCGGCCAGCCCAAAGGCTGGGGTGAAGGCGATATGGTAAAGCTGGACAGCTTCTCGGTTAAAATCAGACCAGAGACAATAGCAGATAGCCATGTCATTATTGACGAAATAATCATGAAGGCACCGAGGCTACTGGTCCGCGTAGATGGTAAGCGAAACAACTTTCAAACATTCGCTGATTCTTTCGTTACTGCTGGTTCTGCCGATGAGCCTCCTAGCGATGTGACCCTGACCATTCATAAATTTGCCATAACCGATGCGGTAATCCAGCTGGAAGTCGAGGGCTTCGGAGCATCCGAGACAACGATCAAATTAGCAGATATTGAATTGAATGATATTGGCACCGACGAAAAGGGCCAAACACCTGATGAAATTGCTCGCCATCTATCGTCCGCTATTCAGCCACAAATAACCAAAGCCATAACGAGCAGCCAAGGCAAGAAGTTGCTGGGCAAGTTGACGGGCAGCGATGGCACAGAGCAAGGTATCAAGGATACGCTGAAAAAGGGTTTGGGCGGCCTATTGAAAAAAGACGATAACTAACACAAGACTCAATTATCTTGCATTATGTGGAAATAAGATATTGATTTCTGCCCAAGCACTGGTTTCTATCAAGGCACCAGTGACCAAGACGACGCGTACCATTAACCAACGGAGGCACCTATGTCATTAGAAGCTATTACTAACGAAATTCGAGAGAAAGCTGGCCCGCAGGCTGGCGTGAACGCTGTTTTAAAACTTAACTTAGGTGATATTGGCGTCGTCCGATTAGACGGCACAGGGCCCGCAACTGTTATTGATAACGCTGATACTGATGCTGATTGCACAATCCATATTTCGCCTGAGAATCTACAGAAACTTTCCTCTGGTGACCTGAATCCTCAAATGGCCTTCATGACTGGTAAATTGCGCATTGAGGGCGACATGTCGCTCGCGCTGCAACTGGGTTCCATTTTAGGATAATTATATTTTAGGACAACTAGGGGATCCTTTGTGATTGACCGCCTTCGCTCAACAGCTATCTCGCTCAGTGTTTTCATTTTGCTCGGCGGGATGGCTTTCTGGATATTCACAATGACAGAAAGCGGCAAAGCTTTCGTCGGCGATACCTTTGGCGACGGAGCGCTTCCTGACATCGCCTTCGAGACTTTTCAGCCAGCAGCCGGATCTCCCTACTATTTGATCTGCCCCGATAACTATTGCATGCCCCAAGATACACCGATCGCGCCGACGTGGGCGGTACCCGTCAGCGACTTATCGTCAGTTATGATCGACTTTGCAGATCAAAGAGCGGATGTCAAAGTCGCTAAAATGAACTTGGCCGACCGCCAATTTGATTTTTTAGTAACGCGTGATGGGAAACCTTGGCCAGACGTCATCACGGTGCGCTTCATATCGCTTGGTAGCCGTCTATCAAGTGTCGCGCTTTTCGCTAGAACGCCTGTCGGCACCTCAACGCTGCAAAAAGATCACATAGACTTTGTTACACTGTGGATTGATAACGCTAAAAGTAGGCTGCCCATAAGTTCGATTAAATAAGCCCGCGGAATTCTCTCTGCTCCTCCTCCACCCCTGGCCCCTTGCATCAAAGGGCGTGGCGTACGATAAACCGTCGATGGATTTTCCGGTCTGAGCAGAATTCCGACTGGAACGGCGCGGACGACTATGCTATCGGATGACACTAGAGCTCCTTCAGCAGGATGAAAGCGCTTAGGCATATAGATTAAATAAAGGGTAGGACTAGTCATGGATAATACAACACTGGGCATTTACATCCACGAGCTACGCAATCAAGTACAATATACCGAAGGCGGGTTCGAATTATTCAATCAAGCTCTGCAGAACAATCACACCGTCGGCGTTTTATACGCTGCTCAAAATATCTTAAGTGCGATTAGCAATGTTTCCAGCATGTTATGGCCTACTCGGGCTCGGGATCGCGCTCGCGGTGAGGCTCTGCGCAAAGTGCTTGATCTAGCTGAAAAGCACCCCCTTAACGATCGTCGATTAAGCGAGTTACTAGATAATTCGGACCAGAAGCTAGATGAGTGGATTGAGAAGACGCGGGGACAAAAGATAGTGATCGACTTTATCGGTCCTCTCTCACGGTTACCGGAAGAAGAGAAATTACCCGATGCTAATTTTTACCGCGCCTACGACCCTGAAACAAAAGTCTTCTATTATCGCGGCGCCGGTTATAATTTAGAGGCCATTGCCAAGACGCTCGGCGATGTTGGCTCGCGCATCTTGCAAGTGCACCAAAAGCTGTTCCCCGAGCAAGCCGAGGCCAGCCGCAAGGCTGCTGAGCAGGCCCAAGCTGCGGCAGCGGCGGCTCAGACGAGTGCGGACGATGTTCCAAAAGAAGCGGCCCCCGAAAAGAAGCCAGCGGCGAAGAAGCCTGCTGCAAAGAAGAAGGCAGCTCCTAAAAAGGCAGCTCCTAAAAAGGCTGGCAAGAAAAAGACAGATTAGCGGCGGCCTACACGGAAGGCCTCTCGATCACGATGGACAATGTCGTTATGGGTTGCCGTATAGTTGCCCGATTTGTTAGTATAATGAAACAGACTGCCCTTTAGGGTCTGCAAATATAGAAAACTGGAAAGCCTGATGATACGTTCAATACTCTCTGGAATGGCTCTGTCACTAATAACCTTCAGCACAGCACTTGCTGATTGTGGCGAAGCTCCCACACCCTCGTTCACCATCCCATCTGGTGAAACTGCCAGCGCTAGTGAAATTCGGACAATTCGCGACGATGTCCTTAAGTATTCTGAGAAAGTGGATACTTATTTGACCTGTATGGATCAGCAAGGATTGAAGCTTCTGCCATGGATGGATCAGGAACAACGGGCACGCAGAGAGGAAGACTTGAGCTCCTTGCACAATAAAAGACGTGACATTCAGGTTGCGCTGAATGATGCGATCAGGACCTATCGGACACGCCAGCAGTCCAGCTAAGCACATAACGAATTAGGGCCGATAGTATGAGACTGAAAACTGTAACATTGCAGGCTAAATTAAAGCGTGGGACCTTTTACTGGGTGGCTGACGTTGACGCTGATAGCGACGAGGAAGCCGTTGTCGCCGCCGAAAATCTATTTCTAAAAGAAATGGAGACCTCTTCCGAGTGGGAGTTCACTGACTATAACGTCGAGTGAAACTTGGCTTAGCCACTGCATTTTTGCAACTGCCGCTCCGCCCGGCGTTTTAATTGGCTAAGTGACCTCTCTGCCCGGTCAGCTTCTTCAAACGCATTATAAATTGCCCGATACCGCTGCCAATAGTTTTTGGGGCTCACAGTCTCGGTTAAGCGAACTCGTGTCAGGCAATTTCCCTGCGGCTTTAGCTCAACGCTAAAATTCCGCTCGTCCAATTCCGAATCAATATAAGTCACCAATAAGCGCCCCGGCACATATTGCAGAACGGTCTCTTTGCCGCGCCACGTTACAGGATGGCGAAGATACCAGATCGAGTAGGTTGATCCTTTCTCGCCGCCATCGGCTTTTTTTAGAGGAATAAGGTCTGAGACGCCCGCGTGCCAATTTACCCGCTGGTCGGCAGCGCTAACGATCGGCCACAATTGCGCAGGGGCGTACGGAAGATCGATTGATGTATCCACTTCCCAGCCACCGCTATTGATAACCATAACACCGCGAAGAAGGGCGCCGAAAGCAATGGTGGCGAAAAAAGCAACAACGCTTATATGGTACCGGGTCCAACCCCGGGTCCATTTGGGAATAGTTGCAAGTCGTGATCGTTGACGGTGCATAAAAAACCTTTAGACTTACTTTACAGGGATCAATAGCACTATTGATGCTAGTGATCATGCCATTCAGTCAATAAGTTAATATGGGAAAAATCAAATGTCGAGCCTTCCGATTACCCTTTTTACGACCAGCCTTTTGGGTTTGCTGTTAATCATATTGTCCCTGCTTGTGGTACGATTACGCTTAAAACATAAAATCGGCATGGGTCAGGGCGACAATGCAAAGTTAGAGCGGGCCGCGCGAATGCAGGGTAACTTCACGGAATATGTGCCCATAGCTTTGCTCCTGATTGCCTTGCTAGAGATATCTGGTGCCAATTACTGGGTTATTTGCTTCGCCGCTGGCTCAATTATTTTGGGCAGGGTTTTGCATGCGATCGGACTCTACCGATCAGCTGGATCAACGAGCCAGCGAAAGTATGGCATGCTTTTGACCTTCCTAAGCATTCTAAGCGCCAGCGTCACTGGCCTTGTTCATTCCCTAATCTGAGAGGGCCTTTGAGAATTATGGACACAATGGTTAGTCCTCTCAGATCAGCGCCTTTTGTCCTGCTTGATGATTCTAGGCCGAGCCAGGAAGCTGGCGATAGCTTGTTTTTCACACGTCCAAGCGAGATCATTCGTGCGGATACTTATGCTGAGGTAATGCCGGCACTGGCAGCGCTAGATGCAGCCGTTGAACGCGGTCAATACGCCGCTGGTTTTATCGCTTATGAATGCGGCTTGATTTTCGAAGCCAAGTTGTGTGATAGGCTTTTCACTCAAGACGGTTCGCCAAAGAAAGCAAATGAGCCACTGATTTGGCTTATGGTCTGCGATGCGCCGACTATTTTGAACAGCTTTGAGGTGGAAAGACTTTTGAAAGAGGCGCAGGGCGGGAACCGTCGCAGCTTCGGGCTTGATGAGGTCACGCCTTTTCAGTCAGCAAGCCATTACCGCCAGAATTTTCTGAAAATTCTCAGCCTGATCGAAGCGGGCGATGTCTATCAGGTCAATTATACTGGACCGGTTGACATCGAGCTGCAAGGCGACCCCCTATCACTCTATGAAGAACTGCGCTCGCTTCAGCCGGTGAGCCTTGGTGCCTTTATAGATTCGGGCGAGGACCGCATTCTGTCGCTATCGCCTGAACAATTCATCAAGGGCAGCCGTGAAAAGCTAGAAACTAAACCGATGAAGGGCACCGCGGGCCGGGGGCGCTTTCTTAGTGAAGACGTTGCAATCAAGGCGGATCTTCAAGCGGCTGAGAAGACGCGCGCAGAGAATTTAATGATCGTCGATCTAATCCGGAACGATTTGTCGCGGGTAGCATGCTCCGGAAGCGTCGAGGTAAGCAGTCTATTTGATGTTGAAACTTTACCCAGCGTCCACCAAATGACCTCGACGGTTGTGGGCGTGCCAAAGGCCGAACTTACACCGTCAAGTCTGCTTGCTGCGATGTTTCCATGCGGCTCGGTGACCGGGGCTCCAAAGATCAGAGCGATGGAGATCATCGATGATCTTGAGGTGGCGCCGAGAGGTGTTTATTGTGGCGCGATTGGCTATTTTGGCCCCATGGGACGTGTTTCGTTGAACGTGCCGATTCGGACACTGATTTTTGATAAGGAAAATGCCGGGCGCCTGCATATTGGGAGCGGCGTTGTTGCCGATAGCGACTCTGCCGCGGAATATAGCGAATGCCTATTGAAGGCGAAGTTCATTCAGCCGGAAACCCTAAGTAACGCTTTAATTGAGACGATGGTCTGGACACAAGCGGACGGCTTCAGTCGGCTTGATCTACATCTGGATCGCTTGGAAAACAGCATGACCTATTTGGGTGCAAAAGCCCCCGTTGGGGCTATCAGGGAACAACTAAAAGACTTGGCCGACACGTTGACGGAGCCGGGCCCATGGCGCGTCAGGCTTGTAGCAGACACAAGCGGAGCGGTTAGCGTTGAAGCGAACCGCCACGAGCAAAAGTTGCTTGGCGATGAGCCGCTCCTGGTTGCAGTAGCCGCGCAGCGCGTTAGCAGCACAGATCCGAGACTTTTTCATAAATTTGCCGACCGAGACCCTTATACCAAAAGGCTCAACCAGACCAAAAAAGCCCATCCGGAGGTTTTCGATTGCTTATTGGTGAATGAGCGGGACGAGATCACGGAAGGTAGCTTCACCAATGTTTTCGCCGACTTCGGTGACGGCATGATGACCCCGCCAATCGAGTGTGGATTGTTACCCGGCGTGCTAAGGCAGAGTCTTATTGCATCAGGGAAAGCCCGCGAGGGAATTCTTAGAACGTCTGATTTGGACTCGGCGAAGGCGCTGTATGTGGGTAATAGTCTGCGAGGGCTTATCCCCGTCCGCCGCATCCCTGAATGAAGGTGGCGCGGCAGCCTAAAAAAGCGATCGCATAGTTAACAATGAGTGAACAAGAAAAGTCATTTTGTTAACCGGGTGTTCAGGTCCAGTAGCTATAGTGGACAATGTTGGCGAGAAACATCACCCTATGTCTCTTGCTGACACCCGCGAATGGCAGGGCTATGAGGGATGATTGTCCCCCCCCCCCAACCGAGCTCGTGACGAGCACGTTTTCACCCTTTAGGCCCTGCCAACTTCGAATCTGGCCAATTTCGAGGAATATCCACCTCGCGCAATAGGTCATGATAACGCACTTACCCTGAACAATGATAACGCTAGCCGGGTCGCAAGATTAATCCGGCGACACCCGCGCAAATTATCCAAGAAGGCACCTAGCGACAGCACAAATCGCTAAGCTGCTTTTTCGAGTCTCTAATTTATCATGAGCAAGTGATTCTTGGTTGATAAGGCAATTCGTTGTCCTATTATTGAATTTCTCCCCAGATAAGACAGATCAAATTTTCTGGTAAAAACATATTGTTTGGTGAATCTAGCGCCTTGCTTCTGTGCAATCAAATTCAATCCCGGAGGCGGCGAAAGCAAGAGATGTCAAGGATTTGCTTGACATAATGTTATAATATACCGTATTTTCATTGAATAAGGTTTTTGTGGTTTTCAAGAGCAACCCGGCGATAAATTGATTTGGCAAGCGAATAATTTTTAAATTTTTGCTTGGAATCGGGTCAAATACTTGGATGATGGGTTTCGAGCCGGGTCATCCGGCCGAGGTTGTGATCGGATGCGATGAAGATCGAACGATTACGACAGGGGAGAAGTGGAACGGAACACGCTGATTTTTTTAATCAGGGTTACCCAACCACTTCTGTTAGTTTGCGCGAAAGCGTGAATGGATGAACGGTATCGCTGGAGAAAAGGGGTTTTCTCCGCCTACATGACTAAATGTACCGAAGCCAAATCGGTGGAAGGTGCAGATATTGAAAAGTCATCAATTTTGACCGGACGATATTAAGGTTTTGTTGGTATTCTTCAGTGTTGGAGTTTGTGAGGAGCACACAACGATCGTGTAAGCCTTGCAGGGAATGGTCACTTTAATCGGTGACGCAAACAACCCAAGTGGGAAGAAAATGGAAAGAGCCAAAGTGAAACGGATAGCTGTCTCCACGGCAGCAATTGCCTCAATACTTTTGGGCACTGCTGCAGTATCCTCGCAGGATCAGCGCATTACTCAAATGGTCAGTGAAGTCGACCGCACAACAAAAGTCGCGCAAGACTCACAGCAACGTATTGACGGTATTGCTGATCAAACAAATTCATTATTCAACGATTATAAGGCAACTTTGAAAGTGATCGCCGGACTGGAAGCATACAATGCCAACCAGCGCCGTGTTATTGAAAATCAAAATGCTGAAATCGTGAAGATCGAGCGTGCGATTACGCAAGTTGACGTTATTAAGCGGCAGATTACGCCCTTGATGGAAGATATGATTGCGGATCTCACCACGTTTGTTCAACAGGACATGCCTTTTGAAAAGGAAATTCGGTTGAAGCGCGTGTCTGATCTTAACGATTATATGGTTGATCCAAACATTGCTGACCCCGAGCGTTTCCGCTTAGTGCTAGACGCTTATACGACAGAAGCATCATATGGCCGCACATTCGGTGCATACACAGGCGAGCTGCCTGCACCCGACAATCGGACAGTGAACTTCATTCGCGTCGGACGTATTGGTCTATACTATCAGACTAAGAGCGGCGAAGAATCAGGTGTTTGGAACGGAACAGAATGGCAGTCCTTACCTAGTGACTACAATAAAGCCATCCGTGACCTTTCTCGTATGGCTGGCCGGATGATTCCGATTGATGTCTTAACCGTACCAATCGTAGCGCCGGAGTAAGAATGATGAAAAAAATTATTGCAACAGCAACAGCATTCATTATTGGCCTCTCTACTGCAGCAACTGCGCAGGAAGTGAGTGTCGATGATCTATTGAACCGCGTTAAAGAAGGCCGCACGGCTGAAAGCGCAGAGCATCAGCGCCGAGAGCAAGAATTTATTGCTAAGAAAGCTGAGCAGCAAACTTTGCTGAATAATGCGCGTCGTCAGCAGCGTAACTTGGAGGCGGAAAGTGCTCGCCTTGAAAATACGCGTGCCCAGAATGAGCGTCAAATTACTGAACTGGTCGAGCAGCGCCGTGAGCGTCTTGGTCAGCTTCAAGAATTGTTTGGCGTTCTCCAACAGGGTGCGGGCGACCTGAAAGCCGTGATTGAGACATCGTTTATCTCAATTGACAATCCAGATCGGATGGCAGGCTTGGACAACTTGGTGAGCAAGCTCGGCGAAACCGGTGATCTGCCGACCGAGGCGGAAATCCGTGTTTGGCCATTAGAGATGATGCGTGAGATGATCGAGTCAGGGCGCTCAGTTAACTTCGAAATGGAAGTTAAAGACCTTGATGGAAACGCGCAGACTGTTCAATTGACACGTCTGGGTGATTTCGGTCTTGTCGGTGAAGGCGGTAAATATTATATGCTTGAGCGAGGCCAGGTAAGTGAACTACCACGCCAGCCAAGCAGCCGCTTTACAAGCTTAATCGATGGTTTCCAATCATCTACAGCGGCCGTTTCTGACCTTGGTATCGATCCGTCACGCGGGCAAATTCTTGCAATGGAAGTTGATAAAGCAACCTTGCAAGAGCGTGCTGAACAGGGCGGTATTATCGGTTACGTAACCCTTGGTCTTGGTGTGATCGGCGTGATCCTTGCGATTATTCAGTGGCTGTATCTCTTTGCAGTTGGTGGAAAAGTTTCAAGCCAGCGGAAAAACCCAGATGCACCAAAGGGCAACAACCCACTTGGTCGTATTTTGCAAGTTTATCAGGACAATAAAGGTGCCGACGTTGAGACACTTGAGTTGAAACTTGACGAAGCAATTCTAAAGGAAACTCCAGCTCTTGAGCGGTTCCTGACGGTTGTGAAGTTGATTTCGGCTGTGGCTCCTCTGTTTGGTCTACTGGGTACGGTGACAGGTATGATCGCGACATTCCAAGCGATTACACTGTTCGGTACTGGTGATCCGTCAATGATGGCAAATGGTATCTCGATGGCCCTTGTAACTACGGTTGAAGGTCTATTGGTCGCTATTCCAACCTTGATGCTACACAGCTTTGTAGCTGGTAAGTCGAAAAGCATTATCCACGTTCTCGAAGAACAGAGTGCTGGCATTATTGCCATCCACGCTGAGAAGGAGAGAGGATAATGATCACAGACACCCTAGAAGGTATCTCCATGTTCATGGAAAAGGGCGGAGACGTTCTTTACCTGATCCTGGTAGTCGTCTTCATTATGTGGGTGCTGATCATTGAACGTTTGTGGTTCTTCGGCTTGGAGTACCGCAAACAGAAGCAGGCAGTTATCGATGCCTGGGAAGCACGGTCTGAACGGCAATCATGGTATGCGCATAAAATCCGCACCGCTATGATCTCTGAAGTTAATCAGAGCCTCACCTTTGGGGTGCCTTTAATTAAGACCTTTGTTGCCCTTTGTCCACTCGTTGGACTGTTAGGCACGGTAACCGGCATGATCGAGGTTTTCGATGTAATGGCGACGCAAGGTTCATCTAACGCGCGGGCAATGGCTGCGGGAGTGTCTAAGGCGACAATCCCCACCATGGCCGGCATGGTAGCTGCCCTATCAGGAGTATTCCTGTCGACATACATCGAGAAGAAGGCTCGTAAAGAGTCTGAGAGCCTCGAAGATCAGCTGACAATGGATCACTAGGAACAGGAAGAAGATATGCGTAAATTTTCAAAGGGCGAAGACGAAGCAGAAGTCAACATGACACCGCTGCTAGATATCGTGTTCATCATGTTGATCTTCTTTATTGTTACGGCGTCGTTCGTGAAGGAACAAGGCTTGGAAATCACCAAGCCACCAAATGACCAAACGACCGATCAAGAACCGGATCCAGATAAGGCGCCTATCGCTTTCGTTATTGATGATGGAAACCGTATTAGACATGATTTTCGAGTGATCGATATCAGTGCGGTTTCATCCATCATCAAGCGTGTAAGTGTTGAACGCCCCGAAGTTCCGGTAGTGATTCAAACATCCGAAGGTAGCCATATGGGCCTTGTGATTCGAATTTTCGATGAAGCAAAGCTGGTTGGATTTACTGATGACAGGATCATTGTCGTACCCAAGAAGAAATAGAAACTCTAGCGGCAGGGATTGGTAAACCTCCCCTGCCGCATAGGCGCCCCCGACATAGTTTGGATGAATGGTAATCCAGATCAATTGGCACCCAACGAAGAGAGAAATAATGAGAGATCACGCTCAAAAAGAAGAAGATGCAGAAATCAACATGACTCCGATGCTAGACATCGTTTTCATCATGTTGATCTTTTTCATCGTTACCGCCGTCTTTGTCAAAGAAGCAGGAATGACTGTCGCTAAGCCCGACGCTGAAACAGCTAGTAGCCAGGATAAAGCTAGCATCCTGATCGCTGTTACATCGGATGATGCGGTTTGGCTGAACGGTGATGAGGTTGACGTGTCCGAAGTCCGGGCACAAGTCGAAAAGCTTCATTCAGAGAATCCACGCGGTACGATAGTCATTCAAGCCGACAAAGAGTCAAAGGCTGGCATCGTGCTGAAAGTATATGATGCCGTGCGTGACGCCGGTATCGACCAAATTGCCATAGCAACGGAGAGTTAATATGAACACGCGTATTATTCCGGCACTATTAGGCTCTGCCGCCGTAACACTGGGGCTATTTGTCATCATGGAGACATTGGTTGCCTTTGACGGTGACGTCGACTTAGATGGCGGCCCAAAGAAACGGTTCGTAGACGTTATTCAAGACATTGAAGATACGCCGCCGGAGCGCATGGAGCGGAAGGTTGAAAAGCCACCAGAGCCAGAAGCCCCCCCGCCAGATGTGGATACGCCCAATGTGAAAGCTTCTGACACCATCATGAATGTTGGCGCCGGCACTCAAGGTTTTGCCCCTCAAACCGATACTCTGGGCATTAATCTTGGACCAAGTGCCGACGGCGATATGCTGCCGCTCGTGCTCGCGCCTGCTCAGTTCCCGAGGCGCGCTCAAGAACGCGGCGTGTCCGGGTTTTGCCGTGTGTCGCTGACCGTTCTTGAAGACGGCACAGTCGATCCAGATTCAGTTATTGGTGTAGCCGAAGAGCCCAAGGGCTATTTCTGTCGCGCTGCCATCCGTGCAGCCCAGAAATACAAGTATAAGCCTCGGGTTGTAAACGGAAAGGCTCAAAAGGTAACTGGCGTTCAGTATAACGTTAAATTTGAGCTGGCTGACGATTAAGAAAGGTCTATCAAATGAAGAAATATTTTAAATCCTTACCCTCAGGCCTAGTCCTGTCAGCGATGGTTTTCGGTGGTGCCCTAGCTACGCCGTCGGTGGTCGCTCAGGACTATGCCAGTGAGACGCCTGCTCAGAGAGAAGCCCGCTGTTCAAAGATCAAGCCTTTTAAAGCGCCCGAGCAAATGGGCACCAGTTTCTATCGGAAGTATGAAAAAACCGAAGAAATGGTGGCTGAGAAGCGCTGGCCGGATGCTCAAAGAGTACTGGATGATCTGCTAGCATCATCAAAGACAAACGACTATGAAAAAACCGTTCTTTGGCAGGCAAAAGCAAACATTGCATTCGAGCAGGACAATAACCCAAATGCCATCCGTGCACTAGAGAAGGTCTTGACATTTAAGCGAGTGCTGCGGCCAAAGCAGGAAGTCCAGATGCTGATTAACCTGGCGATGCTTCAAAATGCCGAGGATAACCCCACCCGGGCTCTAGAGCTGCTGGCACAGTGGGAGCCGAAGGCATATCAGGCCTGTGCGACTATTTCTGCTGCCCAAATGGCATTCGTTTCAACTATGCACTATACACAGGATAATTTTGACAAGTCACTGAAATACATCAATATTGCTATCGACATGGCAGAGGCTGATCCGGGAATCGAACCGCGAGAAAACTGGTATTCAGTTGCAGTGGCCTCACATTGGGCAAAAAATAGGTACCGTGACGCGCTAGGTGTGCTTGAGATTTTGGTTAATAAGTTCCCAAAGCGGTCCTATTGGCTGCAAATGACCCAAGCCTATCTTGAGCTTGAGGATGAAAGGACGGCATACGCCATCTTGGATAGCCTCTATCAAAGCGGAATGCTGAACGATAGTTCAAGCCAGTTAATGAACGTAGCCAGTATTTATATGAGCCGGTCTACGCCGGTGCGCGCTGCTTGGCTACTTGAAGAAGCTCTTGAGCAAGACCAATTAGATGAAAAGCGTGAAGAGCAAAACATGACGCAGCTCGGAAGCGCTTGGAATGCATCACGCGAGCCCGAAAAGGCATTGCCTTACCTCATCCGCGCCGCTGCTCTAAAAGAGGATGCGCGTCTTTGGTTCCAGATCGGCCAAGTGCAATATTCAATTGATCAACTAGAGCCTGCTGTGCTCTCCTTTAATAACGCGCTTGAGATCGCCTCAGGCAACAGCTCGTCTGACAAGTCTTTGCGCTATTCGCTAAATATGCAAAAGGGCAACGTGCTGGCGTCGCTTGAGCGTTTCCGAGAAGCCCGCAACGCCTTAGCGGAAGCGCGCAAGACTGCGGATCCTGGCCGGGAGACACGCGCGATCGCAAGCTGGATGCGCTATATTGCAGCAGAAGAAGCCCGTGTCGAGATGTTAACCGGACGCTAAGACCTCTTCATTAAGAGATTACGAAGGGCGGCTCCAATGGGGTCGCCCTTTTTTTTGAATAGGCTAAAAGGACGAGGAGTGGCACTCTCGCTTACATCAGAGCAGTCCGCATCAGCTAACCCGGTCCCGCGGAGCTATTCGATGCTAAACGGGTCCCGGTATCGATTCAGTCGAAATATATCTGGATGTCCTGAGCATCGCCTTGACCGCCTGGACTGCGATCCGAACCAAAGCTTTGCAGCGTGTAAGGGACGCCAGGTGTGCTTTCCGGATAATAGATATAGGGCATGCCCCAGGGATCAACTATCGAGACATCATCAGGCAGAAATGGGCCATACCAATCGTAATCTTCAATGGTATCCGGGCGTGATATCAACGCCTTCAGCCCCTCAGTTTGGGTGGGATATCGACCATAATTTGCCTGAAACGTGAGCAGCCCGGCCTCAACAGAATATAGATCTTCCGCTGCATCTGTCCACTGGCTATCCTGTGGGAGCATGGTTACGATATAAAAAAGACCTGCCCCGAGTATCATAAATAGTAATGCCTGAAAAACTCGGTGTCCTATAGCCATCTGATACCTCTCTATTTGGGCTCAAAATAGACCATACACTGATGCGAGATAGCAACCAGTCGGCCATTTTCATCACGGATGCGTCCTGATTGATGCGAATAACCACCCCGGGCTGCTAACAGCCGATATTCTAGGTGAAACCAGTCGCCTGTGATTTCTTCCGCTGGATATAAAAAGTCGAGAATCCAAGTTTGAGAACTCAGCATTGCAGGCTTGGTATACCATGATAAAATAGCACCCGGCGGTATATCGCAAATCGTGACCATCTTTTCATTGGGATATAGCGAGACATCGCTGCGATGCCTAACCCACATCTCCATCGTCACATCACGGGTCCCTGAGTAAGGCACGCCGTTGCCCTTCCAGCGAATATCAAAATGCTTCAAAAAAGCCGGCTGACGGGGAGTATGCTCATCGGGTAAATAATCATCCGGTGAAGAGTCTAACTGTATGTTAGGCGCGGGCACATCTAGCGTATCGCGAGGCGCCCCATATGCGGCGCTAATGGTTGTGGCGATTTTAGCGCCCGAATAGACCCGGGCCTCAGTCTGCGACGCAGACTTCCCCTCGCGCAATATCTCCGCTGGCACCTTAACTGGGCCCGCTTCCAACGGCCCAACAAAATTAGTCATCATGGATCGCAGGGGCTTCTTGGCATCCACTAAATCCGTCATCGCACGGACGCCGAGCGCGGCACCAATGCCGCCAAAGGCTGTTCGGCCTTGGAGCCAACTAGCATCCACCTCCGTCAACAATTCGCCGTTATCAGACGATTGTATATTCCCTAAGATAGTTGAAAGATCATTCATCTTGGCCAAAGCCTTTCTGTTACTGAGCGTCGTCTTCAGCCTTGCTCGCTTGACTTCTAGCAGCACGAACGCGCTCGGCCTCAATATCGCCGTAGCGCTTTCCATTGGCCAACAAGACATCAATCTGCAGCGAGCCGGCACCCTCAGGTAACGGTCCATACTCGGCCTTATAGTCCAAAATAGCGCCGCGCCCCAATAGCTTACTGGCTGGTTCAAATTGCCATTCAAGGAGTGGGATAAGATTACTATCTCGAATCACACCGATCAAACTTTCTATCCTGACCGATTGCTCTCCCACGTTTTCGATCGTTCCTGAAAGCTCGATCCATTTGTCGCCTCCTTTGGCAAAACTTTGAGGGCGACCATTTTGGCCAATATTTAAAAATATAGGCTTTGGCTCGACAAAGGATGGAAGATCACTATCGCCGCCAAGGCTACTATAGTCACCAAGCTCCGCGGCGAAGTCATATAACTGATTCATACCGGCAAATTTCTCAACGATTGCTGGCTTGGCAAAGATAAGAGCAGCAAAAAGCCCAATCACCGCAAGCAGCCATACGCCGAAGCCAATGGTAACAAACTTCCGACGTCTGCGGCCGCGCTCTCGGTCATCACGGTCCAGCTCCTGCAACCGTTTGCGAGTCATATAGTCTTCATCTTCATCGAAATCATCGTTGACATCAATGATCAAGGCCTCTTCATCCGCCTGCTCGCTGATATCTTCTTGGGCGGTGCTAGCGGCTTCATGTTGGCTTAGAGCACTAGCATTTGCATCCTCTGCGTCCCCCGGTTCCCCGTCATCATCCCCATCATTATCTGAGGATACAAATTCTGTTTCACCGTCACTGCCGAATATGTCGTCATCATCTTCGACGGTTAGGTCATATTGCCCAAAAGCATCGCGGACCGCATCCCCAACTTCGCGCATCGTAACATCAATAGCCGCACCCTCGATTTCGCTGACCTCAACTTCATCTGATACTTCATCTGAAGTCTCGGTTGGCGCCTCTGCAGCCAACTCATCACCCGGTCCGGGATAGGCGGTCCATTGCATGTCGCAGCTTGAACATCGCACAAATCGACCATTGGCACCAATCGAGCCGCTCGGTGTCTGGTATTTTGCGAAACAACTGGGACAGGTTATGATCATCTAGTCTGAATTCCTGAGGAGCACCTGCGACCTTGCCTTGATCGCGTCTCACTTATGCTGATTTTCATCAAAGCCACATCATTTTTATAGGGCTCCATTATCATAAACACAAGAACCTTAACAGTAAGTAGCCACAGTTGGGTTTTTGCTG
>Ga0316189_10001475_pt1 | contig 23333 bp, 23 predicted proteins | sample LowCovwburrow_MG_FD_204930 | JGI IMG/M metagenome (GOLD analysis project Ga0316189, IMG submission 204930) | Coastal sediment microbial communities from Maine, United States - Lowes Cove worm burrow | ecosystem: Environmental > Aquatic > Marine > Coastal > Sediment | place: USA: Maine... | reverse complement strand
CCGCCGCCTGCGCATCTCTTCCAAATCATTCAACAATGTAAAAGAACATTTCCGCCGCAAAAGCTAAACAAATAACCCAGAGACAAAAAACCGCAACCAACTCAGCTTCTAAAGTCCGAAACCTCAGTTCGTCGCGACAGGCCGGGTTTTAGGCTGACCTCGCGTATTTGTCAAACCATTAAATTCAAAAAAGTAAATTAAATGGATTTTAACGCTCCGTAGGCAATATTTATGTCTGCAGAGCCGATAATTATAGTCTTTTGTTACTCAAATAACAAGTTATTGGCTCTGTGGATAATTATGACGTCAATAATATAGCGCAAACATCAGAATCATTCTGGTTAAGTTTTGCGATTCTAAGGACATAAAAACACATGGCGATGCCAAAATACTCAAATTTCTTCATCACAGCCACCACAGCTCTTTTCTTGGGGGCCTGTGCGCAAGGCACTGGTTTATACCCCAACTCAACAACGATGAACGCGCAAAGCCAACCTGCAGGACAGGCTAGCGGGCAAGCTGGTGCACAAGCGACAGCAACACCGCAAAAATCGTTCAATCGGTTCCCAGACATCCCCGTCCCATCCGGAGCAAACATGGACATGGCCCGCACCATCGTCTTTGGCGGCGGTGAAGGCTGGTATGGTCAACTGGGTCTAGACACAGGTCACGGTCAAAATGAAATGTTTGATTTTTATAAACAAGAGCTGCCGAGCTTTGCCTGGACCGAAATTACATCCGTACGGGCTCCGGTCAGCGTTCTGACCTATGAGCGCCAAGGCCGCGTGATCTCCATTCAATTGGAAAAAGGCACATTGGGCGGAACCAAGGTCACCTTAACCATCTCTCCACGTGGTGGAGCAGCCCCTGCGACCAACAACATGAACAATATGAACACTATGGCGGCGCCGATGAATTAGCTTCAAAGTCTTTTCAGCGCACACACAAAAATGGCGGCTCAAACTGAGCCGCCATTTTTATGATTATGTATTTAAAGAGCCGTTCAACCAAAGTTGATGGTGGTTGGATCGCAATACTGACGTTTCGCTTTTAACTTTCGACACAGGGCTGCGGCATCACCGTTGCTGGTCAAAGGTCCAGCTTTCAAACGATAAAACACACCCTTTCCACCACCAAGGTCTACACGTTCAATACTGGTCTCAAGACCTGACAGCAAAGAGCCAAAACGCTTTTGCAGGCTAGACCACCCGCGTAAAGCTGCTTTTTGTTGACGATAAGAGGATAAATGCACGGCAGGCTGAAAGCCCGAAAGTGATGTCGGGGCAGACGGAGCACTTCCCCCCATTTCTTGAAGAGGTGCACTTTCCATCATCATGGATGAAGACCCGGCAGGTTGCATGGAGCCTTCAATCGCCGCACGTTCTTTTGCATATTCATCAGATGTAATGAGATCGGCCGTTTGCAACATTTCAAGCCTGCGAACAGCATCGGCAGCTTCCATCAAACCATGAGGTGGAGGCGCTGGATTGGCTTGAGAAGCCGGATTTTGGGGCAACAAGGCATCGATAATCATGGTGCGCTCGGCCGTGTGCTGAGATGGTGACAAAGCGCGCATCTCCAAAGCCCGTCCAATGGCGCGCAAACGGCCAGAGACTTGATCAATCGGCGGCACAGGACGATCTAGTCCGGTTGCGGCAGGAGCCGACGTTAAAGGCAACAACGCACCGACATTTACTTTACGGCGGACCAGAAACTCATCTTGCGTCACCAAGCCTTGATCTAAGAGCGCCCGCAAAGCCTTAAAGCGCGCAACAATATTTAAGTCCGCATCCTTAAACATTGGCTCAGGGGCCATTTGCTGTAAAGGCTGTTGTTGAGCACGAGGATTAAACGATTGTGATGGATAAAGCGATTGAGCTGGCATTTGGGGCTGAGGAGCCGCCTGCACAGCGCGGCCCGCCATCTGAGGCGCATCGCCGCCCGATGTTTGCACCATGCCACCACTGTTTAACAACTGCATATTGACTTGAGCAATATCAATGATGGGGTGCGTTTGTTTATCTGCCCAGATCAAAATTTGTTCCGTGGGAACGGGGCGAATGGCGAGAATCTGTTCATAAAGCTGACGCGCCCGGCTCGGCTGACCTGTGTTTTGATAAAGAAGGGCCAAGCCATACAAGGCATGAACATCATTTGGGTTCGCTTTTAAGGCGCTGTCAAAATGTCCCTGAGCAAGAAAATTGTCACCCTTGGCCAACTCGGCCAAGCCCAACTCTGCTTTATTGTTGACCTTTGGCGACGTAAGTCCCCAAGTATCTGGCTGGAAAATTTGACTTTCTTGGATTGCAGAACAGGCGGATAAAGTCCCCGTTACGATGACAATTGCGGCAAGACGCATACAGGTGCGGTTCACGTTAAGTCCCCTTTTAGAGCGGCGATCAACCAAGAAATCTTAGTTCACGCCCCGAATCGCATTTACAAAATTAAGTTAATGTTAGCGTGCGAGTCTTAATGGTTTCTTTCTTATTGCGGGGAAAATACAAATTTTAATGACCGCCACCGCCATCGCCTGAATCCTTACCGCCACCAAGCGCACGATTTTTCATCAGTTCAATGAACTCGTTAGCCACACGGGAACACCCACGGGCAGACGGGAAACGGGACATCAAGCCTCTTTTGGTCCCCTTGTTGGGGTCTTGAGCCAATACGATAACTTCACTGACAAGAGGCTTGGACAAGCGACGATTGACGTATCCGGCAATGGTGCGCTTTTGTTTTTCTAGCGCTTTTTCATCAATATGCCCGCTGCGCAGCATTGGGGCAGGCTTTTTTTGAAAATATTGAACGATAGCCTCTTTAACATGAGCTTCGCGCTGACAGACCGCAGCAAGCCTTCCATCGGCGAAGTTCCTTTCTGGAACCGTTAAGACCGGAAAGACAGCGCGCGTTTCGGGAAGCATTTTTCCCGGGCTCGTGATCGGAATCATCGTGGGACTGATGCGTGCATGGGATTCAACAATACCGCTTTTTGCGGCTTTACCCGCTGCATAAGCATTGCCGTTCATCGTCACAAAAATCGCCAAAACGGCACATATGGACAAGATAAGTTTACGCATAGAATCGGTCCCAATTTTCAAAATTTAGAAAACCATATCATAGTCATAAATTATGTCACCAACCGTCTGAACTTGTCCTGAATGCCTAAATGTAGACTTCGCCTTTCATATAGAGCACGGCCCGCCCCGATAGCTTTACACGATCCCCTTCAAGTTGGCAGAGGACTTCACCGCCCCGTTTTGATATTTGCCGAGCCTTAAAGGTGTCTTTTTTCAACCGCCTGGCCCAATAAGGGACCAAAACCGTGTGTGCGGCCCCTGTTACGGGGTCTTCTGTGATGCCAAGCTGAGGGGCAAAAAAGCGCGAGACGAAATCCACATCGCCCGCCCCTTTTGCCGTCACAACCAAACCATGATCGCCCATTTGAGCAACCATCCCGAGGTGTGGCTTTAAATTTTGCACCGCTTCAACCGAACCCAAAACGGCCAAGCGCATATCGTTACTGGCGACACAATAGTCTAAAGCTCGCCCGCCCAATGCGCGGTCTAGCTCAGCCGGGTGCGGGGCGGGTTTAAGAGTGCACACCGGGAAATCCATGCTCAACAAGTCCTTTTCACCGCGCGCAACCGACAATACGCCGCTGCGTCCTGAAAAGGTCACAAGGTCTTTGTCCCAATTAAGTTCATTAAAGATCACCCATGCGGTCGCCAAAGTCGCATGCCCACAAAGATCAACTTCGGCTTTGGGCGTAAACCAGCGCAAGCCAAAGTCCGCTTCGCCACTTTCGTCAGGCACCACAAACGCTGTTTCTGACAGATTGTTTTCTGCGGCGATGTGCTGCATCACATCATCGCTTAACCAAGTATCCGTTGGACACACGGCAGCGGGATTACCCCGAAAAAGTTCTGTTGTGAAAGCATCGACTTGGTAAATAGGAAACATCGTTCAATCCTTTGGCCAAGGACGTTTCAGCCCAAAACAATTCTCAAATTTATCCAAACCCACTTGGGGGTAATAGCTCATAGCCGCCGGGGCTGACATCAAGACGAACGTCACCTCTTGGCCCACATGCGCGCGCACGCGTTTCATCAACTCACGACCGATGCCTTGACCTTGAAGGTCTTGGTCAACGGCCAAGTCAGATAGGTAACAGCAATAACTAAAGTCCGTGACGGCGCGCGCGACACCGACAATTTTTCCGTCCTCATTTCGGGCCGTCAGGATCAAGTCTGCGCCGTCGAGCATTTTTTGCAAGCGTGCCGGGTCGTCTATCGGACGTCGCTCGGCCAAAGTCGAGCTGTGCAAAATCACCAAAAAATCGTCAACCGCTAGGTCGGCCTCAAAGGCATAGGTAATCGTCATAAGCCCCCCTATTCATCAAACAAGATGTTGATACGCCGATTTTGCTTTCCCTTGTTTTCAATCTTGCCAATGCGAACACGACTGATTTCTGAGGTGGATTTAACATGTGTCCCCCCACAGGGCTGAAGATCAACTCCTTCGACATTGATCATGCGAATACGCCCCGATCCTCGCGGCGGTTGGACCGACATGGTGCGCACCAGATCGGGGTTAGCATCTAGTTCTTCATCGGTGATCCAGCTTTGACTGACCGGGTGGTCCTCAGCAATCAAAGCATTCAACGCTTCGCCCAATGCGACCTTGTCTGGATTTTCGGGAATGTTGAAGTCCAAACGACTTTTCACCGCGCCCACTTGCCCGCCGTTCACGTCGCCTTCGACCAGCGCGCACAGCAAATGCATACAGGTGTGCATTTGCATGTGTTTATGGCGACGATCCCAATCAAGGTTCACCGTCACTTCATCACCAACGCTTGGGCGCGCAGAGCCTTCACCAAGGACGTGAACGATGCCCTCATCACTTTTCTGCGTATCAACAATCGCCACATCACCAGCCGCAACCGTCAGTGTCCCCGTATCGCCGGGCTGCCCACCACCAGAAGGATAAAAGACGGTTTTGTCCAAGATGACACCATCGTCCGTCACAGTTGTCACCAAAGCCGTACAGGTTTTGACATAGCCGTCTTCGCGAAATAGTTCTTCGGTCATGTGTCGGCTCCCAGTTTATTGAGCACTTTTGCAAAGGTCGTATGATCTGCGTTTCCACCCGACAAAATCAGGCCGATCTTTTTGCCCACTTGTTTGTCTTTTTCTTGAAGCAAACCGGCCAAGGGTATGGCTCCGGCACCTTCGGCAAGATTATGTGTGTCACTGAAATAAGCCCCCATGGCATCCAAGATTTCATCTTCGCTAACCCGAAGGATGCGTGAAGCCCCTTCTTTGATAATCTCAAAGGCTTCGGGGCTGGGCACACGACAAGCAACCCCGCCAGCTATGGTGTTCGCGGTTTGGGTTTCGACCACTTCACCTTTTTCAAACGACAAGGCGTATGCTGGGGCATTGTCCGCCACAACACCGATAATTTCGGTCTTAAGCCCCAAAGCATCGCGCACCGTTATCAATCCGCAAATGCCCGAGCCCATGCCGATGGGAACATAGACGGCATCTAACTTGCCCACCTGTTCAAACAGTTCCAATGCATAAGTGCCAACGCCGCGCATTAATGGCTTTTCAAAGGGACCAATCATGAATAAGTCGCGTTCTTTTGCCACCTTTTGGGTGTGCTCCAAGGCTTCTTGAAAGTCTTTACCGTGAACAATAAGTTCTGCGCCCAGCGCGATCATGGCTGCATTTTTGTCTGGGCTATTGCCATGGGGCACGACAATCACGGCCTTCATGCCAACTTTACCCGCGGCAAAGGCCAGGCTTTGTCCGTGGTTGCCCCGGGTTGCTGAAATGACGCCTTCTAAATCGGGCTGGGTCGCTTTCAGACCGGACAGATAGACCAAGCCTCCGCGCACTTTAAAAGCCCCCGTGGGCGTATGATTTTCATGCTTAACCCACACATCACAGCCCGTCCGCTGACAAAGCAACGGCCAATTGTAGCTTGGTGTGGCACTCATATGGCGGTAGACGATGGCCCTTGACGCATCAAGTTCGGCAATCGTGGCGTTTAACATTCCGTCATCCATGATGATCAATCCCTAAAAAATAAGCCCCAAGCTTATCCTAATCGGAAACTTTTGCTAGATGATTTAAGGGAATTTTCTGACCGTGTGGGCATGGTTCAACGGACCGTGACCACGACCAAAGCCCGGCGCGGTTTTAATCGCTTCTAAGACATAAGCCCGCCCACGTTCAACGGCGGCCTTCATATCCAAGCCCTGAGCCAAACCACAGGCAATTGCCGACGCCAGTGTGCAACCCGTACCGTGGGTATGTTTTGTATCGATACGCGGACCGTCAAAAGCCTGACAGCTGTCAGATTGCCACAAGACATCGGTTAAGACATCACCATCCATATGTCCGCCTTTGATCAAGACCGCATCGGCCCCAATTTTTTCAGCAGCCGGCGCGAAATCTTCGACGGTTTCAATTTTCAGTCCCGTCAATGATTCGGCTTCAGGAATATTCGGTGTGACCAGGGCCGCCATCGGAATCAATCGATCCCTCATCGCCTGCATGGCATCCGGTTCCAAAAGCGCATGCCCCCCCTTCGCAATCATCACAGGGTCTAACACGACCGGGACATTTGGGGCGAAAGCGTCCAAGGCATCCGCCACCGCATGGATAACGCTAGCACGGTGTAACATCCCCAACTTGATGGCATCGGTGCCTAAGTCTTCTAAGACAACTTTGATTTGTTGGGTGATGAAGTCTTGGGGGATGGCGTGAACCGCGTGAACGCCTTGGGTATTTTGTGCGGTAAGAGCTGTCACAGCCGTCATGGCAAAACCATCAAGTGCCGTCACCGTCTTAACATCGGCTTGAAGGCCCGCACCGCCGCCACTATCAGACCCAGCGATTATGAGGACGCGGCCCTTCATGAATGAGAGGCTACGCGTTCAATGAGCTGGCTCAAGTCCCCAACCACCTCTTTGACCAAGGCATCATCTTCGCCTTCGGCCATGACCCGAATGAGCGGTTCTGTGCCGGACTTTCTAATCAACAGTCGACCATTTTTGGCTAAGCGTTGCTCGGCTGCGACAATCGCTTGTTTGACCTCGTCAGACTCCATCGGAGAAGCCCCCGTGAACCGCACGTTTTGAAGAAGCTGTGGGAAAGGATCAAATTGACGGCAAATTTCAGAGGCGGAATTATCGCTCCCCGCCAACACGGAAAGAACTTGTAAGGCCGCGACCAAGCCATCGCCAGTGGTGCCATAATCGCCCAAGACGATGTGACCGGATTGTTCACCACCAACATTACAGCCCGAGGCGCGCATTTCTTCGACCACATAGCGATCCCCAACGGACGTTCGCTTAAGAGCAATACCCTCACCTTCAAGATATTTTTCCAACCCCATATTCGACATAACCGTTGCCACCACGGCACCACCATTTAGCAAGCCACGGCGATTGCGGTCTGCGGCAATCATCCCCATCAGTTGATCGCCATCAACCAACTGACCCTTTTCATCTGCAATCAAGACCCGGTCCGCATCACCATCTAAAGAAATTCCGATGTCTGCACCATGAACGACGACAGCTTGTTGCATGGCATCCGTCGCCGTTGAACCACAACCGTCATTGATGTTTTTACCGTCGGGATCAACACCAATGGTGATGATTTCAGCGCCCAATTCCCACAACACTTCCGGGGCGACTTTATAAGCTGCACCGTTGGCGCAATCGATAACGACCTTCAGGCCGTCCAATGTCACGCCCGTGGGTAAAGTTTGTTTCACAAACTCGGTATAACGCCCAATGGCATCGTCAAGTCGCCTCGCACGGCCCAAATCGGACGAAACGGCTAGGTCAGGAGCCATATTGGTGTCCATGCGGGCTTCGATTTCCAGTTCGACTTCGTCGGATAATTTGTATCCATCGGGACCAAAAAACTTAATGCCGTTGTCTTCATAAGGATTGTGAGAAGCCGATATCATCACGCCAAAATCAGCCCGAAGCGAAGGCGTCAACATGGCCACCGCAGGTGTCGGAACTGGACCGACCAAAACGACATCCATCCCACATGACAAGAAACCAGACGTCAGGGCGTTTTCCAACATATAGCCAGACAGGCGCGTATCTTTGCCGATGACCACCCGGTGACGATGATCACCGCGGGTGAAGTGCAGGGCTGCCGCTTGGCCGACCATCATTGCCGTCATAGAAGTCATAGGATGGACATTCGCGGTGCCGCGAATGCCGTCGGTACCAAATAGCTTACGAGTCATGATAGTGCTGGCCTTAAATTAAAAATAAGTTCTAGATACTTGTAAATCAAACGCCCTTAAAACGGGGTAAATTTTCGTTACCATCCGTTTCATGTCTGTTGAGACAGACGCCATCACGGATTTGAGGTCTTAATCGCCGACCAGACTTTAAGGGCCTGCGCTGTGGCGGCGACGTCGTGAACCCGCAACAGGTGCGCGCCCTGCTCTATAGCCCAAAGTGCTGCGGCAAGAGACCCTGCCAAGCGGTGTTGCGCATCGGGTTCGTTAGCCACGGCACCGATAAAGCTTTTGCGAGATACCCCTAACAAGACCGGGACATCTAGATCGTCATAGTCTTTAAGACGGTTCAAGATTTCTAGATTGTTATCCACGGTCTTACCAAAGCCGATGCCTGGATCAACGGCAATGCGAGCCCTAGATATAGACGCCACCTCGCAGGCCGCGATGCGATCTCTCAAATATTGCAGAACTTGGGTCGGCGCGTCTTGATAACTGGGATTGTCCTGCATCGTTTCGGGCAGGCCTTGCATATGCATCAACACCACGTCGACATTTGAGCGCGCAACCACGTCTATCGAGCCTTCCCCCGTAAGCGCGGAGACATCATTGACGATTTTCGCCCCTGCATCGATGGCGGCCTGCATGACTTGAGCATGACGGGTGTCGATGGACACCAATGCTCCAGCATTCGACAAGCGTTCAATGACAGGAACGGTGCGGCGAATTTCTTCGTCCAAGCCCACAAGATCGGCTCCGGGGCGTGTGCTTTCGCCGCCGACGTCGATAATGTCAGCCCCGTCCTTGACCATCTGCAAGCCACGGGCGACAGCATCTTCAAAGGCAAAGGCTTCCCCGCCATCGGAAAAACTATCGGGTGTCGCGTTGACGATCCCCATGATGCGTGGACGGTCTAAAGCTAGGCCTGCAAATGTCTTCATTTCTTCCTCGAATAAAAAACCCCGCCTCATGATAAGGCGGGGTTTTTCGGTTGCTTCGTGTTAGCCCTCTGGCACGGGGTCTGCACCCACGCCGGGATCGTCTTTTGCTTTCGTTTTATCGGCACCTTTGCCCGAAGTTGGCACAGAGGTTTTCGTCCCTTCGTCGGGGGTATCATCCGGGTCAGGGCGATTGATGCCTTTGCCAGCCATCAGGTCTTTGACTTCTTGACCGTTCAGGGTTTCGTATTCCAACAATGCTTGGGTGATGTCTTCCAACTGATCTTTGTGATCGGTCAAAATGCGTCGAGCATGGCCTTCGGCTTCGTCAATCAAACGACGCGTTTCTTGGTCAATCAGGTTCGCCGTTTCTTCGGAAATATTTTTGGTTTGTGTCACAGAATGACCCAAGAAGACTTCTTCGTCATTGGCGCTATAACGGAGCGATCCCAGTTTGTCGGAAAAACCAAATTCGGTGATCATACGACGCGCCATACCTGTGGCTTGTTGAATGTCATTTCCGGCACCGGTGGTGATGTTGTCTTTACCAAAGGTCAGTTCTTCGGCCATACGACCACCGAACATCATCGCCAACTTTGATTCCAATTGAATTTTAGAGAACGTGTATTGATCGCGTTCTGGCAAGCTCATGGTCACGCCCAAGGCCCGACCGCGTGGAATGATCGTGACTTTGTGCAGGGGATCAGATTTCGGCATATGCAAGCCGACCAAAGCGTGTCCGGCTTCGTGATAAGCGGTGAGCTTCTTTTCTTCGTCCGTCATGACCATAGAGCGACGTTCCGCCCCCATCATAACTTTGTCTTTAGCGGCTTCAAAGTCAGACATGGTGACGACACGTTTACCTGAACGCGCCGCTAACAAGGCGGCTTCGTTAACCAAGTTCGCCAAGTCCGCACCGGAAAAACCAGGTGTGCCGCGCGCAATGGTGCGGGCGACAACGTCGGGAGCCAAGGGCACTTTGTTCATGTGAACTTGAAGGATTTTTTCACGACCCAAAATATCGGGGTTCGGCACCTGCACTTGACGGTCAAAACGACCGGGACGCAACAGAGCGGGGTCCAAAACGTCGGGACGGTTGGTGGCCGCGATCAAAATCACACCTTCGTTGGATTCAAAACCATCCATTTCCACCAACAACTGGTTCAAAGTTTGCTCGCGTTCATCGTTACCGCCGCCAAGGCCTGCACCACGATGGCGACCAACAGCATCGATTTCATCAATAAAGATGATGCACGGTGCGTTTTTCTTGCCCTGTTCGAACATGTCGCGCACACGAGATGCACCGACACCGACAAACATTTCAACGAAGTCAGAACCCGAAATGGTAAAGAACGGAACATTCGCTTCGCCCGCAATCGCACGGGCCAGCAATGTTTTGCCCGTTCCCGGAGGGCCCACCAAAAGGCAGCCCTTTGGAATTTTACCGCCAAGGCGTTGGAATTTTTGAGGGTCTTTCAAAAATTCAACGATTTCTTCAAGCTCTTGCTTGGCTTCGTCGATACCCGCCACGTCTTCAAACGTGACACGGCCTTGTTTTTCCGTCAGCAGTTTGGCTTTGGATTTACCAAAGCCCATGGCTTTACCGCCACCGCCACCGCCTTGCATTTGACGCATGAAGAAAATCCACACACCGATCAACAACAAGAAAGGGAACCATCCAAGAATCACACTCATCAAAGATTGACCCGTGTCAGCCGGAGTGGCCTGAATGCGGACGTTGTTTTCTGTCAGCTTGCTCACCAGAGCAGGATCTTCCGGTGCGAAGGTGGTAAACGTGCGTCCATCAGCCAAGTGACCAAAAACGCTTGAGCCGGCCTTCGTGCCTTTAATGGTCACGTCGCGGACTTCACCATTTTCAACGGCACCCACAAACTCGGAATACGCGAGGTTGGTTTGAACCCCTTGTTGCTGTGGTCCTTGGAACAAGTTAAACAATGCAAAAAGCAAAAAGAGAATAACGATCCAGAACACGATATTTTTGCTGAAGTTCAAGGTGATTTCCTTAATCAAGATGTATCAGTGTTGCCTTTGGATGTAAGGCCTTTGGGCGCTAAGGGCAAGGGCTGGGGCATAAAAAAACCGAGAATTTTTGCGGTTTTGAGCCTTACCCCCCTATTCCAAAGCATTTTTACATTTTTTTCGTGGTAATTCCGGTGCGATTTCAAAGCCCGTGGAATGGCTGCGCACAAGGACCCCGGCCAAAGTTCTGGCCTTTACTGTTGGTTTTTTCATCCACTTTTGCAGCCGTTCAAGCTTGTCGGGGCTAGCGGGATAAGCCCCACCGCCAACCCTACGCAGAAGCTTTGAAAGCGCCCGGCGTGAAACTTGATCCGGCGCTTGCAAAAAAGCTGGGGCCAACACCAAACGTCCATTTTTTAAGTTTGAAACGGTATTTTTAATGAGACAGTCTGCGGCTTCGTCAATGATGTTGCACACGGCTCGCACACTTCTAGCGGCCCCCGCCAAACGTTCAGCCGTAACACCGTGTTCGGCCAAATCAATCAACTGAGCCCGCACCCGCACCCGTTCAAAAGCCATGTTTTGATTGGATGGATCTTCGACCCAGTCTTGGCCTTTGGCCTGCAAAGTTGCGGTTAGGCGACTTTTGGGGACAGACAGAAATGGACGGCATAAGCTAACCCCCTCTAAATCGCGGACCGCCGCCATCCCCCCTAGCCCATACAAAGTGCTCTGTTTTTTCATACGCATCAGCACCGTTTCGGCTTGATCATCTAAATGATGTGCCAAAAGAAGATGACAAACATCATGAGCCCGACACCAATCACCCATCAAACGATAACGGGCGTCACGGGCACGCGCTTGAATGGCTGACGTCACGGTTTTGGGCGCGAGCCATGTTAAAATTTGATGATCGATACGCAAAGAAGACAGCCATGACTTCACTTGGACCGCTTCGACGTCTGAGCCGTCCCGCAAACCGTGGTCAACGGTTAGGGCTGTTATATGAACGCCCTGAACGCGGGCCCATTTTTGGGCCAACAAAACCAAGGCCATGGAATCTGCGCCACCAGACACGGCAACGGCAATCTTCGGTTTTGCGCCAGACACCTCAAAAGGTGTCATCAACTCTGAAAATTCGCCCTCACATAGGGGTTCAGTGTGAGGCATAAGACAATCACTTGCACGCAAGACGCTTGGTTTCTTTGGTTAAGGCTCGGTCGATATTGGCTTTGAGGTCAGCCCCGAACTCTTTGCGTAATTTGCCAAACGTGGCGCAGGCCTCAGAGGTTTTTTCCATACCCGCCATGGACATGCCCAATTTCAGCAAGGAATCTGGGGCTTTCGCACCCTTGGGAAACTTTTGATAGGCTTGAAAGAAGACTTGAGCGGCTTGCATGAAATCTTTGCGTACATAATAGGTTTCCCCCAACCAATAGTTCGCATTTGCGGCCAAAGGGTCATCACCGTGAACATCTAAAAAGGCCTTAAACGCAATTTCGGCTTCTTGATACCGTGCTTGGCGGGTGAGGTTAAACGCAACCTTGTATTGATCCTGTACGGAGACTTCGACAGCAGCCTCGGGCTGTTCGGTGACCGCGGCGGAAGCATCCCCTTTGGGTAAAGCCGCCGTTTGTGTTTCGGCTGCATTTTGAACGTCTACGCCCTCTTTGCTGTCTTGGGCACCATCCTTGGTTTCAGCAAGAATTTGATTCAATTTAGAGGTTTCCATGGTTCCCAAAACACCCGAAGTTTTAGAGCGCGTGTAGGCGGGTGCGGGTTGGGTTGGTGGTTCCATTGACCCAATCTTGGACACAGATGATGTTGATGGTGCTGTTGAAATGGATGGCGTACCGGGGCTTGCAGGCGTTTGTGAAGATTGGAACGATCCGGGCTCAGAGCCTTCAAGGCGCGCCAAACGGTAATCTAAATCCACAATTAGCTTATCCAACCGACCATTCGCCAGATCAATGTTATGCGCCATACTTTCTGCCAAGCCAGTTGCTCCGCGAACTTCTTGTTCAAGTTCATTCAGACGCACCATGACACGAGAAATCGCGCCCTCACCTTCGACAAAATCGATTTTGGGGGCTGGGGCCGGGGCTGGGGCTGGGGCTGCACCAGCGATGGGGGCGGCGGCCTCGACTGTTGTTTGCGCGGGGGCTGGGACGTTGGCTATTTGACGATTAAGGGTTCGAATATCGCGTTCAAGACGATTAATCCGATCAAACAAAGCCTGCGTATCTGGCGACTGCGCTTGGGCCGCTATGGGCAGAAAGGGCAGAAAAGCCGCAATCAAGAGCCCTTTCATGAGCCAATGAGAGAAACAGGGGCGAATGCTTAAAACCGTCATCGTGCGTATCCGTTCAAAGTCTTTGTCTAATTATTAAAGGCACCATGATCTACCATTTCGGCAAAATTAGGGCGAAACTGATAAAGAAGATTATCGGGAACAGGTTAAAAAGCAGTAAGGCGCCTGCTCTTTTCCAAAAATGGAAAGAACAGACGCCTTACAAAACAAAAACGCAGGGTAAACTGCGATGCTGTTAGCGAAGCACCGTCTGTGAACGACGATTGGCTGCCCATGCGGCATCTGTTGAAGCGGCTACGACGGGACGCTCTTTACCATAAGAAATGGTATTGATGCGATCCGCAGATACACCCAATGTCATCAAGTAATCTTTGACAGCGTTGGCACGACGTTCGCCCAAAGCAAGGTTGTATTCGCGTGTACCGCGTTCGTCACAGTGGCCTTCAATGGTGACGCGAGCGCCGCCATTTGCCGCCAAAAACGCCGCTTGTTTTTTCAAAGTTTCACGGGCGGTAGGCGTGAGGTTGTATTGATCGAAACCAAAGAACACACGATCACCAACACGATACAACTGGTTTTCCGTTGACTCAGCCATAGTATGCCCAGCATGTGCCGCGCCAGCACCTGACGTTGCAGCAGTTTCAGCAGGTGGTGTGGTGCCACAAGCTGCAACCAAACCCATAACGGCAATCAAGCTCACAATTTTGAAACGCATAAAAAATCTCCCGTTCACGTGTCCGCATTATGGGACTTTCGTGATGTTTTAGACCCTACAATTGACCTTTACGACCAAAAGCAGTGCCCTTATTTACAAATCCTGCGATCACTATATCTACCAAAAGACGGTCTGACCACTGGAATTATTATGTTATTTCCAATTCAGACTATATTTCGTTGCCCTTAAGGAATCAAGGGGGACCATGCGGGATCGGATGCATTAAGAGGTGTAACCACTTCTCGTTCGTTGTGTCCGGTAAAATCAATCGAGAAAATACGGGTCCGTCCACCGCGTCCATATTTATCGCTGGGGTCTTGTCTAAAGAACATTAAAACACGACCATTCGGGGCCCAAGTTGGCGCTTCGACCAAGAAACCTTGGGTTAACAAGCGTTCCCCCGTGCCATCTGGACGCATCACACCGATGTAAAATTTCTTCTGAGACATCTTTGTGAAGGCAATCCAATCCCCGCGAGGCGACCAAACAGGCGTTGCATAACGTCCCTTACCAAAACTAATGCGTTTCACCCCAGCGCCATTGTTTTTCATCACATAGATTTGTTGTGTGCCGGACCTGTCAGAGTTGAAAACGATCTTTTTTCCATCCGGTGCATAGCTTGGCGACGTATCAATGGCTGAATGATTGGTGAGTTTGCGGACCTTGCGGGTCGCAAGATTCATGGTATGGATTTCAGAATTACCATTACTGGCCATCGAAAAGACCACGGACTTCCCATCGGGGGAAAAGCGCGGCGCAAAGGTCATGCCTGGAAATTCACCGATCACTTCTTGGCGACCGCTATCGATATTGAAGATATAAACCCGCGGCACACCTTTGTAGTAACTGAGGTAGGTAATTTCTTGCAGGGTTGGGGAAAAGCGCGGGGTCAACACCAGATCGGCACCATCGGTCAAGAAACGATGATTTTCGCCATCTTGGTCCATAATCGCCAGACGCTTAACACGGCCAATTTTTGGTCCAGATTCCGCGATATAGACGATACGCGTATCGAAATAACCATTTTCTCCGGTGATCCGTTTGTAAATGGCATCGGAAATGATGTGTGCCACGCGCCGCCAGTTATTGGGGACCGAAAAATAAGCCAGACCCACCATCTGCTTTTCGCTCAACACATCCCACAAACGAAATTCAACCCGCAAGCGTCCATCCACGGTCATTTCGACACGGCCTTGGACCAAAGCTTGGGCATTGATGATACGCCAATCGCCAAAGCGCGGCAAAACATTCAAGCTTTCCCCATCTTGAATAAAGGCATCACTGTTAATGGGGGCAAACAGGCCAGAACGTTCCAAATCAGCCGCGACCACGCGCGATATGTTCGCGCCAAAGCTTTTTTCGCTTGAACCTTGTCCATAAAAGTCCGCCACAGCCAAGGGCATAGGCTTCACCACACCGCGCGTAATGTCGATGGTCAGTTCCGCATGCGCATTGGCGGTCCAAAGAACACAAATCAACAGAGAGACTATGGAGGTTAAAAAACGATAGGTCATAGGCCAAACATTTCCTTCGGATCGAAATTAAGCAACATGGTTTGCCAACGATCATATTTATCGGGTGGCAACTTAAACGGTTGGCAGTTTGGGTTCAATACCGCCCGTCGAGCACTTTCCGCCATAGCCTGATAAAACGGGTCAGACGACATCCGGGACTTATCCAAAATACGCGCCGAACGCACATGCCCATCTGGGTTCATCACAACACGAATAGAGATGAGCATTTTATGCGCATCCTTTGCCCCTGCTGGCAAGTTCCAACACCTGTGAATCTGCTGACGAACCAAATCTATTTCGGAAATGGTCAATTTCGGACCAACATCGTCGCGTTGATTTGGTTTATCCAACGCATTTTCCATCATTTTGGCAAAATCCATCTCTGGATCAGGCTTTTTGGGTGGTGGAGGCGTTTTTTTCAATTCTTCCAATGTTTTAAGCACGGACTCAAAGGAATCCGGGGCCTTTGGCCTTCTGGGTGGCAAGGGTGCTGGTGTCTGTTTTTTGACTTCGGCCTTTTTGGGCTCTTCAGCCGGTTTGGGCTTTTCGATGGGCTCTGGTTCAGGCTCGTCAATCACCGCCACGGCTTCTTTCGGAGCTGCGGGTTTAGGTTCTGGTTTCTGCTCTGGTGGAGACTGAACCGATCCTTGAGGAGCCTTAGGTGGTGGTGGTGGTGGCTTTGGCTTTTCTTTTTTAACCGGCTTGGGGGCTATTTTTTTAGGCTTAGACGGCACATTGGTGACATCCGTGACGTTCACGATTTCTACGGAAATCGGCACATCAACAACCTCCGTGTCGCCAAGCATTTGAGGCAAGCCGAAATAGGTTGCGGTGAAAATCACCACATGCAGAAAGATGGATATGACGAAGCTGCGGCTCAACCTGTCGTTACCTTTTCTTTTTGGGCTTTGGTTGGCTTTGAGATGTGATCATCGCAACCCGACCAAAACCGGCTGCATTTAAGACCCCCATCACTTCCATGACACGACCATACCCCACGTTGGCATCGCCACGCACAAAGATACGAACATCGGGGTTGTTGCCCGAAATCGCATTCAATCTCGGTACAACTTTTTCCAAATCCATCGGCGTATCTTGAAGATAAATAGCCCCTTCACTGTCGATGGAAATGGCCAAGGGTTCATCTGATCCCGAAATCGCTTTCGCCTTGGTTTTCGGCAGGTCAACCTGCACGCCCACGGTCAACAAGGGTGCGGTAACCATAAAGATCACCAACAAGACCAACATCACATCGACAAACGGTGTGACGTTGATTTCCGACATGGGCTTGCGCTGTTTAACCGAACCGAAACTGCGCCGTGTTGGGCCTTGAATCATTCCCCCCATTTATTTGGACGCCTTTTCTTCCATCATGCGCGACAAGATTGCCGAAAACTCGATGGCAAAACCGTCCAAGCGTCCCGCATAGCGTTCCAAATCTCTGGAAATTTTGTTGTAGGCTAAAACCGCTGGAATAGCCGCAGCCAATCCCAAAGCCGTGGCGAATAGAGCTTCGGCAATCCCCGGAGCAACCACAGCCAACGAGGTGTTTTTACTCACCGCAATGGCTTGAAAGGAGCTCATAATCCCCCATACGGTCCCAAACAAGCCGACAAACGGCGCCGTTGAACCCGTTGAGGCGAGGAACGTCATATAACGTTCGACCCGTTCCATTTCCCGCGCCACGGTGATTTGCATCACCCGGTCCATACGTTCAGCGAGCGATGTATTGGCAATTGTCGATCCCACATGACCTTTGTCTTCGGCGCGGCGCCATTCACGCATGGCGGATACAAACACGGCACTCATGGGGTCTTTGGGCGAGGACCCAATCTTGTCAAAGATCGCATCCAAAGACTGTCCCGACCAGAATGTTTGTTCAAAGGTTTTGGCCTGAGAGTTCAATCTTTTCAGACGGGTGAGCTTTTCAAAAATAATCGCCCAACACCAAACGGATGCGATCACCAACAAGATGATCACGCTTTTGACAATCCAGTCGGCGCGAATAAACAGCGACCACATGGAAAAATCGTGAGCCCCTACGGAACCGCCAAGGTTGACCGCATCAATAACACTACCTTCCATATTTAACCTCTGTCCTTATCTTTAACTTTTTGTTTCAATCGTTTTCAATACGTCGCGGATTTGGGCGGGTAATCGCCCCGCTCCGCCCTCTACTTTCATACAGCCCAAACGCACGCCAATGCGTACCAAATCTTCGCCATTTCGGCGGATGGTTTGCACCCCATCTAGGGAGGCTCCACCAACTTTGGTCAATTTTAATCCGACGTCCAACACGTCGTCGAGACGCGCGGGTTGGATATATTCGACACTAATCTTGCGCACAACAAAGGCAAGACCATGGCAATCTTGAAATTCTGAGTTTTCAATTCCAAGGTGGCGCAGCATTTCCGTGCGCGCGCGTTCGGCAAACTTTAAATAATTGGCGTAATAGACCACCCCACCCGCATCTGTGTCTTCGTAATAAACACGGACAGGCAGGACAAATTCACCATTTTCTATGCGGCCAACCCGATCAAGGCTCATCACTGCCCCCTTCGATCAGCTCTAACTGAACGATACTTTTGGGCGCTTTTAAGCCGAGATGTTCGTAAGCTCTGGGGGCCAAGGCACGACCACGCGGTGTGCGCATCAAGAACCCTTGTTGGATCAAATAGGGTTCGATCACGTCTTCGATGGTGTCGCGTTGTTCCGATAGGGCGGCGGCTAAGGTTTCAACGCCCACGGGCCCCCCGCCATAGTTTTCGGTGATGCATGTGAGGTAGCGTCTGTCCATATTGTCCAGCCCCGCTTTGTCCACATCCAAGCGCAAAAGGGCCGCATCCGCCGCAAGCGCATCGACGACCTCACGCCCCGCAACATTGGCAAAGTCACGCACCCGGCGCAACAAACGACCCGCCACACGCGGTGTCCCCCGAGACCGTTTGGCAATTTCCATCGCCCCGTCTTCGGTCATTCCAATATCTAAAAGCTTCGCCCCGCGTTGCACAATCCCCACCAATTCATCGGGGGAATAAAATTGCAGACGCAACGGAATGCCAAAGCGATCACGCAACGGCGTTGAAATCAGACCTGAACGCGTGGTCGCCCCGATTAAAGTAAACGGAGGCAAGTCGATGCGCACAGACCGCGCTGCGGGACCTTCACCAATGATCAAGTCCAACTGGAAGTCTTCCATGGCGGGGTAGAGAATTTCTTCGACCACCGGGTTTAAGCGATGGATTTCATCAATAAACAACACATCATGGGGCTGTAAATTGGTCAAGATCGCGGCGAGATCCCCGGCTTTTGAAATAACCGGGCCGGACGTGGCGCGAAAGCCAACCCCCAACTCACGGGCAACGATTTGTGCCAAAGTCGTCTTGCCCAGTCCCGGAGGACCATAAAACAGCGTGTGGTCCATGGCATCGCCGCGATTGCAGGCGGCTTGAATAAACACCGATAGATTTTCACGAACCGCCTTTTGACCGACGAACTCATCCAACGAAGTCGGACGCAGTGCGTGTTCAGAGGCCTCGCTGGGCGCTTCTTCGGGCGCGACAATTCTATCTTCGTCACTCATGCGCCGTGCTCCTTAGGTCCAAGTTCAGCTAAGGCCCCTTTGATCAAAGCCCCCACATCGGTCCCCTCACCCATCTTGCCCGCCGCGTGGCTAACCGCCGTCAAAGAATCCGATGGGGAATAGCCTAGGTTCACCAAGGCCGACACGGCATCGCTGGTGGCGGGCGAAGTCACTCCACCCGCAGGAGCAGACGCCGTTGGAGCCGACATCGTCCCCAAGGCCAAGTTCGCGACTTTGTCTTTGAGTTCCGACACAATCCGCCCGGCAAGTTTTGGTCCAACACCATTGGCGCGACCGACTTGGGCTTTATCCCCGGCCGCAATGGCATGGGTAAGCTCATCGCCAGACAGCACCGACAACAAAGCCAAGGCAACCTTTGCGCCAACGCCTTGCACGGTGGTCAACAGCTTGAACCAAGCGCGTTCGCCAGTGTCGGTAAATCCATAGAGATGAATGTGGTCTTCGCGGACATGGGTCTCGACATGAACCGTTGCGGCTTCGCCCACGGCCAACAGACTCAACGTACGAGAAGAACAGAAAACCAAATAGCCAACGCCGTTTACATCAATGACCGCCCAGCCATCATCAACTTCTTCGATACGGCCTTTCAAAAGAGCAATCATCGTCTTCCCCCCGCCGCCATGATGCGTGCGTTGCTTTCATAGTGATGGGCATGACAAATCGCCATGGCCAAAGCGTCCGCGGCATCCGGCCCCGCATTTCCCGCTCCGGGAAGCAAGGTTTTGACCATCATCAAGACTTGTTCTTTAGAAGCATGCCCCGCACCGACAACGGACTTTTTCACCAAGTTGGGGGCGTATTCCCCCACCGTTAAGCCGCGTCTTGCCGGAACCAACAAGGCAATGGCGCGGGCTTGGCCTAATTTCAAGGTCGAGGTGGGGTTCTTGTTCACAAACGTTTCTTCAACAGAAGCCTGTTCCGGTGCCCACGTTTCAATGACATCCGTCAGTCCGTCGTAAAGTTCGACCAAGCGATCACATAATGGCGTTTTGGCTTTTGTCGTCAGTGTGCCTTCGGCGACAAAGGACAAACGGTTGTCGCGTGCGTCTAACACGCCCCAACCCATGCGTTGCAATCCCGGATCAATACCGATAATGCGCATCGCAGTTCCGCCCTTTATTCTGCGCTCAATTTAGCCAAAATCTCGTCTGAAACTTCAAAGTTAGAAAATACTTTCTGCACATCGTCATTGTCTTCCAACACGTCGATCAGCTTTAACATGGTGCCAGCTGTTTGCTCATCCAGATCGCTTGTGACGTTGGGTTTCCAATTGAAACCAGCCTCGGTTGGATCACCAAATTTTTCGATCAAAGCGTCCCGAACAGCAGCGAAGTCATCTGGCGCACAACAAATTTCATGGCTGTCTTCGTCAGAAACCACGTCTTCGGCACCAGCCTCTAGAGCTTCTTCGAACATCGTGTCCGCATCAGCAGTGTCCGCGCTGTATTGAACAACGCCCATGCGATCAAACATGAAACCAACAGAACCTGTTTCGCCTAAATTGCCACCATGTTTGGTAAAGGTCGAACGGACTTCGGAGGCCGTACGGTTACGGTTATCGGTTAGGGCTTCGACAATCACGGCAACACCACCGGGGCCGTATCCTTCGTAACGTACTTCATCATAGTTTTCACCATCGCCGCCTTCGGCCTTTTTAATGGCGCGGGTGATGTTTTCATTGGGCGTATTGACGGCGCGCGCGGCTATAATCGCGGTGCGCAGACGTGGGTTTTTATCTGGGTCCGGCATGCCGGATTTCGCTGCTACGAAAATTTCGCGGGCATGCTTTGCAAAAATCTTTCCACGCTTTTTGTCCTGCGCGCCTTTGCGGTGCATGATGTTTTTAAATTTGGAATGGCCTGCCATGTCTTCGTGCCTTGGTCTAAACGTCAATAATTAAAGCTCAGTGGATTCGCAAAAATCCGTACCGTGTTTCTAGCACACACAGCCCAAACAAATCATTACCCGTATTTTAGAAATCATTTTGAAGCGAAGGAAAAGTTGTTCTTACCATCATTTTTCACGCCATACATCGCCGCATCTGCAGATTTAAGCAGCATTTCGGGTTCTTGTTCGTGTTCTGGATACAGGGAAACACCAATGCTCGCACCGATCATTGCCGTCTCCTCGCCAAGCACAAAGGGTTGAGAAATGGCCTTCACCAACTTATCGGCCACCGCAGCCGCGTCGTCTTGAGTCTCAATCCCGCCCAACACAGCCATAAACTCGTCGCCACCGATACGCGCCACGGTGTCAACTTCGCGGATACACGTCAACAGCCGCTCACTCACGCCGATCAAAACCTGATCTCCGGATTCATGCCCCAAAGTGTCATTCACCGCCTTGAAACCATCTAAATCAATAAACAAGATCGCGACCATATTTTTATCCCGACGGGCCGTCGCCAGTGCGCTGGTGATACGTTCTAACCCCAATCGCCGTGTCGGCAATCCGGTTAAGGAATCATGGTTCGCCATGTGTTGAAGTTGCTCTTCTGCATGTTTGCGATCAGTGATGTCTTCTTGCAAAGCAACATAATGGAGAACGTCTCCGTTTGGTGATTTGATGGGCAAAATCGAAATGGCGTCCCAATAAAAGGAACCATCCTTTTTCTTATTGAGGATTTCATCGCGCCATTCGTCCCCTTTCAAAAGGGTTTCCCATAATTGTTTATACGTTTCAGGAGATGTTTGTCCCGATCGTAGAATGCTCATATTTTGACCGATAACTTCTTCACGCCCATAGCCCGTGACTTCGCTAAATTTTTGGTTCACATATTCAATATCACCATCCACAGTGGTCATCGTTACGGAAGACGGACTGTGTTCAACCGCAAGAGAAAGCTTTGCCAGTTCTTCAGATTGTCTTTTGCGCACCAATTCAGATGCTTTGCCCAAACTCAAAATAATGGTCGTGACCCAGATCACCACCAAAGAATAAACACGATTGGCGAGCACAATCCAAATCACGGCCCCTTCGGGTGCCAGTGCATATCCACCCATTGTGAAAATGGATGAAATCACAGCTAAAACAACGATATGACGACGCGATGGGAACCACCACCCGGCCAACACAACCAGCACATAGGGTATACCCCCCGCGATGCCGAGCGGCGTTGCCAAGTCCAAAGCAAATATCGCAAGGGAAAGGCCACTCACAAATAATATTAAAAACGGAGAAACCTTCGTTTCCTGATATGAAAAACCGTTTCTAACGACACTTTCTACAGCATCCGCTTTTTTATCAACAAATCCTTTGTCCTTGCCTCGAACAAGGATCAAAGCCCCAAAGACAATCACAATCAAGGCTGCCCCAAAGGATAAAAGGCTGGCCTGAATAAACGGGCTGCGAAGTTCCGAACGGTCAATTTTGGCAACAAGACCTAAGTTTAATTGCTCCACAGCTTGATAAGCTGCCAACACTTCAACCGCGCGATAATCCAGACCAACCAAGACACCTGACCTGCCCATAAGGGCTTGTTGCATCGGTTTGGCTTCAAGAGACGTAATATGAATGGGTTTGATCGCTTGATCTAAATGACGCGGAGGACTTAGAAAAACAATGTCGTCCTTGATGCGCTGGCCCAACACAAATTCCCCTGTCGAACCAAATCCATCTTGATTTTTAAAGGCTTCGACAACGTGCGACACAGCACCTGCACCAGCATCAAAATGCGCCTTCGCATCATAATCTGACATCGTCTCCATCAAATTCGTTTGTGCTTTGACCATTTCCAAAAGGTACGATTTTGCAGACTCGTATGAAGGTGCATAAAGCAACGACACAGCCGTTCCCGTGATAACCGTGGAAATTGTGATCATGATCAACACAAAATACAAAAAGCGTTCTCGAGGGGAAATGATCGCCGCACCTTGGGCACGCTGACCCGGCACCCGTATTTTGGAAACCTGCACTTCAATTTGACGCAGCAACAACATCCCCAACACAATCAAAAACACCGCAACAAAACAAGCGACGATACTCGCTTTAATGAAGGGCG
>Ga0316189_10001474_pt1 | contig 23342 bp, 20 predicted proteins | sample LowCovwburrow_MG_FD_204930 | JGI IMG/M metagenome (GOLD analysis project Ga0316189, IMG submission 204930) | Coastal sediment microbial communities from Maine, United States - Lowes Cove worm burrow | ecosystem: Environmental > Aquatic > Marine > Coastal > Sediment | place: USA: Maine... | reverse complement strand
TGTTTATGTTAGAAAGACGCAGTACAACAATGAACCTGCTAGTATATTTGTGAGAGATTTTGCAACCAGTGATGGTGCCTGGGATGCGATTGGTTACGAAAGCTCTCAGCATCTCATCAACGAAGCTGTTGCTAACCTCTCAGAAAACATCCGCCAGTCTAAGCAGGTGATGAAAAAAGAGCGGGATCAGATCAAGCGTAATGCTGAAATACGGGAAATTTTGGCTCTGCAGTTGGAATTAGAGCAAGAATTAGAGCGAGAAATGGAGAGAATGATTCAGGAGCACTGGAAAGAGCTTGATCAGAGAATCATCAACTGTGGCCTCAGTCAAAGGTGTATTGACCAGGTTCTCCATAGCCAAATGACATTCTCATGGGAGGATTTAAAAAAGGTCCTCATAGTAGGAGGTGAATTTACAGATGCTTCAGATGTCTCTATACTAGTTTTTGGTAAGAATTTGGATGGTTCAGATGCCACCTGGTTGGATTATAGCTTTGCTGGTGTAGGCTTTCTGATTCCTGTAGCTTCTGGAAGTACTGTAAAAAATGGAGGTAAGTTCATTATTGATGGAACTCGGAAGGCTATTGTTAAATTGGGGGATAATACGGTAGAGGGGGCTTTAAAACTTACTCAGAAAAATATTAATGAAGGGGTTGAGTATGTTATTGGAAATAAGAATAATCTTGATCATATCTTTGAGAACGCTAAGCATAATTTAGATGATTTAGTGATCCAGTTAGGTAGTAAAGAAGATACTGTTCGAGCTGTGCTTGAAGCTGCTGATGGGAAATTGCCTACCAATGGAGTTTTTGAGAATATCCCTGTTCAAGTTGGCGAATATACGGTATTAATTAGGGGTAATGTTATTGATGGTGTGCCCAAGCTTGGAACATTTTTTATCCCTTAGTTTTTTTTATGCATTGGAAAAAAGAATTTGAATTACTAGAGGCTTCTAGTCAATGGAATGGCATCATTGACCTGCTAAAAAGAACCATGCAAGACTATCCTGATAAGCCTGAGCCTGCAATACGATTAATATATTTTCTACATGATCTTTTGGTTGAGCAAGACTATTCTTCTAGAGGCTTTAATCATGATACACTTGCTAAAATGCTTAAAGAGTTATTTGAAAATTCTACCAAAAAATTTAATAATAATTCAGAATATCTCTTTTTTCTCGGTAAAATAATGCATATTGCAGAATGGTATTTTGGATTAAATAATAATGATTTTGCCTTTGAACTTCAAAAACGTGCCATGGAACTAGAGCCCCAAAATAAACTTTATAGGTGGGCCTATTGTTATTCTACTAATAAAGATAAAGAGGCTTATTCCTTGGCAAAATTAGTATTAAATGACGATAAAGTTGCACTATGGCTTGATTCTAAGGGCTTTCCCGGCAAATATGTTTTAAGATCTATAAAGTCCTGTGTAAAAAATAATAATGAGAAAGGCTAGATTAATCTCTCCGGGTCTAATTTCCCGCAGCTTGCTGCGTGATACAATGTGACTATGAGTCAGTACATTCACAAAAGTCACAACGTTTCAGTCTTTGTTTACCATTTGGTCTGTCCTATCAAATATAGAAGAGCAATCTTCTTTCCAGAAGTAGAAGATAAACTAAGAGAAATCTGCCTAGAAATAGAAGGACGTTATGAAATCCATTTTCTAGAAATTGGAACTGATTAAGATCATGCCCACTTCTTCATTCAATCTGCACCCATGTACAGTCCCAAAAAACTCACTCAAACAATTAAAAGTATAACTGCTAGAAAGTTCTTTGAATGGAAGCCTGAGCTCAAAAAGAAACTATGGGCTTCCTCCTTCTGGACTTCAGGTTACTTCATTAGCTCAGTAGGACAGCATGGTAATGAAGCCACCATTGCGAACTGTGTCAGAAATCAAGGCAAAGGCAAAAAGAAACCCTACAAACAAATCCTTAAACAACAACTTACACTTTTTTAACTTTAGCTGATACCCCGTCAGCTTGCTGCGGGGAGAATCATTAAATTAAATGCCTCGTTTGAAGTTTATATATAGTGAATAGGCGCAGGCATAAATGGCACACCAATAACACAGCATTCTAGCCTTAAAAACACGTCCATGGCAAAACCTAGCAAAAAACACCCCATTTTAGCGATCTTCTTAGACATTCAATTTTTTGGATTAACCTATGGGGCAATTTTGGTAGCCTTTGTTCTTATTTTTCAGCAGAATTTTGTTGTTGAAAATCAACCCTTATACCTCTCCCTTTTCCTTGGACTCCTTTTGCTCATCATTATTTATCACATAGGGATCAAAAATAAGGTCAAGTGGATGACCTATGGTGAGCATGCCGTGGGAAAGCAGCTTAAGAATGGTAAAAAAGTGTGGACGAATCCTTATCAAAAGAATCGATTTTTACTTTATTTTACTTTGATATTGACCATGCTGACTGTCAGTAATACCTGGGACCCTGTTTTTGATGGAGCTTCAATCACACTTTCCCTTGCCATTGGGAAACTCCTTCGAATATCGTTAGTTCTTGGTCCAGTTTTTTTGATTGGAAAAGGGAAATTAATAGGGATTCGTATTTTGATTTTATTTTTTGTAATTCAATTTTTAGCCCTTTTATCCACTCTTTTTTACCTTGCCCCATCTTCATTAAAAGGTATTTTGCAATTTTATATTTATTTTCAATTTGTGATATTGGTCGGTTTGTTTGCAAGTTGTTTCTATTATCGAAAAAGATGATATCCTAATTAAAACTCTATAAAAAAGTTTAGTATCAGGTCCAAGCCTATTGATTTAATTCAAAGATTCCCCTAGAATTAGCTCTTTAGAACTTATTTCTTAATTACATTTCTATGAAAAAGATTCTTTCTGCCTTCGCATTGCTTCTTGCTCTTGTTGCTAGTTCCAATGTCGTTCAGGCCGATTTTTCTGATGTTTCAGAAGACTATTACTATTATACAGCTATAAATTATGTTCAGTCTCAGGGGATTGTTAGTGGCCATCCCGATGGCACCTATCGCCCTACTGATCGTATTGATCGTGCTGCCTTTACCAAGATCATCATTGAGGCTCAGTTTACAGATGAAGAAATTGAATCTTGTGGTAGTGCTGATTTTTTGGATGTTGCAGAGGGGGTGTGGTATGACAAATACGTTTGCGTGGCTCAAAAAAATAATGTGATTGATGGATATCCTGATGGGAGTTTTGGAGGTGAAAAACTGATCAATCTTGCAGAAGCATCAAAAATCATCGTGGAGGCTTTTGACTACGACGTTCAGCCCGATACTGAAACCTGGTTTAAGCCTTATATTTTTGTCTTAGAACAGAAGCATGCACTTCCTTTGACTCTCACTGGTTTTGAACATGAGTTGACTCGTGGTGAGCTGGCTGAGATGGTTTATCGACTTTTGGCTGATGTGAATTTTAAGAACTCAGCTACTTTTCAAGGGTTGAGTGAAAACCGAAGTTTTTCTTCGGAGGAGCTGTCTTATGCCTTAATTCAGGATGATGTATTGTTTTACTTTTTGGATATTGACAAATATAGGAATGATATTATGGCAATGTACAGTAGCTATCTTCAATTTACCAATTTAGATTCACTAGAAAATAATATTGAAAATGTAGAGTTAGAACGGATTAAAACGCTTGAAAATTTTTTGCTTATGAGAGGGGAGGCCTTAAAAATAGGTCCATATGATCAGAACAATGTCATGTTGGAGACTTTAGTAGCTCTTATTGATTCAAGAATTGACTTATTTGAGGGTGAGCTTAAAAAAGTCAATGACTTGTTTATTAAAAAATCTAATGGAAATTTATCAGTTGAGGAAGAGAAGAATTTTATGGTGTTATTGGAAGAGCTGGATAAGAAAATTATTGATAAAATTCTAATTGCTGAAAATGGTTATATTGAATCTAATTTGGAATTTATAAAGGTCTATGGGCTTCATTTAACGCTAGCACTTAATTATTCTGATGTTTTAATGGATTCTTATAGAGATGCTATAGGGTCTCTTGATGAGCATATTGCTGAATTTAATTTATTTGAAATTGGAAATGATGTAAGTGCGCTTGAGGCAAGTCGTAAAAAAGCTTTACAGCAAGCAAAAGAGATTAAAGAAGGAGTTCAAAAAATAAGCCCTTTTCTTTCGCATTCTTCATATTCAGATTCAAAACTTCTTAATGCAACTATTGATTCCATGGATATGCTAATTGCGGCTTTGACGGAAGAGGGGGATTTGATTTTACTTTACGGAAAACATCATGACGATCCCAATACAATAACGTGGGAAGCGGTGGAATTTGATAAGAAAATGAGGGCTAGTTTCAATCAAAAAAGAGACACTTCTATTGATACGGTGAATGCTGCTCATAACACCTTCCTCAAAAAGTACTGAGTTTATTTAGTTTTTAATTTATAACTTTTTTATCATGAAGAAATATATTTCTTTGTTAATGTTGCCTTTTATACTCCTGGCTAGCTCCCCATTGGTTCAGGCAGACTTCTCGGATGTCACCCCTTATTATCAATTCTACGAAGCCGTAAGCTATGTAGAAACCAAGGGGATTGTCAGTGGACACCCTGATGGAACTTTTAAGCCTTCAGATCCCATTGACCGTGCGGCGTTTACTAAAATTATTGTTGAGGCTCAATTCACTGATGAGGAAATTGAATCCTGTGGTAGTGCCGATTTTTCAGATATTGAGGAGGGAGTCTGGTTTGATAAATACGTCTGTGTGGCACAAAAGAATAATGTCATTGATGGGTATCCTGACGGAACCTTTCGGGCAGCGAATGAGATCAACTTAGTTGAAGCAGCAAAGATTATTGCAGAGGCCTTTGGGCATCAGGTTCAAGAAGATGCTGTATGGTATAAGCCATATGTTATGGTTTTGGAGCAAGAGAATGCGATTCCTACAACCTTTATAGGTTTTGACCAAAACGTAACGCGTGGAGAGATGGCAGCCATGGTTTATCGTCTTCATGCAGGGGTAACCACAGAGGAAAGCACCACATATGCTTACTTAGAGCAGGGGATTGATGCCAATGATTTGCCACCGGAATTAGACATGAACAAAACAGAATTTGATGACTACCTTGAATTTTTAGACCACACCGGAAGCTGTGTTTATGTAAAAAATATCGACTTCACCCACAATGAGCAATACGATGTTCACTATGGTGCTTTCACGTGGACAGGAAAGGTGGTGAGCATGCAAGATGAAGGGGATGAAAATACCGATGTTTACCTCACCGTTGCAGAGGACGACACCTTAGCAGTTCAGCACTTCAAAACTTTCGCTGAACTGACGAATAACAACAATATTGTTCGCTTCATCGATGGCATGGTTTACTTCCAGTTGGGAGGTATCGAAAATGAGGCCTTCATGACTTACGCTCAAGATGTGAGTGATGAAGCAAAGGCTGCCATTGAGGCTGCCATGGATTCAGAGGAAGAAATCACTCTAGACCTTGCCATTCCTTTCTATGGCGAAGGGGGTGGAGGTGGAAGTTTTGGTTATAGCTTCTCCTGTTACATGGCTCAGTAGTTTAATTTGGGTGATAAACAAAAAACCTCAGCCAGTGGCTGAGGTTTTTTGAAGCTTTAATAACTAATTGCTATTCTACAGGCCAGTACCAAATCAAACTATCAATGATATAAGCCAATTCCCCACGAGTGAGTTCTTTTGAAGGGTCATTTAGACCTTCGGGGAGAAGGTAGAGGTCGTAGGCTGAATCAAAGTATTTTTTGTACCAGGGGGTTGTTTCTCCTGACCATACTTGAATGGCTGGGGTTTCACTGTGAGCTTCTAGAGCCATCTTCAAGGCCTCAGCTAAAATGACAGTGTTTCCACCTTGGAAGGTTCCATCTGGATAGCCTTTGATGATTTCTTTTTCTAGTCCCTCGGCCACATAGGTAGCAAACCATGCATTTGAATCAACATCAGGAAAGGCGTTGAAATTGGCTGGCATCACAAAAGCCTCTTGGTTGTTGTTGGCCTGCATGATTCGCAAGCTTTCTAGAATGAATTTTAGAGTTTCAGCTCGATTCACCGTATTTTCTGGCTTAAAGGTTCCATCAGGATAGCCATTCAAAACGCCCAATTCAACGAGTCGATTGATGCTGTCTTCATAACGATGGCCGGCAATGTCACTCAATCCACCTCCACTTTCAGTGATTTCTGGAAAAAAGTATTCGCCTTGCTTTTCTCCATTTTCAAAGCCACTCCAGTTTGAATTCACATCATGACGCTTGCTCTCAAAATTTTTGAGCGTGTTGGTTAGAGCTTGGTAGCCGCTGTCAAATTGATTGGCTTCGGTGGTGAGGGTCAGTTGGAATTCATATTCAGGATCCATGATGCCCACCACCACATTTTTTATCGTTTCGCCAAACATGCTTTGGTCTTCGATATACATCCACGCAGGCATTCCATCAATTATGAGTTGATCACTTTTGAATGAAGGGTATACTCCTTGATTGAGTTCAAGCTGAAGCGATTGACTAGCGCTGAGTTGATCATCTCCTCGTGGCACATCGTAATAAATCATCTCCATTTTTTCTAGTAGGGCGCTGTCTTTTGCAAATTCAAGAATAATACGATCAGAATTTTTTTGACTGATGGCTTTCCATCCTTGCTCCGTTTGAAGGGTGAAGGGGAGTGGTTCCAGATTTACATTTGTTATTGCATTGGGATTGTCTTCAACGGCTGTTGCCTTAAAATCTAAGCTGTTGAGCATGCTGTCAAAATCTGCTTGATATTCAGCCATATCTAGCTTGGGAGCAAAATAAATGACTGTGCTATAGGTGTAGCCATGGGGGATGACATAAACGTGTAATTCGGTGTCATTTTCAGCGTTATTTCCCCACATGTGAATGACTTCACGCTCATTCCAAATGACTACCTCTGCATCGGAGTTGTTCACTTCATTGGCCCATTCAATTTTAATCAGATCCACCAACTCTTGCATGGGGACGTCCTGAGTGAAGATTTGATCATCATTCATCAGTATAAAATTAGCCATGGCTGTGTCATTTTTTTGAAGGACAAACCCCTCTTCATTGGCATCGATGAAGTTCCATCCCTCAGCCGCTTTTACGTAGGTTTCAGGATAATCGTTTAGGGTGACGGATCCATTCTCTCGTGCGGAATGAGTGGTTTTGAGTTTGTTGTGAAGTTGAACTTGAGCTTCATCATTCGAGATTCCTTCGATGCCTTGGTTGCTATCAATCCATGTTGCAGCGTCTTCAATGTTTAAGGCTCGACCTGCGGTTTGATAGTAACTGACCACATAACTTGGGATTCCCACAAAATTTCCTTCGGCATCAAGCATGGTTCCTCCTGAGTTGCCTGCATCAATGTCTGCATCCGTTTTTAAATAGTTGTAACCATTTGATTGTTCAAAGCCACTGATTTGACCTTGAGTTGTATGGATGGTAACACCTCCACTGGCCGGAAATCCTTTAACGGTGACGCTGTCTCCCTCTCCTACGGTTTTTCCATGATTGTAGGGTAGGTAGGGGAGGCTGTTTGGCAATGTTCCGTTGAGGCCATCTGATTTGATATCGAGGGTGGCTAGGTCAATTTTTTCATCGTAACGTTCCAAGCTGGCAGTAAATCGGCAGATGGGTGGTTGTTGTGAATCTTGACTCACACAAATACTAAAAATATCCAAGGGTTGATTGAGTTCCTCATCCATGACAACGTGGGCATTGGTGAGTACTTTTCCTTTGGATGTGATGAGGGTTCCTGAGCCTGAGGCGTGGGGAATGATTTGACCGTTTAATAGTTGTTTATAGGAAACAACAAGGACAGTGGGATTAAAGGTTTCGACGGCATTGAGTGGCGCAGGAATGACCATCATTCCAAGCATTAAAAAGCTACTAAGCCAAGCCGATAGGGCACGTTTGAGCTTCATTTAAAATGGGTTATATAAAATATAATGAGTTTTATCCTTATAAAAATAGCGGATTTGCCTTGTATTTGGCAAAATAATATTGTTGCAGTTTTTCATAACAGTATTGTAATCCGAATTTAAGATTTTAGAATTCAAAGTCTATTGGACGTGACATTGCTCTAATGAGTACCCCCATTTCGTCATAGAGATCTATATAGCCTTCTTCATCTTTTTCGTAGTGGTAGTAATGATCTTTTTTGTAATCACCAAAGCTTATTTTTGCCCTTGCAAGGGGTAGATTTACTGCGGTTTTTGGCGTAATTCCAACTTAGTTTTTTAAAAGAGTGTATATTTTACGTTTGTTTTATAACTTTGTCTATTGTAGGACTTGATCTTTTATAAAAAATAGTGTATAATGGAAGGATTTAATCTCCATTATTATGCGAATTTCACAAGGGTTTAAAGCTAGCTTTCTTTTATTTCTTGCTTGTACTTCAGCGCTTTTGGGTGCTAGCTCGAGCATGGCTCAGAATCAAGTTTCTCGCAAGCTTTTGGTCACGGCTTATTATTCCCCCCTTCCAGACCAATCTTTTTATATTCGGGGGAGCTATGAGGCAGACATTCGATTGAATGGTCGTGGAACGAATGGGGCGGATGGAACGGCGGTTTATCCAGGCATGTTGGCAGCCCCCAAAAGCTACCCCTTTGGAACCCGTATTCATATTCCAGGCCTTGGAGTGGGTGAGGTGCATGATCGCGGAGGGGCTATTTTAGAACGCGAAGATTATGACCGGATCGATGTGTGGATGGGGCATGGAGAAGAGGGTTTGGCTCGGGCGTTGAACTGGGGATCTCGAATGGTAGAGGGAGAGGTTTACTTTGATCAAAATGCCATTGAGGCTGGTTTGGATTTCTCATGGGTGAGCACACATCTCTCTCCTGGTTATATTGCCCAGTTGCAGGCAAAAATGGAACCGAATGATGAGCCTACTCCAGAACAAGTGCTTGAGGAAAATGAGGAGGATTTTACTTCATCAGAAGAGCAAGTTTTGGAAGAAGCTTCAGAAGTGATTTTGGAGCCGACGGATGATTTGAATGAGGTGGAGTTGAGCTCGGTCATCAAACATAGTAATGATTTAGACATTGAACGTCTTCAAGCGAGTCAGTCTCATTTAAAGCCCGGTTTGGCTGTGGGAGATGAGGGGCAGGCTGTGACGCATCTGCAGAAAACATTGTGGGAATTGGGTTATTTTAGTGAGGCATTGACTGAGGTTTATGACGAGAATACCGAAATGGCTGTGCTGGAACTACAGCTTGATCAAGGGGTGATCTCTTCAGCAAATTCACCTGGAGCGGGGCGTTTTGGTCCAAAAACCTTTGAGGTTCTGGGTGACATGGCTCAGTCTCATGTGGTGATGTTGGATGAACATAAGGATTCAGTTCAAACATGGGTTCCTGCCAAAAATGAAATGCCGACTTTGCTTGAGCTGACGGTTCCCGATGACCTGGAAAATCATCAACGGTTGGCTTTTGTTGATACAGTTGTTCTACCTGATGATTCTCCTTCTCAATACATTGCTTTTAGTCACGAGTTGGATGTGGAAGATTCAGGTGACGCGGTGGTTCAACTTCAAACATTTTTGATTGCTGAGGGTTATTTGGCTTCTGGATTGAACACGGGTTATTATGGTGAGCAAACTCAGGCGGCCGTGCTTCAATTTCAGTTGGCTCAGGGGGTTGTTTCCTCTCAGGAGGATAATGGGGCGGGGCGTGTGGGCCCAAAGACTTTGCAGATGATCAATCGGATGGCTTAGTTTCTGTGGTGGGTCTGTTGTGGTTCACTGGTGGGTCTTTTTCATTCCACTTCTAGCAGCGTGAGACCCTGCCTTTGCTGTGGTGGTTTCTAGTGGGTGGCAGGCAGGCGTGGACTCTGCTAATCACCAGCTGTTGCTGAAGCCCATTGCCTGTCCGCCGTACACTTTGGAAGGCGGGAAAATACACTCCAGCAAAAAGATTTAGCCACTCTACATACTACGTAATTCATAATTCGTACTACGTAGTCCCTAGTTCACGATCGGTATTCATTGCATCTCCCTCCATCCTTCAGTAGAGTATGATTATCTTTTAATGGATGTTTTATGATGATTAAGGCAGTGCTTCAATGGGCGGGAAAGGAGTTGGTTGGGTCGGGGTCTCCTGTGCTTGATGCGGAGCTTCTTTTGGCTTATGTTTTAAAAAAAGACCGTGCTTATTTGATGGCACATGACGACCAACTTTTGACGTTTTGGCAGCGACAGCGATTTAAGTGGCTTGTTCAAAGGCGTAAAAAAGCGGTGCCTTTGGCCTATTTAGTTAAAAATAAGGAGTTTTTTGGCTTGGATTTTGAGGTGAATCGCCACGTGCTCATTCCTCGTCCGGACACGGAGGTGATGGTGCAGGCGGTGTTGGATTATATTCAGCCTTGTGATGTGCTTTTGGATGTGGGAACAGGGTCGGGTTGTATTCCCACGGCGGTGCTCAAGCAAATGGATGGTGTGACGGCGGTGGCGACTGAGCTCTCTCGCTCTGCGCTTCATGTGGCTCAGCGTAATGTTAAACGGCATGGTTTAAAAAATCGAGTCATGTTCATTCATTCTAATTTACTCAAGAATGTGGATGTGGATTTGTTTGACAGTCGGCATGTGATTTTGACGGCTAATTTGCCTTATGTTCCTGGTGATTACCCGGTGAATGAGGAGGCTAAGCACGAGCCAAAAATGGCGCTTTATGCGGAGAATAATGGTTTGGACCTTTATCAAAAGCTTCTGGATCAATTGGGAAGCTTGAAGCCCAAGGCCATTTTTTTGGAGTGTTATGCGTTTCAGGTGGCGACTTTGGCTGAGCACTTAGAAAATTATGAAATGGTGCAGCATAAAAATACCTTGGGAGAAGGAAGAATGATGGTTTTGGAGCGGAAAACGAATAAAAATTAAATGTAATACTATTTCTTTTGAATGAAAGAAAATAGCTAGTTATCAGCTCGCTTTGATCTGGATTGCATATTTTAAAAGCTCCATATCTTTAACAATGGCATTTAAGTCGATATAGTAACGAATCACATACATGGTTCCTAAGAATTCATGTTTATCATCTGCTTGATAATCTGTTGAATATTCGATTTTTGTGCGTGCCAGTTTAGCTGCTGTTGGGCAATCACTTTCCCCTGATTCAGTCCATAGGACTATGTTTTCTCCCATTAATTTTCTTGCCGCCTCTTCACATTCTGGCCCGGCTTTTACCATGGTTTTTTCCCAGAGTAATTTGGCGCCATTCGGTAATGATTGAACCAACCCATTTTTCTCATGTGCTTTACCTTCCCTATCTATAAAAGAAAAACAGGCACCATTTTCTCTTGATTCATTATAATTTCTTTCTAGGGTTTTTGGATTTACTTCTCCATCAGCCATTATGAGTTGACCGTCTTCAGTGATGTAAAGAATTTTAGGGTTATGAAGCTTTTTTTTAATTCTTAAAAAATCCTCTTTACTTTGTAGATAATGCAATAATTGACGCCATTTAATAATTTTTCCATCGAAATCAATGTCAGATTCCGCTCTAATGATGCTTTCTGCTGGCTTATCGTTTAATTCAAAGTGCTCAGCTTCACAGTTTCTGACTAGCTCTGCTTTCATATATTTAGCTTCTACTTCTTGGTGCGTATGATGAGTTTCAAATAATTTACTTAGTCGTTCTACTTCAGCATTATCAGGATCTAAATCATTAAGATTGTTTATAGCTCTCATGACTTCAGTTGCTTCCATTGATCCGCCTTCTTCAATTTCTGCATCAATCATGATTTGGTAGGCTACTTTCATTTCATCAAGTCTTGATTGGATTGCTGCTTTAGCATCTTCAATCATTTCCTTTAGTATATCGGGCATCCGGTCTTCCCTAATTTCCTCCCCAATGTCCAGCATTTTGTTTTTTTCTGCTAATTCATTGGCACGTTTCTTTCTTTTTTTCAGCTCGTTATATTGTGCAAGGGCTTTGGATATTTCATTGATGTTTCTCAATCGTTGCTCCTTTAGTCTTTTGGCTAGGAAGTACACTTCTAAAAGTGTTTGAGCTCGAATCATCTCTCTCACCTCTACGCTCAATATTAATTGCTTCATTTCCTTCAATCCTTTGATAATACTTCTATATTCTTCACGTACCTTGCCTTCATTTTGTTCTATTCCTACTTCATTTACTTCTAATTCTTGGTTAATTTCGACAATTGACTGATCATTTTTGTTTAATTGATTACTTGTTTTCCTAAGTATTACTTCCATTCTGCTTCGTATTGAGACAATCGTTTTTTTATCTTCAGCCAGTATTTGGCTTAAAAAATCTTTAAGGACTGAGGCGTCCTGAATTCTATCAGCTCGTTCTGTAAGTTCGGAATATCGTTCACCCAAATCGGCCATTGTCTCTGCTTTTGAACTTCTTTGAATAGTCGAAGCTTCTTCATCAGTTACTTTTGAGTCACCTCCTCCAAAAATTCTATTGAATATACCCATGTCAGATCAAGTTATAGTTAAGAGTATATATTTTAGCATTTATATGTTTTAAGTCAAGTATTTTTTTCTTTGGTAGTTTTAAAAAATACCCTTGCATCAACAGCTAAATATGCTTCTTTACTCTATTAATTTTGCATTTTTTTTGGTATAATATAGGGATTTAATTAATGCCCACAGTGGCTTTGAATAAAAAATGCTAAAACAAAAACTAAAACTCATTCTGGTTAGTCTAATGCTTGCCGTTCAAGCTTTTGCGCCTGGTGCCATGGCCAAAACACTCAATGTCCGTGCTTACGGAACCGACCAAGTGGCTGGCTACGCGTCGCTACTCAAGACGTCCATGATTGCTCCTGGTAAAAAAGTGGTCTTTGTGGTCGAGCGACCAGATCGCTCTATCATTCAAATCCCAGCTGAAGCTGATTTAGAAGGCATCGCTCGAGCTGATTTTTATGGCCATCAAACCAAACAAGCTGGCATTTACAAGGTGGCTGTTTATTACCCAGGAACTGCTGATGCTTCCCCTCAAAATACATTTTCAATCTATCCCGATAAAGTGTCTGGAACTCAATCCATGGCTGTTTCTAGCTCGGCCATGGTGCCTGCAGATGGCCGTGAAAAAAGCTTTGTAACGGTGACCTTGTACGATGCTTATCGCAATCCGATTCGAGACCATCAACTCAAGCTCATTTCCTCTCGCCCAGAAGATAAAATTGAATCCATCAATGGATCGATTTCGGATGAGCAAGGGCGAGCGAGTTTTAAAGTGACCTCTGCTTATCCTGGTGTTTCGGTTTTCACTGCCATGGACGCTAGTGCGAATGAGATTCTTAATGACCGTGAAGAAATTGTTTTTTACAAGCCCAGCGAGACGCGTGAGATCGGAGGTAATTATTTGAGTGCGAACTTATTCTCTGCCAATATTCTCAATGATCAGAACGTCATTCCAGGTCCCTTGTCTTATTTTGATATTGAGGACATCCCCTCCACTGTAAAAGTGAATACGGACCAAACCATGACCGTGATTGCTCGAGATAAAGATGGGAATGTGGCTAAAAATTATACCGGTTCAGTGCTCATTTCTGTTTTGGAGGATGACAATGCGACCCTTCCGAGCAATGGGGAATACAAGTTTAATGAGTCTGACCAAGGTCAATTCACCTTCAACTTAGCCCTTCGTTTTTCAGCCTTGGGCAAGCAAACTATCCAAGTGTTTGATAAAAATGATTGGAAAATTAAGGGGGAGTTCACCGTTGATGTGGTGTCTAGTCAGGCAGTCAATTTGCCAAATTCTAATGATTTAGAAATCAAGTCCCCTTTGGATGGGGCTATTTTTGCCGGAAATACCGTGCTCATTTCAGGGCAGGGCGATCCCAACATAAACTTACACCTTTATAAAGATGATTTAAAAATAGCGGACAGCGAAACGGACAGTGATGGGTTTTTTAGTTATCAGGTCACCAACCTTTCACCGGGTTCACACACGTTTTATGTGACCAATGATTTCAATCAGGTGTCTGACTCTGTGACAGTGACAGTCGATAGCTTGCCGCCAGTGCTTGACTCCCTTCAAATCAGTCCGCAGGGTATCGTGACGCCAGGCAAAATGCTCACCATCACCTTGATGTCTGAACCTGATTTGGCAGAAGTGGCGATTCGCTTTCAAGGAATGGAGAAGGCTCTATTTCCAGTTCAGGGGCAACCAGGGGCTTATCGGGGTACGGTTTCAGCTCCGGCTGGGATTGGAAATTACCCGATTGATGTGATTTTGGTGGATGATTTTGGCAATCAATCCGAACTTTTGAGTCAGCGCACGCTTTCGGTTCAAGAGGAACCAGCGACAGTTCCACCTCAAGTGAAATCATTAGAAGGGTTGGCAGGTAATGGAGAGGTGATGCTTTTGTGGGATGAGGTGGTGGGTCATGACCAATTGATCAGTCATTATAATATTTATGGGGGGACATCGATGAGCTCCCTTTCATTTTTGGCTAAAACGGATAATGAAGATGCGCTGTATAAGCTCAGTAATTTAAAAAATGGGACCCAATACTTTTTTGCGGTCACGGCCGTGGATGCCAAGGGAATTGAAAGTCAGTCCATGAGCACGGTGATTGCCGTCACCCCTCGTGCCTTGCAAGGCAATGTCCAGGCTCCGTTGGGTTCAGGTAATGTGTTGACAGCTCCTCAAAATGCCTTTGAAATTGATGATGCAGGGATTGATATTTTTGCTTTCAACCCGTCTGCACCTGAGATTGATCCTGTGCTTCAGTTGCCTGAATTGGAGTCCATTGTTCCTCAGTTGCCTCAAGCTAGCTTGTTTAGTAACCCTCTTATGGGATCATCCAGTCCCAATGCCATGACCCTTTCATGGCAAGCGTTTCCAGGCGTTGATGCAATGAATTATAAGGTTTATTTTGGTTTGGAATCTGGGGTTTATGCGGATTACGTTTTGGTTGAAGGAAATCAAACGACAGCGGTGGTTCAAGATTTGATCCATGGCATTCCCTACTTTTTTGCCGTTGTGGCTTTGGATGCCAATGGCGAAGAAATTTCACCGCTTTCAGCTGAATTTGTGAATATTCCAGCTGTAGGTGGCTTGCACTCAGGTGCTCCAGCCTCACCCTTATCTGACTCTCCTTTGCCCGTTTCAAATTTTGATTTGAGTCAGGTGAATTCCAATAGTCAGGTGGGCTTTCCAGCCTGGGCTTTAATTTTAGCTTCACTCCTGGCCTCTGCTGGTTTTTATACTTATAAGCGACGACTTTTTTCTAATCATTTTTAGTGACTAGTGAAATAATTGTTTAATCGGTGCTTAATTCTTTCTAAATTATTTCGCCTCCTTACCTACATGTTTAATTTTATTCAAAAAATCACCCGTGATACTCGTGAAATCCCTTTTGGGGTCAAGTTGGTGGTGCTGGTTCTTTTTTTGCGTTCGTTTGGATGGGGCTTTGTGGATCCTTTTTATTCTATGTTTGTGCAGGGGTTTAGCACTAGTTATTCAGGGGTGGGTTCATTGATTTCTATCGTTAACCTAGCTTCTTTGCTAGCCTTGATTCCCTTGATTCGTTTGGCGGATAAAGTTCAGCACATCACTATCATGCGGGATGGAGAATTGATTTATTTGGTTGCGATTTTGTTTTATTTGTTGGCGGCTTACACCCGTCTGATGCCTTTTCTAATCATTGCCTTCATTCTCAATGGAATTGCCTATCCCTTTGTTATTGTGGGGGCAGAAACCTACATTCGAAAAAAATGCAAGGGTAGAAATGAGGGGGCCTCGTTTGGGTTTTACACCGCTCTTCATTATTTGGGATGGATTTTGGGAATGCTGGTTTCGGCCTATACGATTCAGTTTTATGGTTTTAATTTGATGTTTATCTTCATCTTACCGAGTATCTTGGCAGGCTTTTTGATTTTACGTCATGTTAAGGAGTCGGGTTTAAAATCCATTTTTTCTGGTTTTAGGCGCTATTTACACCGTCGACAAGATTTTGTGGACATGTGGGACGATCTGAAATCTGTACAAAAGCGGACTTATTTTTTCCTTCTCCTTGCTTTTTTTGATGGAATTTTGGTGATGTTTGCCTTTATATTTATTCCGCTTCTGGCCCTTTCGCTTGGCTTTGAACTCAAGGAGATTGCCTTGCTCATGGCAGCCACCTACATTCCGTTTCTGTTCAGCTTTTTTGTCTCTGAGTTGAGTGAGTCCGTCAATCGGATGACCATGATTGCATTCGGTCTGTTGATTGGGGCGCTTTCTTTTATTTTTCTTTCGCTTTTGAGTGGTCATTTTTGGGTGTTGACGCTCACGATGGCTAATTCTTTGGCACTGGCGATCATTCGACCTTCCTATAATGGGGTGCTCACGCACATCACACCGCGCCGTATTTTGGGTGAGGTGACCAGTCTAAATAATATAATGATGCGTCTTGGTTATGTGGTTGGCCCTATTTTTATTGGATTTTTTGCCGATCACTTTGGTTTGACTTATGCCTTTTATACCCTGGCTATCTTTGCTTTAATATTGTCAGCGATCAGTCTTTTATTCAGAGGTTACGAGGTGTTGGTGCCACGGGAGGGGTGAGGGTGATATAATTTTGTAACTTGTAGCTATGTAACTTGTAAGTAAATAATAGGTTTCACTTACACACTTACCCAGACACACACTTACCCAGATACACACTTACCCAGATACACACTTACCCAGATACACACTTACCCAGATACACACTTACCCAGATACACACTTACCCAGATAAATTAAATAAAAAAATGTCTACCACAAAAATTTTCACCATTGGCGGGGCTACCTTTGACATCTTTGTTCAGGCGGGGGATCAGTCGATTTTTACGATGCAAACGCCTGATCAGTGTAAAAAGTGGTTGGCGTTTCCCCATGGTTCTAAGGTGCCAATTAAAGCAGTGACGGAAACGTTTGGGGGAGGTGCCACCAATACGGCTGTGACTTTTGCTGGCATGGGCTTTGAGACTTATTTTGTGGGGATGGTGGGTGAGGAGTATGGTGAGCGCGTTTTTAAAAACTTGGATAAACGCGGGGTTCGTTGCGATTACGCTTGCCAGACAGAAGAAGACCGGACAGGTTTTTCAAACATCATCAACACCTTTGATGGAGACCGAACGCTTTTGTATTATCCGGGGGCCAATCGATTTTTTTCAGTTGAAGACTTGCCACTGGATGTTCTGAAGGAGGCTGATTGGATTTTTTTGAGCCATATGGCCAAATCTAGAAGTCAGATTCCTTTAAAGATTCTAGAGCTTTTGGAAGCCCATCCTCATATAAAATTGGCATGGAATCCTGGGCGAGAGCAGATTCAAGAGGGGATGGGGCAATGGGCTCCACTTTTGGCTCGAACAGAGATTTTATTTTTGAATAAAGAAGAGACGGCTGATTTCTCTGGGATTTCGTTTTCTTTGGCTCAAAATAAGGGGGATGATCCAAATTACTATCAATATCAAGATGTTCTTTTTCCTCCTTATGCGGATGATTCTCGAAAAGCGATGGAGGCACTGCTGGCCTGTGGGGTGAAGAATGTGGTGGTGACGGATGGTCGTAATGGGGCACAAGCGGCTGATGAAAGCCATTTTTATTACTGTCCTGTGATTTCTCAAAAACGGGTGGACACCTTGGGGGCAGGGGATGCATTTGCAAGTGGGTGCACATCGGCCTTAATGAACAATTTACCATTGAAAACTGGATTGATTTATGGTACAATTAATGCTGGTAATGTGGTAAATTACCCAGGCGCTCAAAATGGCTTGATGGATCAAGGGGGGATGGAGGCTCAGTTGGAGCAGGTTGATCTTAAAGTCAATGAGTTGTCACGTTAATACTTAAATCTTACCTTAAACATAAAAAAATGAGCGATACACAATTAAAAAAAGTAGTCGAAGCCATTGAGGCCGCAGAGGCAGCTTTGCATTTGGCTAAAAACTATTTGTCTGATAATGGCGTTGATTTGGAAATAGCGTCTAAAACATATTCTGAAAAAGCGTCTAACCTTACGCCTTCGGGGGGTGGGCGAGTGATTGAGGGGGTGTTTGATGGCCAAAATATGATTGATAGCTCTGGAAATGTTCATCCTGTGCCTGCTAATTATGCCAGTAAGTCTAAGCTCATTCCTGGGGATGTCCTTAAATTGACGATTACCGAGGAGGGCAAATTCATGTACAAACAAATTGGTCCAGTGGAACGTCGCAATGTGATTGGGCCTTTGGTTCGTAATAATGGTCAATATCAGGTGCTTGCTGATGGCAAGGCTTACAATGTCCTTTTGGCTTCTGTCACATACTTTAGAGCCTCTATGGGTGATGAGGTGACTTTGATCATTCCCATGCATGAAGAGTCAAAATGGGGGGCGATTGAAGCGGTTCTTCCTAAGTTTGAAGATGGAAGTTCCCACAGTATATCTACAGTTAAAGATGAGTTGGATTTGGATGGAGATTTGGATATTTAGTTGTGACATTTTAATTCTAGGATTGAGTTGAGTTATGGATAGTAATGAAATTAATCCACGCGATATCATTGCTGAGGCCGATAGTGCCATGTCTTCTAAAGATTGGCATCAGGCTCATGAACTTTTTCTAAAAGCAAAAGTAGCAATTCTTGATTCTTTAGCAGTCCGAGAGAGTTCAGAGTTGAGACGGATGTTGTCTGCTTTAGACGGAGAAGGAATTAATCATGGTCGGATTGCAATGGCACGGGACTATCGAGATAGGATTGTTGGTTTAAGGGGGTGGGTATTGAAAAACAGATTAGAAGGTACTTCAGCTGTAGAAAATAGAGTTGTTTTTCAGCAGGTAAGGCACGAGCTATCTTTAAACTCACTCATACCGTTCTTAAGAACTGCTACTCTGAAGTCTATTGATTCCATTGTTGAGATTGAAAAAATAGACCGGGCTGACTATTTTAAAGTTTCGGAGGTTATTTTTGCCTATATTTATCAGATTTTTACTTCGGTTGATCCTGATAACGAAGAGGGGTTGGTTCAGTTTTGTATGGAAATTGAGGACGATACTAGCTTTGAGGCGGTTAGGTGTGTGTCTAGAAGTCGGAATACGCTAGCAGTTGAAGATAGAATACAAGGCCATTACTTAAAAATTCTAAAAAGCGATTTTTTCTTGAGACTTTACCATAAACACCAAGATACTGTTTTCCTCGATTTGCTCAATGAAATTTTTTCCGTGCTAGAGGTAAGAAGAGATTCTGAAAAATGGGCTAGTTTATCTTATCTTATAAAGAATGGTATTTTACCCTCCGATTTTGACGAGTGAAATTGAGTTGTAAACCTTATGTGATAAAATTTAAATCATTTTTGAGACTTATAAAGTGACTAAAAGTCTAATTCTAAATTGTGGAAAAAATATTTCATTTACAACCCTGGCCGCCCTTGATTAAGACGGTTGCAGATGATTTGATTTTTGAAATTCATCGTATTGCTCCAGCGTTAGAGGTTTTATTTATGGGGGCAGCGGCGCTTGGCTTACCTGGCAAAAATGACATTGACCTTGATATTCTTTGCCAGAAAAAGGACATAAATCATTATAAATTGTTATTAGTGGGTGTTTTAGGCGAACCCAAGGCTATAAAAGATGACATGGTATTCTGGGAATTCGAAAAGAGTGGCTTTGAAATTGATTGTATTTTGTCTGATCCAAAGTTTTCACATGTTCCCGAGCAAAAGAAAGTTTTTGAACTGTTAAAATCCAATAAAAAACTTTTGAATGAATATAGAGCGCTCAAGGTGGCTTGTAATGGTTTAATATATGATGAATATGAGCTCAGAAAAAAACTCTTTTTTAAGAGGGTGGAAAGACTTTAAAAACTTTGAAGATGAAGTCCGTCGAAAATATACTTTGGCTTGAGAATGTGCTTGGTTTTTATTTTAGGGTGGACAACTTTTTAGCTATCCCATATTCTTTATTTATATTGAAAAACATACATTAATAATCTCAAAATCCATGACTAAAATCATTCATCTCCATGCGCGTGAAGTGCTTGATTCCAGGGGGAATCCAACGGTGGAAGTCGAGGTGGCAACTGACCATCACTTTGCTAGTGCGATTGTGCCAAGTGGAGCGTCAACGGGAGAGCATGAGGCAGTGGAGCTTCGGGATGGTGATAAAAGCCGTTACGGTGGAAAGGGGGTGCTTAAGGCCGTGGGACATGTGAATGATTTTTTAGCTAAAGCGCTCAATGAAATGGATGTGATGGACCAGGCAGCTTTGGATCGGAAGATGATTGAGTTGGATGGAACGCCGAATAAGGGTAAGTTGGGGGCGAATGCGATTTTGGGCGTTTCTTTGGCGGTGAGTAAGGTGGCAGCCATGGAGGCTAGTTTGACTTATTATGAGTATTTGGCTCAAATCAGCGGTTCAAAATTGGGTAAAATGCCAACTCCAATGATGAATGTACTCAATGGGGGGAAGCATGCCATCAAATCGACAGACATTCAGGAGTTCATGATCATGCCGGTTGGGGCTTCTTCTTTTTCAGAGGCCCTTCGCATGGGAGCTGAAACTTTCCATGCCCTTAAAAAATTGGTTGAGGCACGCGGTTTTTCTTCAGCTGTAGGGGATGAGGGGGGGTTTGCCCCTAGCCTTGCTCGTAACGAAGATGCCATTAAGTTGATTCTAGAGGCGATTGAGAAGGCAGGTTATAAAGCAGAGGAAGACATTGCAATTGCGATGGATGCGGCAGCGAGTGAATTTTATGAGGAGGGAGCTTACCATTTGGCTTGTGAGAACCGTGTGTTGAGCAGTGCGGAAATGATTGATTTTTATGCCGATCTGGTTGAAAAATATCCCATTGTATCGATTGAAGATCCTTTGGATGAAAATGATTGGGAAGGTTTCAAGCTCATGACTCAGCGCTTGGGTGATCGAGTTCAGATCGTCGGAGATGATTTATTGGTGACCAATACTGACTTTTTAAAGCGTGCGATTGAAGGGGGGAATTGTAATTCTATTTTGATCAAGCTCAATCAAATTGGAACCCTGACAGAAACGATTCAAGCCATTCAAATGGCCCATCAAGCTGGATTTACTGCTGTGGTTTCACATCGTAGTGGTGAGACTGAGGACACGTCCATTGCTGATCTTTCGGTTGGATTGGCTACGGGGCAAATTAAAACAGGTTCACTTTGCCGAACTGATCGCATTGCTAAGTATAATCAACTCCTTAGAATTGAGGCATTTTTGGATGACTCTAGCTACCAAGGAGTCATCGGATAGGGAGTGATTTATTTTCACTTGCTTATTGATCCACTATTTCTTGCATTTGCTTATTATTTTTGTTACAGTCTTCGTTGGTCTACGGCCTTTAAATAAAATACTTATGAGTAAGATTCAAAATATCGCTTCCAGGCTTTTGTTGCTGATGGTTTTTTCTTTTGGACTTTCGGCATGTGGTTCCTCTGCCCCTGAGGATATTCTCACTCAAACAAAACAGGCGATTCTTTCCACAGAATCAGGGCACATTGATATAACTGCAAATTTGAAGGCTAGAGGAGGGGATTCGAGCATGGATGTTTTGACTGATGTCATGCTTGATTTTGCACGTCAAGACGCTGGTGGGGCTCGTTTGTTTGATTGGACAATCGACATCTCTGGTCTCATTGAGGGGGCGGAGCGTGATTTAGACCTAGACTTGAATGTGAATTGGATTGCAGGTGGCCCTCAAAACTATGTAAAAATAAATGATTTTGCGAGTAATGACGACACTTTGCAGCTTTATTTGCCTTTGGTGAATTTATACAAAGGAAAGTGGGTTTATTTATCTGAAGCTTTTTTGCCACCTGAATTGGCTTTCTTGCCGACTTCAGGAGAGGATGAGGTGAAGCGCCAACAGCGTGATGATCTTTTTGTTTCTTCTAGCTTATTTACCATCACGAAAGACAATGGAAGTAAAAAGGTTGACGGCGTGGAGGTTTATCATTTAGAATTAGAGCCCAACCGTGATGGATTGATGGAGTATTACCGTGGCATCGCTGCGGTGAATGAGACGTCCGTTTCGGATGCAGACTTACAAGAGTTGGTTGTGTCCTTGGAAAGCATTGAGTCGCTCGACATTTATGTGGGTGTGGATGACTTCCGTGTTTATAAGGCGGAGCTTAAATTCTTAAATGCTTTGGAGGATGAGGAAAAAACAACCTTTGAAATTGTTTTGACTCTAGAATCCTCTCAGTACAACGAGGATATTGTGGTGGAAGTGCCTGTGAATGCTGAGGAATTCAACCCCTTTGCTGCCCCTGCGGCTTTGTCGCCTGCCTTAGAAGAGGCTCCTGTGGTCGAAGAAGCATTAGATGAGGTTGTTCCAGTTGAACTTACTGATGATGAGTCAGTGGTTGAACCATCTAATTAATTTGTTTTGTTTTCATTTTTATTTTTATAACTTTATTCAAATGAAATCTGTTAAAGCTCTTCTCCTTGTTCTTGCAATCGTTGGTTTGGCTGGTTGTAACACAACTGAAGAATCAAATGATGGTACAGTGATCGAACTTGATGTAGATACTACTGCTCAAGAAGAAATGACTGATACTATGGAGTACGACATGGACGAAGATATGGAAGAAGAAGCTGATGATTCAATGGAAGCTGATGCTGACACTGAAGAAGAAGTTTCAGAAGACACGGATGCTGATGCTACTGAAGAAGAAGCTGATGCTGAAGAAGAAGTTTCAGAAGATGCTGATGCTGAAGAAGCAGTTCAATAATCTCTGTCATTTAAAAAGCCTCTTCCAACTACGTTGCGAGGGGCTTTTTTTGACAATATTTTATTTTTTTGTATAATAAGCTTGTCTTCATTTTTGTGATTCAAATTTATGCTAAATGAGCGGTCTAAATCTTTTTTTACTCCTTATTCGGTGATTCGCTTCTTATATTTAGCACCACTTTTTCAGTTTGAATTGCCTGCTGAGCCCAAAGAGGCCGTTGAGATTGAAACTTCCTCATTTATTGAAGAGCGTCGAGGGGATTTAAAAGCTACTTTTAAATATATAGAATTTGATGATCATAGTGATGACGTTGATTTGGAGGATGCTTCTGATCTAGAGACGCTTGTTGATAGCGAAGCATTAGAATCGAATTTAAGGAGTGAATGTCGTAATATTTATGTGCAACACTCCATTGATGACTTGTTAGCAAGTTTTGATTTTAATTCTAGGGCTAATGACGTGATGAATCGCGTCGCTGATGGTTGTGTCTTTCTGGGCCAAGATCAGGGCTATCGTTTTTTTGATGCACCAGCACCATTTGATCATTGTTCTGGAATATATACTAAATTCATTAAATAATTTCGAAGTTAAGAGTGAGTAATGTTTTGAGTTCAGGCAAAATGGACTCCCAGTTTTCTTTCTGGAAGAAATGAGAGGTTGCCTGATAAAATTCATCAAAGGTTT
>Ga0316189_10001472_pt1 | contig 23362 bp, 20 predicted proteins | sample LowCovwburrow_MG_FD_204930 | JGI IMG/M metagenome (GOLD analysis project Ga0316189, IMG submission 204930) | Coastal sediment microbial communities from Maine, United States - Lowes Cove worm burrow | ecosystem: Environmental > Aquatic > Marine > Coastal > Sediment | place: USA: Maine... | reverse complement strand
CACCCATGGATGATATTTTGTCATTTTGAATCAGCATATTTTCAGCGGCTATTTTCTTGGTCACATCATCAATCAGGATTACTACACCGGTTTTAACCTGGTCCTGAAGCGGGTAGATGGTGATATTAAAATAGTATTGACCGCGCTGACTGTGTTTGATGGTGATCGTTTTATTCTTTTCGACAGCTTCGCTAACCTGACTAGGTGACACAGTAATTATCGGGTAGGCATTCCACAGATTTTTGTCCAAAACATCTTGTGCTTTTTTGCCGGTAATATCTTCAGCCCGCTTATTCCATTGAGTGATCTGCCCATCCTTATTTACACCAACCAACATCAGCGGCATGGACCTCAGGATATCCTTTATATAAGACTCTGAAACACGCAGTCTGGATGCAGTACCCACGTGCTTGGCTATCTCATTTTCCAACAGTTTATTGGTTTCTTTTAGTAAACGATTTGACTCATCCAGCGTGGCTGTGCGTTCCTGCACACGCAACTCAAGTCCATTACGAATCTCATTTAGTTCCAGATTGGATTTACGGACTTTCCGCCGCGTGAAAAAAAGATTAATGACTGCTATCGATAATAATAGGATCAGTATAGCCCCGGACCAGTTGGCGACATGCTGCCAGTTTGTTGAGCCATCCGGATACTTGAATTGCATTTTCAAGCCAGCATATAAAGGCTGGCTTTGCAGAAATATCAATATAAATAAGAGGCATCTCATCATTTTTAACAACAGCATCTTCTTATCCAACAACAGCCGCACAGGTATTCATGGATAGATAGATATCTTTCCCGCAACTCAAATAATGCCAATAAACTGATTAAGCTATCCAGTGATACTTGGTACGGTCCACAAAATACTGGTATTGTCTTCTGACTGCCCATGATTTTTAAACCCCAACAGATCTACAAACAAGACATAACACAGTTAATAAGTATGGAATACTACTTAATAGTATGACCTGCTTCTGATGTCCGTTTACAGTTCGTTCTTGCCCTTCCCGATATTCATGGGAACGGCAAGGTAGGGTCGTCTCCTGCTGTTTAGAGTAATCTTATTTTGAATCAGTATCTAGTCCGGAATCTGGCGGTAACCTGCCGATCACGGCAAGGACTGGGTCATCCCCTGGCGTTGCTGCGTACGGTGACGTTCGGCCAACTCTCGATTATTCATGTATTGCTACTCGCCATTTTTCATAGCCAGCGGCTCACGTTATTTTTATAGGATGTATATGTGTCGCCGAATGCCTCGGTCAATTTTCTTTCCTCATGCGGACAGAAAACGATATCGATTACATAAAAACAGGCAGTGGTAGCCAAATAAAACGGAAGCGTACCGACAAAGATCGCTACAGCCAGAAGCATGGCTATCATGCCTAAATACATTGGGTTTCTGGTGAATCGATATACTCCTGCTGTAACCAGGCAATCTGTTTTTTCTGTTGGACAAATAGCAGTGTCTAATTTCCTAAATAACCACCATCCATGCATCATCAACCCAAAACCACTTATACCCAAGATGACGCCGAGCACATGGTTAGAAAAGATATGCAGCTGGCACAAGGGCGTAGCCCAATGCAGAATTGCAGCGCACAAAAGGAATAGCTGGGCAATTTTAGGCGGGCGGTAATCAACGATTCTGATACCCATGGTTGCCTCAGAATACACGGTCAATAGTACGACGATCTAAAGAAAGCACCCATTTTAGAATTAGTAGTAAGAAAGATGCCGCAAGCACGTGCCTGTATTGCGCCTGCGGAATATTGAATAGCTCCGATAGAGTATTCCATGACCAGAGGCCAGCAATAGAGGCCAATACATATAGACTGACCGCATACAAATATCGTTTGTGATTCAGAATGCGCATTAGAATAATCCTCAAGTAAGTTCGTTCAATAACGATTGGAGTGTTTGCCGTGTTATTTGAACCTTGTTCTTTGAAAAATGAGAGAACAACAACTTTACTGCTTCTTCATCTTTCTTAAGAACTGCGTTAAATACCTCACGACCTTTTGCGTTGAGCATGATGTGAGGGGAGCGTTTATGGCGAGGATTTTCTTTAATTACAGTCAACTTTTTTTCTATTAGTGAATTGACCGTTACCTGTACGTGTTGCCTTGAAACATTGTATTTCTCAGCGATTTCAGGAACCGACAGCCTTTTATTCGGATAAAGAAATTCCATTACTGCCCTGTCAGCCACCGAAATCCCGAGTCCTTCGAGATTTTCGCTGGATTTCTGGCTTAATGCCCGAAATAGCCTACGGATCAACCAAATGATTTGATATTGATCACTTTCAATTGCTGCTGACATAACAACCCACGCATAATGACAATTCGATTGTCATTATCGTGTTTGACAACTTGATTGTCAATAGTGGTATGGTGGCTTTCTATTACATAAGAAAATAGTAAATGACCGGATTCAGTGGCGGGTTCAACTGATCGACGCAACAACTTATCTTTAAAACACGAAAAGATGGAGTGTTGAAGATGAAATACAGGACTCGAATATATCATACGGGTGAACAAAAAGCGGAGATGTGGGATCGCTGGCTACGTGTCGAAACTATAAACTCCACTGGACGTGCCTTTGATCGGGGGCACTCATCGATTTCCGGTCAGTTTGAACGAGCGGGCGGTATTCGTCCGTGTGCATGGCGAATTGATAATTATCACCTGAATACCGGGACTTAACCAGTCTTGCTACTGAACGCAATCATCCCTACCCTGCAACGCCATGAAGGATCTGCTGATACTCCTCGCACATTTATTAACTACAATTGCCAGACTCTTGGGGCCCGGTGGTGCAAAGGCCGTTGTCGCTGACAGCCTGATGACGAGATCAAAACTGTTCCGTATAGACCGCTATCGCATCCCTTCGTGGAACGGCTGATCGTGAACATTCGTCGAAAATTCCTGGACCACACTCTATTCTGGAACGCTACCGACATGGAAAGAAAGCTGGAAACATTCCGGTAGTATTACAACATTCATCGTGCACACTCTTCACTTGATGGCGATACACCCTCAGAAATCACCAGCGAAACTGTCATCCGCCATGCTGACCTCAACAATTTTCAGTGGCGATCTCATTGCCGCGAACTATTTCAGCTGCCTGCCGCCGCCTGAATAACAATTCGCCATGCACACGCTTACCTGTTAACCAGATCCAGCCGGAATAGCTGGTGCAACCAATCAGTCAGGCCTGTATTATTGCCAACCTCAATAAAACCTCGAAATCTAAGGAAAGAAACACATGAAAGCGTATATGCAAGTACGTACATACATGATTTGTCTGCTGCTAGCCCTACCCTTCGGCAGTGTCCTGGCGGACGCAGATTCAGCAAAATATTCAGCAGCCACCAAGGTATTCCAAGATGCGGGTGAAAGTGGCTATTTCTTCGGTAATAGCTATGGCTACGCACTGTTCCCTTCAATTGGCAAGGGTGGCGTGGGTGTTGGTGGTGCATATGGCAAGGGACGTGTTTATGCCGGAGGTAAATGGATTGGCGACACATCAATGGCCCAGTTAAGTATTGGTTGGCAGCTTGGTGCCCAGGTCTACAGCCAGATTATCTTCTTCGAAGACAAGCGTGCCTTTGATGAGTTCACCGGTGGCAACTTCGAGTTCAGCGCCGATGCCTCGGCCGTGGCAATTACTGCCGGCGTTTCCGGTAGTGCGAAAACTACCGGCAGCGCAGCCGGTGCCAGCGGCGGCAGTCTCAATGCTGCCACCGTAGGTGCCTATTACAAGGGTATGGCAACGTTCACAGTTGCCAAGGGTGGCCTGATGTACGAAGCTGTGCTTGCCGGACAGAAGTTTAAATACACCACCAAGTAATTCTGAAGCAACACAACAGGCTATTCCCCGGCTGATTCAATTTATGAATCAGCTGGGGGGTAGCTACCCCCAGACCTTCGGGCCAATCAGCCCTTTCCCATCTGCTCAGGCCTTCTGTTTGCAAACCAACGGTGCTTCGTTCATCCGCTGTTGATCTAAGCAATGACGAAGACATCTCGGAAACTACATACTCGGTTCTGGAGACCGGCGACCATGGCCGGCGTCCAAAGCTCCCGCCCGAACCGCAAACTGGTATGACGACGAATAAAATTGTAATGACAACGCGCGAGTTCGAGTTGCCGGTGCAATCTCTTTTCGCAACGCGCATGAGTCGGACTGCGTCGACGCAAATAGGCGACCAATTGTCGGATTGTCAAATTGAGGCGCTCGATATATGCCGTGTTCGCCTGCGCCGAATCCTCCGATTTAACGTTTACGCTGCCAGGCAATCACGGTTCCCGTCCGGACAAAAACCAGAGCAACCCGCCACCCCGACCAGCAGCGTGAGAGCCACGACCAGAGAATACGGTCTGCGGAGCTTATCTGCAGACGTTTCGTTGTTCTCTGATACACAGTAAGTTGATGCCGCAGCGCCACAACCTTGAGCTGCAGGGAAACCCGCGAACGGATCACGGTAGGCATAAGCAGCAACAGCGCACAGACAATGGGCTTCATGGAACTGGGTCCTCTTCAGCAGCAACAATGACCGAGAAAACCAGATTGACGTCACTTCTGAAAAAGTTCAAGAATATCAGGCAGTACGTATTTTCGGGAAGGACAGCTGAGGCTGGCAACGGGAATAACCGGTCTATGCTTGTCCTACACGGCGACTAACGAACGGAAAGTTAATACGGAATCGGACCTTCTACAAGAGCCATTTTGGACGCATCAGGGTATACCGAGAAGAACCATGCCCTTGATTCATGCGTAAATAAACCTGGCAAGCTATACAATCGGTGCCTCTTCGTCGAGTACCGGCCCCAGAGGTAGTTCATCCGCCTGGAATGCGTCCACGATGTCAGCTGCATCACGTGTGGATTCAAATCGCGCGAGATGAAACAGCGCTTCCCCCTCGTTAACCAGAGGCAGATTAGTTCTACCGATAATGATACCCGCTGCAGTGGCGCATACCTCAAGTTCCTGCTGTCCAAGGGGGTCTGAAATCACGCCGATGACTTCGCCCTTGCGCACCCGCGCACCAAGCGGCACGGTCACCCGCAGAATGCCGCTTCGGCCGGCCCGTACCCAGGTGCTGGCGCGTGCAATCAGAGGTTCAGTATTGCGCCGAACCCGGCCTGTAGCGGGAAGCATGCCCAGTAAGCGCATGACTGCCACAATGCCTTTGACTCCGGCACGAATCGCGTGCTCGTCAAACCGCAGGGCCTCGCCACCTTCATAGAGCAGTATCGGGATTCCGTGTTCGGCAGCAACTTGACGCAACGAACCGTCGCGCAAGTTTGAATTTAACAAGACTGGCACATGAAAGGCCCTGGCAAGACGTTCTGTCTCCTCGTCGTCCAGGTTGGCCCGAATTTGAGGAAGATTCTCGCGGTGCACAGCACCCGTATGCAGATCGATGCCATAATTGCTGTTGGCGACAATCTCGGTCATAAAGAATTCTGCCAGCCTTGCCGCCATGGAGCCACGTTCCGAACCGGGAAAGGAACGGTTGAGGTCACGCCGGTCCGGCAGGTAGCGAGAGCGATTGACGAAGCCATAAACATTCACAATAGGGATAGCAAGCAGGGTGCCACGCAGCTTGCCAAGCTGCGGCAGACGCAAGAGCCGACGGATTATCTCCACGCCGTTGATTTCATCACCATGCACTGCCGCACTGACAAACAGCCGTGGCCCGTCCCGCTTGCCCCGCACGACCTGAACCGGCAGAGTAATCGGAGTATGTGAATAAATGCTGGCCATGGGTAAATCCATGGTAACCCGCTGCCCCGGTGCCACTGCAACTCCACCGATGAGGATATCCTGTTGCGTCAAGTGTCAGCCTTTGCCTCTGGTAGTCGTGCGGTTTGGACGTGCATTGCGCTCGATGAATTCGATGATCAAACCCGCTATATCCTTGTCGGTGGCAGCTTCGATTCCTTCCAGTCCCGGAGAAGAATTGACTTCCATGACCACCGGCCCATGATCCGACCGCAACAGATCCACGCCCGCCACATTCAGCCCCATGATCCTGGCTGCCCGCACCGCGGTGGAACGTTCCTCCGGTGTGATCCTGATGAGACTGGCGGAACCACCGCGGTGCAAGTTGGAACGGAATTCACCTTCCTGGGCCTGCCGTTTCATCGCGGCTACGACTTTTTCCCCGACAATCAGGCAACGGATATCTGCACCACCAGCCTCTTTAATGTATTCCTGTACCAGGATGTTGGCATCGAGCCCCAGGAAGGCCTCGATAACACTCTCCGCTGCTTTCTGGGTTTCTGCCAGCACCACACCAATTCCCTGGGTACCCTCCAGCAACTTGATGACCAGGGGTGCACCACCCACCATCTTGATCAGGTCCTGGATATCATCGGGGGAATTCGCATAACCGGTTACAGGCAAACCGATCCCCTTGCGCGATAACAACTGCAGTGAGCGCAACTTGTCACGGGAGCGGCTGATGGCGACTGATTCGTTCAGCGGATAGACGCCCATCATTTCAAACTGGCGCAGTACAGCCGTCCCGTAAAAGGTAATGGAAGCCCCAATACGGGGAATAACGGCATCAAAACCTTTCAATGGCACACCATCAAAATGAATTTCGGGACGATGCGAGGCAACATTCACGTAGCAACGCAGAGTATCGATAACCTGCGCTTCATGGCCCCTCTGCTCGGCTGCCTCTACCAGACGCCGTGTCGAATAATAGGTTTTCTTGCGTGACAGTATGGCTATTTTCATTTCAGCTCCTGGTCAATCCTTTTTTTAACGCGGCCAAGCACATAAGATCGCGCCGGGTCCACAACAAAACGCTTCTTAAGCGTGGTTCTCCCCAGCAACATGCGGAACAACATGGTATCGCGGTTGGTGAGAGTAAGTTCAGCAGGAAACTGCTGTTGACCCATTTGCAGACCGGTCATGATCACATAGCGCTGCTCGCGATGGCCGCCCGAGTCTGTCACCCATCGCTCATCAAGAACCGGGGCCTCGCAGATAATCGTTGTACGTCTGTCACGCTGGTAGGGGTGTACGCCGAAGCGAACCCAGCGCTTGCGGGCCTTTTTGAAGGGTTCAACAAAATAGGCATGAAGTGAAGAGGTGCGCGCGCCTGTGTCAACCTTGACCTTGATGTGCTCAATACACAGTTCGGGCAAACTGATCCATTCGCGCCAGCCAATCACCTGCCTTTCTGTGTTGTTTTTACTCACCTCTCACCCCGCAATCCAGCTGACAAATAATACTAGTCTATAGCAGCATTTATAGGAAGGTATATCAGGGAGTCCACATCTACAGGGCGCGGCGGTTGCGGAGTGCATCAGTCGCATACTTATCACTGTTGCTTGTATATGTTGCGTCCGGATCCGTCGAGTCCATTCATCTGTAATTAACACAGATTGGCACGGACGCCATTGTCAAATTATCTTGCGACAATACTACTTGCGTCCTATGATTGCCACATAATGGAACAGCAAAACCCGATTACGGAAATTCAGGAATGGACCGCCACGCTGACCGAATCTGTCAGCCGGGTGGCAATACAGATTCTTGAATTTCTTCCTGCGATTCTGGGAGCAGTGGTGTTGCTGCTTGTCGGCTGGGGTGTTGCCCGGTTGTTGCGTTACGCCACGGCACATATTGCCGAGCGTACTGTCGCCCGACTGGCACGGACCCGGCCAATGGACACCCGCGTCGCACAACCGCGTTCCTACAGTGCAGCACCTACCATTGCCAGCCGCATCGTATTCTGGGTGATACTGCTGTTCTTCGTACTTGCAGCCTCCGAGGTTCTCGAACTGGAGGTCATATCCGGTCTGCTCACGGCCGTCACTGCCTATCTCCCTCGCCTGCTCGCGGGTCTCTTGATGCTGTTTCTCGGTTTGTGGTTTGCCGAGGTAACCAGAGCGGTCCTCAGGCGTACCAGCACCAATATTGGAATTGAGCAGGGTGATGTCCTTGGACGCATGGGACAGGTGCTGGTCCTGCTGATTGTTTTTTCTGTTGCCGCTGGACAAATTGGCATCGACAACACCCTGCTGGTCGTCCTCGTCGCCATCCTCTTCGGCGTGATACTCGGGGCAATCGCGCTTGCTTTCTCCTTCGGGGCAAAAACAACGATCGCCAATCTGCTGGCTGCACAGTCGGTCGCACAATCGTACAATCCGGGTGATCTCATACGGATCGGGGACATTGAAGGAAAAATACTCCGCATTACTAGAACAAGCCTGATACTGGAGACGCATGACGGCCAGACACTCATCCCGGCCAAGCGATTCAGTGAACAGGAGTCAGTGCATATTTCCACTACCAGCCCGTTATGAACCCGCATACCCGTCTGGGCGCGGCCTTTCTGAAAAACCATCCTGCCGAGGCTGCTCACGTACTTGAGGACTTTCCTGCTGAACACGCCGCGAAATTTCTGGCGGCCGAGAGTCCGGTAACTGCAGAGCGTATTATCGAGCATTTTTCGCCGGGTTTCGCAGTGAGCTGCCTGCTTTCCATCGAGCCACCGGCGGCTGGCCAAATATTTAGTCAACTGCTCCCCGAGCTCCAGATTATGCTGTTGCGCCAGCTCGATCGTAATGAACGAGAGTCGTTACTGAGTACGCTGCCACCGGTGCAGGCGGTATCGTTAAGGCACCTGCTTCCCTACCACGATGGTACCGCCGGCGCCCTTATGGAAGCACCACTGGCAAGCGTGCCGGAGGAACTGACCGTCCGGGAAACACTGAAGCGCATCAAGCGAATACGACGTGGCATGAAGTTTTATGTTTATGTTACCGATGCAAATGGGCAGCTTACCGGTGTGTTGACCCTGCATGAGCTGATCAATGCCCGGCCAACCAGTACCATTGGCCAGGTCATGCATAAACATGTCGTCAGTCTCTCCCCTGCTCAGTCACTACAAACCGTGTTTAGTAGCCCTTATTGGCTGGAATACCATGCGCTGCCTGTCACGGACGAGAATAACGTCCTGCTTGGGGTGATCCGTCAGAAAACCATGCGCCGCTTCCAGGACCTGTCTTTGCATGCAGGTGCTATCAGCAGTGGCCTGGATACCTTTATTACCGTGGGCGAGTTATTTTCCGTTACAGCGGGGCACCTGTTGGCCGCATTGGTCTCTAGCGGTACGTCGCCAACAAAGCGAGATTCCCGTGGCTGATCTGCGCGCCCTCTCGCATGCGTTGGCGGATACTTTTATCGACCAGTTTCCCCAGGAGGCGACCGAGGTGCTGGAGTCGGTACCCGTTGCCGAGATCGTTCAGTTACTGCAGACACAGTCTCCGGAACGGGCGGCACGACTCCTGGGCCGTATATCAACGGCGCTTGCAACTACAGCGTTGCTGCAGCTGCATCCGGATCCAGTCCGACAGATTCTGAGTGCCATGGACCCGGTCCAGGCAGCACTGCTGCTCGGCAGCCTTGATCCAGACAATCGGAAAATGCTACTGAACAGCCTGGACGCGGGTCTTGCACGGGAACTCAACGACCTCATGTCCTATCCGGAAGCCAGTGCAGGACGGCTGATGCAGCCGCGTTTTCCCAGCGTCCCCGCTCGCCTGACCGTCAAACAAGCGCTGAAGCGGATACGGCGATTTTCGCCGCGTGATGCCGCTGTCCTGGTGGTGACAGATGACGATGGCAAGCTGCTTGGACTGATGGATCTGGTCGATATCGTTCAAGCCGATCCTGGCACTCTGCTGGCGACACTTATGCATATCACCACGCCGGTGCGTACTAACGCACTGACGCCGCGGGAAGAGATCATCAATCTGTTCTCGCGCTACAAGCTGCGCCTGCTCCCGGTTGTTGATATCGAAGATCGCCTTCTCGGCGTCATCCGCCAGTCCACCGTACTGCAGGCCGCACAGGAAGAAGCGGCAACAGATATGCAAGCCATGGTCGGTGTAAGTCGCGATGAACGTGCGCTGTCATCGCCGTTGATCGCGATGCGCAAACGCCTGCCCTGGCTCAATATCAATTTGTTAACAGCCTTTCTTGCCGCTGCGGTTGTCGGGCTATTCGAAAACACTATCGCGCAATTCACGGCGCTGGCAGTACTGTTACCTGTTGTCGCTGGCCAGTCCGGTAACACAGGCGCGCAGGCACTTGCAGTTATCATGCGCGGTCTGGCACTGCGAGAGATCCAGGTACGCCACTGGCAACGCGTGCTGATAAAAGAGGTGCTGGCCGGCGCACTCAATGGTATCGCGATCGCCATTGTAACGGGGCTGGGCGTCCTGATATGGAGCAAATCAGTCGGTCTCGCCGTGGTAATCGGTGTCGCGATGGTTATTTCGATGGCCCTGGCGGGCCTTTCCGGAGCGGCAATTCCACTGCTGTTGACGCGCCTGGGTCAGGATCCTGCGCAGTCGGCCTCCATCCTTCTCACGACGGTGACCGATATTGTCGGTTTCTTCAGTTTCCTCGGACTGGCGACCCTGTTCTCCACGCTATTATAATTCACGCTTGAACGACTCTCACGTAAATACAAGCAAACTAGATTTATACGGCAAGCACCGATTCATGTTTCCGTCTAAAAATACATATCGCGAAACAGATACCTTATTCAAGGGCTTGATACTCCTTGTTCTGCTGATTGTATTTGCGCCTTGCCATGTCGTTGCACAGGTCTCGTCGAGCCTGGCAGAAGGAAATGGAATAAATACCAAATCTCATAGCGCAGTTGAGAATCTGGCGAACATTCAGCAATCCCTCGAGTCAAAACGAACGACTGCTCGCGAGCTCAGAAATCAACTGAAACAGCTGGAGGATATATCCGATCGGCAGGCACTGGAACAGAGAATTGAACGCATAAACAAAGATATAACAAGCCTGCAACTGGCTTTTGAACATATCGCACTCGGTGGCATCAATGTGTCGGCTCTTACTGACCAGCCTGAACAGGAGATCGACTGGCGTGTCGAGCTCGAGCAGGTTAGCAGGCCGTTGCTCTCTACGCTCAAGGAACTAACCGCAAAGCCACGCCAGGTAGACAATTTACGAAGGGAATCCGCACGACTGGAAGACCAGCTGAATCTAATCGAGAAAGCGATTGAATCGATCCGGCACCTCAAGCAACAAACATTGCCACCGATAGCGGCCAACCCGATCAATCAGTTGTTAATTGACTGGGAACAACGCAGGGATGACACACAGCGTGCGCTTGAGATAACGCAGTTCAAGCTCACCAGCCTTAAAACGGAGAGCACCGCGTGGTACACCTCCACCGGTGAAGCACTCATAGAATTTATTCATGGACGCGGCCTGACTCTGCTGCTGGCCATTCTTATCAGTGTGGTTATCTGGCTGCTATCCAAGGGATTGCTCACGGCATACTGGCGATGGTTGTTTCGAGCTGAACATGATATCGGTATCACACGGACACCACTGATCTATTACAGTTACCGCCTTTCCACGGCAATTATCATCGTACTCACCATACTCATGGTGTTTTATGTTCGCGGTGACGTCCTGTTGCTCACGCTTGCCTTGATCGCGCTTGCCGGTGCCGCACTTACTTTACGGCAGACCCTCCCGCGTTACACTGCTGAGTTACGACTATTACTTGGCGTCGGTCCCGTGCGAGAGAAAGAACGCCTTGTGCTGGACGGAGTACCCTTCCTTGTGGAATCACTCAGCATCTACACGGTATTGAAAAATCCCGCCCTCGAGGGAGTCGTTCGCTTGCCTCTGCATGACATGAATGCACTCGCCTCACGCCCCGCCAGCCAGGAATCGTGGTTTCCCTGCCAGCCAGGGGACTTCATCCTGCTTGCCGATGGTAGTTTTGGAAAAGTATTGCGCCAGACGATCGAACTGGTTGAGGTCGCTGTTCGGGATAGCAAGGTCCAGATCCGAAGCAAGGACTTTCTAGGCCAGAACGTTCGCAATCTGTCGAGTGAGGGCTTTGGCGTTGCCTGCACGTTCGGCATTGACTATCAACACCAGGCAATCTGTCTTGACACGGTTCCAGGTCGCTTCCGGGAAGCAATAATCGCTCGATTTGAACAGGCCGGCATGAAAGATGATATTGAGGACATGCTGGTAGAATTCAAAGCCGCCGGCGCCAGCTCACTGGACTATCAGGTTTACATTATTGTCAACGGTCGTGCGGCGAATGCTTATTTCAGGGCCCAACGTATGGTACAACAAGCCTGCGTGGATACCTGTAACCGGGAAGGCTGGGTCATTCCTTTCACCCAGATCACGGTCCATTCTGGTGATAGCGCTGAAGGTCCCGGAAAACAAACAGATGAATCGGCAAACCCTGTAACACAGGCTGCGGCAGCATCGGTTGACAATCCCGGATAGCGGCTACCTGGCATCCCGCAGGGCAATACCCCGCAATAATTGACCAAGAATGTCAGCCCCTGTAATCACACGCTTTTCATCAGACCATAGAAATGCGTCTGCCGGTGCGCCACCTTGAAGATATCGAGTCCCTTGGCACCGTCCTACTCCAGCAGCATTGCGATCTCGTCGCGTGGCAGATGATGCCAGTGTCTTGAAAACAAGGTATCCATATTGATGTCTCTGTTCAGACTGCGGAGTGATTGCCTGCGGCCTGCTGGAATTTAGCTGCTTTGTACAGCAGTGAAATAATCGTTATTTTGCAAGTTTTTGTATGATCAATATTTGACGGACCCACGGGCCCGACAAGCCCAAGGACTGTTGCAGGGATTGCGCCTTGGCCTCGGCAGCAGCACGAGTAGCATAGCTACCGTAAACAAGCCCATACCAGACTTCATTATTATGCCGGTAACTGTAATATTCTGCTTTCCCGGCAAGTTTGTTCTCCTGTATGTATTTAACCATCTGTGTTTCGTTTCTGGATGACATCAACTGGATGGTGTAATTATCCGGGCTGGACTGCAACAGGCTGGCTGGCCGGGTGTAGGATTTTGTCATTTTATTGCTTTTCGCAGGTGGTTTGTTCGCTAATTCAGCACCCGTCGTTTCTCCATAGCAGCCGGCAACTGCCTTGATATCCCCGCTTTTTATCTTTTTATACTTGTCCCGGAACGCCACATCGATTTTACGCAGTCGTTCCGGGGTAGCGGATTCCCGATAACGTGCAAGCTGCCGCGGGCCACCGTTGTATGCCGCATAAGTGGCACGTGCAAGGCCGTCAACAGCGTTACTCTTGCCGAGTTCTTTTTTCAGCGCGTAATCCTTGAAGTAATGCAGAAGAATCTCGCTGCCTGCATGTGCGTTATAGGCAATATCTGTTTCCAGTTTTCCTGCATCGTACAAGCCTCGCCAGACTTTCCGGTTGACCTGCATGATGCCAATGGAACCCGTGCCTGAAGTGATCGTTTTAACACCCTTGTTCGTTCTGACAAACTGGCGCCAGCAACTTTCCTGCCATGCAGTTGCCAGTAACATATCGTGATACTGTTTCTTGTATTTTGTGTCCAGCTTCCCTGCGTTAAGGGTATTAATCGAGGTTTCGTTCAACAACTGATGGACCATTACCAGGTATGCGCTGATCTCGCTGCGTGCGGGCACCCAGTTTTGCAGTTTCTTCCGCAATGCTGCGCTATCTGTCGATGCACGGGCCGGTTTTATAAACCAGGACAATATGTCGGCAGGCGCCGGGGCTTTGGTCGATTCCGGGAGCTCAAGACCAAACAACAGGCGCAGCGCAGGATCGACATCCAGGTTGTATTCCAGCGGGTCAGCACTGTCATCAGGGACCAGCATTCTCGCCATACGCCGCAGGCCATCGGCACTAATCTCCAGACCAATGTCCGGCCCCAGCCTGTCCAGTATCTGCAACATGTCGCCGGCGGCGATGAATGTCAGATACTGCAGCGGTAATTCGCCCTGCAGATCATGAGAGACTTCCCGCAATAGCGGCGCAAGTCGACTCCAGGCATCGACAAACATTTGCCTGACCGGGTCGGGTCCCCGGGTAGCTGGCTCAGACAACGTCCTGAGTATGTCGTAGCGCGTTTCAATCAATAAATCCTGTAGCGTCTCTCGAACGGCATCGGATTGACTCCGGGCGGCAACTTGTTTAATTGTGTAAGTGAGGAAAGCATCCCAGTGCCGCGAGCTTTGTTCCCAGCGATCCAGCTCCGATTCCGTCAGGGGTGGCTCAAATCCTTGTGCAGGCGGTAAATCGTCTACCGTAAACGCCAGTAACACCTCCAGGGATTCCTGTTTTACATCGATTGTTGTGAACGACAGTGAATCCAGTATTGCATTGATCGTTGCGGCATTATTTCCGGGGATGACCCCGGGCAGCCATTGCCTGATTGCAGAAAGCACCGGTTGCAGATCAAATCGCATGTCCGACAATCGCGGCCTGGCAAACTGTTTGAGCAAGTCAAAGGCGCGGCCCTGGCCCAGCGGGGTCTTGTCCGTGTTGTACGCTTTCGCATCAACGATTTCAAAGCGCAAACTCGTGCGATCATCGTCAACCCGCGGCTGATGGAAGGTTTCAATAGTGCCTGACCACTGCAATACCGGTATACATCCGACACCCATGGGCAGACCGATGTCGACGATGCCTCGATTGATAATGCGCAGCAAATCCCTGTAACCATCGATGCGCGGATCAGACAGGCGAATTCTGCTGCAGCCCTGATCGTCAACCCGGATTTCCAGTTCCTGATCAGGGCCCGTATACAACTGCCTGAGCAGTGCCTGTTGCAGGAAGCTGTACTCGATATTCAGGGGGATGCGTGCAGGTGGCTGGTCAGTCGCTTGTGCCAGCGCGACGAGCAACGCAAGCAGTACGATTCCAGGTAATGTTTTCACGCACGTAATCCCTGCTTTATGTGAGCCGCCGTCAGCACCATGCTGATGGCGTTGCTGTTTCAGTGTAGTCCCGTGTATATGTGACATTGTCGAGATAATAAATTATAAATTATGCCTTATTGTCAAACAGTAGCTGCCAACTGGATTTGGCAATGAGACCCAGAGCCAGTGCGAAAAGTCACATATACCGATCATTTAGCCAGATTTCGCCACTTCTTTTCGTTTAAACCAGCCCATCATTTTCCGGATGTGACTTTTTCTATACATCCGGCATCGAACCATTAGCTATTTTAGAGGATCTGCTGGAAGGGATCGTCAGAGAAATCCGTGACAAGACTGACGCGGACGTAGCTGAAGCCACGAGCAACGAGACGCCAATACTCGGCACATCGATGGTCTGTTATCCTTGGCCGACAGAGAGCGGGCCATCGATCTGAAAGCACTGGCTGAACTCGATGCCAATACGCTGTCCGATAATAATGGCGACGGCTCATGGAAGAGCTCAGTAGCGACACACAGGCTGATATTGTAAGTGAACTGAAGCCGAAAGAGGCCGACGCCATTCTCTCGGAGATGGACCCGGATGAGGCCACCGAAGTTCGCAAACTTGCCGCGTATGAACCGGAAAGCGCCGGCGGCCTCATGGAACGGGATATCTTTTCGTTCCGCACCACAGAGACAGTCGATACAGCACTCGCGCGCCTGGTAAAGGATGGTGAGGATTTCGAGCGTTACCGCGGACATCACCCGTATGTGATCGACAAGACCGGCAAGCTGGTCGGTGTTGTGTCTCTGCGCGACATGCTGACCAACAGGCGTGCGGCCACCCTATCAGAGATCATGTCGACACCGCTATCGCATCGGGACCTCTGCTCACCACCGTCACCGACATGGCCGGCTTCTTCCTGGTGCTGAGCCTGGCAACGTTTTTCATGCCCTGTTTGCTCATGTAGCGGACAGGGCAAAGGCAGCAGTCCTCACCGCCGCACTGTATCGAACGCCTGAATCTGTGCAATAAAACGTGATTCAAACAGGATGCGAATGACACCTTCGATCTCCGCACGCACCTGTAACGCAGCATCGGTTTCCGCGAATGCGTTGTTAACTACCAGGAGTGGCAGTAAAACCGGTTACGGACATATTCGCTACCGACACTTGAGATGCTCCATGAACCGTATCATATGCATTCAAGCATTAGTAACGTAATATCGTCCACGAAAACATCTGAAGTGTTTATCGCTACCAGTTCATCCATCAATCTTTCTATGGTAGTTTTGGGATCTTCAGGGCCAAGGACATTAAGTATGTCCACCAGGCCTTGCGTACCAAGTCGCCCCCTGGTTGACAAACATATATCTGTTGCACCATCCGTGAAGACTGTAAAAGGTCGGATTGACTCGCCACGGTCTAGCAGACACCTTCGGCATATAGTTCAGCCTGGCCTTGTACACTGCACCAGGTGTCGGGGCTGCAGGTTATCTGTGTTCTAAGCCCCTGCGCGTATCAAGCCACCGAGTCCGGCCTGGTTCAAAACACCAGACAACAACTCTCGAATCAGAGCCCCCTTCTCCATCCGAAGGACATCATGCAATAGTGACTGCGCCTGTTCGCGGGTGATGGTACGAATCACGGACTTGATACGTGGCAAATCATTTGCGCTCATACTGAGGCTGTTAATACCCATCCCCAGCAAAAGTATTGCCATGGCCGGATCGCCAGCTGCCTGGCCACACACGCTTACTGGTATGTTCTGCTGTCGCCCCGCTTCCACTACCTGATCCAACGCATTTACAACTGCCGGATGCAGGGACTCGAACCGCGCAGCAACCCGCTCATTGCCGCGATCCACCGCAAGCAGGTATTGTGTTAGGTCGTTGGTTCCAATGGACAAGAAGTCAGCATAACGAGCCAGAGTACTCGCCTGGTACACCGCCGATGGCACTTCGATCATTAAACCACACGGCGGCAAGGTAACATCCTCACCTTCGTTCACTACTTCCTGCCATGTCCGTCGGACCAGATGAAGAGCCTCTTCGGCCTCTTCAACACAGTTGACCATGGGTATCAAAATTCGAAGATTTTCAAGCCCTGCCGATGCCCGAATCATGGCACGCAGCTGCGTAATAAAAATGACCGGATTATCCAGTGAGAACCGAATGCCCCGCCAGCCGAGCGCCGGATTCGGCTCTTTAACCGGATAATATGGCAGGGTCTTGTCACTGCCGATATCCAGCGTCCGCAATGTCACCGGATGAGGCGCAAAGGATTCAAGTACCTGCCGATAGACTGCCCGCTGTTCTTCTTCACCTGGAAAATGTTCATGCAGCATGAATTGGAGTTCTGTACGAAACAGACCAATTCCCTCTGCGCCGACAACGTGTGAATGTCCCAGGTCAGCCAGGATTCCGGCATTGGTATAAAGTGCTACGCGAAATCCATCAGATGTTTCTGCCGGAAGGTTTCTCAGGTGTGCCAGTTCTCGTGACAGCGCCTGTTCCTCACGCCTAAGGCGTGAATATTCCTGGCCTACCAGGGCTCCCGGATTGACATACAGCCTGCCGCTGTAGCCATCTAGGATTAGCTCTCTATCATCAAGCTGGTTGACAGGAAGAACACCCGCTGTACCTACGATGGCGGGTATCCCAATGGCGCGGGCTAGAATAGATATATGCGACAAATCGGATCCATGACCGGAAACGACACCTGCGAGATGATCAACCGGCACCCTGGCAAGATCCATGGGACTCAAATCCTGTGCCACCAGGATTGTACGCACAGGGTAGTCGCGCTGTTTTTGTTCGGACTTCTGCAAGTGTTCAAGGATACGCCGACCAAGGTCACGGATGTCTCGCGCCCGTTCCCTGAGGTAGGGATCCTCTATCGCCGCGAATTGATTCGCATACTCTTCTATCGTTTCCCTCAGCGCCCCAGGCGCCCAGTTGCCTGCATGGATCCTGGCAACCGTCTCCTCGACCAGCATTTCACTGGAAGCGATCATAGCCAGTGCCTCGAAGAGTGCCCGATCCTCTGGCTGTAAGGTAGCCCCAAAACCAGTATGCAGGCGGCGCAACTCACTGACTACAGCGTCTACTGCTGCACGGAATGCTGCTTCTTCTGCCTGAGCGTCTTCAGGTAATCGGTCAGGTACGCTGTCGAGTGCAGCAGGAGAAAAAGCGACAACACCGGTACCTATAGCGACACCAGGTGCACCGGCGATTGCATCCACAACATACTCATGTTCTTGCTGGTTAGATGCATACAGGCCGATTGTTCCTGTTGCCTTGGCAAGGGCAATAACCCCTGCCAGTTGAACAGCCAGAGTAACGAGGAAGGCGACGTCGGTATCCCTGTATCTACGTACATATGCCTGCTGAACCACAATCACGCCAAGAGTCTCGCCAGCATGCATCACAGGAACACCAAGAAAACCGTGGTACGGTTCTTCTTCGATTTGCGGTATCAACTTGAAACGGGGATGACGGGCAGCATCACGCACATTGACGGGTTCGGAAAGTGTAGCCACCAACCCTACCAGACCTTCCTCATATCCCAGCCGCACTTGCCCTACCGCTGCCGGGTTCAAACCCTCTGTAGCCGACAGTACGAGATTGCGGCCTGCTGGGTCCGCAAGGTATATGGCACAGGCTTCCGTGCGCATTGCTTCTCTTACCCGTTCCACAATAATACGTAATGCCCCGGTAAAATCAGGCGCAGCGCTGACTTCCTGAACAATCCGTTGCAATAGAACAAGTCTACGGACCTTTGCAGGTTCGGGATGGGTTTTCGATGCCATTTGAATCAACTGCTTATATCCTGCGATTTTTCAAACCCTGGTTCCGGGAAGTACCCTTTAAATAATCGCCGGATTGAACGACCAGATCAAATAAATATTGTCCGGATAATTGATGTGTGGAATGCTTCGCCACCCCCCGGATATTTACAATTGATACCGGTGATGACCAACAATAGACCTGAACTCATTGCTGCACAGTTAAATTCTAGTTACTTACGGTTGATTAGGCGCACCAGGAACAGTTGTTATTCCGGCTGCCGCGCTTCCGATCCAGAAAGCGAGCCCCTTCTGCAGAAACTCGTCAGCAAATATGCTGTGAGAACCGTCACAGGAGAATGTCAGGCCCACCAGTCCATTGTAAACATTGAGCGAAGCCAAACGTAAATAAATATTCTCATCAGCAAACCGAAGATCACGGAATGATTCCAGTAATGGGCGGATGTGCGTGGACGGTATCACAGCCGTATCTGGATATGAGGTCTTTTGAAATGCCAGACAAACATCCGGGTCGACCAACTCATCGATATTCAGGATATGGTATCTGTAAGGGTCTGTCTGGCTCCAGACAGTTGCGCGATTGCTGGAAAAATAAATCTCGCAATGGAAGATGCCATGATCGACAATCAATTCTTCAATCACAGTAATGACTGTTTCGACGTGCTGATCCAGTGCACTTTCAACACGTTGCTGAAAGAAAAGCCCACCCCGAATTGAAGGGTCCCCTTTCATTTGTCGCCAGTCCCTGGTTTCCTCGTACAGGGGTGCAGTCAATGGCAAGTCGCGCAGATCAAAATTCGCACCCAGGAATCCAACGGGGTCCCCATCCCATTTCACTACTTGTACTGCTGTAATGCTCGGACGCTTTTTGTACTCACCGATGTACGCTTCTGAAAGAATAAAATCAGACAAAGGGACAACATTATTCAGATACGGGCGCGGCGACCGGTCCAGACCGATATTTAGTCTATCGTCGCCTTGACTGCTGATCTGCGCGGTCATCTGAATGCCATTCAGATCCATGGCATATAAATGATCGCAGTAAGGGAGGTTCGTCAGCCCTACACGCAACGCATCCTCCAAAGCCACGTTATTGGTCCATAACTGCGCACATACCGATGCAAGCTCCGCCAAGGGCGCTTTCAGGAAAATCGCCAACGCATCACGCTGACGGGCAATACTCTGTTGTGCAGACGTAATCATATCCGGATTATATCCATCATCTTCAAATTACAAACAGCTAATTCACAATGCGTAAGCGATTCCGGATCCCGGGCATTGAGCAACTGACAGCGGACCTGCCTGGATACGCCTAACCCACCCGCGCGAGCACCATAAACTGGTAAGGTTCCAGCAACAGTTCCTGGGCCGCGGTGATGGTTCGCCCGGCATATAAATCGACCATGGTCTTGCGCATGCCCATCTGGCGCAGGCGTCTCGCCTCCAACCGCTGCTCCTGCTCACTGAAATTGGCAAGCACGAAGACTACGTGCTGGTCACCGCTGCGAATGAAACCGAATACATGTCGGTTACCCGTCTCTACAACCTCGGTATCGGCCCGGGTAAAGGCGAGATTCTGGCCACGCAATTGGAGCAGGCGGAGCAAACCCTGATAAACCCGGCCAGGCACTGAAGAAACTTCGTTCCGCTGTTCGGCGCGGGTCCAGTCGAAAGCTGGCCGGTGCAGCCAGCGGGAATCACCGAACAGGGCCGGATCCTGATCATAGGAATAATCATTCATAGTCGCCAGCTCATCACCCAGGTAGATGAGCGGGATACCGCCGATGGTGATAATGACTCCGTGGATCAAGAGAATGCGACGGATGGCGAGTTCAAGGTCTTGATCATCACTATCAAGCAGCGCCTTCTCGACACCGGCCAGAGAGGCACAGGTACCGGAAACCCTGGCCTCCCCGGTGCGCGGATCCTCCTGAAACGGCGCGCCCCTGGAGAAACTACCCACAAAGCGTCCAATGTAGAAGTCTTTAAGAAAGTGCCGGTGTGCCTTGGGTTCGAAGCCAGCGGCGGAGAGGTCCTCGTCCGAGAACGCCCAACCGATGTCGTCATGACAACGTACGTAGTTGACCCAGGCGCAGCCCTCCGGAAGAACAATGCCACGCTGCATGGCGTGTTGCAGCACGCGTGCATCTCGCGTAGCAAGCGATTCCCAAAGTAGCGCCATCAATTGCGGGTTGTACGACAGCGGACACTCGTCCAGGCCAATGTACTTGCGCACCTCGTCTGGATGCACGATGGCCTCGGACTTGAATACCATCGCAGGCGCAGCGATACTAACCAGGGCATTAAAGGCCTTGATAATCCAGTGTGCCTCAGGCAAGTTTTGACAGTTGGTATTGAGCCGTTTCCAGAGAAACGCTACCGCGTCCAGACGCAGGATTTCTACTCCTTGATTGGCAAGGAACAGCATCTCCTCCAGCATGCGGTTAAAGACCACCGGATTCTCATAATTGAGATCCCATTGGTAGGTATGAAACGTGGTCCAGACCCACTTGCGCAGGCGGCTTCGGTAGGTAAATGCCCCTGGATGGTCTTCAGTGAAGACCTCCGGCATGCTGCGTTCGTAGGCATCCGGCAGCGTACGGTCCGGAAACATCCGGTAGTATTGCTGGTACTCCAGGTCGCCTGATAACGCCTGCTCGGCCCATTCGTGTTCATCCGAAGTATGGTTGAATACGAAATCAAGGGTGAGTGAAATGCCGTGGTGGCGCAACTCGGTGGCCAGTTCGGCGAGCTGTGCCATGGAGCCCAATTCAGGCGCGACCTCCCGGTAACTGCTGACGGCATAGCCACCGTCATTATCATCCTCGGGCACCTTGAACAGCGGCATCAGGTGCAAATAGGTGATACCCAGTTCAGAGAGATAGGGAATCCGCTCACGCAAGCCCTCGAGGTTGTTGGCGAAGCGGTCTACATAGCACATGGCGCCGACCATGCGATTTGACTGATACCAATCGGGATCGGCTTCACGCAATGCATCCAGCGCCTTGAGTTCGGCGGGCCGCTCCAGCCACATGGACGTAGCCGAGGCCAGGATGTTTTCCATGTGGTAGAAAAAGTCATACTGCTCCCCATACAATGCGTGGAGGTGCACAAACAAACGCGGGAAGTGGCGTTGCAGGCGGGCCACGTAGGCATCCCACTCCACGATCTCGGTCTGCGCCTTGAAACGCGCCTCCATGCGCGGCAACAGACGCCGGAGCGAGGCAGCACTGTGCTCCTCCAGCCAATCGACGTTGCGTTTCATGCAAAAACCCTCATCAGATTTGGTGATTTACAATTGTGATGCATAGCGATCGTCACACACAAGGGAATGGCCTGCCGGCAACCGGTCCACCATCTCCCCGTGCGATGCCCGGGACCTGCTCAATACGGTGAGTGGGGTAATAAACGGAACTTTCTGCTGCACATCACCTGTGCCAGGTTCCGCCAGAATCATTTGAACCCAAAGTGCTCCTTGGCAAAGACAACGCGTTGATCAATATCATGTAGTCCCTCGTGATGCTGCTCCACCAAACGCAGACGCGGCAGCAAGCCCGCGCTATTAGCGATCTGTATATTCAACCCGGGCCTGGCATTCATTTCCAGCATGAGCGGTCCCTTTTCCTTGTCCAGCACCAGGTCAACACCCAGATAGCCCAGACCGGTCAGTTCGTGACATTGTGCAGCCATACGGAGCTGCTCGTCCCAGAACGGGACCTGAATTCCGGAGACCTCATTACCGGTATCCGGGTGTTCTGTAACAATTTCATTACGCCACACAGCCGTCAGCGTCTGTCCAGTCGCGATATCGATTCCTGCACCGATGGCCCCCTGATGCAGATTGGCCTTGCCATCGGACAGGCGGGTCGGCAACCGCACCATCGACATAACCGGTATGCCGCGGAACACTATGATGCGTACATCGGGAACACCCTGGTAACTGATGCGTTCGAACACCGGATCGAATTGTACACGGTATTCGACCAGCGCCTTGTCAGTACGACCTCCAAGGCTGTACATGCCACTCAGGATATTCGAGACGTGGTGCTGCATCTCGCCCTGATCGACAAGCATACCGTTGATCTTGCGGTAACGCGTTTTCATCCTGCCAGCGACCACCACGATACCATCTCCCCCGGCACCGCATGCAGGCTTAATCACAAAGTCCGGATAGTCCCGGATCTGTTCAGCCAACCTGCGGACCTGGTGCTGAATCTGTACAACCGCGTAAAGCTCGGGTACAGGCATCCCGGCCTGTACCGCCAGCTGCTTGGTCAACCATTTGTCATCAACTCGCGGATAGAGGGAGCGTGGATTATGGGTCAGTATAAAGTCGGCATTCCGTTGGTTGATGCCGAGTACGCCCTTACGGGCCAGCTGTCGTCCAAGCCCAAGTATCACGATCCGTCTCCGGCCAGCGCACGGAAGCGCATCACCTCGGCAAGACGGTAACCGGTGTAGCGGCCCAGCAGCAAGGTGGCCGCCAGCAACACCAGCAGTGACTCGGGAAAGACAAACACGAAATACTGGATGCTCTCGAGATTCATGATGAGATAGACACATACCGCAACCACCAGGCTGCCAATACCCTGCTGCAGTGCCTCCACAGCACCCCGCTCTTCCCAGACAATCGACATGCGCTCTATGGTCATAGTCAGGATGACCATGGGAAACAGCGCCACAGACAGACCGCGGTAGATCCCCAGCTGATAGCTGAAGATACTGATCAGGGTGATGAGCATCAGAACCACGATGAGCACAGCCGCGAGCCTCGGAACCAGAAGGAGTTTGAGA
>Ga0316189_10001471_pt1 | contig 23368 bp, 23 predicted proteins | sample LowCovwburrow_MG_FD_204930 | JGI IMG/M metagenome (GOLD analysis project Ga0316189, IMG submission 204930) | Coastal sediment microbial communities from Maine, United States - Lowes Cove worm burrow | ecosystem: Environmental > Aquatic > Marine > Coastal > Sediment | place: USA: Maine... | reverse complement strand
CATCGAGAATTGCATTGGCCACGTCGCTTGCTTCCGCACGGGTTGGTTTCGGGTTCCATTCCATTGAAGCCAGCATCTGGGTGGCGGTTATCACAGGTTTGCCGTTACTGACCGTCGTGCGGATGATGTGTTTCTGTGTAGTCGGAACATCCGCCAGTGGAAGCTCCACGCCCAGGTCACCACGCGCGACCATGACGCCATCGGCCACATCAACGATCTCTTCCATGTTCGCCACGCCGGCCTTGTTTTCGATTTTAGCGATGATCGGAATCAGCGCTTCCTTTTCGACGAGGATTTCACGCATCTTGTAGATATCATCTGCGCTCTGCACGAATGAGGCCGCGATATAGTCAACGTCGTTTTCCGCGGCAAAGCTCAGTTCCTTAACGATATCGTCACGGTTTTCCGGGCTGACAGCACTCATTGCCAGCTGGGTTTCCGGCAGGTTGACACTCTTTGAATTGCCCAGTAGTCCGCCGTGAATAATGCGGCAGTTAATTACGCCATCCTTTACATTATCGACTTCCAGTTCAATCGCGCCGTCATCAAGCAGGATTGGCGTTCTCCGCCGCACTTCTTCGTACAGTTTCCGGTAGGTAATCGATACTCCCGCAGCACTACCCGGTCTATCCTCTGTGTAAAGGCTGAAGCTGCCACCGGGCACCAGGTTGACAGAGTCACCGTCCAGCAGGCCGGTGCGGATCTCGATACCACGGGTATCAATCATGATGGCGATATTACGCCCGAGGTCGCTGGCGGCTTTTCGTAGAATTGAAATCTGTTCGCTGTGTTTATCATGCGAGCCGTGTGAAAGGTTCAGTCGTGCGACATTCATACCTGCTTCGATCATGGCCTTGAGCATTTCAGGTGTTTCACAGGCGGGCCCGATGGTGGCGACAATTTTTGTTCTTCGAATCGGTGTGAGTCTAGATGGTGTGTTGTTCATATGGGGTTCTTTGTCAGTTAATTGAGAGGGAGGTCGTGAGATCAAAACACTCATGAAGCCTCCCTTACGGGTTCAAGTCACGCTGTATTTCCCGGCCGGGGGCCGGGCGCGAATGGCGTCTTCCAGATCCATTTCTTCAAGGTAAGCACTCATCCGGACAAGTGAATTTTCGATATCGGGCAATATGACATTTTCCAGAGCGCGCGCCCGGCGTTCGGTCTGGCGGTATTCTACAAAAAGGCGATAGAGGTTTCCCGAAACGCCGGCCAGCTCCGCGCTCAGTTCAAGCAGTTCCTGGAAAGCTGACTGGCATTGCCTTGCGTCAACGGACGGGTTGCTTGCCGTCGTCTGCCGGCCAGTATCATGTTGAGATACCGACAGGCGTGTGTCGAGCAGTGTAACACCCATGAGATTTCGCTGGCTGCTCTCGATCGTATGGATTGCGGTTGCGGCGGGATACACACTTAGCCCCTGAAGGCCATGCCGCTTTATGGCGGCGACCAGTGACTGGTGCGCCTGTGCAGTTTTTTCCTCGAGTTCTGCCAGCAATTGCTGGTATCGTGCCAATTGAGCGAGTAGTTCGGCAGCGAGTAATAAACGCTTCTCATCGAGAAAGTCATAGGCCTCCTCGACGATGACACGTTCGGCCTTGAGCTCCAGCACGGCTGCACGAGTAGGAGCCTGTTCAGATCCCATCAGGTCGACTCCGCAGGTCGAATGTGTGTATCTATCTGTTGGTCACTCAGGCGGGTGAGCTCCAATACCGGTAATGATTGCAACAGCTGCCAGCCGAGTGACATGCTTTCTTCCAGTGAGCGCGCGCCGGCCTGGTTCACAAGCTCCTGCTCGAATTGATCACCGAAATCCAGGAACTGCTGGTCGATTGCAGACAGCCCCTCACGGCCGACGACACTGGCCAGTACCCGGACGTGGACTGCACGCGCGTACGCGGCATACAGCTGGTTTGACAGGTCAGGGTGATCGACATCGGTAAAGCCTTCGCCGGTGCCGTCTTTCATAAGACGCGACAGCGAAGGCAGTACCTTGATCGGCGGATAGATATCGGCACGGTCAAGCTCCCGGTCGAGAACAATCTGGCCTTCGGTGATATAGCCGGTCAGGTCCGGTACCGGGTGGGTAATATCATCGGACGGCATCGTCAGGATCGGTAATTGGGTAAGTGACCCGGGTGATCCCTTAAGGCTGCCGGCACGTTCGTAAAGAGTTGCCAGATCCGAGTACAGGTAGCCCGGGAATCCTTTTCGACTGGGAACTTCACCGTGACTGGCGGACACTTCGCGCAAGGCTTCACAGTAGTTAGTCATGTCGGTCATCACGACCAGCACGTGTTTGCCTTCCTCGAAGGCGAGATACTCGGCAGCCGTCAGGGCAAAGCGCGGACTGAGCAAGCGTTGGGTGCTGGAATCCGAGGCCAGGTTGAGGAACAGGGCGGTGTGCTCCAGCGCGCCGCTGTTTTCCATGGCGCTGCGAAAATACTCAGCGGTATCGTAGGGCACTCCGATAGCTACAAACACCATGGCGAACTCGCCAGTGGCAGCGCCACGGATATGTGACTGGTGTGCAATCTGGATGGCAAGCCGGTCATGGGGCAGGCCGGCGCCCGAAAAAATAGGCAACTTCTGTCCGCGCACCAGGCTGTTCATGAGATCGATGGTGGAGATGCCGGTTTCAATGAAATCGCGAGGCATGTCACGCGCTGCCGGGTTCATCGTCAGGCCATCGATGCGTAATTGCTGCACTGCCGAGACTGGTGGGCCGCCATCGATCACTCTGCCGACGCCGTCGAAAACGCGGCCGAGGATATCCGGTCCAACATCAAACTGCAGCGGTTCACCCAGGAAACGAACGCGCGTGTCAGATAGCCCAAGCCCGGCAGTGGACTCCAGTACCTCAACGGTGATGACATCGTTATCGAGTGCGGCGACTCGTCCAAGCCGGGATTGTCCCTTGCCGTCCTCGACCTCAACGGCTTCATTCAAACCGGCATTCACGGTGCGTTTAAGAAACAGCAGAGGCCCCTCAAGCCGGGTGACAGCATTGTCTACTTCTACTTCAGCCCGCATCGCGCGTAGCTCCCCTGGACAATTGTGAACACTCGTCGTCCAGTACCTGTCTTAGTTCCTCGAATTTCTCCAGTTCGTTTTCACCAATCTCTTCACCCATGCGGCGCAGGCGGCGCATTATCGGCAGTGCGGCGATGTCTTCGACGCGGATATGCGCCGCGACTGCTTTTTCTGACTGATCGATGAAATAGGTAATGAGTTTCATCATGGCAATCTGCCGTTCGGCAGAACAGTAGCGGTCGATGCTTGAAAACGCGGACTGGCGCAGAAAGGCCTCGTTGATCAGCTCGGCACACAGTAGTACGTGTTGCTGGCGTGGTGGCAGCGCATCCTTGCCGACAATACGCGCCATGCGCTCGAGGCGAGCCTGTTCTTGGAGCAGGCTCAGGAATCGGCGCCGTTGTTCGGGCCAGTTCGGGTTGCCGTGCTGATCCCAGAATCGGCTTAACACTTCGGTATCCTGTGAGTAGGAATGCAATGGATGCACTGCAGGATAAAAACGTGCCTGTGCACGGGTGACATCCAGTGCCCAGAAACAGCGTACATAGCGTTTGGTATGCGTAGTGACGGGTTCCGAAAAGTCGGCAGACGGTGGGCTGACGGCGCCGATAATGCTGAGCGAGCCGACTTGCCCGGCCAGGGTGCGCACATGCCCGGCGCGTTCGTAGAAGTCAGCCTGGCGGCTGCTCAGGTAAGCGGGGTAGCCGGCTTCGCTGGGTAGTTCACCCAGACGCCCGGAGACTTCGCGCAATGCTTCCGCCCAGCGACTGGTGGAGTCTGCCATCAGTGCCACGCGCAGTCCCTGGTCGCGAAAATATTCACCGACTGTCACCGCCGTGTAAATGCTGGCTTCCCGTGCGGACACTGGCATATTGGAGGTGTTGGCGATGATTACCGTACGTTCCATCAGCGGGCGCCCGGTACGCGGGTCATCCAGGCTGGGGAACTCGTGCAGTACCCCGGCCATTTCATTACCGCGTTCACCACAGCCGACATAAATTATGACATCGGCATCACACCACTTGGCCAGGGTTTCCTGAAGTACTGTTTTCCCGGTGCCAAAACCGCCCGGCATGGCTGCACGACCGCCGCAGGAGAGGGGAAATACACTGTCCAGGATGCGTTGCCCGGTAAACAATGGTCCTTCCACGGGGATGCGTTTTGCCACCGGTCTTGGTGTGCGTACTGGCCAGCGGTGGCTCATGGCGAGGTTGTGCTCATTGCCTTCAGCATCGCGTAATACGCAGACTGTGTCTCGCTCTGTATAGCCGCCTGCCTCGGCAATGCGAATGACTTCTCCCTGGTAGCCCGGTGGCAGCAGGCAGTGTTGTGGCCTGGCATCCTTGCGCTCGACAGCACCAAAAGTACTGCCTGGTGAGAGTCGCTGGCCCGTTGAGACTCTGGGAACAAAAGGGTAACTCTGCGCCTGCTGATCCTGGGTGATACCCGGTTTTATCCAGTCGGCCTGCGTGGAAAGTGGATTCAGCAGACCGTCAAATATATTGCCGAGGAGTCCGGGACCCAGACGCACCGACAATGGGTTGCCGGTGGCGGTCAGCGGATCGCCCGGACGCAGCCCGGTGGTATCCTCGTAGACCTGTACCACGGCGTTGTCTCCATCGATCCGGATGACCTCTCCCAGCAGGCGTCGGTCACCTACCAGCACAGCTTCGTTGATACGGAAGCCGTTCACCGTCCGGGCGCGCAACACCGGGCCGCTGATCCAGGTGATGGTGGCATCCGGTATCAAATTGGTGCCGGGACTATTCGTGGCCGTTGTCATTTGCTGTCCCGGTGATGTGCTGTTTGCGGCACTCGTTCAGTTTGGCGAGCATGATGCCTTCGATACGGTGGCGTGAGCGCAGCAGACCACAGCGTGTGCCATCGACGCAGGCGTCTCCCGCACAAATACGCAGCCCGGCCTTAATCCTCGTCTGGCCGGAGAACTCGGGTACCGAGCCTGAGGTTTTCACCAGCCTGGCCAGCAGTTCAGTGCGTTCCTCATCAGGCCAGTCGGCCGGGTGTTCGATACGCCAGGGTTTATCGACAAGGTTTTCCACCGCTTGTTGGATCAGATTGTCGATCCATTGTCTGCGGGAGTCAGTCTCCCGCCAGTAGTGCAGCAGCTGTTCGTTAAGCGGTTCCCAGGCACGCTCCAGCAGAGCCCGGTCGGCGTTCTGCCGGTTCAGGCGCGCGCGTGTCTGTCGTTGTGCGTCAGCCGCGGCAAGTCGCTGCCTGGCGTCTTCCCGGATGGACTGTACGCTCCTGTGCAGGCGTTTACGGGCCTCCTGGTAGGCTTGCTTTATCAATTGTTGCGCCTGTTCGCGCGCTTCACTGAGTACCGCTTCACAACGTTCATCGCGATTGTGTTTGACGACATCCAGCAAGTGCTGCAAACGGGTATCGATATCGGTATCCACCTGGCTCACTCCAGTACTCCCAGTTGTTTGCGCAGGCGGGTCGCCATATCCGTTAGCTGTGCATGGCCACGTACATCGGGGACAACAACGACAGGGGGATGGATGCGCGCCAGCAGTCGCTCGCGCTGATCATCGGGAAGGCGTCCGGCAATCTCCGCGCTCAGCAGTACCAGGGCGGCATCCTTGATGATGCTGTCGAGTTCGGCAGGCAGGTTGTTTCCTGCGGGAATACGGGTATCCAGCCCCGCCAGCCGATAGCCGCAGGCGCTGACTTCATCACCGATGTATACAGGTACTGGCCCTGGCACTGTACTGTCCTCTTGCAACTAGATAATCCGGTTCAGGATCAGGATGGATATAATCAGGCCGTATATCGCGATACCTTCTGCGAGGCCAACCAGGATAAGCGCGCGACCCAGTAGTTCCGGTTTTTCCGCCAGGGCCCCGATAGCGGCGCTGCCCACCGATGCAACCGCGATGCCTGCGCCCAGTGACGAGAGACCGGTTGCCAGTGCTGCGGCTACGAAACCCCACTGCACTGCCCCGTCGGGTAACAGTTTGCTTGCTGCTTCGGCTTCAGAAGCCACAGCGGGTGTCCAGAACAGGAACAGGGTCGCGGCAGTGCTGACCAGTGCTGCACCGATTAGCCATACCGCCAGACCTTTGATTTCAAATGTCACGTCATTCTCCTTATACCGGCTTCAGTAGCGGGTGCTGTCAAGGGGCGGAAGGTTCGTCCGGATCCCTGTAAAAAACGAATAAAGAATTCAAACAGAATCAGACGGGTTGTCTGGATAGTCACGACCAGTCCTTCCAGCGCAATGACTACCACGTTGCCCAGTGTCAGGACCAGAAGGCTGACAAGCAGGCTGCTGGTTGCGTCAGCCATAATGTTGAAAGCCATCGACAGTCCTCCGTGCGCCAGTGCGAATGCACCGACCCGGACAAAAGACACGGTATTGATCAGCAACTGTAAAACGTTTTCTACCAGTGTGCCGGCAGCAGGCAAAAGGGCATTGCCCGGAGACTGTCCAGCCACCATCAGGGTGCCGCCAAAGTACCAGGCCAGGCCCAGTAGCGCAGTCGTCGTGGCGTGCGGTGTAAAGAAACCTGCAAGTATTGAGACGTAAATGACCAGCACTGCAGCGTCGGTGAGAAGCCATTGCCGTGCGCGGCCCCGCCAGAACGCGCCTGCCGCATTCAGTAGCAGGCCGGTAAGAATGATTGCCGCACCGCCAACCAGTGGAACCATCAGTACGGGCAGTGGCTGGGTTACGGGATGGAGCCATAATGCGGGAATAATATCTTCGCGCCCGAATACACTGCCGAACACGAAGCCGAACAGCATGGCAGCAAAGCCGTTGGCAACCAGTATCCGCAGCACTGGCCAGCGCTTGTGTAACAGCAGGCCGGCGACAAACAGTAACAGGCCCTGGCCGACATCCGCGAACATATAGCCGAACAGCAAAGGTACCAGGAACGCCAGTAACCGGCTGGGATCGACTTCATCGTGTGCCGGTGTGCCCAGCATGTTTGCAAACAGCTCGAACGGTTGTGCCCACCACGGGTTGTACATCACCTGGGGGGCGACCAGTTTCTTCGGTGCCGGTGGATAATGTATGACGGCATTAACCCTGGATGTATTCAGGGCGTTGCTCAATTGCCGATCGTCAGGGTCGCTGGTCCAACCTGTTACCCAGGCAAAATTTCTTGATACTGGCAGGCTGCTGACATTGTTGAGGAACCAGTCCAGGCGGTAGATATCACCCAGTGCTTCGTGTAGCTGACAGGGTCTGGACAAGGCACCCACCTGCCTTTGCAATTTCTGTAGTTGCAGATCGTTTTCCAGTTGTTGTTGTTCAATCTGTTTGCGCGCGGATTGGCGGGTACCCTTCAGTGAGGCCGGGATTTCTATCATTTCTGCTTTGCAAGCCATCAGCTCACTGGCCAGGGCATCAAGATCACTGTCTATACCCACGGCCAGCAGGAAATCGTGAACACCTGTGTCAAAACGAGAGACAAGCAGTGTTTTAGGCACCGGCCCGATACGGCTGCCAGGGGGCAGGGCAAACAGCAATGTGTTCAGGGTAGATCCAGTTTTTGCCAGCTGGCCTAACTCAAACTTGTCATTCGGCAGATGGCTTAAAAATGAGTGCAGCAGGCCAATCTCGGTTTGTTCGCTGTTTAATTGCTCGATTCTGTGTATCAGGGGCAGGGCGGCCTGTTCCCACTTCAGCAGGCGCTGCAGGGCCGTATCCAGCACCAGGCCAGGCTTGCCGGTTACCGTTGCCGGACGCAGGTCCGTGCTCGGCCAGTACGGCTGGTAGCGGCGTGCCAGCATATTAAATGTCTGCATGCGTTCCTGCAGGTTTTGCAGACTGACCTCGGGGTTGGTCTCACTATGGGTTTCGAGTTCGATGCGGCCCGTAGCCGCAAGCGCTTCGAGCGTTAGCGTCAGGTCTTCCCTGGTGGTAAGCACTTCGAACCAGCGGGCATGTGAAGGACGCAAGGTCATGCCTGCACCGCCGTGGTTTCCTCGAACAACGCTCTGTGCATCAGCTCGCCGCGCAGCCGCTGCAGATCGAGTGCTACCAGGCCGAGATGTGCGCAGGCTGCTGCGGGTTTGAAACTGTAGCGCCGGAAGGCAGCATTTAATTCTGCTGCCAGAGTTTCCTGTCTATGGCCGCTAGCGGGCAGTGCCACAGTTTGTTCATCGTGGAGATGTTGCCTAACCAGGCGGCCGAGATGGATGAGCCCGCTTTGCAGCTTGCTTTTCGCAGGCCATAAACGTTGCCACTGCTCATACCAGGCGTCATACAGCGGGACACCCTCTTGCCAGGCTTTGCTGAGATAGGCGCGATCTGAGCCGGGCAGGGTATCTAAAACTGCTGATTTGCTGTCGGTGGTGAATTCGCCCAGGTCAGCGTCGTCCCGCATCCAGCCGGGGGCTTTCTCACCCTGCAGGAGGAATAGCAGGGCGGGCAGGTCGGGAAGGTGCCTAACCCAGTTGATGCAGGCGCGCCACTCCACCGGCAGCCAGTGAGCGACGTTTTCAACATAGTGACGAAACTGCTGGCGCAAGTGGGATTCCAGCGCGTGACTGGTTTCTGCGGACTGAATCCCCTCTACCCAGGGACCCAGTGGCGTGCGGCGTGCGGCCACCAGATAGTTGGCAAGATCGCCGGTACTCGCCAGGCGCCGCCATACAGCTTCCTGTGGACGCAGGCCATGGCGTGCCTGCAGTCGCGCCTGGGCATAAGCAAAACGTGCCTGGTTCACGATTGCGCTCGCCCGGTCAATGCCGCGGACACAGCTTCGATGCATTCGCTGAGGCCCGTTGCGTCAAGTTCCGGGTCCTGCTGTTTACGGGCTGCTTTTTCGGCGCGCTCCTGATTACTGATTTCGCCTGCAACCCGCTGGGAACAGCGCATACTCATTAGCGTGATACGTTCATCGGCCCGGTTGACGATGCGGTTCACGCGCTGTCGTGCATCGCTGAGGATTTTTTTGGCCTGTTTTTCACATTCCGCGACCGCCTGCTCGGCCTCGCGTTCTGCCTGGAGGACACGGTTCATTGCCACTTCGGCCTGGTCGGCTGAATGACTGTCTGAGTGTCGGTCTGCCACGTTCTGGGTTCTCTGCTCTAGTCGAAGGTTGTTGATGCCAGGTACGAAATAATTGCGTTTTCTCCCAAGACTTTCTGCAGCAGCTTTAGCGCTGTCTGCAAGTTAATTAATCTTGTTATTCAAGGTAAACACTAGGTCCTATGGTGGTTCGGCACCATGATGCAGGTCAAACTGTTTTTTCGTTAATTGGAATCAAGCCGGGTCGCGTGCATGAAAACGTGTCCGCAATATACGAGCGACCAAAAATTCATTCCCCCCAGCGTTTCGTTACTGCAGCACGGCTAACCGGAGGAGGATTGCGGCAATATGACGCACCTGCTGAAAAGCTAAAACCTGATCCAGATCAATTTAATCATTAGAATATCAGAATAGTCTGAATATGGTGTTTAACGGACAAGTGACATGATGGTGATTCAGGGAACCGGCAATCTGGTGAAATCACTGGCCCTTCTGGAGCAGGCCAGGGAGGATGTGTATTTTTCAAAGCTCGATCGCGAGCTGATCGATGCGCTGCACCGCAAAGCCAAAATGTCCACCGAACGGGCGGAAGCGCTGTCCGGATCCGGTCTAATCGCCTTTGTGGATATGTCAGAACTCCAAAAATAACTATTCCAGCCAATGCTATAGCAAGTACCGAATAGACCCAGTTTCCTCACCATCAGCGTCGATCAGGCGAGCGGCACAAGCGATACGGTTGCCAAAACTGTGTATGCTATGCATGGTGGTTATCTGATAACAATGAGGAAAAAGTCAGGACGATGGCCGGTTCTATTCCCTTAAAAATGGCGATCTTGCTGGGTGCTGCCATGTTTCCGGGCTGGTTACTGGCTGCAGATAAGCCCATGCCCCTGTTGGAAAGTTGGACCAGTCCGGCGGCCAGGCTTGCGCACGAGTCAGTGACAGGCTCACAAGGCATTGGCAAAAATGGCCCGATGAAAAAGATCGGCCATGATCTTGCCGTGCTGTTTTACGAACACCGGGAGTCCCAAAGGCAGGTAGGGCCAGGGGCTTTAAAACAGAAATTCAGGCCGTCCAACAGGGCGCTGCGGTTAAAAGATGAAAAAGTGGTTATCGATGCGGTTGCCAGCGGTGATGTGAGTGACCTGGAAACAGAATTGCGGGCTCTTGGTATGGAGAATGTTTCGACATATGGTCGATTCGTGTCCGGGCTGCTGCCGGTTTCGGTGCTGGACAGAGCGGGCTTGCTAACAGAAATGCAGCTGGCCCGGCCGGCCTATGCAAAAGCAATGACCGGTTCGGTGACCAGTCAGGGTGATGCGGCACAGGTCTCCGGTAGTGCTCGGGGTACTTTCGGGATTGATGGCACTGGTGTTGTTATCGGTACATTGTCAGACAGCTACGATTGCAAGGGAGGTGCATCGGCAGATGTAACTTCGAACGATTTGCCATCCGGTATTGTAGTGCTCGCCGATGAAACAGGTTGCATCTCGGGGAGCGACGAAGGCCGGGCGATGATGCAGATTATTCATGATGTCGCGCCGGGATCCAGCCAGGCATTTCATTCTGCCTTCAATGGCATCGCTTCTTTCGCGCAGGGCATAGAAGATCTTGCGAACATTGCCGGCGCCGAAATTATTAATGATGATGTATTCTATTTCGCGGAGCCAATGTTTCAGGATGGCATCATTGCCCAGGCGATTGATACCGTTAAGGCCGACGGCGTGGCCTATTTCTCTGCGGCCGGTAACCAGGCCGATCAATCCTACGAAGACAGTTTCCGCAATTCAGGCGTGGCCGGGTTTTACGCCGGTAGCGTCCGTCACGATTTTAATGCGAGTGGCGGTGTTGATTCGCTGATGGAGGTGAGTATTCCTCCCAACACACAGGTTATCTTTGTGCTGCAGTGGGACGATCCGTTTTTTTCAGTCAGTGGACCACCGGGAGCTGATACCGACATGGATATCATTTTGTACTCGTCGTCGGGACAGGGCCTTGCCGGTGGTGTTAGCCATAATAATATTGGTGGAGACGCCGTTGAAATATTCGCTTTTACCAGTGGGGCTGGACCAACAAAAACCTATCAGGTTGGTATCGAACATTTTGCCGGGCCAGCACCGGGAAAGGTTAAATTTGTCTATTTTGGCAGCATGAGCATAGATGAATACGACACCAACAGCTCGACGAGCTATGGACATGCTGTTGCTGCCGGCGCGCGAGCTGTCGGTGCAGCCCGTTACAGCGAGACCCCGGCATTTGGTGAATCGCCGCCGTTACTGGAGTATTTCTCTTCCCGGGGCGGGGTCGAGATTCTATTCGACACCATGGGCAACCCGGTCAGCGAAATTCGACAAAAGCCCGAATTCGTTGCACCCGATGGTGGCGACACGACTTTCTTTGGTTCGGATTACGAAGGCAATGGCTGGCCAAACTTTTTTGGCACCTCGGCTGCAGCACCTCATGCCGCTGGTGTCGCGGCACTGCTAAAAGATCTCGACAGTAGTATCACCGCGGACGGCATCTACACCGCACTTGAAAGTACGGCGATCGATATGGGAGCGGCTGGAGTCGATTATCTGAGTGGTCATGGCCTGATCCAGGCGGACCTCGCCCTGGCTACTCTGGATGCCGACGCCGACGGTATTCTGGATGCCTCTGATAACTGTCCCAACGATGCTAACCCGTTACAGGAAAACAATGACGGTGATACACCGGGCGACGTCTGTGACAGCGATGACGATAATGACGGGTTGAGTGATGTTGATGAAGCTACATACAGCTCGAACCCCTTCGTTGCCGATACGGATTCTGACAATCTTATCGACGGCGATGAGGTCAATATTTACGGAACCAATCCGTTGCTGGCCGACACGGATAGCGACGGTTTTGACGATGACGTGGAAATCAGCGCCGGCAGCAGTGCAACCGACGACAAGTCCATTCCTGGTGAACACAGCGGTGATGTAAATGGTGACGGCCTGGTGGACGCTGGTGATTTAGTACTCTTGCAGCGAATTATTATTGGCGAGGAGACAGCATCCACAAACCAGGTTATTCGGGCTGATGTTGCCCCATTGTCGGTGGGTGTGCCGGTACCGGACGGTGTGCTGAACCTTGCTGACTATCTCGTGCTAAGCCGCAAGGTTATGGGAGCTGTCTCTTTCTAGGGTAGATGTTCCGCAGTCTGGCAGCACACACCCCGGCAGGGCTACAGCTTTATACGTACCAGTGTGCACGCTACTTGCTGATACGCTTGATGGCATACACTGCGACTGCGGCTACCGCAAACAAAATGAGCAGTTGGTCCAGGCCGATAGCAGCGTGATTGATGCTGCCAAGCATGCCCGTTTCGTGTGCGTGTCCCGGGTGTCCCAGCGCTGTGGCAGGGATAACAGCAGCGGCTACTGCCAGGCTGGACAGGCTTTTCACATAGCTTTTCATTCATATCTCCTGAAGTGAGTGCAGTCAGCACACTTTAACGTTCACCAGTTCTTCGCCATCAGCATCGGTCAGGTGAACGGCGCACGCGATGCAGGGGTCAAAGCTGTGTATGGTGCGCAGAATTTCGATAGGCTGCTGGGTGTCGTGCAACTGATGATTGTCCTGCAGTGCGGCCTCGTAGGGGCCGGGCTGGCCTTCGGCATCCCGCGGTCCTGCGTTCCAGGTGCTGGGAACGACAGCCTGATAGTTATCGATGATGCCATCTTTGATGACAATATAATGTGCCAGGCCACCGCGCGGGGCTTCCATGTAACCGACGCCCTGGGCTTCCTTCGGCCAGCTTGATGGATCCCACTGGATTTCATTGAAGGTTTTGGTGTCGCCAGCCTTGATGTTGGTGACCAGGTTGTCGTACCACGCCTGCATGTTGTCGGCGATGACTGCTGTTTCAAGCGTCCGGGCAGCGGTGCGTCCCAGCGTGGAGAACAGGGCGGTCACGGGGATATCCAGCTTGCCCAACGTCATGTTCACCAGTTCCTTGGTCTGCTCATGACCCGACGCATACAGCATCAGTACACGCGCAAGTGGACCCACTTCCATCGCCTTGCCTTTCCAGCGAGGCGACTTCAGCCAGGAATATGACTGGTCGACATCCAGGTGTTCATAGGGTGGTTTTGGCCCGGTGTAATTCAGGTTGGTTTCACCTTCGTAGGGATGCAGGCCTGAGTCCTTGCCACTGCTGTAGTCGTACCAGGAATGCGCCACATACTCCTTGATCTGGTCACCGGCATTCATGTCCACTTCGTGGATAGTGCTCAGGTCGCGGTTGAGGATCACACCGGCTGGAATCAGGTAGCTGGACGGGTCATCCATGCCGGTGGCGGGGAAGTCACCGAAAGTCATGAAATTGCCAACCCCTTCGCCGCGACTGCCCCAGTCCTTGTAGAAACTGGCGATGGCCAGGGTATCGGGTACGTACACCTGGTCGACGAAAGCGCGCATCTTGTTGATGATATCCTGCACCTGGGACAGACGCTTCGAATTGATGGCGGAATCTGAATTCAGATCGATCGGGCAGGGAACACCACCGACCACGAAATTCGGGTGCGGATTCTTGCCGCCGAAAATGGTGTGCAGCCGGGCGACGTCGCGTTGCCATTCCAGCGCCTCAAGATAATGCGCCACGGCCATGAGGTTGGCTTCCGGTGGTAGCTTGTAGGCCGGGTGTCCCCAATAGGCCTTGGCAAAAATTCCCAGCTGGCCGGCTTCCACGAAATTCTTGAGCTTGGTTTTCATGTCCGAAAAATAGCCGGGCGAAGATTTCGGGTAGTTGCTGATACTCTGTGCCAGTTCCGAGGTGGCTTTCGGATCGGCATCCAGTGCGGATACCACATCTACCCAGTCGAGCGCATGCAGGTGGTAGAAGTGCATGACGTGGTCGTGGATGTACTGCGCGCCAATCATCAGGTTGCGGATCAACTGGGCATTGGGCGGTATCGGGTAGTTGAGCGCATTTTCAACGGAACGCACCGAGGCAATACCGTGCACCAGCGTGCAGACACCACAAATGCGCTGGGCAAAGGCCCATGCATCGCGTGGATCTCGGCCTTTGAGGATGGTCTCGATACCGCGCACCATGGTGCCGGACGAATAGGCCTGTCCGATACTGTCGCCATCCATCTGCGCTTCGATACGCAGGTGGCCTTCGATACGGGTAATGGGGTCTACAACGACGCGTTCATTCATGTTTGTATCCTTTGTTGAAGCAGTCGATATCAGTCGGCCAGGTGTTCAGCAATTGTTTCTGTCAGGCTCAGCACCGGCAGCTCCATGTGGTACTCTTCAAGCCCTTCCTCAAGATGAATGCGGCAGTTGGAGCAGGCTGACACCATGCCGTCGACCTTGATGCTGTCTAACTGTGACTTCTTGCGGTTAAACACTTTAATGCGCAATTCGTCGGCCCGTTCATTGCTGCTGACACCACCTCCGGCACCACAGCACCAGTTCATCTGTCCGGCTTCCGGCATTTCGACGAAGTTTTCGCTCATTTCTCTCATCAGGTTGCGCGGCTGTTCCAGAACGCCGCCCCGTCGTGCTATCTGGCAGGGGTCGTGGTAGGTCAGGCTGCCGCTTTCTTTATCTTTCAGCTTCAGTTTGCCGGCCTTGCGCAATTCGTCGAGCACCTCGAGGATATGCACCACGTTAAAACTGAATGCCTTGCCGACCAGGTTCGGGCCATCCCAGCGTATTGCCATATAAGCATGACCGCATTCAGGGCTGATGACATTTTTCACCTTGAGCTTTTCAGCGGCATCGACGATGCGCTGCACGAGTTCCGCGGCCAGGTCGGAAACCCCGATCTGTATACCGCTGTTGGTGGCTTCAAAGGCTTCACTGGAAATCGTCCAGCTGACGCCTGCCTTTTCAAAAATTTTACCGACTGCACCAATGAACTCGGGGAAATTCATGATTTCCATCGAGGACAGCAGCAGCATGTAGTCAACATTTTCGACATCCACCGGAATCTTCAGTCCGGTTTCCGCCTCGACACCGCGTATCTGCGCCTGCAGGGCAGGTAGCTTGACGCCCATCGGGCTACCGATGGTAATGGCGCGCTTGGTGGCGCCGATCAAACCTTCCGGCGCGTTACCGCTGGCCGCCATGCCTTCACGTAACTTGCGAATCATGTAGGCAAGATCATTGCCCACCGGGCAAACCATGGAACAGCGGCCGCATAGTGTGCAGCCATCGTAAACAAGTGTTTCCCAGTCTGCGAGATCCTTGTCGGTTAAAGGTTTCGCGATTCCGAGGGCTTTTGTCAGCTTTCCCCAGAAGGTGTATTCCTGCTTCCAGACCTTGCGCAGCGGTTCCAGCTTGTAGATTGGTGTATAGCGCGGATCAGATGTTTCCGTAAAGAACAGGCATGCTTCGGCGCACATGCCGCAGTGAACACAGCTGCTGAAGAATGCCGCAACTGGTGCATCGATCTGTTCCTTAAGCGTGTTGTAACCGCGCTCGAATGTTGCGCCGCTCATGATTGCACTCCTTTGTAACCGGCGATCGCACCGTTATACCAGCGTGCGATCCAGATTGTGAAGGCGTGGGAAAGCTTGGTGAAGGGGAATAACACCATTAGCAATTCAACGCTGAGGATGTGCATTGCCAGCAACGATGGCCCCGTCATGCCTATCCGGTTAAATGCCATCCAGCCGGTAATTAGCGGCAGTATGGTGAGGAACCACACCAGGTAGTCGTTGAATTCCGAAAGCAGCCGCAGCACCGGGTCAAGCAGGCGATGAACCAGTACGGCCACCAGTGCAATGATAGTGATTACTGTCGTCGCATCGACCACATTGGATGGCAGGCCCGGCCAACTCACTCCGAGGGTGCTTTTAAACAGCAGGATGTGCGGAATGAACAGGAAGATAATGATAAACAGACCGATATGGAATATGTAGCCTGCAACAATAGTAAAGGTAGAACGTTTGAATGTGCCGGCATCCGGTATCGAGCGCCGGATCATGGTGCCGAGGCCGCCGGCGGTTGCCGACCCGCGTGCCGCGGCGAGGTTCGCCTTGCGCCCCATGAGGAAAATTTCCAGCAATCGCACCAGGGTGCCACCAACCATAATGATCGTGGCGATGGTCAGGCCAGGGCCACGCGCCCAGAGCAGAAGATCCATCTCGGTCATGATTAACTCTCCTTTTCCAGGTCGTCGATGGTGACCTTCTGATGCCGTTTTGCAGCAGCCTGTTTGCGCCCACGGTTTACCGCACCAATGGCCGCACCCGCCAGCAGGCCTGCGCCCACCGCATAGGTGGCTGCCTTGCCCAGCGATTCGGTGGGTGTCGACAGCGCCTTGTAGAAACTGCCCGCATCCCAGAAGTCGGGTTCGGAACAACCGAGGCAGGGATGACCGGCTTCGATCGGGAAGCTGGTGCCGTCGTTCCACTTGGTAGTGGCGCAGGCGTTGTAGGTGGTCGGACCCTTGCAGCCCAGCTTGAACAGGCACCAGCCTTTCTTCGCGCCTTCGTCGTCAAAGGTTTCTGCGAACTGGCCACGGTCATAAAAGGGACGTCGATAGCAGCGGTCGTGAATACTTTTGCCGTAGAAGGCAGCCGGTCGGCCCAGGTCGTCAAGTTCCGGCAGGCCGAAGGTAAGGAACTGCACCAGCACACCGGTGATCACCGCAGGAATGGGTGGGCAGCCCGGTACATTGATAATCGGCTTGTCAGTGATCAGGTCGCTGACAGAAACGGCACCGGTCGGGTTCGGGTTGGCCTTGGGTATGCCGCCAAAAGCGGCGCAACTGCCAACTGCGACGATAGCTGCAGCACCCGCTGCAGTCTCTTTGAGCATGTCAATGTTGCTGATGCCCGCGATGGTTGAATAACCCGGATTACCTGTGGGTATTGAACCATCCACCACCAGTACATATTTACCATGGTTTTCTTCCATGGCGGCTTCGCGGGCTGCCTCCGCGGCGTCGCCGGATGCAGCCTGCAGCGTATGGTGATAGTCGAGCGAGATCGCATTGAAGATCAGGTCTTCGATGGTTGCTGACGAGCTGCGGGTAATCGATTCGGTACAGCCGGTACATTCCTGGAAAGACAGCCAGATCACCGAAGGTCGCCTGGCTTTTTCGAGTGTTGCGGCAATTACCGGAATCATTGAAGGTGGCAGGGCCATCATTGACGCCGTGGCCGCACAGAATTTCAGAAAGCTGCGTCGCGATACGCCCTGCTCACGCAGTGATTCACCGAGTGTCTGATCCTTTTTCATTTTTCGATCTCCGCGGTTGCGAGCAGATTGTCCAGCGCCTGAAGTGCGAAACGGGCATCTTCAGTCTGCGATTTGAGTATTTCAGGAATGTGACAGATTTCGATAAAGCGGCCGACGAGCACACCTTCTTCATTATGGTGGGTTACCAGCCATACACCGGCGATACCGGTTTCGATGACTTCGCTGTTACCCAGTGCTGATAATGTTGCCTGGATCTCACCTTGTCCGAGCGTTTCCAGCAGTTGCGTTTCTTCGTGGGGTGCCATGGGAATACTGCCCAGATCGATGACATGTATCGAGCCGTCATCCAGCCAGCTGTTCAGGGCATGACGAATTTCGTGCAGCAGGGGTAGCAGGTTTCCGGTGGGTACAGAGCACGGTGTACAGGTCGCGCCAGCACCTGCCGGGATAGACGGTGATTCCGTTTCGATCGAAATATTTTCGATCCTTTCCATGTTGCCCTCCGTTATTCTGAACTTAATCAGACGGGTTTCTTATTACTTCTTTACGCATTCACCGCGGGCTGATCGACTGATGTAACCTGCCATTCGCCCAACAGGTCGATGACTATTTTCGCTGCCTCGGGAATTGCCTGGGAAACCACATCGCTTGGTGATTCACCCCAGCCGAGCTGTTTCGGTTGTATTCCCAACAACGCCCGGTTTGCTGGCAAACGATCCTGTATGCGTGCGATCGACATAAGGTCAACCAGTCCAACCTCATGTACGCTGCGCTTTCCATGACCAACAAATTCATCCATCTCAGCGCCTACCAGCAAACTTATAGAGCCGGGATCAGCCTGTAATTGAGCTGCGTCAAGTACAATCAGGTTAGTACAGTCTTCAATAAGCGGCGCAAGAGTGAAACTCAGGGTGCCACCGTCGAGGTAGGTGACCCCAGGAAGATCGGGGTAATGTTTGATCAGGTAGTCGAGCAGGTGAATGCCCAGACCTTCATCGGCAAGTAGCGTGTTGCCAATGCCCAGTATTAGTGTTGTTTGCATGTCTCGGGCGACTATACGGTTATCTGCGAAAGGCGTAAGCTAAGTAGTAGCAGTAACCCGAATAACAAGCAACTGCTTTTTACCCGAGGGAGAAGAGATATGTGCCTGGGGATACCCATGAAGATCCGTGAAATCGACGGTTATATGGCGCGTTGCGAAGCCAAGGGCGTGGAGCGGGATGTCAGTCTGTTCATGCTGCAGGACGACACCCTGGCTGCTGGTGACCACGTTGTTGTCCATGTTGGCTATGCGATCCAGAAGATTTCTCCCCAGGAGGCGCGAACGGCCTGGGAGTTATACGATCAGATGCTGGCCGGGGGCTGATGATCCATGCATGAACTGTCTGTCTGCCAGGCATTGATCGACCAGGTTGCCCGGGTAGCCCGGGAGCAGCGGGCCGCGCGCGTAAGCGTCATTCATGTTTCAGTCGGCCCGCTATCGGGCATCGAACCCCAATTACTCGAGCAGGCATACCCGCTGGCCGCGGCAGGTAGCCTGGCGGAAGACGCTGACCTGTGTATCGAGTCGGCGCCTATTCGGGTGTATTGTGACCAATGCGATAAGGAATCGACCGCGACCGCCAGCCGTCTTGTTTGTGCCGACTGCGGTAACTGGCGTACCACGCTTGTCAGCGGCGATGAATTACTGCTTACTCATGTAGAACTATTCAGGGAGCAAGCCCATGTGTGACACCTGCGGATGCAACGTAACTCACGGTAACCGCCACTTGATCGCGCCGGGCGGCAAGCTTTCGAAAATTGAAAACGGCGCAGACGCGGTCAGTGTGCTGACCGGACTGTTGTCGGAAAATGATCACATGGCAGCGCACAACCGCGAACATTTTGATCGCCATGGTGTGCTGGCGCTGAACCTGATGTCGTCACCCGGGTCCGGCAAGACATCATTGCTCGAATCAAGTCTTGCCACTCTGGGCAAGCGATTTCGCATTGCCGTAATCGAAGGTGACCTGGAAACTGAAAATGACGCCAAACGCATACGTGCTCACGGTGTTGATGCCATACAGATCGTGACGGGTACTGCCTGTCACCTGGATGCTCACATGGTGCACAAGGCGTTGCACGAACTTAACCTGGACGACATCGATATCCTGTTTATCGAGAATGTCGGCAATCTGGTGTGTCCGGCCAGTTTCGACCTGGGACAGCATCGCAATATAACCTTGCTTTCTGTGCCGGAAGGGGATGACAAGCCGTCCAAATATCCGGTTATGTTCCGTGCTGCTGACCTGGTGCTGCTCACCAAGGTTGACTTGCTGCCGGTGCTTGACGACTTCAGTACGCAGCGTGCGTACGACAATGTGAGAGCACTGGCTAATCCGGCGCCTGTTATCGAGTTCAGCAGCAAGCAGGAAGAGCGGCTGGCTGACTGGGTCGACTGGGTCGACCAGCAGGTAGAGGAACACCGGCAGCGCCGCGATCAAGGTGAGACGCTGAGACCTAAAGTGCAGCCTGATGGCATGGCGCTGCACGGACTTTCATTGTAAACGGGTCCCCTGTATGTCGCACAGCGCACGGCACTGGTTAGACGAAATCCACTCACTTGATCTGCCTGATCGCGTCAAGATTATGAACGTGTGCGGCGGACATGAACGTTCCATCACCATGGCGGGTTTGCGCAGTGCATTGCCGGCATCCATCGAGCTGGTTCCCGGCCCCGGATGCCCGGTGTGCATCTGTCCCGAGGAAGACGTTTTCGAAGCGATACAGCTTGCCGTTAATGAAGACATCACGCTGGTGGCCTTCGGCGATATGTTGCGCGTACCTGTCAATGTACCAAAACAGTCGATACGTACACTCGAGCAGGCCAAGGCGGCGGGTGCCGACATCAGGCCGATTGCTTCACCGCTGGAGGCCGTTCGCATTGCTCGCGATGAGCCGGATCGACGCGTTATATTTTTCGCCGCCGGGTTTGAAACCACGACCGCCCCGGTTGCTGCCATGGTGGTTGAAGGCATACCGGATAATCTGTCGCTGCTGTTGTCGGGTCGGTTGACCTGGCCTGCCGTGGCGATGTTGCTTGATTCGGGCAAGCCCGGTTTCGATGCATTGATTGCTCCCGGGCATGTATCCACGGTCATGGGCGCAGATGAATGGCGTTTCGTGGTTGAACGTCACGACATACCGGCGGCTATAGCCGGGTTCAGTCCGGAAAGCCTGTTGGCAGCGATGTACTCGACCCTGCGGCAGTTGATCGAAGGGCGAACATTTCTGGATAACTGCTATCCGGAACTGGTGACCGCTGAAGGCAATCCGACTGCGCGCCGACACCTGTCGCAGGCAATGCATGTCGTCGATGCCAACTGGCGTGGTGTTGGCAGTATTCCGGACTCAGGTTACTCATTGAAGCCGGCGTACCAGGCGCACGATGCCCGTCTGCAGTATCCGGATTACACGGATGATTCACGCAAACGCGCAGGACAGATGCCGCCCGGTTGTGACTGTGCACAGGTTGTACTGGGGAAACGCTACCCTAACGAGTGTCGCCTGTATGGCAGTGGGTGTAACCCGCGACATCCCATCGGGCCATGCATGGTGTCGGATGAGGGTGCCTGTCGTATCTGGTGGTCCAGCGGTGTTCATGAGCGCGTTGCAGCGAATGCATGAAGGTATCGACCCTGTCAGCAGCGAGCACGCACGCGCAGCGTAGCGGTTCCGGTACCGCACGTTGGCGGTTGTCGGGTGTGGTCCAGGGAGTTGGTTTTCGGCCATTTGTCTACCGGCTTGCCCGCGTTCACGGTTTGACCGGGTGGGTGAGAAACTGCACCGGACAGGTCGAAATCATTGCCACGGGTGACGCTGCGCAACTGGATGCTTTCGAGAACGACCTGATAAAACAGGCGCCGCCGATTGCACGACCACACATCAAGTCATGCGAAAACCTTCCGTTCGAAGTCTTTGAAGCGTTTCAGATTCGCGATAGCGAGGCTTCCGGGCCGGCAGACATTCATGTGCCGCCTGACTATTTCGTCTGCGACCAGTGTCGGGCGGAAATGAATGACCCGAACGACCGCAGGTTTCAATACCCCTTTATCAATTGCACCCAGTGCGGTCCCCGGTACACCCTCATTGAGGCTCTGCCCTATGATCGCTCCAACACATCCATGGCCGGTTTTAAATTGTGTGCTGCCTGCCAGGGGGAATATGACGACATTGGCAGTCGACGCTTCCATGCCGAACCGGTGGCTTGCCCGGACTGTGGTCCCGGTCTGGTTTTCCACCAGGGTGATCGGCGTATCGACAATACCCGCGCGGCGCTGTCCGCCTGCGTGCAGGTATTACAGCAGGGGGGCATTGTGGCGGTAAAGGGTGTGGGCGGTTATCACTTGCTGTGCGACGCGGCGGATACGGGCGCAGTGAGTCGCCTGCGTGAGCGTAAACCGCGACCACACAAGCCGCTGGCGCTGATGATTGCGGAGGATGATGGGCTCGAACAGGTGCGTGCGGTAGTCGAGTTAAGCGAGGAAGAAGCCAGGTTGTTGTGCGACCCACAGCGCCCGGTGATCCTGTGCCGACGGCGCGGGAGCACTGCAGCCAGTGATGCCATCGCGCCCGGCTTGAATGAGCTCGGCGTTATGTTGCCCTATAGTCCTTTACACCACCTGCTGCTTGCTGCTTTTGGCGCGCCACTGGTGGCGACGTCGGCGAACATCAGCGGTGAGCCGGTACTGACCGAAGCGCACCAGGTCGAGGAACGCCTGGCTTCGGTGGCTGATGCCTGGATGCACCACGATCGTCCAATTGTTAGGCCGGCTGATGATTCGGTCTACCGCAGCATTGCCGGTAAGCCACGACCATTGCGGCTGGGACGCGGTGTAGCGCCGCTGGAACTAAAGCTGCCTGTGCAGCTACGTCAGCCGGTACTCGCCGTAGGGGGGCACATGAAGAACACGGTCTGCCTGGCATGGGATGACCGCGCCGTGGTCTCGCCACATATCGGTGATATGGGAACAGCGCGCAGCCTGGAAGTATTTGAACAGCTTTGTGGCGATTTACAGAGGCTCTATAAAGTCAGGGCAGAGGCTTTGGCCTGTGACATGCATCCGGGCTACGTAACATCACACTGGGCACAGCGGCAAGGGTTGCCGGTTACCGAAGTGCAGCACCACGCGGCGCACGCTTCTGCCCTGGTTGCGGAGGCGGGTGACTGGAGTGCCGATCATCACCTGGTATTCACCTGGGATGGTGTTGGCTACGGTGACGACAGTATGCTCTGGGGTGGTGAAACCCTGTACGGCCGTCCGGGTAGTTGGCAGCGGGTAGCTACCCTGAGGCCATTACGATTGCCAGGCGGAGACAAGGCTTCGCGCGAGCCATGGCGCAGTGCGGTTGCGGCCGCCTGGGATACCGGCGAAGAAGAGGTTGCTGATCGAATTATCATGGCGGCGCTGGGCGCCGATGCTGCAAAACTGGGTCCGTTGCTGCATCAGGCATGGCAGAAACAATTGAATGCGCCACTCACCAGTGCCGCGGGCCGTTTGTTTGATGCGGCTGCCGCATTGACCGGTGTCTGTTTGAATGCGAGTTATGAAGGGCAGGGTCCGATGCAGCTCGAGTCCGTTGCCGGCACGTCGATTAACCCGGTTGCCATGCCTCTGGTCGCACGGCAGGATGGTGTGTTGGAGGCTGACTGGCGGCCATTGATCAGTCACTTGATGAAGGTCAATGAACCCGTTGATGAAAGTGCTGCACGCTTTCATGAGTCATTGGCTGAATGCCTGTATCAGCAGGTGCTTGAGATCAGTCGTCAGCGCCCGGTCGATGCTGTGGGTTTGTGTGGTGGTGTATTTCAGAATCGACGTTTGACCGAGGCCTGTGTGCAGCGTCTCGAATCTCATGGCATTCAGGTGATTTTAGGTGAGCAGCTGCCGGTGAATGACGCCGGATTGAGTTTCGGGCAGGTAGTGGAGTTTGCTGCTAGTACTCCTTCAACATGATATTGCCGGGTTCAGAGCCACACAGCCACGTCAGTGCAAGGCGCGGCTCGCCGGCAATGGTTGCCCCCCTTGCCAAGAGTCGCAACGCGGCAATGGCGTGGCTGTGCGGCTCCCTTCGGGCAAGGCGATAAGCGGCCATCTGCGGTGTTGCTTG
>Ga0316189_10001470_pt1 | contig 23380 bp, 23 predicted proteins | sample LowCovwburrow_MG_FD_204930 | JGI IMG/M metagenome (GOLD analysis project Ga0316189, IMG submission 204930) | Coastal sediment microbial communities from Maine, United States - Lowes Cove worm burrow | ecosystem: Environmental > Aquatic > Marine > Coastal > Sediment | place: USA: Maine... | reverse complement strand
AAATAGCCGAAAAAGGGAGTGAAAAGAGCGTTTAGGCCTTTGACGGCCATATGTCAATAATTCACCAGCGTAAAGCCACATAAGCCAGTAACATCGGGATTGATGCCCTAAATTTGCTACGGCTTTACTTAGAAGCATGAAATCACTGGATCAGATGAGACTGAAGATCGATAAAGTTGTGCGGGCTAACAAGGTTCAAACAATTTTCCTATTAACTACAGAATTCTTAAGGCAGAATGATTGACTACCCGTTGTGGCAACCGTTGTAACGCTGGAATACATATACATATTGGCGACCCGGTCTTTTTCCCATTGCCGGGAAGAGCCAATTCATCTGCTCCCAATACATCCATGGAGAGCATTCCTTGAGCCCCACTGAGTTGATTGGGAACATTGTCTCTGTCAAACTAATTGAACCCGAGTTTCCCAATATTTAAGAGGTGTCCGACTTTTTTACTGTCGGCTTTACGAATTTAAGTAAAGGATCGTACGCAAATGAAATTAGGCACCCTGGCTCAGTTCAGCAATAATGCGCCGCGATTTAAGGAAATTGTCAGCATAATCGCCAAATACGGTCTGGCCAACTGGATCAACGAGAATGACCCACAATTCATTAAGAGCCTGCTGAAAAGCACCAAAGGTGACCGAATTACGGAGATGACCCCGGCAACCCGTCTGCGGATGGCGTTAACCGAATTGGGTACCACCTTTATCAAACTAGGCCAGATTTTAAGCACCCGTGCTGATCTGATCGGTCCAGCAATGGCCGAAGAGCTTACCAAACTGCAAGCCAATGTTCCCCCTGATGATGAAAAAACAGTTCGCCAAACGGTGGAAAACGAGCTGGGCAAACCATTGGAGACGCTGTTCGCCGAATTTAACCTGAAAGCCATGGGTTCCGCTTCGATCGGACAGGTTCACCGCGCCAAGTTACACAGCGGCGAAACTGTTGTGGTGAAAGCCCAGCACGCCGGAATCGAGTCTAAAATCATCCATGACTTGGAAATTTTAAAAGCATTGGCTGAGATGGCGGAGCGGTACGATCCTGATCTAAGACTGTACCAACCACGGGCAACGGTAGCGGATTTTAGCCGTAATTTGCTGCGGGAGCTTGATTTCCGGCGAGAACTGCGCAGTCTGAATCAGTTCCGGCAAAATTTCATTGATGCCGACTGGATTCATATCCCAAAGCCCTTTCCCGAGGTCTCCTCCCAGCGAGTACTGACCATGGAAATGCTGGACGGTTTCAGCATCGCCAAAACTGATCGACTGGCCGAGGAGAATATCGATACCCAGGAATTTGTTCAGCGCGGCGCGAATATGTATCTTGAAATGGTTTTCAGGGATCGTTTTTTCCATGCCGACCCCCACCCCGGCAATATCTGGGTTGTAGATGATGGGAAATTGGGCCTTCTGGACTGTGGCATGACCGGGCGGTTGGAAAGCGAAATGCGCGAGGAACTGGAAGGAATGCTGCTGTCTGCGGTGGACAATGACCCCGATCGCCTGTCCGACCACGTGTTGCGCATTGCCTCCGTACCTCAGTCCGTCGATCGAAAAGCCCTTAGGCGGGATATCGATGATTTCCTGTCCGAGTACGTCAATGTGTCCATCGACGATCTCGATTTGAGTGCGGCGCTCGAAACGTTTACAGGTATTCTTCGCACGCACCATATTTTGCTCCCAGCCGGTATATCCCTGTTGATCCGCGTCCTGGTGATGCTGGAAGGAACGTCGCGTTTGCTGGACCGCAATTTCAGTCTGGCGGATTTGATTCAACCCTATGCCGTCAGGTCAGTCCGACGACGATACTCTCCTCAAAATTTGCTGAAGCAAACAAAAAAGACCTATCGGGATTGGGACCGCGTGTTGAAAATACTACCACGGGAACTGTTTGATATTCTGACACGCATGCAAGAAGGCCGATTCGACGTCTCCATCGAACACCGTCGTTTGGAAAAAGTGGTCAAGTGGTTGGTCCATGGCATCTTAAGTGCTGCGCTGTTCATGGGAGGGTCCATGATATTGAGTCAGGGCATTCCTCCAAAGATTGGCGGTATTTCCATTATCGGCGCGGTTACTTCTTTTCTCGGGCTGTTGCTCGGCTATCGGCTGGTGCGTGCGATGCATAAGTCCGGGAACCCATAAAGTCGTTGGAGTTGTCTAAACGTTTATCAAATTTGGAGGGAACCATGAAAGACAAACTGGATCAAATCAAAACGGACATTGATCAATTGCGCGATGAAATCAAACTGAAGGCACATTTGGGAAAGGAGGATGCAAAGGATGAGTTTGAGAAACTGGAAAAAGGGTGGTCCTCTTTCTTGAGCAAATATAAGCCCTATGCCGATGAGGCAGAAAAGACGGTGGAAAACACCAGTGCGGCCTTGGGGCTGGTAGCAGAAGAATTGAAAGCTGGCTACGAACGTATTCGTAAACTGTTGTAGTTGTATGGCAAATGTTCATTTGTTTGTTCGTTGAAATAAATCCAAACGAAAGGAGGTGAAATCATGAGCGAGAAGATCGATCAATTTGTCGAGGATTTGCGGATTAGGCTTACCAATGTTGACGAAAGGGTTAAGCGATTCAAAGCAAGTATCGATTCAGCCAATGCATAAGTAACATCAAGCGATTTAAACCGAATAGAACCGAATTTTGCTGAATTCTGCTTTTTTGGCTGTACCATAACCTATTTCAAAAATTACGTAATAGGGTGACGGCGAATCCAAGCTCTAACATGCCAAGGAGGTTATGTAATGTGGCAATGTGAGACCGGCGTATGGATATCTGATATCGTTAGAATCAAACGAAAAGGTCTTGAGCGACAAATGGGCCAGGAGGTCAGAAATATTAATTGGGGCATTGATCAAATTTTCACATGGGATCACAAAAAGGATGATTGGCGTTATGTTTATTTCCCAGCCAAGGTCAGATCAAAGCTCAAGCTTTGGCAAAAGGAAAGACAGAACCTTCAGATCAAAGGGCGAGAACTTTTCCCATTATCTGAAAAGACCTGTGGCAGGATTTTGAGACGCTGGTGGGGCAATGTCGGTTTCAAACATACTGATAAAGTCGGTAGTGGTAATTAACTTACCTCGCTCAAGATTTAAAGAACCCAACCCGTAATCGTAATTGTTGACCATTTCGTTGACCAAAAACAAAAAAGGCTTACCGCGAATTGCGATAAGCCCTATTTATTGGTACGCCCGGCCCGATTCGAACGGGCGGCCTAAGGATTCGAAGACAAGAATTTTTGAGTTTCCTAACCTCCTTAAAACCCAATAATATACTGAAATCATTTCAATTGGTATTTCCCTTATTTTTACCATTTTTATGAGGTTTTTGCTTATTTTGGATTTTTTTCCCACACCAATTCCCACACCAGATGTAATCTTTCAAACCAATCAATGCCTAATTTCGCATAGCTACATAAAAGGAAATTAGATTTGGTCGAATGTTGATAAGTTGGAGATACCACCAGGAAGAGTTCTGACCAATCAGCCGAACCGCGTATTGCGATTCCGCTTGATTTATGGAGTGGCAGCCGGGGGAGAGGAGAAAGACCCCCGGCTAAAGCACGAATGGCAGGATACGGACTATGTGTTGCGGCTGTTTGGCAAGAACATTGCGGCGGCCAGGAGGGCTTATTTGAATTTTGTCGCCAAGGGCATCGCCCGGGGGCGAAGACCTGAGCTGGTCGGCGGCGGTTTGCTTCGCTCCGTGGGGGGCTGGTCGGCGCTGAAAGCGATTCGGTCAACGGGCATGCGCACCATGGGTGACGAGCGGATTCTGGGCAGCCAGGATTTTATCGAATCCGTGTTAAGACAGGCCCATGAAACCTATGACCAACAAGCCCTTGCCATGGCCAAAGGTGTGGATCTGGATACCCTGATCGGTGGGGTGGCGGATCACTTTCAAATAGAGCCGCAAATCATCAAGAGCGCCAGTAAACAAAGGAGGATTTCCCGGGCCCGGGCGATTGTTTGTTGTCTGGCGGTGGACCAATTGAGGCTCAGCGCAGCCGATGTGGCCCGCAAGTTAAGTCTGACGCCATCGGCCGGCAGTAAATTGTTAGTCCGGGGGCATCAGGATGGCCTTGCTAAAACGATGGCAAAAGAAATCTTCAGTCTAAAATAGCCGAAAAAGGGAGTGGAAAAGAGCGTTTAGGCCTTTGACGGCCTCATGTCAATATTTCACCAGCGTTCCCGTAAAGCCGCTGCATTGTGACCACCCATTCCGGAACATTGGTTATAACGTCCATTGGATTATTGGTTAATATATGAAGTTCTGTTTGATATAGTGACAACATGCCACGGAAAGCTCGCCTAGATGCTCCCGGAGCACCGCATCATATTATTGTAAGGGGGATTGAACGCAGAAAGATATATCTCGATGATTTTGACCGGGATAATTTTTTAAGTGCCTTGACAATGTTTTATCGGAAACCGCAACGCCTTGTTTTGCTTGGGCCTTGATTCCAAACCACGCGCATTTGTTGCTAAGAACAGGCACCACCGCCATTGCCACGGTAATGTGCAGGCTATTGACCGACTATGCGGTAAGCTTCAATCGCCGGCATCTTGCGCCCTCGTGGCGCACCAATATTTAGTGGTGCTATGAATTAGCTTTCGATCCGCATACTGACAAATATTTGCCTCTAATTATATCGGTTGCATACAAGAATTATTTTAACAAATAAACCAATCCAATAATGGAACCTTGACATATCGCGCCTATTAAACTAAAGCGTGAACCTCAAATTATGGTATCTACCGATACAATATATTTTTTCATGGCTCATTTTCGTGTGTATTTTTCTAACAAAGGAGTATTCTAATGGCAACAAAGCAAAAAATTGCAATTGCCTGTCAAGGCGGTGGTAGCCACACGGCTTTTACAGCAGGGGTTTTAAAAAAATTTTTGGAAGTAGGTGTCCACGAAACTTACGATATAGTGGCTTTAAGCGGAACATCTGGCGGGGCAATCTGTGCCACGGCTACTTGGTACGGTTTGTTAAAGGCAGCCAATGGTTCTAAATCCCCTCCCTACAAATGGTTGGTAGACTTCTGGAAAGCCAACTCAGCCAACTCACCTTGGGAAAAAGCATTCAATTCCATTGCTATAGGGACCACCCGATTGCAACAAGAAGGTATAATACCATCGTTTCCTGCCAATCCTTACCAAATGGATTGGATGAATGAGCTCTTGAGTTCCATGTCTCCACGTAAAGATTTCTTAAATTTTAAACTGATGCTGGAAAATTATATTGATTTTGATGAGATTAAGACTTTAGTCCAACCCTCCAGCCCCCGATTATTTTTGGGCGCAGTGGATATCCTATCGGGGCATTTTAAAGTTTTTGATTCAAGTGAGCCCAATGACATTCGGGTAGAGGCGCTGATGGCTTCAGCATGCGTTCCGAATATCTTTAAAGCGATGGAAATGGACGGTACTGCTTACTGGGACGGTTTGTTTTCGCAAAATCCGCCGGTGGCCACATTTTTTAAAACGGACAGAGAGCAGCGACCCGACGAAATCTGGTTGATCACGATCAATCCATTAAAAAGCAAAACCATTCCTCAAACTGGGCCAGATATCATCGATCGCCGTAATGAATTGGGCGGAAATATTTCGCTCTATCAAGAAATTCGGTTCATCAAACTAGTCAACCGATGGATCGAGAAAGGAGCCTTTAAAAAAGAATTGATTGACAAACTAAAACCCGTTCAAATCCGTTTGATCGAATTAAGCGAGGAAATCATAGATCGTCTGGATTACACTTCCAAGCTCGAACGCGATGCGGTATTTATTGAAAGTTTAATGGATGAGGGTGAAAAGCAGGCCACGAAGTTTCTGGTATAAGTAGCTGAAAATACAATAAATTAAATAGCAAGACGGGCAGTCCCTGTAGGAGAAATGAGTGACTGGAGCCGCGAACAATCGTGTCTGCCGCGAAATATCGCGGCCAGATGAAAGGCATGGATCAGGTCTGGATCAAGGCTGTGATCCAAACAAATAATTGGACTTTAAAGATCTAAAATCAGTGGAGCAGAACCAGGGGAAATACGTATTCAGGGTTGAGAAAAGGTAAGCCTATTTCGGGGCCCTGGATTCGGTTGGTTCGTTGGTCAGCAAGGATGCGCCGTGCCGGGCTTCGCTCCAAAGTTCGTCGCAATTACCGGGTGACGACCGACAGCAAACACCATTTTCCGGTGGCACCGAACCTGTTGGAAATGGATTTTACCGCAGAGGCCCCAGACAAGGTGTGGGTGTCGGATATCACATTCTGGCCACCCGTAAGGGTTGGTTGTACTTGACGGTCATCATCGATTTGTTCTCGCGTCTGGTTGTCGGCTGGGCGCTGAGCAGCTCGCTGGGCCATGAGATGGTGGTCACAGCAATGAAGTGGTCCATAGGGCACCGTCGGCTGACTAACGGCCTTATCTTTCATTCGGATTGCGGCGTCCAGTATGCATGTAAGGATTCTCGCAAAGAACTCAGAGAGAACGGATTCACCCAGAGCATGTCGTGCAAGAAAGGCTGCTGGGACAACGTTGTGGTCGAGTCGTTTTTCGGAATTATGAAAACCAAATTGGTCTACCATGAAAAATACGACGGTCATCAGGATGCGCTGCATTTGATCTTTGAGTATATTGAGGCCTTATACAACCGGGGAAGAAGTCATTCAGTCTTTCGGCATCTCTCCCCTGCGGGATATGAAGAAGAGAAATTGAAACTTTGTGCTTGACTGTGTCTGGTTTTTCGGGGAAAAGCCAGACGCACATCAACCGGAATAGCGTACCAGTCATTAGACAGCGTGCCGAACACCGCCACTTGCCCGTTGTCAACTTTTCCCAGTCGGCCCAACCATTGGCGCGCCGTACCGACCGACATCCGCCCCTGTTTTTTAAACCCGCTTTCATCAATCAAAAGACAGGCCTTATGCCTGTCTCCCAAAAGAGCGTCGGCTTCACGGGCGACGTGATCAATAACTGCCCTGGAATACCACTTGGAGTGGGTCAGAAACTGTTGGAGCTTGCGCGATTTGGCCTCGGGCACAACCTCGGCCATGCGATCCATGTTTTTGCGGGAACCGGCCTGCATCAGACCGCATGCGTATTGACGCGCCTTGTCCGATACATCGTGCCGGTACGATCGAAGGTGTTCGCTGAAGCGTTTCACAAAGGACATAAAACGCCCCCCGACGCCGGCGAGCGCCGCCTGAGGGGTTGCATAAGATTTCCTCCTGGGTTTAGAACTCTTTCTCCGGGGTTGGTCTCATGCAGCTTTTTATAACAAATACAAATAGTAAAGGAGATAACAATCTTAACAAAGTCAAGGTAAGTCTACCAAATTACGATATCCAAAATGAATTCGATTGTCTATATAGTACACTGAACTCGGCTTAAATTTGTATAGTTTGGCTTTAAACCTTCCGGTAAATGTCGTCAGATCAAGCGACAGACCGGGAGAGAAGAACTCTCTGCAGAATGGAAATTTGTTTATATAAGCACAAAAAGCTTTTTTTGCCTCTAATCCAAACGATGCCCTTTGCACATTACCGGCCATTTGAATCCCACAAATATCTTGCCACCCTTTTGATGGCGAATGAATAGCAGCAGAACTCTGCTTTGTATTCAGCCCCTCAACGATATGTCTTGCTTCAGGTTTTGAAAAAAAGTAGAAAGAACCTTTTCGATAGGCATAATATACTGGGGCCGCCCACGCAGAACCATTTTTAGCGGTGGCCAATGTCATCGTGGTCTGGCTATTTATAAGCTCCAGTGTCCGGCTAACGATTTGATCGGCCCCGTTTCGCTGGCAATTTTTATTTTTCGATATCATTTGTCATTACCTGGAAGTCCTCGCCACTCATCGCACCGGCCATGCTCGGACCGACTATCAGAGTTGCCAAAAGAAAACAGATAAAAATTGACTTTATAGCCACCCGTCTTTTTTGGGGAGATGCTGAAAGAAGATTATTTTCTTTTTACGAGGCATTTCAAGACGTATTTGTATAAGAGGCTTCTCCCGTCGAGTCGAAAGAGGGTTCGGGGATTCAAGGGTTCCAGGGGATAGTCGACGCTGATGTACGCGACACAAGCCTTGCTCGGCGGTTGGACTGCCATACTCGCATTTTTTTATCCTTAAAGAACACTCCTCATTCGGACGGCCCAAAAGTGCTCGGTCGGCGGAAATCGCCTGCCGTTTGATGCGCTGTTTTTCGTTCGATTCCTTGGAGCCTCGACCCCTTGACCCCAATTCATCTAACAAGTCTTTTGGTGCGATGTTAGGGTCTCGGCAAGAAATAATTACACATCTTGCTTGTTTTTTGGCCCGTCTACAGCGTTACATCCACCAACACATATCCCGATATGCGCCGGCGGATGTGCCTTATAGACGAACCAAAATCCTGCGCAATCTTGTGTAATTATTTCTTGCCGAGACCCTTAAGCTTTGCGTCCTATTGTTTCCAGTAATCCGTAGGGCACCGCCGGCGGTTGCTTCTTTTATCACTTTATGTTCCTTCCTCCCTGAATATGCTGCATAATTTTTTCGAACTTAGTCACAGAGGGCTGGTAAAAATCCAAATGATCTGTGCCCTATCTAAGACGGAATAACACCTCTATATGGTCGCTATTCAGATTCGCGCAACTCTCGTTCCGGCGGTGTATCCTGGTTAAGCCAGGCCAAAAAAAGCTTGTAAACGAGCGCGAAAATGATCGCGCCAACGAAGAGGCCGATGATGCCCGATAATATGAAGCCGCCGATTGCGCCAATGAAAATAACAAGCATAGGAACGTCGACGCCACGACCCATCAAGAGAGGTTTAAGAAAGGCATCAGATATACCGACGAGGATAGAATAGATTGCGAACACAACTGAGGTAACCGTACTGCCGGTGGAGAGCACATAAACAATAATCGGGCCCAGGATCAAAATAGTGGGAAGCTGAACCACAGCAAGAATCAGCACCAGCAGAGCCCAAAGCCCCGCCCCAGGCAGTCCGACTACGAGAAAACCAAGGCTTGCCAGGAACGCCTGGATTAGTGCGACGCCCAGAATACCCAAGGCAACACTTCGCACAGTCGCCCCTGCGAGTTCGACGATCCGGGTCCCGCGTTCACCTGCGAGCCGCACAGCAATTGCCCGCGCAGCTTGACCGCCACCGGCAGCATTTGCAAGCAGAACACCGGCAATAATGATCGAAACGACGAACTTCAGAATCCCGACCCCGGCACCCGCAGCGGCGGACAACAGCGGGATACCAAACTTTTTGAGTTGTGGGGTCATCTTGCTCAGTGCAGCTCCGAGATTGTTCGAGGCAAGGCTCCAGAACTTGTAGAAAGGTTCGCCGATGATCGGCCAGGCTTTGACGCTTTCTGATGGCGGCGGTACAGTTAGCGTTCCGGCTTCGAGATGTGCTGAATACTCTTTTGCAGTGTCGATGAGGGATTGGGAAAGCATATAGGCAGGAACGAGCAGGATGATCAGCGCAAGGAGTGTGATCAGGGTTGCCGTAAGGCGGCCCCGTCCACCCAGGGCGGACTTCAGCCGCTCGTAGCCGTGGTGGATTGCAACGGCGATGATGATGCCCCAGACGATAATCTGAAGGAACGGCTGACCGATCCTGAAACACCAGTACAGCAGCAAAACGACGAGGCCGATATTGATGGTTGCCTCTAGCGCTCTGGCAATAAACAGCTTGTCGTCCGGAGATTGATTAGATGAGTTCATACCGCAGCCTCCCCGGGCATAACATATTTGTGCCCTCCATCGGATTTTATGCGTCCACCAAGCTTCAAGCAACGACGCTGGTTAACGGACAAGCGCGCTGTCCCGCGTGAGCGTCTTCCCCCCAGCGCTGGAAAAGATCGTGGCGGATTCCCATGTAATCGAAGATTTTACCAATCGTCTGGTCGATGATGTCCTGTATGCTCTTGGGCCGGTGATAAAATGAAGGTACCGGTGGCAGAATGTGTGCACCCAAATCGGCAGCTCTGGACATCAAGGCCAGGTGCCCCTGGTGCAAAGGGGTTTCCCGGACGACCAGGACCAGTTTGCGTTTTTCCTTGAGAGAAACGTCCGCCGCTCTGACCAGCAGGTTTTCCGTATAGGAGTTGGCTATACCTGAAAGCGTCTTGATCGTGCATGGCACAACGACCATGCCTTCGGTCAGAAAAGAGCCGCTGGCGGGTCCTGCCGCTACATTCTTATGGTCGTAAACAAAATCGGCCATAGCGGCAACATCATCAGGCTGGTATGTGGTTTCAATCTCGATATTGGTCTTTGCGGCTTCGGAGATGATCAAATGGGTTTCATAGTCGGTTTCTTTCAAACATTCCAGCATTCTGATGCCATAGGTTACGCCACTGGCGCCGGCGATTCCGATAACGATTCGTTTAGGCATTGTGCTCCTCCAATTCTTGCGATGTTTTTAATTCGATCCGCATGTCTGGCATTGTGCATCCATCTCGGCCCGAACAAACGCACGGTCCAAAGCGGACAAACATTGGTTGTCAGTATTGATGCGGAGAAATGCTTCGACGAGTGCCAGACCTTTGCTTTGCATTTCGATGTAGGTGAATAAATCTTCGTAACTTTGTTTGGCGAATTTCAATATGGCCGACGCCTGGCCGTATACGGCAGGTAGCGTACTCTTTTTCATAAGATAATAGCCGTCGAGAAAATTATGGATACCACCGGAAATGATTAAATGTTTGCATTTTAATTCGACAAGGTCGGACAAATCATTGATGGCATCTACCATTTGTTCTGCGGTTTGACCTACGTAGGTAAGCGGTGTGTAGATATCAAAATCACGTTTATCTCTTCTCTGGAGTTCAACTTTAGAAAAGTTCGTACCGCCAAAGGCACCGAACTCGACAGCTTGAAGGGGTAATTGCAATAAACGTTCAAGACTCTGTTTCCCCATTCCCATTCCGAAATCCCTGCAAATGCGGGCTATTTTCTCATTTATTCGCTTTGCAAAATGAGTTCCTCCCGTCATCGAGCAGGCCCAAATGGGTGTTCTAAAGGTCCTTCCCAGAAAGGTTTTCGCGACCAACCCCGTTGGGTGACCGGATAATAGCGGCTCGTAGATAAATCGCGGATCAACTTCAACCGCTGTCGTTTGTGATCGGAAGGCCAGTTCGATATGCTCGCGTTTGCGTTTGGTCATTAGATTAAAGAATTCCTTTGGTTACTGCGTCAATGGTTTTGGGGCGGGCACGCCGGGCGGGATTCCCCCGGTGTGCCGCTCCCCAGGCCGGTCAGGCCTGTTCTGTACGATCCAGCCACTCATCCTCCGCTCCGGGTTCGGGCAATACTCGACCACCCTCCATGTTCCAGTTGCCTGGCACGCCAAGCAGACGTTGTTCACTGTTAATCCGATCGCGGTAGATTCTTTTGATCATCGCTTCGAGGTCGTGAATCTGCGGTTTCGAGATCTGACCTTCCTGGATGGTGCACATTACCTTTCGCATGGCGTGTTTCCCCTGTGTTATTTGCTAACCTCATAATCCTCGAGCTCCTGTAGATCGAATTCCACCTCGGCGCCGATGACGACATTGCTAAGCCCGAGGAAGAACGCCGAGGTGGGCAGCCACAGACTGATCCCGGATAGCGCGCGGTAAGCGGTCGTCGCTCCCAGCCAGCCGAAATCCCGCGTATTGGCGATCAGCGTCGACCGCAGGTCCGCGTCGGGCCTGACCTCCGGTCCGATGGGGGAGTGCACGCCCAACACGAGGTCGATGTCCACGAGCACGGGGTGACCAATCGCGATTAGAAACCAGATGATCGTCCCCACAATAAAAAGGTTTTGAGAGTTCATCGCAAGCTCCTTTAAGGACGAGGATCGTGAAGCGCCCCAGATGCGTACTGGCGGACCTTTTTCAGGTTGAATCTGCTTTATTACCAGCTTTTTTCCCCATTAAATGGGCAAGCGGGTTGGCAGAAATACCGTGGGCGACTAGACTGAAAAATACCGTCAATACAACGACCATTGCAATAAAATGACCTCCGGGTACACCCTTGTTTCCGACAATAATGGCAAAGACGATGCTCGCCAGCCCGCGGGGTCCGAACCAACCAAGGAATAATTTTGAGACTGTACTCTCACCCGTACCTGACAGCGACAGAAAAATCGGCAGCATACGGATTACCGTAATGCTCAGAAACGCATACACCAGCATTTCCCAGGTAAAGTTCTGGAAGGATTGACCGAGAAAAGCACTTCCAAAGATGAACCAGGTCGTCAGGGCCAGTGTTTCCCCGGTTCCCTCGGCAGCTAACACCAGCCTGTGGGTCGCTTCCTTTGCCTTGAAGCCGAAAAGCAGGCCGCCGCTAAATGCGGCGATGTACCCACTGCCATGCAAGCTTTGTGCAACCGAAAAGCAGGCAATGGCAAGCGCCGCAACAGTGACCTGTTTCCATATATCGGTCACCCAACCCCGACCCTGGCACCATCTCAGCGCCCATATACCAGCAGCGGTAAGAATCAGGCCAACAACGAGACCGATCCCGAGTTCCTGCAAGACCAGCTTCAGGGCAAGCATGGTGCTTCCACCTTCGGCACTGCTGCCAAGCGCCAGGGCGATAAAGACAAACAGCACGGGGACGCATAATCCATCGTTCAGCCCGCTCTCAATGTTCAATCCTTCACGGATCTGCGTTGGCACTGACCTGTTGGCAATAACCCCTTTGCCAAGTGCCGCGTCCGTTGCGGCAAGCATGGTACCCAGTATCGCCGCTTCAAACAGGGACAAGGTATCGAACAAAAGCGCAGCCGTTATGGTCCCCAGGAAAATAACGCCGGGTAGACCGAAAAGCAGCATTCGCGTGGGTATACGGAACTGCCGTTTCAGAATCCCAAAGTCAGCATTGGCTGCATCTATAAACAGTATTAAAGCGAGGGTAAGATCTGCAATCACCCGTAATTCGGTGCGCGACACATCACCATCGAACCAGGCAAGCCCCAGGGGGCCCATCAAGAAGCCGGCAGCGACGAATACGATCGGTCCAGATGCTGCGGCACGTTCGACCCGACCGGCGATCAGGCTATAGCAAAAGACAAACAGAGCCAAAATGGCGAGTTCAATATACATGACGCTCCTTTTGCAATCGGCGAATAGCTTAATTCGACCGCTGACAGACTCGCCCCGTGAGCCCGCGCCAAGTGCACAGTGCTGCAGCAGTCCACCAGCGTTGGGCGGGTGAAAACCGCGTCGGTCCGGACCTTTGGCACGATGGGCAAGTGCCCCCCTAACGCGAGGTCGATGTCCACGAGCACGGGGTGAACGACCGCGCAAGCGAACCATTCGATTGTCCCGAGAAGGGACAGCAGTCGCAAGTTCGTTGCAAGCTCCTTCCTTTTCAGCTCTATGCTTTATGGTTTCTGTCTTCTCCCGATCAGGGCAAAGCCGGGTTGCATCACTTTGCCCCGATCGGTTCGAGAGGTGCAGCGATATGTCTGCAACAAGTCCCCTTCGATAGCTTCGTCAAGCTTAGAGATTATGACCCCGTCCGGTTTCTCCTTCGCCGGTCTTGTTGAAGTAGATCCACGGAACACCAAACGTGGCTTGCTTTTGCAAGACCGGGTCGGGTGTGCGGAACCCCCAGCGTTCCCAGTTCGCGAGCACCTTCTCCTTGATGGCTTTGGGATAGGATCGATGGAAGGTCAGGATGTCCGGCTTGGGGTGCCCGACGTGCTCCTCCAGTCCGATGCAGCTGTAGATAACCAGGCCGGCGCCACTGACAATCTTCTGCCCCGGCGCGCCGAACCGTCCGAAGTAGTCCTCGCTGCTGTGCCAGCCCTCCGGTCCCAGCCCATAGAACTTGGCCTCAGGGAAGTACCACGCACCCTTCTCCGGATGGTTGCGGGTCGCAAAGGCGAAGGTCACGGCCAGCGGGTCGTCGGGATCGATGTCCTCGCCAACGATGATGACTTTGGCGAAGCCACCGCCGATGTGATTGTTCCAGCAGAAATTGCCGAGTTTGTTCATGAACTCGTCCAGGCTCCAGCCGGTCAGCTCGTGCCAGTTGTTCTTCACGCGGATGACGAACCAGTGGCCGGCGGACTCGAAGGTCTGCATCCCGTCGATGATCGGGAAACCCTCTTTCTTGAGGGCGATAATGGAGTCATTGGTTTGGCACACGGCAATCATGTTGACCGTGCTGTTCGGCGGTACCCCGGTGACACAGGTCGGATGGATCGCGTTGTCCCGGAAGGTCACGCAGGTGATGTCCTGCCGCGGTTTCGGAAGCTTTTTCGAGGGGAAGTGATAGCCTGCCCACTCGCCATACGGGCCCTCGATGAGGGTCTCAGTGATCGAGACGGTGCCTTCGAGGATGATTTCGGAATGGGCGGGCACGAGTAGATCGCTCGTCTCGCACTTGACCATCTCGATGGGTGCATTGAGCATCTGGCTGGCGGCATCGTACTCGTCCACCCAGTCGGGGATGCGGGCGGAACTCTGGTAGGAACAGGTCGGCGGCACGCCCATCGCGAGGGCCCAGGGCATGTCCTCGCCCTTCTCCTTCCACATCGCGAAGATCATGCCGTTGTGCTGGGTCGGAGCCCAGTAGCCCTTCATGGTATTCTTGTCGTGCAGGGCGGAACGGTTGATGGACCAGTTGGTCCATTTGCCGTCGGGGGTCCGGACGATATTCACGCTGGCGGACTGCATCATGCGCTCGGCGTCTCCCATGTGCTGCAGCGGCGCGGGGATCTTCGTGATGTCGATCTCATCGCCGACCCACTTGTTCTGCTTGCAGGGCGCATCCTTGCTGTCGACGATGATGGGCGGATGCACCTTGTTGTTCTCCATGGAGTGGATGTAGGCCGCCTGGATCTCCATGAGGGTGGCGTCGAGCGGCGCACCTACGAAGGGTGCGATTCGTGCCCACGGGCGACCCGGCGTGCCGCTCTTGGTCATACCCAACTCGGCGACGCGAAAGCCGGGACAGTCCTTGACCTTGTTGAAGATTGGCGAGGGCGAAAGGGTCTCGTCCGCGCGACGGATGATCGCGCCGATCTCGAGCCTCCAGTCCACCTCGTCGTCGATGGCGAGGAACTCGCCCTCACGAACCATCAAATCCAGGTAGTCGCGATAGCTTCTCGGAATACTCTCGTAATCAACTTTTACAGACATAATTTTCTCCTTAGCTGATTGTTTGTGAATACCAATTTTTTCATTTGGGCTTGCTTCACATTTTTTTCTTCATGGTTTTCTTTTAATCGTTTTCCTCCTTTCATGGTTTTGCTCACGCCTTTCATTTACCGCTCAACCGTTAAGAACCAAGCCTTTTGCGCATTCGGTGCCCTTTTTATGCGAGCGGAAAATCCCCTATTACCATTGGACGTAAAAAGACAGGAATGTAACACAAACGTTATCGTATTGACCGGACACAAATCCCTCTCTCGCGTTTCCGGCCTGCTTGACTTCCATATCCCCCATCCACTGGAAACTCAGGCCGCCTCCCAGGGTTAGATCGTCACTCTTGCGGTACTTGAACCCGGCCGCGTAGCGGTACATGTCGCCCAACGGCAAATTGATCGGTCGCGTGTCGGAGTCCATCATGGCCGAGTCGTAGGAGAAGCCCGCGGTCAACATCCACTTGGGATTATACTGGTATTCCACGCCGACACCGAAATGCCAAGTGTCATCGAATCCTGCGTCCACGCTCGTACTGGGCACCGGACCACTCAAATCGACATTAACCCTGCCAAAGCGGGACCAATCATCCCAACCGACACTGCCGAGGATGGCCCACTGGTCGTTGATGCGATGATAGATCCCGGCCATGATGGATTGCGGCATCTTCATACCGAGTTCTATTTCCGGAATCCTATCGAAAATCGGACCCACATTCGAAAACTCAATATTGTCCTTAAAATCCAGGTCTGTTTCCGTCAGATAGCGAAGGCCGATCCGGGTCCCCTCGGACGGCTCGAACATGATCCCGATATTACCCTGGACGGCAAAGTCGGTATCGGAAAACTCGAAACTGCCGTCGTCCCTTCCAGGAATCCGGCTTCTGACTTTGGCCTCGTCCTTGAGATAGCCTACCGTCAGTGCGATCCCGGCACCGATTGAGAGCCAGTCATTCACCCTGTAGGCGGCGGTCGGTTGCACCTGGGGCGCGAGCAGGGCGACATTGGTGGATTTATAGCGCCCCACCCAATTGTCTCCCCAGTCGAGCGCCAGGCCGTAGTAATTCCCCAAGCTGACACCGAGCTTAAATTTGTCCGACACCGGATGGATATAGGCAAAATTTGCACCGGCGAAAAGCAGATTGGTGTCGCCGTCGCTTCCTTCGACCGTCGTGTTTTCATCCGGATTAAAAGGACCATGGAGGTATAGCGGGGTTATGCCCGCCTGGAAGGTCGATTCCTTAAAGCGCGTCATACCGGCCGGATTGGTAAAGACGGTTCCCGCATCCTCCGCACGGGCGGCCAAGCCGGCGCCCGCGTAACCCGTGTCCGATGGATTACCCATTTCATATATGTACAGGGCGCCGGCATGGGCGGGGCCTGTACAGAGCCCGGTCATGAATATGCCAGAGATAAGGATCCAAAGAGCCAGTATCCATAATTTCTTATGGACGTATCCAGGTCTCATTAACCCTGGCTGCCTGTTGCACCCTTTCGCCTCTTCCGGCAATCGAAGGAGAATATCCTCTTTTTGTTTGCTGACCACACTCATATCACTCATACTCCTTTCGTTTTTGATTTCTTTGTATGCAGTGTGATCTTCTTTTTCGCCAACTCATAGCTTCCTTTTTCCATAGTTTCGCTAATTTTCATTTCGAAATCCTTACTTAGGACCTTGGCCGCGCCGATCAATAATGGGAATAATTTCTGCCTAAAATGCTTTTCCATGGCCCGGCGCGTCTTCCATTCTCCAACCACGCTATAAACGTCCTTCTTTTCAAGATCCCTGAACAGACTGAAATTAAGGCACCCGTCTTCTCTTCGAATTCCGTTCGATAAGAAAAATAGACTCTCGATAAGCTCATCAAATTTGTTTTCTGCGACAACAATTCTTAGCTGGTAGAATGCCATGTCGAATTCATTTTTTAGTGATCAATGATACCCAAACCATGATTTTAATAGTTCCAATAAGCGTGCCATTTTAACAAGCAAATTATTGCCCCATTTAAATAACTGAAAATACGATAAATTAAATAGCGAGACGGGCAGTCCCTGTAGGAGAAATGAGTGACTGGAGACGCGAATAATCGTGTCTGACGCGAAATATCGCGGCCAGATGAAAGGCATGGGTCAGGTCTGGATCAAGGCTGTGATCCAAACAAATAATTGGACTTTAAAGATCTAAAATCAGTGGAGCAGAACCAGGGGGGAAACAAAAATACCATTAAAAATTCGAAATTCGAAATGCGAAACAAATCCGAAATTCTAATGTTTAAATGTTTGAAACCCAGAAAGCAAGCGTCAAAACGCCGCTGAAAATAATAGATTATCCGGTTTCGTATCCGTCAGTGGCCGATCCGTTTTTGCCATTCGTATTTTTGTCATCAGAATTTTTTGCGTGCTTCGTATTTCGAATTTCGGAATTAAATGACCGAAGAACGATTCTTCGCCCCCTTCCAGTGGGCTTCCTGAGGCCTCCCGCTTTGCGGCAGGAGCGTTCACTTCCAATTAATTTTTAACTCTATTGGGGTACTATATTACTGGGTTGATCGAAGAGCAGCATGCACTATGCTTTGAAAGGGTTAGGGCCTTATCAGACCGAGTTTCTTGATCCGCGACCGCAGCGTGCTGGGAGGCAGCCCCAAAATAGAAGATGCGCTGTCCTTACCCCCGATCTTCCAGTTCTTTGCTTTCAAAACTTCAAGGATATATTCCCGTTCCATTTTTTCAAAGGATTTCAGTTTGTTTGTCGCAACATTTGCATTATCGGGGAGATCAAAATGCAATTTATTACCCTCCAGGGAAATCAAAGCACTTTCAATTGCATGCTTCAATTCTCTCACGTTACCGGGCCAGGAGTAGGCTTGTAACGCTTGCATGGAACGCCTGGGAATTTTTAAGGATTCTACGCTGATCCCCATTTTTCTTGAAAAAAGTTGAATAAAATTATTGACCAGCAAGGGGATGTCCTCGATTCGATCACGCAGAGGAGGTACCGTAATCGGAAAAACCTTCAACCGATACCACAGATCCTCTCTGAAGCGTTTTTGACGCACTTCTGCTTCAAGATCGCGATTGGTGGCTGTAATAAAACGGGCATCGGAATGCAATGTGCGGGAGCTTCCCAGTCTCTCAAACTCACCGCTTTCAAGGATGCGCAACAGTTTTGCCTGGAGTTCAAGGGGTAATTCGCCGATCTCGTCCAGAAAAAGCGTTGACTTGCTGGCCAGTTCGAAGCGTCCGATCTGGGCCGTCGTTGCCCCGGTAAAAGCCCCTTTTTCACGGCCAAACAGCTCGCTTTCAATCAATTCACTGGGCAGAGCCGCGCAATTCACCTTCACCAGAGGCCTTTTGTTGCGGGAACTCAGTTGATGAATAGCCCGCGCAATGAGCTCTTTACCCGTCCCGGTTTCCCCCTGAAGAATCACAGTGGAATCCTTGGAGGCAACCATTTCGACCCGGTGCAGCACATATTTCAGCGCTTCACTCTGGCCGATGATATTTTCAAAGTTGTGTTCCAGTTTGATCTCTTCCTGCAGGTAGGCACTTTCAGCCTGCAGCTGTATTTTCAAATGCTCGATTTCGGTATAGGCCTGCTTCAATTCGATTTCAGCCTGCTTGCGGTCGGAAATATCCATCACCATGCCAGAGATACGATTGTCAATTTGTTTCGCCGAAAAGAGAACGTGGATGTGTCGTCCGGTGCGGGTTACGGCTTCCGCTTCAAAATTCGACACCCTGCCGTGCTTCTGAAGTTCAGCCAGCATTCGTTCACGATCCGCTATGTCATCCCAGAGTTCAAGAGACCCATGGGCAATCATTTGTTCCGGGCTGTCAAAGTCAAACATCTGGACCATGGCGTCGTTGGCAAAGGTAAATCGGCCATCGGTCGTTGATTCAAAAACCCCGACCACGGAATTGTCGACCAGGCTGCGGTACTTCGCTTCGCTTTTGACAAGTTTTTCTTCAGCCAGCTTGCGCTCCGAAATATCTCTTACGAAAGCAGTGATTTGGGATAACTTTCCGCCTTCCCTATAAAAGGTGGCCGTGAATTCCGCTGGAATAACCCTCCCACCCTTGCGGAGCACCATGACCTCGGTCCGTATCATATCATTACCCTTACGGATTGCCTCCCGCTGCAATTTGCCAACTGCATCGTAACTTTCAGGATTTGCATAGTACTTTTCGGTTGTTTGCCCAATATACTTTTCAGGTTCATAGCCCATGACATCAAAGGAATCATTGGCCCAATTTATCGTTCGCTCCGGGATCTTGACTGAGAAGATCGCATCGGGCACTGCACAGATTAAGTGCTCCAGAAAATTGCGGCTCTCGCGCAAGGCCTCTTCAGCCTGTTTGCGCGCGGTGATATCTTTAACAACCGAGACAAAATATTTCGGGTTACCCACTTTATCAAACACCAGAGAAACGGTCAGGCTGACCCAGACAATGGAACCGTCCTTGCGACAATATCTTTTATCCATTGAGTAGTTTTCTATTTCCCGAGCCAACACTTGCCGAACATATTCGAGATCAACATCCAGGTCATCGGAATGGGTGATATCCTGAAAGGTCAGAGCAAGCATCTCTTCCTGCGAGTATCCGACAATATCACAAAATTTCTGGTTCAATCGCAGAAATTTCCCATCGGGTGATACATGGGCGACACCGACCGCGGCCTGTTCGAAGGTGGCGCGGAAACGTTCATCACGATCCAAGGCTTCAGCAGTGCGCTTGGCGACCATCTCCTCCAGGTGTAACTGCATATCGCGCAGCGCCAGATGTGTCCGCACCCGGGCCAGGATTTCCTCCTCCTGAAACGGCTTGGTGATAAAATCCACTCCCCCGACCGCAAACCCCCGGATTTTGTCCTGCAGGTCCTGTAGCTCACTGATGAAGATGATCGGGATGCCACGTATCCGCTCATCCTGCTTGAGACGCTTGCAGACCTCAAAGCCATCCATCCCCGTCATCCTCACATCCAGCAGGATTAGGTTCGGAGGTTGTGCCATGGCCGACTCAATAGCAAATTTCGGTTCCTTGGCCGTTCGGATCTGGTAACCTGCATCAGAAAGGAGTTGGGTCAACATTTGAAGATTCGAGATCTCATCATCGACGATGAGGATGTCGGGGGTAAGGCTTGTCGAATTTTGGTCGTTAGCCATAGGTCTGTTCTTTCTCTGATCAGGGCTCAAAGGTTGGCCGTTCGTAGACCGGTTCTTTGATCAGAACCGGTGCGTCGTAGCCGGCTCGCTCTTGTAGGTGAAGCAGGAAATTTCTGCGATGGACTGTTGCCCCGTTCATCGCTGCCTCCGTATCTTGTCAAACAGAAAGAACCCCTCGTCGAGATTGACCAACTCCCGTGCCGATCCAAAATACCCCGTTCCGGTCTTCATCAACAGTTCCCACACTATTATTGGTCAGGCTGTGCTGATCATCAGGATCCTGCCGGTAGCAGATGGAATGAACTTTTTCCTTGTCATATCAATTGAGGTCGTAACCCCAGATGCTAATTCACAACTATCAGAACATAGGTTACCCGAGTCTAAGGGCAAAAAATGTCAGGACATAGGTTACCAATGAAATCAAACATATATTACTGAAGGTATCTCATAGGCAAAACTCTCAACGAGTTCGCCACCAAGGTATACCTTATATGAAACTACGCCAAAATGGCACGGTTTCTTTATCGATCAGACTGGCCGTTCGCGGCCAGAGGCAGTGCTGAAGTCTGTGAATTTGGGTAACGATCACTGCCTTCACGTACTAATATACGAGCTCTTTTGAAACAATAAATTTTTCACCAGATACATCCAGCATGCGGTTGCTTCGAGTAAAACGGATGAGAATCACATTGCCTTCCGGGATATAATCTTGTGAGCCGATCAAATCTTAGGCCAAAGGTGTGGATCTGGATACCCTGATCGGTGGGGTGGCGGATCACTTTCAAATAGAGCCGCAAATCATCAAGAGCGCCAGTAAACAAAGGACGATTTCCCGGGCCCGGGCGATTGTTTGTTGTCTGGCGGTGGACCAATTGAGGCTCAGCGCAGCCGATGTGGCCCGCAAGTTAAGTCTGACGCCATCGGCCGTCAGTAAATTGTTAGTCCGGGGGCGTCAGGATGGCCTTGCCAAAACGATGGCAAAAGAAATTTTAGTTTAAAATAGCCGAAAGAGGGAGTGGAAAAGAGCATTCAGGCATTTAACGGCCATATGTCAATATTTCACCAGCGTCCAGTAAAGCCATAAAGGGCCGCCCTGCCGACAACCGGCAGGGCGGTCTACAGAGAGTGGCAACCGTCGATGGGCTCACGTCCCGCAAAAGGTTCGGTAGGGCTGCGCCGAAGGGGGCGCTGACAGGTGATAGCCGGCCTGTTCCGGCGGATCCTGGTAGGGTTGGGACAGAAAACCCAGCAGTTTTTCCATGACCGTAAAATCGGCCCGCTCCACGGCCGCCTCCAAGGCCTCTTCCACCCGGTGGTTGCGGGGGATGACCGCCGGGTTGTGTGTGTTCATGAGCCGGCGGGATGCCTCCCAGGAATCAGGTTGCCGTTTTAGCCGGGCCTGCCAGCGCTCGAACCACTGCTTAAAATCCGGGGCCCGGAACACGGAGGCCTCAGGCAAGGAACCGGATGCCAGGTCGCGGAAGGTGTTGGTAAAATCCGCCCCGTGACGGTGCATGCAATCGAGCAGGTCCTCCACCAGGGCGCCGTCTGCCGCTTCCTGGTTCAACAGTCCCAGTTTGGCCCGCATGCCCGCCCGCCAGTAATGACGGAAGGTGTCTGAAAATCCAGAGATTGCCTCTTTTGCCATCGATACGGCCTCTTGCGGATCCTCGTGAATTAGCGGCAACAGCGTCTCAGCAAACCGGGCAAGATTCCATTGGGCGATCTGCGGCTGCCGGCCGTAGGCGTATCGGCCGTTGTGATCAATTGAACTGAAGACGGTATTCGGATCGTAGGCATCCATGAACGCGCAGGGGCCATAGTCAATGGTTTCACCGCAAAGGGCCATGTTGTCCGTGTTCATGACGCCGTGGATGAAGCCAACCAGCAGCCAACGGGCCACCAGGGATGCCTGCCGCTCCATGACGGCCCCAAGCAGGGCAAGATACGGATTCCCGTCTGCGGCCAGATCAGGAAGGTGGCGACGAATGGTGTAATCGGCCAGCGTCCGGACCTCGTTGGGTTTGCCCCTCGCCGCCGCATACTCGAAAGTGCCCACGCGGATGTGGCTGGCCGCCGTGCGGGTGAGAATCGCCCCCTGCAGTGCGGTTTCACGGAACACCTGTTCACCAGTAGTCACTACCGCAAGGCTGCGGGTCGTCGGTATGTCCAGGGCGTGCAGGGCCTCGCTGATGATATACTCCCGAAGCATCGGCCCCAGGGCCGCCCGCCCGTCCCCCTGCCGCGAAAACGGGGTCTTGCCGGACCCTTTGAACTGGATGTCGAAGCGCTCACCTTTCGGTGTCAATTGCTCGCCCAGCAATATTGCTCGCCCATCGCCCAACATAGTGAAAAACCCGAATTGATGCCCCGCATAGGCTTGAGCGAGAGGTTCGGCCCCCTCTGGGATCCTGTTGCCCGAGAAAACGGCGTCGCCTTCGTCGCCCTTTAGGGCATTCGTGTTCAGCCCCAAAAACTGCGCCAGCGCTTCGTTAAAAATTACGAGTTTCGGCGTGCGCACTGGTACTGGATTCAGTCGGACATGGAAGACCTCCGGCAACCGTGCGTAGCTGTTCTCGAATTTCCACCCGGCGTCCGGGCGGTTTTGTGTGCTGCTGGGCGACATATAATCCTCCTGCCTCTCAAATGAAAAGTATAACAACAAAACATTGGGCTAAGATACCCGGAGGTCAAGAGGAAGCGGGCACAAAATGACGCCCGTTAACAGCCGGGAGATAAACGCATCTCTCCGAATCAGCGATGCTGAGGTTGAAAATTCACTTAATGTCGGAAAGACCAGTGAAGAGGACGGACTAATTAGCCATAGCTCCCGGTATATATGGTCCATTGGATTATTGGTTAATATCTGAAGTTGTGTTTGGTATAGTGACAACATGCCACGGAAAGCGCGCATAGATGCTCCCGGCGCACCGCATCATATTATTGTAAGGGGGATTGAACGCAGAAAGATATTTCTCGATGATGTTGACCGGGATAATTTTTTAAGCGCCTTGACAATGTTTTATCGGAAACCGCAACGCCTTGTTTTGCTTGGGCCTTG
>Ga0316189_10001469_pt1 | contig 23381 bp, 11 predicted proteins | sample LowCovwburrow_MG_FD_204930 | JGI IMG/M metagenome (GOLD analysis project Ga0316189, IMG submission 204930) | Coastal sediment microbial communities from Maine, United States - Lowes Cove worm burrow | ecosystem: Environmental > Aquatic > Marine > Coastal > Sediment | place: USA: Maine... | reverse complement strand
GGGACGTGAGCGTGCGCGGGGCTCTCGTCGCCGCTGCGAGGGTCCGGGCTCGGGCCGATGAGATCTGCTCAGCGCAGGGTATCCTGAGGCTGTGAATTGGCTCCGGCGACTCTTCCTCGGTGACGCCCCCCGCTCGCTGACGATCTCGGAGATCGAGCGGCCAGGCGAGCGGGTCGAGCTGAGGGGGGTCGTCGAGGCGCTGGACGTGATCCTCAACCCGCTCGACAGCAGTGAGGCGGTGATGCTCCGCTACCACGCACAGATCATCGCCCGCGCCGATCCGCAGCTCGGGCACCTCGACCGGGCGGCCCATGTCGTCCACAGCCAAGGGGTCAGCTTCTTGCTCCGCGATCCGAGCGGGGTGGCGAGGGTTCAGGTCGAGGCTGGTGAGGATCTGGTCGCGATCCACGGCGATCTTCTGGCGAGGTACGGGCCCGGGATCGAGCTCGACATCTTCTCGGTCGTGCCCGGCGATCGGGTGATCGTCCGCGGCCTGGTGCAGGAGAAGATCGCCGCGGGTTCGCCCCACCGCAGCGCTGCGTGGGCCGCGGTGCTCGCCGACGTCGAGGTCGAGAAGGTCTGAGAAGGCTCCCGACGGCAATTGTGAGGTGCTTCCGCTCACTCGAGGGGCAGGGAGCAGCTCAAGCGCGGCCCTTGATGGATCACAGGGCTGGCAAAAACCTCGCCTTCTTGCGACGATTCCGCGCCACCTAGGTTGAGGATCGCGGATGTTCAAGAACCACCCCAAGGGCCTGCCAGTACTCTTCTTTACCGAGATGTGGGAGCGCTTCGGGTTCTACCTGATGCTCGGCATCTTCGTCCTCTACATGACCGACCAAAACCCGGACAAGACCGGCCTCGGTCTTGACTCGGCGCAGGCGGCGGACATCTACGGCACCTACCTGGCGCTCGTCTACCTGACCCCCTTCGTCGGCGGGCTCCTCGCCGACCGGATCCTCGGCTACCGCAGGTCGATCTTCCTCGGCGGGATTCTGATGGGCCTCGGCTACCTCGGCCTCGCAGTGCCGATCGGCCAGGGCGGCTCGATGGCGATCTTCTGGGGCTCGCTCGCCCTGATCATCGTCGGCAATGGCTTCTTCAAGCCGAACATTTCGACCCTTGTCGGCAACCTCTACGACACCGACCGCTACCGGCCGCACAAGGACGCCGGCTTCTCGATCTTCTACATGGGGATCAACATCGGCGCCTTCGTCTGCAACTTCGTCGCCGCCTTCCTGCGCAACAAGTTCGACTGGGGCTATGCCTTCGCCGCCGCCGGCATCGGCATGTTCATCGGCCTCATTTGGTTCGCCTTCGGCCAGAAGCACACCAAGGACGCCGACATTCTCCGCCCGGTCCAGGAGGGCGACATGCCGACCGGGAAGATCCTCAGCGTGGTCTTCATCCCGGCCTTTGTCTTCGGCGCGCTCGGCTGGTTTCTCCCCGGCATGCTCGGGATGGAGAACTTCATCGGCTCGCAGTCGAACGACGCGTTCCTCTTCGCCTGCGTCCCGGTCACCTTCTATTACATCTCCCTGTGGGCGAACGCGCCGGCCAAGGAGAAGGGGCCGATAGGCGCCCTCCTCTCGATCATGGGCGTGGTCGTCGTCTTCTGGGCCGTCTTCCACCAAAACGGCACAGCCCTGACGATCTGGGCCCGCGACTACACCGACCGGGAGATGCCCGCGGCGGCGGTCGAGTTCTCCGACGCGCTCGGGATGGTCGAGCAGGTCGACCTCGAGCCCCGCGAGATCATCGCGACCGACTCCCATGGGGTGCCGATGCTCGACCAGGCCGGCGAGAAGATCACCAAGCTCGGCCCCGACACCTACTTCGACAACATCCCGAAGGAGGAGTGGCCGACCGAGGCGGTCAAGGAGGGGTCTACCCACGGCGGGCTCAACCTGATCTCGACCGAGCTCTTCCAGTCGATCAACCCCTTCTTCATCGTCCTCCTGACGCCGATGGTCGTCGGCGCCTTCGGCCTGCTGCGCCGGCGCAAGCGCGAACCGTCGACCCCGGGCAAGATCTCGCTCGGCCTCTTCATCACCGGTCTCTCGACCCTGGTGATGGTCCTCGCGGTCTTCGCTGGGGGGAACGGCGCCGAGAAGATCTCGGGCAACTGGCTGGTCTCGACCTACCTGGTGGTCACCGTCGGCGAGCTCTGTCTGAGTCCGATGGGGCTCTCGCTGGTCTCGAAGCTCTCGCCGCCGCGGATCACCGCGCTGATGATGGGGGGTTGGTTCCTCTCGACGGCGATCGGGAACAAGCTCTCTGGCCTCCTCGCCGGTCTCTGGGGCACCTACGACGACAAGTCGACCTTCTTCCTCATCAACTTCGTCGCCTGCGTCGTCGCGGCTGGGGCGATCTTCGCGATGCTCCCCAGGCTCAAGCGAGTGATGCGGGAGCACCTCGGCGAGAGCTGAGCTCCTCCGCTGGCCGGAGCGCCCCTGTGGTGCGGGCCTCAGCCTTCGCCGACGCTGTCGAGCTCGCGCCGCCATGTTCGTCGAGAGGTGGTGCGAGCTTGCGGCATCCACGGGAACAGGGCGCGGGCGCTCAGAGCTGTGCTGAGCGCCCGCAGAGGGCTTGGTTCGGCGGGCCGCGAGGACCCGCAGATCGTCGCTGCGGCTAGGCCGGCTTGACGTTGAAGAGCGCGAAGCCGGTCATGTCCGAGTAGGTGTAGGCGCCGACGAGACCCTGGAAGAGGATCTCGATGACGCCGGTCGCCGGGTTGACCTTGTAGGCGCGGGTGCCGTTGCGGGGGACGCCCCAGACCTTGCCCTCGAAGTCGACCGCGACGCCCCAGATGTAGTCGTCGCCGGGCTGGCCGACGTTCAGGGTCTTGACGATCTCCATCGTCGTGGTGTCGATCCCGTGGATCTGGGAGTAGGAGCCGCGGTAGAGGATGCCGTCGCCGTCGCCCATGCAGCCGCCGGTGTGGACACCGCCGCCGACGGTCGAGACCTGGGTCCAGGCTTGGGTCTCGGGGTTGAAGCGACGGGTGTAGCGGCCGCAGATCCAGACGTAGCCCTCGGAGGTCACGGTCATCCCGTAGCCGCCCTCCTCGGGGACGTCCCAGTGGTCGTAGGTGAAGTCGTCGAGGTTGACCCGGACCAGCCACGACGGGTTGGGGTTGCCGCCCTGGAGCTGCGACAACCACACGTTGCCGGCGCCGTCGACCGCGGCGCCGTAGAAGCCGTGCCAGCCGGGCCACGGGCTCGGGAGGTCGGGGATCGGCACCTCTTGGATGGTCGAGCCGTCGTCGCCGCTGTAGAGCGTGACCACGGCGCTGCCGGGCGACTTGTCAGACCACGAGGTCCAGACGTCGAGGTCCTCGTAGAGGCAGGTCTCCTCGTTGAGGACGCCCGGGGTCCAGGCGACCGGGCGGTTGTCGGAGTGTGGGATCTCTGTGTACCAGGCGACGCACTCGTCCTCGCCCCAGGGGAGGACGTCGTTCGGCCCGGTGGAGGTCTTGAGGTCACCGTCCATGTTGGCGTCGATGCACTTCTCCTCGCGGGCGATGATCTTCGTCAGACCGCCGTTGCGGTTGGCGACCGCGACATCGCCGTAGCGGTTGACCGAGGTCCGCGAGGGCGAGCCTTTGCCATCGGGGCGGGTCAAGTAGCGGCCGAGCTCCTGGCCGCTCGTGGTGTCGATCTTCGAGACGGTGCCCTGGGCGGAGTTGGCGATCCAGATGACCGAGAGCGCGTCATCGTCACCGCCCATATCGTCGCAGTTGAGCCCCGTGGTCGAGCCGCCTTCGGTGGTGGTGCCGGTGGTCGCGTCCGTGGTGCCGGTGGTCGCGTCCGTGTCGGTCGCGCTGACGCCGGTGGTGCCGGTGGTCGTGTCGTCGGTGGTCGTCGTCGGATCGACCGTCGTCCCGCTCTCGCTCTCTGAGGTGCCGGTGGTTGTCGAGGTGCCCGCGCTCTCGGAGTCGGTGCCCCCCTCGGTGTCGGTCGCGGTCGCGGTCGCGGTCGCGGTGTCGGTCGCGGTCGCGGTCGCGGTCGCGGTCGCGGTCGCGGTCGCGGTCGCGGTGGTCGTGGAGCCGCCGTCAGTCTCCGAGCCTCGACCGCTGTCATCACCGCTACAGGCCAGGGGCAGCAGCGCTGTGACGGTGATCAGCCGTCGGGTCCAGATCCCCATATCCCCGCGAAAAAGACATCTCATCATTATTCGATTCTCCAACCTACGAAGACTGGTTCATACCACAGAGTGCTGCTAGACGGCGTGGTCTGCCCCGCCTGGCCTGGTGAAAGCGCGCCCGGCCCGTCGACCTATCGCTTCGATTTCGCCCGGCTCTCCGGTATCGTCGCGCTGATGCGCGCGACGTCCTCTCTCGTCTCACTCTTCACGGTTGGAGTGCTCTCTCTTGGCTTGCTCGGCGTGTCCGCAGGGGCGGAGGCGCAGATGGTTCTCGAGCCCGCGGAGGCCGACGAGCGAGCGGCAAAAGCTGCGCCAGCGGACGCCGCTGCGATCGTCGCCGAGACGAGCGCCCCGGGGCGGGTCGCCCCTGTCCGCGCCGCTGCTCCTGCTGTCCCGCTCGAGCCCACGCCTGCACGGGCACGGAGCCAAAGCGCGCTCGAGGTCGCGCTGGAGGCTGAGGCCGTCTGGCGGGCGAGCCGGGTCGCTGGCGCGAGCAAGTTCGGAGGAGCCGCGAGCGGTCCACGCGGAGCTCTCCTCGACGCTGCGAAGGCGCGGGCGGAGCTCGGTCATAACGCCCATGCGGTCGCCTATCTCGAAGAGTATCTCGACGACGGACACGGGGATCCCGAGGCGGAGCGGATGCTCGCTCGGCTGGTGTCCAAGCTCGTCCCCGTCGAGATCGAGGTCGACGCCGACCCGCGTGACTCGGCCATCACCGTCGAGATCGACTTTTTCGGCAAGCCCTCGGACGTGCTCCCGCCGCTCGTCCTGCAGCTCACCAGGGATGAAGGGTCCGAGGGGGTGCAGCGGCGGACGGTGCTCCTGACCCCTGGAAAATGGAACGTCGCGGTGCCGGAGGACGGCTACTACGACGGTCTGGACGAGGACGTCGAGGTCGTCGCTGGTTCGACGGCGAAGGTCGACCTGCTCCTCCGCGCCGACATGCCGGCTGGCGACAGGCCGGCCTTCATCGGCCTGAGGGCGGCCTCCTCACCATTCTTTATGGGGGCCGTGGGCGTCGGTCTTCTCTCCGGAGGACAAGTCCAGTATCGACGGGTCCTAGGGCGCACCAACGGCGACTGTTCCGCCAACATCTACCATTGCCGCGAGCTCCTCACCAGCGCCGTAACCCTGCGGAGCACCGGCACGGCGCTGCTTGGCGCCTCGCTCGGCGTCGGCACGGCGCTGCTCAGCGGTCTCGCCCCGACCCGGCGGCAGCGGGCGATCATCTGGGGCGTCGAGGCCGGCGTCGGCCTCGGAGCGCTCGTCGGTGGCGCTATCGGCGTCAGCTTCGCGGCGGGAGACTTCAACGGTCTGGGCCCGGACGCGTGGGAAGGTGAGGCCTATCGCGACTCTGCTACCTCGGCGGCGGCGCGTCATAGCGGCTCGGCCTTCGCCCTCGGCTTTGGCACGTCGATGCTCGTGTACTCCGTCTATTACCTGTTTCGCGATCAGCTCAACGCTCATGTTGGCGTGCGCAAGCGTCGGCGCGACCGTGGCCGGGTCTTCGCGCTCACCCCGGGCGGCGGGGCAGGGCGCCTCGGCGGTGGTCTCGTCGCGCGCTTCTAGTCGTTGCGTCGCTTGCCCGAGCTTACGGCCCAGCCTGCGCCCGCATCATCGTCGTGATGGTGCGTGATGTGGTGCTTCTCCCGCGGCGGGCTCCGCAGCCAGGGGCTTGGGGGCGAACGTGCCGCGCTCTCCAGCGCTTGTTGACCCTCTCGACCCCGTCAAGACCTGCGGCACAGCCTGTCCGGCGCAGCGGCGACGAAGGGCGGGGGCTACCGCTTCACCGCAGGTCGCTAGAGGCGCTTCAGCCAGGCGTCGACCCGCTCAGCCTCGGGGGCCCAGCCCTCGCCGCGGGCGCGGAGGACCTCGAGCGCTGCGGTCGCGAGCGTTCTGGCCTCGGCGCTCGCTGGCGTCTGGGCGTCCAGGGTCCGCGCCAGGGCGAAGCGGGTCAGGGCAAGCTCACCGTCATCAGCGTCGCGCGTAGCCTCGTGGATCGACAGGGCCGCCCGCGCGTGCTCGACGGCGGCCGCCGGCTTGCCGCGCGACAGCTCGAGCTCTGCGGTGGTCCGCCTGACCGTCGCGATGAGCTGGCTCGTCGGCGGTAGTTTGTCCGCGACGATCGTCGCGGCGCGGCTGAGGGCCGCCTCGGCGTCGTCGTAGCGCCCTCGGGCGATGTAGGTCAGGGCCAGCTTTTCGAGGGTGATCGCGAGGGACGGAGTGTTTGGGGGCAGCTTTTCTTCGCGGAGCGCCAGGGCTTCGCCGAGCCGAGCCTCTGAGTCTCCAAGTCGACCGGCTCGTCGGAGAGTGGTGCCATACGAGTCAAGCGCATCCGCATGTGCACCCGGATCGATCGCCTGCTCCTTGTACAGCGCGAGCCCTAGCTCGTGCTCTGAGATCGCAGTATCGTCCTGGCCGCGGAGAGAGAGCACACGGCCCTTTCCAATGTGAGCTTCAGCGACGAGCATCCAGTAGGTGCCCATGTCCTCACTCGCGCTCTCCTGCACCTCTGTGAGCAGGGCAGTGACTCTGTCGAAATCACGTAGGTCGAGCGCTGTCGCGGCTGCGTGATAGCGCATGAAGTTGATCATCATGACATTGTCAGGCTGTGTCTCTTGCGTTTCTGAGAGGGTCCGCCTGCTCTCGGCCTCAGCTTGACGTAGCCGACCGTGGCCGCGCAGCGCGATCGCGAGGTTGGAGCGGGCGGTCAACACGTATGGGTGTCTCTCCCCTAGGCTCTGACTGAGCACATCAATGGCTCCGCTGAACGACTCTGCTGCCTTCTGATAGTCTTCACTCTTGAGCTGACTGACTCCTATGTTGCTCAGCGCCACACCGGACTTTGGATCAGGCTGGTGTTCACCCTTCTGGTACTCGGCGAGCGCCCGGCGGTAGTGCTCAATCGCAGTGTCCACATCTCCGGCGATGTCGTATGCAGCTCCGGCGTTGTTGTAGAGGAGCCCCCCCTCGCGGTGGCCGGCGGCGCTCCTCAACAGGAGCGCTTCTCCTAGCCATACGTCCGAAGTAGCCGCGGTAGATTGCGCATGATAGGAGCGCAGGAAGATTCGCTTGGAGAGGGCTTCAAGTGCGACGGTATCGTGGTGGATCGAGATGCCGAGCCTCAAGGCCTCAGTCAGCTCGTGCTCCGCGAGCGGTGTGTTGCCGGACTCCATGTACAGGCTGCCTCTGCGGAGGGAAAACTCAGCTTGTAGGGGCTCGTAGGCGAGTGACTCGACGGATCCGCCGATCGTGTCCAGGAGGTCAAGGCCCTGGCTAAACCTCCCGGTGTGCTCCATCGCTTGTGCGCGGGAGAGGGCGGTGCGGGCCTCTTTGACGGCCGTCGCGGTGTCGGGATCCTCGGGAGGAGGGACTGTCTGCGTGAGCGAGTTGAGGTCACCACACGTCGAGATACGCGAGAGATCGTGAACTGCGTCGACAGTGTTGTCGACGACAGACCCATCTGCGGTCGTGAGGATCTCGACCAGGGCGCCGAACTCTGCGAATCGCTGGTCGAGACAAGACGTCCGTAGATCAAAGATGCGCTCCGAGTGCTTGCCGCTCTGGTGACTCTCGCAGGCTTCACCTCGCATCTCAGCCCACTCGCGGGCGTAGGTGTCGAGCTGTGGGGCGATCATCTCCCAGGTCTTGTCCGCGTAGGCGAGCCCGGTCGCCTTGATCGCACGCTCGACCGACGCTCGCTGCTCGTCACCCCAGACAGCGCTGATCTCCTCAGCGCCGCCGGTGCAGACCGCGGCCTGGGCGGAGCTCAGGCTAGCGGCGCCAAACCCCGCGGCGCCGATGACCCCAGCGAACGCGGCCGTGGCGAGCCAGCGACGGCGACGGGCGACGGGGTCCCGGCCGAGCTCCGTGAGCAGCTCCGAGACCGAGGCGAAGCGTCGCTCGGGATCGACGGCGAGCCCGCGGAGGAGCACCCTCCGCAGCCAGTTTGGGACCTTGGCGGCGGGCGGAGGGTCCTTGATCGTGCCCTCGAGAACGCTGGCGATCAGCGTCGGCAAGGAGCTGGCCTCGAAGGGGAGCTCGCCGTAGAGACCCTCGTAGAGGGCGACACAGAAGGAGAACTGATCGCTGTAGGCGTCGGCCGAGCGGCCCTCGTGCTGCTCCGGCGCCATGTAGGCGGGGGTTCCCATCAAGGCGCCGGTCCGGGTCAGGCGTTGGTCGAGCAGGCTCAGCTCCTTGCCGCCCGTGGGGACGAGGGCCGTGCTCTCTGGGCCCGCGACTTCGCAGTCCGCTTGACCGTCGGTGAGCTGGCCCTGGGTCATCGACCGGGCGAGTCCGAAGTCGAGCACCTTGGCGGTGCCGTCATCGCCGAGGAGGACGTTGTGCGGCTTGAAGTCGCGATGGATGATCCCGGCGTCATGGGCCGCAGCGAGGCCGCGGCCTGCCTGGCGGAAGACCTCGACCACCTCGCGCCAGGGGTGCGGCTCCTCTTGCCATTGATCCAGGCTTTGCCCGCGGATGTACTCCATCGCGACGAAGACCTGGTCGTCGACCTCGCCGACCTCGTGGACCGTGACGATATTGGGGTGGGCGAGGCGGGCCATCGCCTGGGCCTCGCGGATCAGGCGGACCCGGCCGTTGGAGCCCTCGGTGTTGTCCGAGCGCATGACCTTGATCGCGATCTTGCGCTCGAGCTTGTCGTCGAAGGCGGTGTAGACGACGCCCATGCCGCCTTCGCCGAGTCGGTCGAGGATCGTGTAGCGGCCGATCTTCACCGGCGCCGCCTTCTTGCGGAAGATCCGGGCGCGGATCAGGTCCTTGAGGCGAGCGTCGTTGCCCTGGGGCTTGAGCAGCCGGCGCGAGAGGTCGGGATCGTCGGTGATCGCCTCATCGCGTCGCAGCGAGGCGCGCTCGCCGGAGTCGGCAGAGTCCGGGCGCGAGCGGGCTGCATCGACGGGGGGTAAGGTGTGGGCGAGGCTCAGCGGTCTGCGGTCGAGCTCTTCGCCGCTTTGGCGCGGGCCGAGCTCGTCGGCGATCCTGGTCCGGGCGAGGCTGACGTCGAGGGCCTGCCCTGAGTCGTCGCTCGGGGGATTGCTCGGAGCGCGCGCGGCCATCGTCCGCATCAGCGCCGAGATGCTCTCCGCGGGGGCGACCTCCTCAGCGGTGGGGGGGCGATCGTCGGGGATGAGGGTCGCGGCGAAGCTGACGGGGCTGGCCTCCTTGGCGCTTGCTTCGGCTCGCCCCTCGGTCTGCCGAACATCGCCGGTCGCGGCCCTCGTCTGGGCGAGGCTGATCGCCGCGTCGAGGTCGTCACCGCTCTCACGATCGATGCCGAGCCTGGTTTGAGCGAGGCTCTCGTCGAGCTTTTCCTCTTCCTTCACAGCGTCTCCTCCGTCGACGACGTCGAGCTGCGTGCGCCTGGCGAGGCCGAGGCCGAGAAGTCGATGGATCTTCGGTTGGGTCACAGGATCTCCCACGGAGTCGGCAATTTCCAGCCTGCGCGGGCGCGGCTCCACGGGGGGAGTGACCGTCGGCTTCGGATCAATTGCAGCGGCCCGCGTCGGGCGCTAGCGCTCTTCGAGCGCGGCTCGCAGGTGGGAGGCCCAGCTGTCGAGATCTGTGACCGTGCTCGCGAGGAGCTGCGGGCTCGCGGCCCGCGCCTTGAGCTCCGCCTCGAGGAGCTGCTTGGCCCGCCGGATCCGGGTCCGAGCGGTGCCCTCGGGGACGTCGAGCACCCCAGCGATCTCGCCTGCGGTCATGTCCTCCCAGTAGTAGAGCTCGAGGATCATCTGGTGCTCGAGGGGGATCTGGCGCAGCGCCTGGAGGAGGAGGCGGCTCTCCTGGGCCTGCGCGAGGGCGGTCGTCGGGGTCGCGCCGAGGTCCTCGAGCGAGCGCTCGGCGAAGTCGAGGAGACGCCCGTCGCGGCGCTTGCCTCGATAGTGCTCGAAGAGGATGTTGCGAGCGATGCCGAAGAGGTAGGAGCGGAAGCTCGTCCCCTCGCGCATGCGGTCGCGGGTCTCGAGGCAGGCGAGGAAGGTCCGCTGGATCAGGTCCGCGGCGGCGTCCCAAGCTTTGCTCTTAAAGAAGCGGGAGACGCCGTCGTAGTAGCGCTCAAAGAGCTCGACGCCGGCGTCTTCATCACCGCTTCGCCAGGCTGCCAGGAGGTCATCGTCGGCGCGCACGCAGAGGATGATAGCGGAGTCCGTTGGGGGTTGTAGAGCCCAAGGCGCAGAGTCCGCATGCCGCCAGGGCGTGTCTGGGGGGGTCCTCAGAGCTCTCTCGCATCTGGGCTCGATGCTCGGGGGCGCGCGACTACAGCGTGCTCGCGGGCAGATTCGGCCGCGCTTGGGCGGAAAGAGGCGTCTGTCATAGGCGCGAGAAAATCTCTCCGGTTTTTTTTTGAAACCGGCAATTGATCTCCGGTCGCAGATCACTGCCCAAGCAGAAGACGGACGGAGCGCCGCGCGGGTTTGGGCGAACCCCGGCGACACCGATGAAAGCGAGCACGACGATGAAGACCCTGACCACGATCCTCTCCCTAGCCGCGACCCTGACCCTGAGCCTCGGCTGTGACGCCGAGCCCGAGATCGACTTCGGCGAGGGCGATGACATCGCGTTCCGCGGCCCGCTCGGGATGAAGCTCAACACTTCCTTCCTCGGCGACTTCGAGTGGAACGAGCTCGACCTCAACGGCAAGTTTCACGAGCACGCGCAGCTGACCAAGGTCTGCATCGAGCCGAGCGACGGCAAGAACCCGGACATCAAGAAGTACGGGAGCAAGATGGGCTCGCTCGATGATGTCTGCTTCCTGCCAGGCGTCGACCCGATCTGGGTCAAGCAGGGCGAGATCATGGCCGAGAAGTACGGCAAGGTCTACAGCGGCTACGACTTCGAGCGCTCGAGCTGGTACATCAGCCTCGACTACGATCAAGACGGCACTCTGGACTCGAACATCGTCCCGCGGATCGAGTCGATCGGCCAACAGGTAAGCCCGCAGGGGAGCTTCTACTGGGCGTACTACTGGACCTACATGACCAAGGACGTCACCGGCTTGGCGACCAAGTTCATCGAGCAGCAGGACGCTCCAGTCCCGATCTGTGAGATGGACGTGGGCACCGGCGCCCTCGAGGCCCTGTCCAACGAGGACCTGCACGTCGACATGAAGAGCGGCGACTTCAGCACTCGCCCGGACACGCTCTTCGTCGCCTGTGTCTCGGGCGCGGTCGGCAAGGTCCAGGACAAGTGGGGCTACCTCCACCACGAGCTCGGCTACAAGCGACATGAGACGATCACCCGGGTCGCCCGGGCCGATTACTGCGCTGATGGAACCTCCTTCACCGAGCCCGGCATGAAGCTCCAGGTCGAGGACGCCTGGGGCTACAACGTCCTCGTCGACCCGTTCAAGGAGACGGAGGCCCACTGGATCGTCGGCGGTGGCGCGGCTTGCCTTCAAGCCCCCCGGCACCCGGCGGTCTCCTTCGAGAAGGTCTTCGCCTACTGCGGCATCCCACAGTGCGAGGGCGACAAGCCGCTCGGCGTCTACGGTGACGAGATCCTGACCAAGAACTGGTAGGCAGAGGGCGCGGCGCCCACAGAGCGCCGCGCATGCTTGGACACGCTAGCTAGCGAAGAGTGACGAAGACCTGACTCTTGGATCCCCCTGGTCGCTGAATTTCGGCGACCTTGACCCGCTTTCCGGCGACAAATCCCCGGGTCGCCTCGACACGAAGCTCATGCTCCTTTCCCCCGTCGCAGCGAAGATCGAGGTGTGTGCCTCCGCGGTGGGGCTCGGCGCTGACCTTGCATCGACGGGCATTATCGCCGCTGGAGATCCAGGCCTCGACCTTACCGTTGGTCGGGACGACAAAGCCAAAGCTCGAGGGCTTGGCGCCGCGGCGCTCGACGACCTCCACCTCCAGCCCGCTCTCCTGGGCTGAGTTCTTGCTGACCTTGGCCGGGCTCGAGCTCGGCGCTGAAAACATTGTTGTGATGAAGACGAGGGATGTGATTCCTGCTGAGGCCATGCGACGCCGAGTTGCAAGCGGCCTGCCAATCACAGCGAGGCCCGAAGATGGGTCTCCATGGCCGTTTCTCGGCGGCCTGCTCCGGTGTCGGCGCCTTCCTGGCGCAGGCGCCGGAATCGCCCTGCCAGCTTGTCACCTCACCTCGGGCGCCCACCTGAGCGGGGATCGCTGGTCGAGCGCGGCTCGCAGGGGTCGACCCCCTCGGTGACGATGTCGCTCGCTCGCTTTCGCGACGTCGTCAGGCCGGGGGAGTCGCCGAGACGAGCGCAGCTAGAGCCGCTGCCATCCTCCGCCCGTCGATGTGTTCAAGGCATCGTCTGGATGGCAGCGGCTCAGAGAGTGGATCGTCTATGTCAGGTGATATGTCCGATGGGGCATGTCTCGGTGATCGTGTGTGCGCGAGACCAACCGCTCTGTGTCCATCCCTCGACCTTGAGGGTCCTCCTTCGATGAAGCCTCGGCTGCGAGCCTCTCAGGGGGCCGCTCTGAGCGAAGATGGTCGAAGAGATAGGCTGGAAATTTCGGTCGTATCGCGGTCTAAGACTATGTGATCCGACCCAGGGTATCCCTCATTATATCGCTCGCTCTTGTCTTCGGCTGTAGCGGCGGAGGCTCGAGCAGCGAGAGCGCGTCCGCGGGGACGGCGACGACGACGGGGGCGATGACGAGCTCGACTGGTTCAGGGGCGAGTGCGTCGACCAGCGCGTCGGCAGGGTCGTCGACGGAGACCGGTGGGTCCATGTCGGCCTCGGCCTCCGGGTCTACGACCTCCGTTGACACTGCTGGAGAGACGGACGCGACGACGGCGACCGGCGGCACCACCGGAGCTGAGCCGTTTTGCGGGGACATGGGGATCGACCCTGGCGAGTCTTGCGATGACGGCAACCGGGTCGATGATGACGGCTGCACCAACGCCTGCACGCTCCCGAGCTGTGGCGATCTGATCGTTCAGGCGGGGGAGGAGTGCGATGACGGGAACGACGTCGACAACGACGGCTGTACGATCGAGTGCAAGCTCCCGGCCTGCGGCGACGGTATCGTCCAGGCGGGGGAGGAGTGTGACGCCGGGGCGGAGAACGGCGCCGGCTTGGCCTGCAAGGCCGACTGCACGGCGAACGTCTGCGGTGATGGTGACCAGGGACCCGGTGAGGGCTGCGACGATGGCAACGAGGTCGACGACGATCTCTGCACCAACGCCTGCAAGCTCGCCTCATGCGGGGACGGTGTCGTCCAGGACGGCGAGTCCTGCGATGACGGGAATGATCTCGAGACCGACGCCTGCACCAACAATTGCACGGACGCGATATGCGGTGATGGCAAGGTCTACGAGGGTGTTGAGGAGTGCGATGATGCCGATGAGAACTCGAACCAAGGGGCCTGCACGTCGAGCTGTAAGATCGCCGTCTGCGGCGACGCCCTGATCCATTCTGGGGTCGAGGAGTGCGACGACGGCGAGAACAACGGCGAAGGCAAGGCCTGCAAGGACGACTGCAACAAGAACGTCTGCGGTGATGGGGTGCTCGGTCTCGGCGAGGGGTGCGACGACGGCAACACCGAGAGCTTCGACGGCTGCAACGCGATCTGCCAGCCCGAGCTGCTCTGCGGCGGCAAGCTCTACGAGTGCGGCAATGGCTTTGACGACGACATGGACGGCAAGGTCGACCTCGCAGACCCCGAGTGCACCTCGCCCTGCGATGACGACGAGAAGTCGTTGCAGACCGGACTTCCGGGGCAGAACAAGGACTGCAAGGCGGACTGCTACTTCGACGCAAACTCGGGGCAGGGCGATGACAAGTGCGTCTGGAACCTCAAGTGTGACCCCGAGAATCCGGGGGCGGACGTCGGCTGTGCCTACGATCCCGACCTCAAGATGTGCGACCTGATCATGCCGCAGGAGTGCCTCGACTTTTGCTCCCCCTTGGTGCCCAACGGCTGCGACTGCTTCGGCTGCTGTCAGATCGGCGACGCGTTCTACTACCTTGACTCGAACCCAGACTGCTCGCTCGACAACCTGGGAGCGTGCAACAGCTGCACCTTCTTCGAGAACTGCAACAACCCCTGCGACGTCGAGGAGTGCGAGCTCTGCTTCGGCCAGGACCCCGGCGATCTGCCCCCGAAGTGCAACGACATGCCGAAGTGCGAGGGGGGCGTGATGCCGTGCCTCGACAGCCTAGAGTGCATGGAGGGGGAGTTTTGCCAGACCGGCTGCTGCACGCCGATCGTGCCGATGTAGGTGATCACCGGCGTCGCTGGCGATGGGCGTCTCGGCGTAGACGCTCCGCCTCCCTCGTTCTCGGCCGCCAGCTCGTTCGACGAGGAAGGGCACCTCCGTGGGGTCGGAGGCGCCCTGGTCGCTCTTCTTCGGAGGTCGGTCGCTAGGCCTCCGGCGGCCGACGTCGCCCTACTCCTGCTCTAGGCGGCGCAGGAGCGCGTGGGCCTCCTCGAGCTCGGGGTCCTCCTGGGTCGCCCGTCGGGCCCAGAAGATCGCCCGCTTGGAATCGCCGGTACGGTGGGCGATCCGGGCTTGGCGAGCGTAGGCCTCGGCCTTGGAGATCGGGCACTCGCCGCTGTCCATCATCGTGATGGTCCGCAGCACTCGCATGGCGACGTCCCAGTTCTCGAGCACCTCCGCGAGCTCCGCGAGCTCCGCGGCGAGGAGGCCGTTGTCCTTGTCGCAGACGAGGGCCTCTTGCAGGTTGCCGAGCTCGGTCTCGCGGTCTCCCTTCGCCCTGGCGATCAGCGCCTTGCGGTAGAACATCTGCCCGAGCTCAGGCGACTTGCGGCTGCCCATGCCGGCGATGATCTGGTCGATGATCCCGTCGGCCTGGTCGAGGTTGCCGGCCTGGAGGTGGACGCCCGCCAGGGTCAGCGCGCTCTCGCGATCGCTCGGGTCGAGGTTGATGATCTCGGAGAGCACCGGGATCAGGGCCACCCGGTCGCCGTAGTCGAGGAGCATGTCCGCCGCGCGCTGGAGCACCTTCAGGCGGAGCGCCGGGTCCTCTTCGTTGCTGGCGTCCTCGATGAGGAGGCTCGCCAGCTCGCGGATCGCCCCGAGCTGCTCGTAGAGGGCGTGGAGCTTGTCGCGGATCGCCCTGTTCTCCGGCTGCTTGGAGCGGACGTACTCGAGGCCGAAGCGGGCGGCCTGCGAGCGGTCGAGGTGGACGCTGGCGTCGGCGAGAGCGAGGCCGGCCTCAACCTGGAGCTCGCCGGTCGCCATGATCACAAGCTTGGAGCAGATGTTGACGACGCTCTCCCAGTTCTCGTGGCGCGCGTCGAGGCGCCACAGCCCGGTCATCGCCTCGGTGTCGGCGGCGTTGCGCGCGACCCAAGCGGCGAGGAACTCCCGCGCCGCTTCGCCGTGTCCGTGGGCGAGGAGGAGGTCGATCAGCCTGAAGGTGAGCTCGCGTTCGTTGTCTTGACCCTCGGCGTGGGTGACCGAGAGCTGGAGCACTTCGAGGAGCTCGTCGGCCGTGACATCAGAGTCGATCGAGTAGGCCTCGGTGAGATCCTTCAGCGCCGAGCTGAGGTCGCCGGCCTTCTTGTAGATCTCCGCTCGACAGCGGAGGAAGGCGACCTCCTGCGCGAGGTCCGGCGAGGAGGTGAGGCCCTCGGCGATGCTCTCGAGGGCTGCTTGCAGGTCGCCGGCCATGGCCAGGGTGTTGGCGAGGTCGAGGCGGATCGTCGGGTTGTCCGGATCGGCCGTGCTCGCGTCCATGAGGAGGAGGGCCGCCGCCGCGGGGTCGCCCTGCTTGTCGCGGAGGAGGAGGGCCGCCTCGTGGAGGAGCTTCGCCTGCTCGTCCTGGTCGACGTCCTTCGCCGACTCCTGGAGGAGCGTCGCCAGGGCGCTGACCTGACCGCTATCGCGCAGGTGGGCCTCGAGCAGCGCGAAGATCTCGCGGTCGCCGGGGGCTTGCTGGTAGCCGATCTCTAGGGCACGCAGAGCGCCGTCGTTGTCGCCGGCCTGGGTCCGCAGCGCGAAGAGATCACGGGCGGTCTTCGCCGCAGTCTCGCCCTCGCTGACGTTGAGCAGGCGATCCATCAGGGCGCCGCGCTCACCGACGGTCAGCTCCTCGGCGCCGAGGTCGAGAACCAGGGCGAGGAGCTCGGTGTCGTCGGGCATCTCGGCGAGGGCCGTGTGGGCCACCGCCAGCGCCTCGTCGGGCTGGGTCGCCCGCAGGCCCGCTGCGACCTTGATCGTCAGCATCTTGATCGTCGGCTTGTCGCCGGACTCACGCGCCGCCTTGAGCTGGTCGCGGAGGAGCATCGCCAGGGCCTGCTCGTCGCCGGAGCTCTCGAGGTGGCGGGTCAGGAGGTCGCGGGCTGCGAGATCGCTGGGGTCCTCGGAGAGCGCAGCGTTGAGGAGGGTGACGATGTCCTCGCCGCGATCCTCACGGCCGATCAGCTCTTCGGCGAGGGCGCGGCGCAGGAAGTTGCGCTCGTCGGGGGCGTGGATCCCGTCGACGATCTCCGAGACCATGTTCTCGAGGCGTTCGACGTCGCCGAGGCGGCGGTAGATCGTCATCAGAGGCTCCCAGATCGCGCGGGTCGTCGAGTCCCGCTCGAGGAGGCGCTCGTAGAGCTTGGCCGCGAGGCTGGGGTCACCGTCGTCGGCGAGGGCCTGGGTCGCGATCGCGTCGGCGAGGGGGAGGAGCTCGCCGAACTCTGCACCGTCGGCAGCATCGCCGAGCCAGCGGACCGCGCCGGCGAGATCACCCGCCTCTTTGCGGAGCTGGGCGAGGGCGAGGAGGGCCCAGCTCAGCGGCTGACCGTGGGCGAGCTCGAGGGCCCGCTGGAGCATCGCCTCGGCCTGGTCCCACTCCTCTAGGGATAGGGCGAGCTCGGCGGCCTCGCGGGCGTGCTGGGGGGTCGCGTCGCTCCGGGCGGCGCGGCGCTCGAGGGCGTGGAGCAGGAGCTTGGGCTCCTCCGCGCGGCGGGCGACATCCTCGTAGATCGCGAGGAGGCGCTCGCTGGCGTTCTCATGCTCGCTCGCCCGCTGGAGGATCAGACCGGCGCGGCCGAAGCGGGGCTCGTCGTCGAGGGCCTTGAGGAGGGCGTCGAGCCCCTGGCCCATTCGCTCAGGATCGGCGAGCTGGATCTCCGCGACTCGGTAGAGGGCGTCGACGCGGCTCTCGTCCTCGCCAGCGCCCATCTCTGCCAGGAGCCCGAGGAGGCGGACCTGGGTCTCGGTGTCGCCGCGGGCCGCCGCGACCCGGGCCCCCGCGCGCCATGCGTCGATCTGACGGACGCCGGTCTGCTCAGCCTCTTCGTAGTAGGCAGCGGCAGCCTCGAGGTTCTCGCGGTCGACCTCCATGACCCCGCCGAGGCGCAGGAGCACCTCAAAGCGAGCGTGGGCGTCGCCGGGGCGGCGGGTCGTCTCGAGGAGGCTGGTCAGGCGCTCGCTGTAGCGCTCGCTCAGCTCAAGGCGTGTCGCCAGCTCGCGGGCAGCCTCGTGCCGCTCGGCCGAGCCTGGGTCGACCTCGAGGGCCCGAAGGAGGGCGTCGAGGGCCTGCTCGGGCTCGCGAAGATCGGAGCTCAGGACCTCGGCGAGCTCGGCGAGGATCGTCGCCCGCTGGCGCGGGTTCTCGACGTGGCCGAGGCGGGCCTCGATGACCCTGCGGAGGAGGGGGAACTCCCGGCGCTCGCGGAGGTCGGCCTGGAGGCGCGGGGCCTCGGCGTCGCTCTCGGCGAGGGCGTCGATCGCCGACTCGACCAGCTCGTTGGCCTTGTCGTCCTGACCGCGCTCCTTGGCGATCCTGCCGAGCTTGAGGAGCACCTCGGCGGGCCCGATCTCGGCGAGGGCGCTGTCATCGGCCCGACGGAGGTTGACGAGCAGCGTCCGGTAGGCCCGCTCAGACCGGGCGAGCTGACCGCTCTGGCGGGCGAGCTCGGCGAGGGTCCGGAGGATCGCGATGTTTCCGGGGTCCATGCTCGAGGCGGCCTCGAGCTGATCGATCGCCGGGGCGATCTCGCCGTCGGCGTGGAGCACCTGGGCGAGGAGGAGGTGGACCTCAGCTCGCTCGGCGGAGCGGCGGCGGCCGAAGCTCTCGATCACCTCGCCGAGGAGGTGCTTGGCCTGCGGTAGATGGCCGCTGCTGAGGAGCCCCTTGGCCAGCATCATCCGCAGGCCGCGGTCGTCCTCGGCGATCGTCAGGGCCCGCTCGAGGACCGGCACCGCGAGCTCGGGCGCGCCGATCTCTACCTGGAAGAGCGTCGCCGCCTCGCGGGCGTAGGCGAGCACCGTCGCCGTGTCGGTGACGTGCTTGGCGGCGATGGCCAAGGTGTTGGCGAGGGCCATCGCATCGTCGTTGCCGCGGAGGAGGCCGAGGAGCAGCTTGCGGACCTCAGCGTTTCTCGGCGCCTCGCCGAAGGCGGTCTGCAGGGTCTTGATCGCCTCGTCCTGCGCGCCGGCGGCGATCTGTGTCCGCCCGAGCTTGAGGAGGATCGCCACCCGCTCGTTCGCGGCGGCGCCATCGAGGCGACGATGGAGCCAGCGTGCGGCCTCGCCAGCCTCGTCCCGTTGGAGGTGGAGGCGGGCGAGGGCGTCGATCGCGACTGTGCTCGGGACCAGGTCGACGACCGCTGAGTAGGCGCTGATCGCCCGCGGTTGCTCGTCGAGCGCGTCCTCGGCGAGCTGGGCGACCCGCATCCACAGGTCGGCGGCGTCGTCGGTCTTGCCGAGGTTGGCGAGCTGGCGGGCCTGGTCCTCGAGGATCTCGCCGAGCTCGCCGAAGCGGCCGCGCTCGTTGAGGAGCGTCGCCAGGATCTCGAGGGTCTCTTGGTGCCCCGGCTGCTCGGAGAGGTTGGCCCGGAGGGCGCCGATCCGCGAGTCACGGGTCTCGAGCTCGCCGGCGAGACGGGCGATCTCGAGGCGCAGATCGAGGCGACGGGCGGGCTCCTCTGTGTGGCCGAGCTCGCGGTTGCGGAGCTCGAGGAGTTCGGCGGTCCGGCCCTCTTCGGCGCAGAGATCGGCGAGGCGGAGGATGTCGGCCAGGGTCTCGTCGCCGTCGCTGAGGATCCCGAAGTAGAGGTCGATCGACCGGGCCCGTTGGTTGATCCCCGCGAGGAGCTCGGCGGCCTGACGCCGGAGGTCCTTCGCCTTGGTCGGGCTCACCGGCAGGGTCGCGCCGTCGAGGAGGAGGCGAGCGGAGAGCTCTGGCGGAGAGCGGCGGCACACCTCGTCGAGGGCCCAAAGGGCGGCGTTCGCCGGTTGGATCACCCCGGCCCCCGCCTCGCCGCGCGACCACATCCGCGAGGCCTTGCGGTAGAGACGATAGAGAGTGTTGCGGATGAGCTCGTCGTCGTCGCTGGCGAAGGCCATCGCCGCCGCCTCGCGGAGCGCGTCGAGATCGGAGATCGCGAGGGTGTCGATCCGCAGGAGGTTGTCGATCCGCTCGACCGGCGTGCGGGTCCGGAGGCGATGGGTGAGGTTGCGGAGCACCTCGAGATCGTTGGGGTCGCGCTGGGCGGCCTTCTGCGTCGCGGCGATCGCCGCATCATCCTCGCCGCAGCGCTCGTACCAGCCGGCGATCGTCAGCTCGAGGTGGCGGGCGCATTGGGGGGTGAGGCGCTCGCCGAAGAGGTCGGCGGCGGCCTGCATTGAGTCGGCGAGCGCCTTCCAGGCGTGGTCGTCCTCGGCCGCGTCGGCGACCTCTTCGAGGAGCCGCTGGTCATGGCTCTGGTGCCCGCGGAGGGCCTGGACGGCGCTCTTCGCCGCGATCTCCCAGCGGCCCGAGCGGGCCGCGTGACGGGCGGTCGCCTCTTGGTAGTCGAGGTTGTCGGGGGCGAGGGTGGCCGCGGTCGCGAAGGACGAAGCAGCCTCGCCGACATCCTCCAGGTGCTCCGCGATCGCGAGGCCGCGGGTGTGCCAGAGCTGAGCGGCCCGCGCGGGCGCCTCGGCGGCCCGGGTCGCGGCGGCGGCGAGGGTCTCGGCGAACTCCTTCCAGGCGCTGGTCGCCTGGGTGAGCCGGCGCAGATCGTGCTCGAGGGTGACGTCGCCGGGATCTGAGATCAACGCCCGCGCGAACATCGACCGCGCGCCGACCGGATCATCACCGCGATGCTCGAAGATCCGCGCGGCCTCGGCGAGGAGGCCGGCGCGGGTGTAGTCGTCGCTGGCAAGGGAGAGGCGGGGCTCGATCAGCTCGAGCACGCCGGACCAATCGTCGACCCGCAGGAAGGCGCTGAGCAGCGCTCTCACGGCGATCGTGGTGCAGGACTCGACGGCGATGACCTCGCGCAGGCCGGCCTTCGCCTCCTTGCGCTCGGGGTCGAGGCTGAGGGCGGCGGCGTAGAGGCGGGCGGCGGTCTCGGGATCGTCGAGGTCGCGGTGGTGGAGCTCGGCGGCGCGGACGTAGAGCCAGCCGGTGTGGGTCGCGCTGGTCGAGGCGGAGCGCTCGAGCAGGCTCGCCAGCTCGCCGAAGCGGGCGCAGGCGGTGAGCTGGCGGTCGAGGGCGCCGAGCACCTCGGCGTCATCGCCGAAGTTCTCGCGGACGCCGAGGAGGATGTCGATCGCCTCGTCGATGTTGCCGAGGCGGAAGGCCTGAAGCTCAGCGGCGCGGAGGAGATCGGCGCGCTGCTGGAGCTTGATCACCGGCGCTGCGGCGCGGCGGAGGAGGGCGGCGACCAGCTCGTCCCAGCGACCGAGGACCTCGTTGAGGCGGATCACCGCGCTCATCGCCTCGACGTCGTCGGCGTTGTTGTCGAGGCGGTAGGACCAGATCCCGAGGGCTCGCTCGCTCTTGTCGAGGTCCTCCGCCAGGTGGGCGGCCTCGCCGAGGATCGACTGCCGGATCGCCGGCGCTTGCTCGAGATCGGCGAGGCGCTCGAGCACCTGCAGGCGTTCTGAGCGCTGGTCCTCAGCGGTGAGGAGGGAGGCGAGGTTATGGGCGGCGATCGTCGCCGTCGACGGATCGACCTGCGGACTGCCGAGGATCTCGCGGTAGAGGGTGAGCGCGCCGCTCACGTCGCCGAGGGCGTCGCGGCGGAGCTGGGCGGCGTCGAGGAGGAGCGTCAGGCGCATTCCTCCCTCGGTCGCCGAGGCGGCGCCGAGGAGGGCGGCGACGTGGAGATCATGACGCTCCGCCCGGGTCGCGATCTGGCGGAGCTGCTTGCGGGCCTCGCTGTCGCTGGGGGTCAGCCGGAGGAGATCGCGATAGGCCCCGAGGGCGCCGAGGTCGTCGCCGCGGACGGCCAGCCGGTTGCCTAGATCGCGGTGGAGCGCCCGCTCTTCATCGGAGTCGGAGAACTCGAGCGCTGCCTTGATCAGGCGGATCACGTCGTCGTCGCGGCTGGCGCTGTCGTAGGCCTGGCGCAGGAGATCAAAGGCTTTGCGCCGGAGATCGATCGGCGCAGTGTCGAGGGTCATGAGCCGCTCGAGCTCTTCGCAGGCGCTCGGGTATCCCGGGACCTCGTCGAGGACGACCTGGAGCTCGATCAGCGCCGGGACCGGCTTGTCGAGGCGGGCGAGGTAGACGCCAGCGATTCGGACGCGGAGGTCGCGGGCCTCGCTCGCCGGGAGCTGACCTATCCGACCTTCCCAGAGGCCGACGAGGTCCGAGAAGCGGCCGAGGCGCTCGAGGAGGCGCTCGACGGTCGCCGCGAGCTTGGGATTGTCGCGGTCGATGGCGACCTGACCCAAGAGATAGTCCGCGGCGAGCTCCGGCTTGTCGGCGAATTCCTTGGCGACGTTGGCGGCCTCGCCGAGGATCTCGCTGCGCTCCTCGTCGTCGGTGGTGTTGAGGAGAACGCGATCGTAGACCTCGAGGAGCTCGTCCCACGCCTCGCGGGCGGTGAGGGCGACGGTGAGGCGATCGAGGGCCCAGCGCGCGCTGGGGTCACGCTCGAGGATCTGGAGCAGGAGATCGGTGATCGCCTGCGGCTGATCGCCGTACCACTCCTCGTGGAAGCGGACGGCACGCTCCGCGAGGTGCTTGCGCAGCTGTGCGGGGAGGCTGCGGCGGAGGATGTCGCGATAGAGCGACGCCACCTCGTCTGGCTGCTGCTGACTGTCGGCGAGGGACTCCAGGTGGTCCCACGCGTCGTCGCTGTCAGGAGAGTTCTCGGCAGCACGGAGGGCGGCGGCGAGGGACTGCTCAACGCCCGAATCATTCTTGACGCTCATATCCGGCCCATTCTTTCACCCGGCGAGGAAGCGCCCGCTCGGGGCGTGGCACTATATCAAGAAGAGTCCCCAGCGACGGCCCTCGGGCCACTCAGGCGCCGTCGAATTCGGCGCGCGAGCGTGCCCACGAGGGTCGACGGGGCGGCGCGCGAGGCTGCGCGAGGGACGACCCTCGCGTCACCACGACGGGCGTTCGATGTATCGCCAATGGATTGCCGGCGAGCGTCGGCCTGGGGGGGCCAGACCTCGATCCTCAGCGAAGCGTCGCCGCGGAGGATCCACCTCGCTCGCCCTCGCTCGCCCTCGCTCGCCCTCGCTCGCCCTCGCTCGCCCTCGCTCGCCCTCGCTCGCCCTCATCGGCCGAGGGTCGCGGCAGACATAGGGGGCGCGTAGATCGGCGCAGAGCGGGCGCTGTGATCGCCAGGGAGCTGCGCTTTTCAGGCGCTAGCTTCGGCAGTACCCTGCCGCGGGCGCCGTCGCGCTCCTCGACGCGCGTGCCCTTCCGCTCCACATCTGCCCGCCAGGACCTCCCTCCATCCGCGCCTCGGGGCGTGCTCCCAAGGGTATGGAGTCTCCTGGTCGGTCTGATGATCCTCTTGGCGCCGGCGGTCGCTTCCGCGCAGGCACGGCCGTGGCAGCTCCGCGCGCACGCGACCCCAGAGAGCATTCTCGCGGGGACGTCTACGACCGTCGAGATCACCCTGGGCAATCTCGATGATCGGACGATCTCGCCGGCCGAAGGCGATCGCCTCGCCTACCACTGGTTGGACCCGTCGGGGGAGATCGTCCACTACGACGGGGCGCGGACCCGCTTCGCCGAGTCCATCGGGCCGGGTGAGACGGTCGTCGTCGAGGCGACCTTGCTCGCGCCGGAGCGGCCCGGCTCCTATCTCCTGCAATGGGAGCCGCTGCGCGAGCAGGTCGGCTGGTTCGGCCCGCCGCGACGCTCTCGCGAGCTCCTGATCCCGGTCGAGGTCGTCGGCGGTGCGCAGAAGTGGAGGCTCGTCTCCGCTGAGGTCCCCGAGTCGCTGCGGGCGAGCGAAGCGGTCGAGGTCACGGTCCGCGTGCGCAACGAAGGCCCGGAGGGCTGGGATCCAGCGCTCCATGATCGTCTGAGCTACCACTGGCGCAGC
>Ga0316189_10001468_pt1 | contig 23400 bp, 22 predicted proteins | sample LowCovwburrow_MG_FD_204930 | JGI IMG/M metagenome (GOLD analysis project Ga0316189, IMG submission 204930) | Coastal sediment microbial communities from Maine, United States - Lowes Cove worm burrow | ecosystem: Environmental > Aquatic > Marine > Coastal > Sediment | place: USA: Maine... | reverse complement strand
TCGAGTCGGCCCTCCAGGGATTCGCAGCATGCGCCGCCGAGGCGCCGACAGACCCCTTGGCCCAAGAGTATCAAGCGCGTGCCCAGACCTGCCTTGAACAAGGTGTCGGCCCGGACTGGGACGGTGTAATTGTGCGGGAGGAGAAGTAGCCAGCAGACGCTAACCCGGCGGGTCCCGCAACGGCGGGATGCCGACCCAGTCATCGGCCTTGCGGGTGTTAGGGAAGGCTTTGGGCATGCCCCGCAGGCGATAGGAGAGCAGTCGCGCCCGCCGTGCCCAGATCGAGGCCAGACGCAGATGATTGAGCGAATGCGGGTCATCGATGGACCGGGCCTTGGGAATCGGCAGGCTGGCCGGGTGATTGCCCATATGGAACCAGGTCAGCATGCTTTCCTCGTAGGACAGGGCTGTGTCCAGCTCCACCGTGGCCAGGTCCCGATACGGGAATCGTTTCTCCTCCCAGGGCACGGCGCTGCTCAGCCACTGGGGCTGGGGGCCCTCTTCAGAGGGTGGTTTGTCACGCAGCTGAATTTGTAACCGGTAACACAGGCTGTTGCCGGCCGCCAACTGCTCGCGGGTCGCGTCCTTGAGATAGTTGCGTGTTCGCGCCTCGTCCCGATAAGGGTTCTGCAGCCAGGCATGGTGCTGGTCCCACTCGTCGGGTTTTCCAGATTCCGGTTCGACATCCGGATCGGGAACCAAGCGATAGCGCGCGTATCTGAAGACACCGTCCCGGCCGATGAAGCCGGTGACGGTCTTGGTGTGGTACTTCATCCGTCCGAATGATTCGGGGTTGCGCCGCACGCTGACGCCACCGCCCACGGCGGCCTGGGGGTGGCGGCGCAGGTAACTGACATAGCTTTTCCCCTTGCCGCCCATGGAACTGATCATGAACCCGACAAACGTGCGTGCGTTCCAGAACAGGGGCACTGTGCCGGTATTCATCAGCAGGTCCAGAGGGGAATCGAATCGATCGTCCTGAAACTTGATCGATGCGCTGCGCACCACCAGTTTGGCGTCGTCCTTGAACGAAGCCGCTGCGTGCCGGACCCGACAGCCGAACGTTTGTCCGGGCTGGAAGAAATCGTGGGGGGGAAACTTCGGGTCATCCACGATCCGCAGGCGCCCGGAGCAGGCAATCCCATTCTCGTGGGACATTCGCACCCGCCCGAACAGACTGTTTGCGCTGACCAGCAGTGTCACCAGCAGCGTCACCAACGCGAGCTGTAATCGATGGTAGATCGCCACCAGGGCATCGAGAAACTTGTTGCGAACCATACGCTTCCTCCTTGCTGGGGAAATCGACGGCACACCCGGCGCTGGGCTCGCGCGGCCGCGGGTTCTAAGCATACACAAGCCACGACGGCACTGCGCTGCCGGCGTGGGGGCGAGGCGAATCGGCGGTCTGGGCGACTTGCGCCGAGGCCTCGGGCTGAATGAAGTCGTTGATTGGGCAACTTAGACGCGCCCGATCGGTCTAGAATGCAATAATGAACAAGCCTCTGTTAACCCTGCTGGTGGCGGTCTTGCTGCTCACGGCTGGATGCTCGGACGAATCCGGCGCGACTGCTGGCGGCAAAGGCGCCCGGGGCGGCGCGCCGGTGGCCGTTGTGGCCGCTGCCGCTCGTACCGATGTGTTTGTGGAGCGTATCGAAGCCTTGGGCACCACCAGTGCCAACGAGTCGGTGGAAGTCACCGCCGAGACCACCGGGCGGGTGCAGAGTATAAACTTCAACGACGGTGATGTGGTCGAGTCCGGGGCGGTGCTGGTTCAGTTGGAGTCCCGACAGCCCCAGGCCAGGCTGGTGGCCGCCCAGGCTAACCTCAAGACCCAGAGGGCGCAGTTGGCGCGCCTGCGGAACCTGGCCAAGAAAAACTCCATCGCCGAGACCACCTTGGACGAGCAGTCCAACCTGCTCCAGGCGGCCGAGGCGCAATTTGAGATCGCCCGGGTTGACCTGGCCAACCGGACCGTAGTGGCCCCGTTTTCTGGCCAGCTGGGTATCCGCCAGGTCGGTCGTGGTGCTCTGATCAGCCCGGGCGATGTTATCGTCACCCTGGATGATCTGAGCACCATCAAGCTGGACTTCTCGGTGCCCGAGACCTATCTGTCGGCGCTGCGTACGGGCCTGGAACTGGAGACCCGCAGTGCCGCTTATGACGGACGTTCATTTCCCGGTGTGGTGACTGTCACCGCAGCCCGGGTCGATCCGGTGACGCGAACCGTTTCCGTGCGGGCAGAGCTGCCCAATCCCGAGGGTCTGCTGCGTCCAGGAATGCTGATGACAGTGGATCTGATCCGCGACCGAAGCCAAAGCCTTATGGTGCCCGAGGAAAGCGTGTTTCCGGTGGGTGCGCAGCAGTTCGTGTATCGCATCGACGATCAGGACAGCGTGAGCCGGGTCCCGATCGAGACCGGCCGTCGTCGGCCCGGGGAGGTGGAGGTGCTGGACGGTCTGGCGCCCGGGGATCGCGTCGTCATCGAGGGCATAACCCGGATTCGCCCCGGGATGACGGTGCGCCCGGTGCAGGGCTGAGGCCGGAGGCGCCACCATGCTGCTATCGGATATTTCGGTCAAACGGCCGGTTTTGGCCATCGTCATCAGCCTGCTGCTGGTGGCGTTTGGCGTCTTGTCCTTGATGAATCTTTCGGTTCGCGAGTATCCGGACATCGATGCGCCGGTGGTTTCTGTGAGCACGGTATATCCCGGCGCTGCCGCGGCCATCGTCGAGACCAAGGTCACCCAGATACTGGAAGACCGGATCAGCGGGATCGAAGGTGTGCGCACCATCACTTCCCGAAGCCGGGACGGTCAATCCGATATCAGTATCGAGTTCAAACTGACCCGGGACATAGACGGCGCCGCCAACGACGTGCGTGATCGGGTCAGCCGGGCGCTGGGGGAGTTGCCCAGCGAGGCCGATCCACCGGAGATTGCCAAGGCCGACTCCGACGCCAGCCCCATCATCTGGCTGGTGTTGTCCAGTACCGGCTTGAATAATCTTGCCTTGACCGACTATGCCGAGCGCTACCTGTTGGATCGTTTTGCCGCTCTGGACGGAGTTTCCCGGGTGCGTATCGGCGGCGAGCGGCGCTATGCCATGCGTGTCTGGCTGGATCGCAGGGCTTTGGCGGCCCGCGATGTGACGACGGCCGATGTGGAGGCGGCCCTGCGGGCTGAGAATGTGGAATTGCCCGCCGGCCGTTTGGAGTCGCAGGAACGGGAGTTTTCGCTGCGCACGGCAAAACAGTTTCGCAGCGCGGACGAGTTTGCCCGGCTGGTGGTGGCCCGCGGCGAGAACGGATACCTGGTGCGTCTGGGGGAGGTGGCGGAGGTGCGGGTCGAGGCCGAGAACCTGCGCACCGAGTTTCGCACCAACGGTGAGCCCACCATCGGGATCGGTGTGGTCAAGCAGTCGCAGGCCAACACCCTGGAGGTGGCGCGGGCGGTCAAAGCCGAGATGAGACGCATCATTCCTTCTCTGCCCGAGGGTATGGTGTTGCAGGTGAACTCCGACTACTCGCTGTTCATCGAGGCCTCACTGAGAGAGGTGGTGGCAGCCCTGGTCATCGCCGGACTGCTGGTGATTCTGGTCATTTACCTGTTCCTCGGCAGTTTTGCGGCCACCTTGGTGCCGGCCGCCACCGTGCCCATCTCCTTGTTGGCGTCGTTCATTTTTCTCAACGCCCTGGGGTTTTCCATCAATGTGCTGACGCTGTTGGCCCTGGTGTTGGCCATCGGCCTGGTGGTGGACGACACCATTGTCGTCGTGGAGAACATCCATAGACGTATCGAGGCCGGCGAGCAGCCGCTACTGGCCGCCTACCGCGGCGCACGTGAGGTCGGTTTCGCGGTGGTGGCGACCACTCTGGTGCTGATCGCGGTGTTCGTCCCGCTGGCATTCCTCGAGGGCAACGTGGGACGGCTGTTCACCGAGTTCGCGCTGGCCATGGCCAGCGCGGTGGCCTGCTCCAGCATCGTGGCCCTGACCCTGTCGCCGGTGCTATGCGCTATGTTGCTCAAAAACGGGAATCGCGCGCATTGGCTGGTGCGGGCGACCGACCGGGGTTTCGCCGCCCTGGCGCGTGGCTACGGTGCGCTTCTGGTCCGTGTGTTGCGCCACCCCGTGGTGGTTATTCTGGTGGTGTTGGCCGTCGTCGGCGGCAGTGTGCGGCTGTTTGACCAACTGCCGGTCGAGTTTGCCCCCAGTGAGGACCGCGGGCAGTTCTTTGTTCGCATGAGTGCCCCGGAAGGGGCGAGTTTCGACTATTCTGCTCGGCACCTCAGGGCGATTGAGCAGATTTTTCTGGATCGCATCGGACAGGGCGAGATAGAACGCGCCATTGTTCGCATACCCGGGTTCGGTGCCGCCGCGTCGGAGGTCACCAGCGGCATCGCCCTGGTGTCGCTCACCCCCTGGGAATCCCGTCAGCGATCGGCTCAGGAGATCGCCGATGAGGTGTCCAAGGCACTGGGCGGCATTCCCGGGGTGCGCGCGTTCGCTGCGCAACGCCCCAGTTTTGGCCAGCGCGGTGTCAATCGTCCGGTCCAGATCGTTCTCGGTGGCAGTACCTACGAGGAGCTGGCCCTATGGCGGGACCGTATCGAGGCGCGTGCCGCCGAAAACACGCAGCTGTTGGGTCTGAACTCTGACTACGACGAGACCAAGCCACAGATCGATGTCGACATCGATCTGGATCGTGCCGCGGAACTGGGTGTGTCGGTTGAGACCATCGGCCGCACCCTGGAAACCATGCTCGGTTCTCGGCGGGTCACCACCTACAGCGACCAGGGTGAAGAGTACGACGTGGTGCTGCAGGTTCAGGATGATGATCGCAGGACTATAGCCGATCTGAACAACATCTACGTACGGTCCGATCGCTCCGACAGACTGATACCCCTGTCCAACCTGGTGACCACCTCGGAACGCGCCAGCGCCGGGCGGTTGAATCGCTATGACCGGCTGCGTTCGGTGACGCTTTCCGCCAATCTGGCGCCCGGGTACCCCCTGGATGAGGCCCTTACCTATCTCGAGCAAATCGTCGCCGAGGAGTTGCCGGCCACCGCCCGCTTGAGCTACGCCGGCGAGTCCCGGGAACTCAGGGAATCCGGGCGTGCGCTTTATTTTACCTTCGGTCTGGCCCTGCTGGTGGTGTACCTGGTGATGGCCGCACAGTTCGAAAGCTTTGTTCACCCGGCGGTGATCATGGTCACCGTGCCCCTGGCCGTCATCGGTGCGCTGGCCGGACTGCTTTGGAGCGGCCTGTCGTTCAACATCTACAGTCAGATCGGGATGATCATGCTGATTGGGCTGGCGGCAAAGAACGGCATCCTGATCGTCGAGTTCGCCAACCAGAAAAGAGACGCCGGCCTGCCCTTTGAGCAAGCCCTGGTGGAGGCCGCCCGGATACGCTTTCGCCCCATCCTCATGACGTCTTTGTCCACCGCCATGGGGGTCATTCCACTGGTGCTGGCCACCGGCGCGGGCGCTGAAGGCCGCACCGTGATCGGGGTTGTGGTGTTCTGGGGCGTGGTGTCCAGCACCCTGCTGACGCTGTTCGTGATACCCACTTTCTATCAGCTCATGTGCCGCAGGACCCGATCCCCGGAGAGTGTTGCCCGGGAACTCGCCGCCCAGGCAAAGGAGGACCCTCTGGCGGCGCCACGTGGCCTGGATGGATGAGTGTGTTGAATCTCAAGCCGATCCGTGTTCGATCGGGGGTGACGTTTTCCGTTCTGTGGATGGTTTCGGCCGGGCTGTGAGCGCCGGTTTCTTGCCCTGAAATCTCAGACTTGGTAGCCTCGTTCCATCCGTTGGGGTGCCGTCTGGCTGAGAGACTCAGGTCAACCCATCGAACCTGATCCGGGTAATGCCGGCGAAGGAAACGGGGTTTTTCAACACCTTTCCCACCCTGTTTCCGCTGCCAGTAACATGTGGAAACCGTGGACATATCCAGCACGCAGATCCAAACGCCCATCGCGCTGACCATTGCTGGGTCAGACAGCGGGGGCGGTGCCGGTATTCAGGCCGACCTCAAGGCGTTCTCGGCGCTGGGCGTCTACGGCGCCAGCGTGATCACGGCGGTCACTGCCCAGAACACGGTGGCGGTGACTGCGGTTCACGAAATCCCGGCAACCGTGATTCGGGCCCAGCTCAGGGCGGTGTTGTCCGACCTCAATATTGCCGCGGTCAAAATCGGTATGTTGTCTTCCCCTGAGATCATCGAAGTCGTTGCCGGCGAACTCCAGGATCTGGCCATACCCGTGGTGCTGGACCCGGTGATGGTGGCCAAATCCGGTGATGCTCTGCTCAAGGACAGCGCCGTCCACGCGCTCAAGACCGCGCTTTTGCCCCGGTGCCAGTTGCTGACGCCCAATCTGCCCGAGGCGGCTCGGCTGCTGGGCCTGCAATCGGAGTCAGCCCTTGAGCAAATGCGCCAACAAGGGATTGCGTTACGACAACTCGGCGCCGATGCCGTGTTGATGAAGGGTGGCCATGCCAAGGGCGAGACCTGTGTCGATCTGCTGATCGACCGGGATGGTAAAGAAACCGTGTATTCCGCCCCTCGCATCAACACCGGCAACACCCACGGAACGGGTTGCACCCTGTCTGCGGCCATCGCCGCCAACCTTGCCCGCGGGTTGACAATGCGGGACGCCGTGGCCGAGGCGCACGGGTATCTGCATCGGGCCATTGCTGCTGCCGATACCCTGGATATCGGTCGGGGCCATGGCCCGGTCCATCATTTTCACGGGGTCTGGTGATGGTTGCTGCCGCCGTAATTGGTGCCGGTGTGGCCGGTCTCACCTGCGCCTGCGAACTGGCCGATCGCGGTGTTGCCGTCCAGGTGTTCGAACGCGCAGCGGGCCTTGGCGATCACGCCTGCTCCTGGTATGCCGGAGGCATGCTGGCACCCTGGTGTGAGCAGGAAAGCGCTGAAGACATTGTGGTTAAACTGGGCATGGACTCGGCCGAATGGTGGTCGCGGCACAGTTCAAGCGTGCGGCACAACGGCAGTCTGGTGTTGGCGCCGGGTCGGGACCGGCGCGAGCTCGGTCGCTTTGCTCGATTGACCGACCGTCACGATCAGATCGACGCCGATGGTATCGCTGGTCTGGAACCGGATCTGGCCGGGCGCTTCAATTCCGGGCTGTTTTTTTCCGGTGAATCCCACTTGGAGCCCAGGCGCGCTTTGGCCGATCTCATGGCGTACCTGCGCGATCGTGGGATCGAGATCGCATTCGATCGCGAGATCGACCCCGGCGCTCAACGCGCCGACTGGGTCATCGACTGTCGCGGCTACGGCGCCCGCGATGCGTTGCCGGCCTTGCGCGGCGTCAAGGGCGAGATGATTGTGTTGCGCAGCCATGAGATCACTCTGTCCCGTCCAGTGCGGTTTCTGCACCCGCGCATCCCTTTGTACATCGTACCCTGGGCGGATCAGCGCTTCATGGTCGGAGCCACCATGATCGAGAGTGACCAGCGCAGCCGCATCAGCGCCCGCTCCGTGTTGGAGTTGCTCAGCGCTGCCTATGCCGTGCACCCGCTGTTCAGCGAAGCGGAGGTTGTGGAAATGGGCGTAGACGTCCGCCCGGCGTTCACCGACAACGTGCCCAAGGTCACTGTTGATGGCCGCACGGTCCGTGTGAACGGGCTGTTCCGGCATGGCTTCCTGCTGGGCCCGGCCATGGCCAGACAGGCCGCCGATAGGGTGTGTGGGCAACAATCCGGTCAGAGCGCGGCCGGATGAAGGTGTTTGTGAACGGCACGGCACGCGAAGTCCAGGCATCGACGCTGGCTGGACTGCTGACGGAAACCGGCCAGACCAAGCCGTACATCGCCACCGCCCTCAACGGCACGTTTGTCCCCCGGGATATGCGCGAACGGACGGTACTGAGCGAAGCCGACCGAGTTGAGATCGTAAGCCCGATCGAAGGAGGCTGAGGTGACGGATTTCTACGGCGTGGAATTGAGCAATCGTCTGCTGCTCGGGACGGCGCAATACCCTTCGCCGGCCGTTCTGGCGGAGGCGATCCGGGCCTCCGGGGTCGAGGTGGTCACCGTGTCCCTTCGGCGTGAGGCCGGCGGCGAGCGGGCCGGGCAGACGTTTTGGGATTTGATTTCCGATTCAGGTGTTCGGGTGCTGCCCAACACGGCGGCTTGTTATTCTGTGAAGGAAGCGGTCACCACCGCCCATATGGCCCGGGAGGTGTTCGGAACCGACTGGGTGAAGCTGGAAGTCATCGGCAACGCGGACACGCTGCAGCCCGATCCCTTCGGCCTGGTTGAAGCGGCCCGTATTCTCTGTCAGGACGGTTTTGCGGTGTTCCCTTACACCACCGAAGACATTGTCGTGGCCGACCGACTGCTGGAGGCGGGCTGCCAGGTCCTGATGCCATGGGGCGCCCCCATCGGTTCGGCGCGGGGTCTGAATAACCGCTATGGGTTGAGAACGCTGCGCGGGCACTTTCCGGATGTGCCGATTGTGGTGGATGCGGGCATCGGATTGCCCTCGCACGCCGCCCATGCCATGGAACTGGGATGTGATGCCGTGTTGCTCAACACCGCCGTGGCCAGAGCCGGCGACCCTGTCGCGATGGCCAAGGCATTCTCCGCCGCCGTGGCGGCGGGTCGGTCGGCGTATCTGGCGGGCCCCATCGAGAAAAGCGACATGGCAACGCCTTCGACACCGGTGGTGGGCAAGGCCTTTCTGTCGTGAAGTTGGATCCGTTTTATCCGGTCCTGGACAGCGCTGCGTGGTTGCATCGCCTCCTGCCTCTGGGCATCAAGCTGGTTCAACTCCGAATCAAGGATCGGCCACAGGCGGAAATCCGCGCCGAAATAGTGGTTGCACGCAAGCTTGCCGAGGCAGCGCAATGCCAGCTGATCGTCAACGACTATTGGCAGTTGGCGATCGAGCTGGGCTGCGATTTCGTTCATCTCGGTCAGGAGGATCTGGACACCGCCGACACCGGGGCGATTCGCGCCGCGGGCGTCGCCCTGGGGGTGAGCACCCACAGCCACGAGGAACTGGAGCGCGCATTGGCTCTGGAACCCGACTACATTGCCCTGGGCCCGGTCTATCCGACCATCCTCAAGAAAATGAAATGGCGGGAGCAGGGGCTGGCGCGAGTGTCGGAATGGAAAAGGCGGATCGGCTCGATTCCCCTGGTGGGTATCGGCGGCATCAGCCTGGAAAGGGCCCAGGGGGTTTTCGGCGCCGGCGCCGATTCGGTTGCCCTGGTCACGGACATCACCCTGAATGACGACCCCGAAGGTCGAACCCGCGCCTGGTTGGCCGCCACCCGGTGAGGGTGTCGTTGTGTCCCCATGTGAGTTTTGAATCCCTGCCTGTGTCGCCGACTCATCGAACCCGTTAGGGGCCTGTTATGACCGACTACGATTCACCCGTGTTCGCCGCCTGGCGGGGCCAGGCCGGCGATGATTGGCAGGCCTATATCGACCATCCGTTTGTGATCGGACTGGGTGACGGCAGTTTGCCCCGGGACGTTTTTCTGACCTACCTGATCCAGGACTACCTGTTCCTGCTCCACTATTCCAAGGCCTGGGCCATGGCAGTGGTGAAGGGCGAGTCGGTTGAGGAGATGAGCACGGCGGCGACCATGGTGGATGCCTTGATCAACGCCGAGACGCGCCTGCATGTCGCCATTTGTGACCGGGAAGGCCTGACCGAGGCCGAGCTGGGATTGGCTGAGGAACGGCCGGAGAATCTGGCCTATACCCGCTATGTGATGGACGCGGGTCTGTGTGGCGATCTGCTGGATCTGCTGGCCTCGCTGGCGCCCTGCGTGTTCGGATACGGTGAAATCGGTCTGAACCTGGCCGGTTCCGACGACACACAGCCGGCCTATCGGGAATGGATCGATAGCTACGCCGGTCGGGAGTATCAGACCCTGTGCCATACGGTCGCAGAGCTGATCGAACGGGCGTGCATCGCCAGACTTGGCCCCGAACCCGAGAAAAGCCCGCGCTGGCCAGCCCTCTGCCGCCGCTTTACCGTCGCCACCCGCCTCGAGGTGGCTTTCTGGGGCATGGCGTTCAAACCGGTGTAAACCTGCTTCGTCCTGGTGTCCCGTCCCATAAGTTCACAGCATGACCTCGGATCGGACGAACAAGCGCGAGTTTGAAAACCTGCGGCTTATCGTCGGTTTTCAGTGCGGCAACGATGGCGCTGCGCATTTGAGGCCCAAGATGCAAGTGTTCGAGAAGGGGGCTCCCTGAGTCGTTACTTGCTCAGGCGGTCGATGGCTGGTCCGGATCTGCTGCCGGTTCCGGGGCGCTTTCCAGCAGGGTCGCAAAGGGCCGCAGCGGCGGCACATGTTTGCAGATAATCATGATGACCACCGTCATTGGAACGCTGAGCAGCGCGCCCAGCAAGCCCCAGATTGCACTCCAGAAGGTCAATGCGAGGATGATGGGGAAGGGGCCAATGTTGAGAGACCGGCCCGATATCATCGGTTGGAGGATGTTGCCGATCACGAATTGTGTGATGCCCATGCCGACCAGAATCATCAGCACCGGCGCCAGGTCGGTGAACTGCACCAATGCCAGCAGGGTTGGCAGCAGTACGCCGATAATGGAACCGACGGTGGGTATGAAGTTCAGGGTGAATATCAGCACGGCCCAGGTTTCGGCGAAGTTCAGACCCACCATCAGCATGATCCCGTAACAGACCACCGCCGTCAGCAGGCTGACGGCGGTCATGATCAGCATGTAACGCTGCACGCCGATGTTGATCGATTTGACGGCATCGGCCACGGTCGCGCGCTGGCCCGGATCCGGCACCAATCGGGGAAGCTTGGCCGCAAGTGAGCGTTCCTCCGCCAGCATGAAGCCAAGATAGAGCGCGATCAGCCCCAGTGTACCGACCAGCGTGCCGGCACTGTTGAACAGCGAACTCACCGCGCCGCCCACGTCCATATTGGTCACCGACGTTTCCAGCCAGTGGGACACCTGGGGACCCAGAAATGCGCCAAACTCGACCGTGAGCCCTTTTAGGCGGTCGCGATAGCTGGTCAGCTCGGAGCTGGCCACCTCGATCTGGCCGCCGACGATGTTCGCCAGCAACAGCATAATCAGGCAGAACAGACCAATCCCGATGATGTGCACCGTCCAGCGAGGCAGCGCCCAGCCAAAGGGTCTGAAACTGCGGATACGTTCGAAGAAGGCGGTCAGCAGGACAAACAGCAGCGCTGCCGTCGCCAGCGGCGCCAGCAAGCCACGAGCGTACCAGAGCAGCGCGATTCCGAGCATGACGGCGATGGCGCCGACCAGCCATATCAGGGTCGTCATGTGTGCGCTGGCGTGACTGCGGTCGCTTTGAGAATCCGGTTCAGAGGTCATTATGGTACTCGTGCAGCGATGGATTGAGCCTCGGTGTGAGTGCGGATCCGGTCACACCCGAGCAACCCAAGAATACCGCAAGCGGGCGGGTCGAGCCGATGTGGTGTCGAGTTCCGCCCAACGGAACCGTCTGCGCAGGTCTGTTGCGATCACCGTGGCTGCTCGAACTCATGCATGGCTCCACTGTCACAAGCAGTTCAGGCAAACATTTCAGCAACGGATTCTCATGGCCTTGATCGGGCCACGGCACAGGGAGCAAGGGTCGGTGGGCGAGACCATTACAGCGACGAGTCAGCCAGTTCAATCCGCGGTCACGCAAACGGCGCCGCTGACCGTGTATTACGACGGCGCCTGTCCGCTCTGTCGACGGGAGATCGGCTTTTATCGTCGGAGCCGTGGCGCCGATTCAATAGCCTGGGTTGACGTCGCCACCACCGACCAGGCGTCCGTTGCCCCCGATCTGAGCCGGGCCGATGCGCTGGCCCGGTTTCACGTGCGGCTGCCCGATGGCCGGCTGGAGTCGGGCGCGTCTGGTTTCGGTGCACTTTGGGCAGCATTGCCGGCCTACCGATCGCTCGGGCGCTTGGTTCGCCTGCCTGTGCTACAACCCATACTCGAAGCCGCTTACGGCGGTTTCTTGAAAGTCCGCCCGGGCATGCAACGTCTCGCCGCCCGTCTGGATGCCGTCGGTGACGGCATGTATCCCCGATGGCTGGAGCGCGATCTGCGCTCCGACCATGCGGGGGAGAGCGGGGCCGTCGCCATCTACCGGGGCATTCTGGCGGTGAGCCGATGCGTCCGAGTCCGGGAATTTGCCCAGCGGCATATGGCATCGGAGCAGCGCCATCTGCGCACCATGGAATTGCATCTGCCACCGGCGAGACGCAGCAAGTTGCTGCTGCTATGGCGCGCGGCGGGATTCGCTACCGGTGCGCTGCCCGCGATCTTCGGCCCACGCGCCGTCTACATCACCATTGAGGCGGTGGAGACCTTTGTCGACCAGCATTACCTGGGACAAATCGAGCGCATCGATGAAATGCACGATCCCGAGGGTCGTATGGTCGCTCTGCGCGACGACCTGCAAGCCTGCCGTCTCGATGAAATTGCGCATCGGGACGAGGCAAGCAGCGCCGGCCCCAGCGGCCGCGGCTGGTTGGCGCGTATCTGGGCAACAACGGTTGCAATCGGATCCATGGCCGGCGTCGCGATCGCGCGGCGCATTTAGGTATCCCCAAGGTCGGGATCCCATCGGCGTCTACGAAGTCGATCCTTCCCCGAGCCGGGTCACACGACCGGTACACCAAGAGAACAGGAACATGCCTGAAGGGCCGGAAATCCGCATAGCCGCCGACCGCATTGCCAGGGTGCTGGAAGGGGAGCGCATCGATCAAGCCTGTTTCAAGCCGCCGGCATTGCAGGCTTTCCAGTCGAGGCTGACATCGGCAACGGTGATCCGTGTGGACACCCATGGCAAAGCCATGCTCACCCGCTTCGACAACGGGCTGACCCTGTACTCGCACAACCAGCTCTATGGCCGTTGGTATGTCTGTCCACGGGGCGAGACGCCGCGCACCGGGCGCAGCCTGCGCGTGGCGCTGCACACGGCTACCCACAGTGCTCTGCTCTACAGCGCCACCGACATTGCGGTGCTGGACGCGGCCGGTCTCAAATCACATGCGTTTCTTCAGCGCCTGGGCCCCGATATCCTCGATCCGCGGTTGACCGGAAAACGGGTCACCGCGCGCCTCCAGGAGCCGCGATTCCGGCGCCGGTCGTTGGCGAGTTTGTATCTCGATCAGACTTTTATCGCAGGCATTGGCAACTATCTGCGCAGCGAGATTCTGCACCTGGCCGGTTTGACGTATCGCTGCAGGCCATTGGACCTGAGCCAGGCGGAGTGCGAGCGCCTGGCGCGGCAAACCCTTGCCGTGTCCAGGCGCGCCTATCGCACCCATGGCATCACCCTCACACCGGCCCGTGTGCGAGCGCGCAAGTTGGCGGGTGCCCGGACACGAAGCGCCCACCGATTTGCCGTGTTCGGCCGTGACGGCCGGGACTGCGACACCTGCGGCGCATCCATCGTGCGGGCTGAAGCGGGTTCGCGTCGCATTTACTTCTGCCCGCAATGTCAGGCGACGGCATGAGCACACCCGAAACATGAACAACGACCCCGTCACATTGGCGTCATTCGACGCGCCTGTGAACGTGCTGGTGCAGGGTGCCAGTCGCGGCATCGGTCTCGAGTTCGCACGCCTGCTGCTGGCCAATCCCGCGGTGGGGCGCGTACATGCCAGTTGCCGCGCCCCGGACCGGGCGCCCGACCTTCAGACCCTGATCCAGGCCGGCGGCGAGCGCATCCAGGCGTTGACCATGGACGTGACGGTCGAGGCATCGGTTGCGGAGATCGCCCAGAGTCTGGCCGCCAACGACCGGACCTTGGATCTGATCATCAATTGCGCGGGTGTGCTGCACGACGGGGACTTGCAGCCCGAGCGGCGCCTGGCCGACATTGATCCGGATCACATGCTGCGCAGCTATCAGGTCAATGCCGTTGGCCCGCTACTGGTGGCCAAGCACTTTCATCCACTGCTGGCGGATCGGGGCAAATCGGTATTCGCCAGCCTGTCCGCCCGGGTCGGCAGCATCGGCGACAACCGTCTCGGCGGCTGGTACGCCTATCGCGCGGCCAAGGCGGCCCAGAACATGATCACCCGGAACCTGTCCATTGAACTGCGTAGACGGCGTCCCGGCGTGATTTGCATCGCGCTGCACCCGGGCACCGTGGACACCGATCTGTCCCGGCCTTTCCAGCGCAATCTTCCCCAGGGGCAGTTGTTCACCCGGGAACACGCGGTGCGGCAGCTACTGAGGGTGATCGATTCGGTGACGTCGGCGGACAGCGGCGGATTCTTTGCCTTCGATGGCGAACCCATCGTCTGGTAGAGCTCGCCTGAGTAGAGTGACTCCGGGGGGGGGCTGCCTATGGTGCAGGCCGTCGCCGAACCGCATCGGCGTTGGGTCCCCGCCGGAGTCTGTCCCCAAGGCTCATCCCGCAACCCGGGCGTTGGCCGGTGCCCCGGCGCGTGCCCAGGCGATCAGAGCCGCCGCCGACAGATTCATGATCAGCGCGTAGAGAATCGCCGGCACCACCATCTCCGGAAGTCCCAGCAGGGTGGTGGCGATGAAAATCGCTAACGCGGCGTTCTGGAGGCCGGCTTCCATGGCGATGGTGACCGTGTCAGCCAGGTCCAGCCCCAACAGCCGGGCAGTGAGCAGTCCCATCGCCATGGTGCCCAGATTCAGCGCCAGCACATAGGGACCCAGGTCGGCGATATGCGCCATCATGGTCTCGCGCTGGCCGAGGAAGGCGCCGATCACAATGGCGATAAAGGCGCAGGTGGCCAGGAACCGGCATGCCCCGCGGATGGCCATACTGAACCGGGGCGCGTTGTGGTTTAGAACCATGCCCAGCGCGATGGGCACGCCGGTCACACCGAACACCCCGCCGAGGATCTGTCCCAGCGGCAGCGCAACGGTCTGGGATTCACCCAGAAGCAGACCCTGGCTCAGACCCAGTATCAAAGGAATCGTGAGAATGCCTGCCAGGCTGGAAATTGCGGTCATGGATACCGACAGAGCGGCGTTGCCGCCGGCCAGCACCGTCAACAGGTTTGAGGTGATGCCCCCCGGGCAGGCTGCCAGGGCCATGATACCCAGTGCGAATACCGGTGCGCCGCCGTACAAGGTCACCAGGATCGCGGCCAGCAGTGGTAGCAACACCAGTTGATTGGCAAGCCCCGCGGCCAGGGCCCGTGGCTGGCGCAACACCCGGGTGAAGTCTCGCAGATGCAGGCCAAGACCGATGGCGAACATGATGAAGGCGAGTCCAATGGGCAATAGAATTTCAATGGTCACCGGTCTGTCTCCGTCTCCACAATGCGTTCCCCGTCTGTTCCGGCGCTAAATTGCGATCAAGCCAAGGGCCGTTGTCGTTGTCATGACAGCCTGCAGGCCGCCGGTGCGTGCCAGGGTGGCGTTGAAATCGGCCGGCGCGTCGGCAGCGGCAAATGCGCGCCAGGCGCGCCAGGCCAGCGGCGCGCAGATCAGACCCGGTGCCGCGCCCCGCAGTGCCGGGTCCATCAGCGCAAGGGTTGCCAGCCCCACCAGTGCAGTGGCCAGCAGCAGTCCATAGACGCCCACCGAGCGGCGTGGCCCGATCAGGATCGCCAGTGTGCGTCTTCCTGCCCGAGTGTCGCCAAGACGGTCGCGGGTGTTGTTGACCAGCAGCACCGCCGCCGCCGGCAGCCCCACGACCAGACCCATCAGCAGGGCCGGCGGACCCACCGTGCCGGTGTGCAGATAGACCATCCCGCCCACGGCAACCAGGCCGAAGAACAGAATCACCACCAGTTCACCCAGGGGGCCCCGGGAGATTGGCCACGGCCCAGATGAATAGGCATAGCCGGTCAGGACCGACAGCAGGCCAATAAGAAGGATGGGCCAGCCGCCCTGGGATACCAACCACATGCCCAGCACCATCGCCAGTGCAAAACTGAAATGGGCGGCGTTCAATACCTGCCTGGGTGTCATCCAGCCCTGCTGAGTTACCCGCGCCGGCCCCCGCCGGCTGCTGTCGTCGGTATGGTTCAGAGTGTCGGCGGCATCGTTGTGCAGATTGGTGCCAATCTGTATGGCCAGCGTGCACAGCAGGGCGACCCCGGTGATAACTGGCCGTGGCGCACCGCTCTCGACCCAGCCCAATGCGGCCCCGGCAACAACCGGCGACAGGGCCAGGGGCAGGGTGCGGGGGCGGATCGCATGCCAGGCGACAACCGGCCAAGCCGGTCGGGTCTGCTCAGCTGGCGACAGGGTCTCAGGTTCTGGCCCTTGGTCTGTCAAAGCGGTGGCCACGGGTCCCGTCGTCCCCGTTGCTGCGCCGCCGTCTGCCGACCGACCGCTGCGAGTCCGCTGCGCAGCAGGCGCGGGAATGCGCGCTCGAACACCATGCCGGCCAGCCGATCGGCCAGTGCGTACTCCGCTTCCAGATGCAGGCGCGTTCGGCCCTGCGCCGTTGGCTCGAAGCGCCAGGTCTGGCGCAGCACGCGGAACGGGCGCTCATGTGAGACGATATTGATTCGTTCATTTTGGGCAAAGGTTGCGCGGGACAGAAAGGTAAGGGTCAAACCGCCAGTGCCCACGGTCTGTCGTACCTTGAGTGCGTCACCTTCCCAGCCCTCGGTGCGCACGGCCTTGAAGCCGGGCATGAACTGCGGATAGCGGACCACGTCGGCGATGACGTCGTAGACTGCAGGATGTGGATAAGGCAGATCGCGGTGAAGCCTGATATGCGCCATGGTCGGGCCAAGTTTGGAGTCTATGTTGAAAAAAACGCCTGTGTCCTAAGCTGCCTGGCGCCCGCGGTGCAAACCCTGGGCGAAACCACGCCATCTGGGATGCGTCTCGATTATCATGCGCAATATCCGTCCATGACGCCACGCCGGTGGACTAAATGGGCAACCTGTGAGTTCCAAGCGATGGAAATTGGCCCGTGACCGCAGTATCGACTGAGAACCCATCTCGGGTTCTGGTGTTTGGCGCCAGCGGCTATGTGGGCAGCCATCTTGTGCCCGGTCTCCTGGGCGAGGGGCGTCACGTGCGGGTCAGTGCCCGTGATCCCCGTGTGTTGCAGGCGCGCGACTGGCCAGACGTGGAGATCGTTTCGGCCGACGCCCTGCTGCCCGAGACCCTGGCACCTGCGCTGCATGGGGTCGACGTTGCGTACTACCTGGTCCATTCCATGGCGGCCGGGCGGGACTTCGGTCGCCTCGATCGGGAGGCAGCCAGCAATTTTGCGGCCGCCGCCGCGGACGCACGAGTGCGTCGTATCGTCTATCTCGGCGGGCTTGTTCCCGAGGGTGCGCAGAGCGAGCATCTGGCGTCGCGTCGTGAAACCGGTGACATGCTGCGAGCGGGTTCGGTGCCGGTGATCGAGATTCGTGCCGGCATCATCGTCGGTCCCGGTTCGGCAGCTTTCGAGGTCATGCGGGATCTGGTCTACCATCTTCCTCTGATGATCACGCCGCGTTGGGTGCGGGCCAAGTCGCCGCCCATCGCCCTGGATAATCTGCTCCAGTACCTGTTGCGGCTGCCCTGGCTGGATCAGGTCGTCGAAGGTATTTTTGAAGCCGCCGGCCCGGAGACGCTGACCTATCAGGAAATGATGTGCGTCCTGGCCCAAGTGGGGGGCCGCAAGCCGCCGTTGATCGTGCCGGTGCCGGTGCTCTCGCCTCAGCTGTCCGCCTACTGGTTGCGCTTCGTGACCTCGGTGCCCACCAATGTCGCCCGCGCATTGATTGGTGGGCTCAAACACGATTTCGCGGCCAACGATGCCGATTTGAGGCGATTGGTGCCCCAGCGCCTTTTGAGTTTTCGCGAATCGGTCGCAGCCGTATTCGAAGCCGAGCGCCAAAGCACCGTTACCGCCCGCTGGACAGAGGGAGCATTTGCCATGCGCAGCCACCGTATCGACTACGCGTTTTACGCCAAACGGGCATCCGGCACCGCTGAGACCTGGGCCTCTCCCAATGCGGTGTGGCGGATTGTCAGCAGCGTCGGAGGGGACAACCGCTACTTTTTTCTTGACGGTTTGTGGACTTTGCGCGAGGCCATGGACTGGGCCGCGGGCGGGCCCGGTCTGAAACGCGGCCGCCGGCATCCCACCGAACTCCGGGTAGGTGATCGGGTGGATTCGTGGAAAGTGATCGGGCTGGAGCCGGAGCGGCGCCTCACTTTGGGTTTTGGGATGAAGGCACCCGGGGCGGGCGCTCTGGAGTTCGTGCTGCAGCCGGTCGATGGCGGCGGCACCCAGGTGACTGCCACCGCCTACTGGCATCCCGCCGGGGTTCGGGGTCTGTTGTACTGGTACTCCCTGGAACCGGCCCATCGCATCATATTTAAGGGCATGACCCAGGAGATATGTCGCCGGGCCGAGCGGCTCAAACCGCCTGGGGAAGGGGTTCAGATGACAGAACCATCGCATGGGCAGGCTCATCCGGTCAGGAACGCCAGGACCGGTGCCACCGAGCGGTCAGGCGCTTCCTCCTGAGGGACATGACCCAAACCCGGCAGACGCACCAGTTCGGATTGAGGGAGTGCGGCCTGATAGTCCGCCGCATTGGCGATGGGTATCATCGCGTCCGCCTCGCCCCACAGCAACAGCACTGGCGATGTGATGCGCTCCAACAGGGGCTGGGGATTGCTCAGAACCGTCTGCTCCATCCGCGCGAGTAGAGCGGTGCGCGTACCCGGCCCCAGCATCAGTTCGTAGTAGCGATCCAAGGTGGCATCGCTCAGCGCTGTCGGATCGGCGTAGGCGATTGCGATGTTGGATCGCAGCATCGACTTGGGCAGTACATAGCGCATGGCCTGCAACAGGGTCGGAACCTTGGCTGGCTTGCCGTACTCGTAGCCTGGGCTTTCGAAACCGTCGGGCGCAACCAACACCAGCTTTGACACCCGCTCAGGGTGAGCGGCCGCCAAAGACCAGGCGATGCGCCCGCCTATGGAATTGCCCACAAAGCTTGCACGCTCAATTCCGCGTTGATCCATCAACGCCAGCAGAAGTTCGATAGACCGGGTATCGCTGTAGTCGGTGTTTCGGTCAGGAGGTGACAGGCCAGAACCCGGCAGGTCCAGCCTAATCACCCTGAAATGCTGTTCCAGCGCCTGCGACCAGTCATCCCAGGTGTGCAGGCTGGAGCCGAGGCCATGCACTAGAACCACAGCCTCAGCCTGTTGTTCTCCGGTATCGCGGACATGCAGACGGGTGCCGGCGATCTCGACCATGTCTGTGTCCCGTGCCAGGTATTTTTGCTCCAGCGCCGAACGCGATCGGCCCGGCGTCCACAGCCAAAGGCCGATACCGAAGAAACCGGCGACAAGCGTTCCGAGCCCGAACCAAAGCTTTGCCGTCATTCCGAGTAAGGCACCTGTATTTGGGCCTGCTTCCATCCAGCCGGTGGGTGGAAACAGGCCCGTTAGCATGTTGCCATGCGTCTGCGAACCCGCGGAGGCGCCTCCTATTGCCGGGGTCAATCAAATCCGTTGCTGGCCGCCGGCCAATCCGCGCGTGTACATTGTTGATTACATCTCATTGTGCGGGATGTAAATCTTGGTTGTCACGCACCCTTTCGTATGCCTACACTTTTTGGCACCGATGGCTTGCCCGCTGAGGTCGACCACGGTCATTGGCCTTCACATGTTGCGGGAGACGAAATCGTGAAAACACAGGTATCGGAACGAGATCCAGCGTGCGTCCGGGACCGGCAGCCTTTGCTGCGGTTCGCGAGTCGAATCCGGTTCCGTGCTGTGCTTGTGCTGTGCGCATTGTGGGGTGGCGGCACCGTGGCGTTGGCTGCGGGGGACGCCGCGGCTGGCGCGATCAAGACCCAAGCCTGTGTCGCCTGCCATGGCGAGAACGGCATCAGCGTTGCTGCCATGTGGCCGAATCTCGCGGGGCAGAACGCACCCTATCTGGTCGGCCGTCTGAAGTTCTACCAAACCACCACGGTGGAACAGTATCCCGCCATGTATCCCCTCAGCGCCGAGCTTGGTGATCAGGATATTGCGGACCTGGCTGCCCACTATGCCGGTTTGAGCATCAACACTTGTGAGGCTCAGACCGGCGTGACCGCCGGTGATCCCGTCGCCGGTATGCAAAAAGCCGCCATGTGCGCGGGTTGCCACGGTCCAGCCGCGGTGAAGGCCAATACGGCCTGGCCCAGTCTTGCGGGGCAAAAAGACCAGTACCTGGTCGCTCAACTTCAGGCGTTCATGGACGGAACGCGCGAGAGCCAGGTTATGGCGCCGTTTCTCGCGGCGCTCACCGAGCAGGATCTGTTGGATCTGGCCGCCCACTACAGCGGACTGAATGCCCAGGACCACGCGCCGTGCGAGGCCGGCGGCGGGTGAGCGTCAACACCCGCTACGGCGCTTAGCCGCACACCCATTCTGCCGGATCCAGCGCATCCGCCGGCTGTTTCATCTGGCCTGATTGGACAGAGAAAACAGACCGGTTTCCATCATCCCCGGGATCAGATTGTTGCCGCTGCGCCCGCAATCGGTTTGGCATGTCGGTCACGCTGGGCGAGTTCTATGGGTATGGCCATTTTGGCCAGCAGCGTGAACACCAGCAGCCCCATGGCCCAGATCCCGCCGGAGATCATCAACTCCGCCGAGGTCGGGGCGTAGTCCGCTACCTCGCCCAGGGGTGTGGGGATAAAACCGGGTACCACCAGCGCCATACCCTTTTCGATCCAGATGCCCGTGAAGGCCAACAGACAGGCCAGGTTGAGAAAAAACATGTTCTCGCGCAGCGGATTGATCATCAGAATCAGTACTGCAAACAGATTCAAACCCAACGCGCTCCACACCCATGGCCTGAGCGCCGCGTGACCATCCAGCCCGAAGAACAGGTAACGACTGGAAGCGGAATGGCTGCCCTCGTTGTAGAAATCGGTGAACAACTCGGCAATGACAAAGAACAGGCTGATCTGCAGGGCGACGGTCATGATCAGCGCCAACATGCGCACAACCTTCTGACTCACCGGGTAGCGGGTCACGGCGCGGATAATCTGTAGCGCCACGATCATCAGCGCCGGGCCGGAGACAAACGCCGAAGCGATAAATCGCGGCCCCAGCAGCGCGGTGTGCCAGAACGGCCGCGCCGGATTGGCTGAGAACAGAAAGGCGGTCACCGTGTGTATCGATATGGCCCAGAACATGGCCAGCAACACCCACGGGAAGTATGCCCGGAAGCTCGGCTCCCGACCTTGGAAGTGGCAATAGAGGATGTAGAACGGAATCAGGAGGTTGAGCAACAGATATCCGGATAACACCAGCACGTCCCAGGACAGCAGAGACACCGGGAAATTGAATTCGCCGATGCCTGGGATCATATGCCAGAATCGCTCTGGGCGACCCAGGTCCACCATCACGAAGGTCATGGCGGTGATCACCGCCGCGACCGCGACCGCCTCCCCGAGCAGCACCACATCTTTCATCTCCTGACGGTGAAAGATGTAGGCTGGAATCACCAATAAAACCGCCGAAGTCGCGATCCCCACCAGAAAGGCGAAATTGGCAATGTAAAAGCCCCAGGAAATCTGGTCGGACAGCCCGGTGATCATCAGCCCGTACCGAAGCTGCCCGATATAGTGAAACCCGCCGTTGCCTATCACGCCCAACAGCAGAGCCAGCCACAGCCAGTAGAACCAGCGGCCGTGCAACAGCCGGCCCACAGCACTGAGCACGAAATCCACCACACCGCCCGGTTTGCGTTCAAGCATGCGTTTAAACATCGGTGTAGTACCAGAACTTGGGCTCGGTTCCCAGATCCTCTTTGAGCCGGAACACGGTCTTGTTCTCCAGCACGTAGCGGATTTCACTGTCCGGGTCGAGCAGATTGCCAAATACGCGGGCGCCGGTCGGGCAGGCTTCCTGACAGGCCGGTTGCCGACCAAGACGTGTTCGCTGGATGCAGAACGTGCACTTTTCCACCACCCCGCGAGGCCGGGGTCGATTGCCCAGGTAGTGGGTAACCGGATTGAGCTCCTCGGCGGGGATCTGAGGCTCGCTCCAATTGAAATGACGGGCCCAGTAGGGACATGCCGCCATGCAGTAGCGGCAGCCGATACACCAGTTGTAGTCGATGACCACGATACCGTCCGGTTCCATCCAGGTCGCCTCCACAGGGCAGGCCTTGACGCAGGGCGGGTCGTCGCATTGCTGGCATTGCACCGGCAGGTAGAATTTTCCATCCACCGGCACCGTTTCCGGGTCGTAGTAGTGTTCGCTGGTCTCCAGATCCATGCCGCCCTTGTCCATTTGCAGCACTCGTATGTACTGCACCTGGGAGTCGCGGCCCTGGTTGTTCTCTTCCACGCAGGCCGTTACACAGCGCCGGTAACCCTTGCATTTGGAGATGTTGATGGCGTATCCGAACACCACGCCCGGGATGGGCGCTGTGTTGGCCACCTCGATTTCAACGCCCTGGCGTTCTTTCGCGCGGCGTTGAATGCGACCCAGAGCGGCCTCGATCTCCTCAGGGTCCATTCTATTGTAGTGGGACTGGAAGAAATCGCCGACCGCGTCTCCCAGCGTGGATCCGCCCCAGGCCGGCTTACCCACCGCTGGTAGTGTGGTCGCCGCTGCGGCGCCGCCCACCAGACCCAGCTTCTTCAAAAAGCCCCTGCGGTAATGGTCCAGTGGCTGATCCGGCTGTGAGTTCATGCTCATGGTGCGTCCTTGCCATTCTGATTGTGTTGCAGGGTGTCCCAAATCGCATGGTGTTCCACTGTGCGCTCGGAGGGCGGCGGGAAACCGATGCGGACCGGAGGCGCCGGGTCCGGGGCGGACGGGACCAACGCCGGAGCGTGCGGGTTGTGGCACTGCGGGCATCCAAAGATCGTGCGTTCACCCTGCCAATTGTCAACCCGCTTGCCGTGCCCCCCGTGGCGCCAGTCTCGGGCCCTGGGCGCGTGGCATTGGGCACACACCTTGTAAGCATCATCCAATCCGACCTGATCGCCGTTCAGCAGCGACAGCTGATTGCGGTCTTCGGCCGCGTGGCAGGTAAGGCACCAGAACGTGCCCCCGCCATGGGGTTGTTCTCTCAGGTGGGGGGGCGTACAGCGGGCGTGGGGTGGTTTTGGTCTGCAATGCTTGATGACAGTTCATACACGGGTAGTAGACCATGTCGTCCTGTCGCGTCAGCACCGAGAAAGCCGGCGCCGCCGATGGAGTGGCCTCCGGTGCCACGGCGAAGCTGGCTGGCAGGGCGCCGATCAGCAGCGGGACCAGCGCCCATGACCACCGTGTTACGCCTGAACGCGTATCTGAACCCGGCATACCGCCACCCCTTACACAATGCAGGACCAGAAACACCCGCCTATTCTTTGTTTCAGGAAGGCGGCGGGAATGCTGGCCCGAAAAAAATGTCAATATTTTATTACGTCAACTTATGCTGACGACAAC
>Ga0316189_10001467_pt1 | contig 23403 bp, 15 predicted proteins | sample LowCovwburrow_MG_FD_204930 | JGI IMG/M metagenome (GOLD analysis project Ga0316189, IMG submission 204930) | Coastal sediment microbial communities from Maine, United States - Lowes Cove worm burrow | ecosystem: Environmental > Aquatic > Marine > Coastal > Sediment | place: USA: Maine... | reverse complement strand
GTCGATGGAGGTCCCTCGAGATCGCAACTACCGTAACCCCGTTCAGGTCGCGGCAATCCCAGGTGTAAGTGAATCCCACCTATGCGACGTTTGGGGCCGGGGAAGATCTGTTCATGATCCGGAAATCTCGACGTGTGGCGATATTGGCGTGGCTCATCACAGCGGCATGCGCGTCAGGGACGGCCTACGTAGGCCCGACGGGCGGCCCCGGCCCCGCGGGCCCCGGCCCCGGAGCAACCGTACAGGGTGAACTCCCGGCTCATACATTTAGCCCGCGTTCGCACGCAGGTCGTGACCACTTCCGCCCCGAGGCGGCCGCGATGAACTCGCTTCCCGCGATGGTCGCAAGTCGCAAGTGCGTCTCGGCGGGCGCTGTTCCGGAGGGCAAGCCGTCGAGGGTCCGCGCGGGCAACTCCGTGGCCCACGCGGGCAAGAAGCGGGGGGGTGGGTTTGTTCCGTATCAACCTAAAGCGGCAGCGAGCCCGGCCACCGACGCGGCATCGAAATCCACGCCTGCGGACCGACGAAGGGATGCCGAGGCCTCGGGGGTGGCGGCGGCGCCGCCGTCTTCGGCGCCCGGGTCGTCGGCGCCCGTCACCGCGTCGGCCCCTCCGCCCGAGTTCAACGACAGCGGCGCGGACGCCGACGAACAAAGCGTGCAGAGCGAGCCCGCCAGGGATTCGATCGAGGCCAACAGCAGCGATTCGACTCGCGAGGGGCGTGCGCGGTATCGCAAGGCACAGCGCGCGCACAAAAAGGCCAACCGAAAGCGGCACAAGCAGGCGGCCACGATGCCGGAGGAAGCAGAGCTGGCGGCAAACACGGCGGTCGAAATGCCACCGCCCATTGTGTTGGAGCCGGAATGGCCCCCACCCGAAGAGGGCTGGGGAGACGCCACCTACCTGTCCAACGACGACACGATGAGTCTGTCCTCGGCCCAGCGGGTCGCCTACGCGATCGATTCGTTCGCGCCGATTCCCCCTGAGCACGTGCGTCGGCACGAGCTGCTCAACTACTTCTCGTTTCAGACGAACCCGGTCCCAGCGGGACAAGACTTTTCGGTTCGGGCCGAGCTGGCACCATCGCGACTCAGCCCGGGCCTGTACACGCTTGGCGTGGCCGTCGCCGGGCGTGAAATCGGCCGCTCCGGTCGAAGGAATGCAGTTCTCACCTGGGTCGTCGACCGCTCGGGCTCGATGCGGGCTGAGGGGCGGATGGAGTACCTCAAGCGTGGCTTGCTTCGCATGGTTCGCGAGCTCAAGCCCGGCGACATGGTCAACATCGTGACGTTCGATCATCGCGTGTGCACCCCCCTAAAGAACTTCGTGGTGGGTCGCGACGACACAGCGGCGCTCACCAAAGCAATCCACGCTATCCGACCATCGGGAAGCACCAACCTCCACGCTGGGCTCACCCAGGGCTATCGCCTCGCCGACGCCGCCTACCAGCCGCGCTACACCAACCGCGTGGTCGTGGTGACCGATGCGCTGGCCAACCGTGGGGTGACCGACTCACGCACGATGGCCATGGTGACCGACTTTTTCGACGCCCGGAGGATCCGGCTGTCGGGGGTCGGCGTTGGCCGCGAGTTCAATGATGCACTCCTGGACAAACTCACCGAGAAGGGCCGAGGTGCGTATGTGTTTCTGGGATCCGAGGCCGAGGTCGACGCTGTCTTCGGTGCGCGTTTCACATCCCTGATTGAGACCACGGCCAACGACGTGCACTTCAGGCTCCACCTCCCGCCCTCGCTGCGCATGGCCGCGTTTCACGGCGAGGAGGCGTCGACACACAAAGCCGACGTGCAGGCAGTGCACTTCTTTGCCGATACGTCGCAGCTGCTGTTGGCCGATGTGGAGTCATGGCAGGGCGGGCTTCGTGGGCAAGACGAGATCATGATCGAGATCGAGTACCAAGACCCCGAAACAGGTGCCCTGCTCGTGGAGGAGACCGCGTTCAACCTCGGGCAGATCAGCGAGACTGCAGGGAACGTTCGCAAGGGCGAGCTCGTGATGCACTTCATCGATGGCATTGAGCGCCAGGCGCGGCGGGGTCCTCCTCGCCAATGGGAGCCGCGGGCGGCCGCGTGGCATGACACAGATGCGCTGCACGACTGCAGCCAGACACGGGAGCAGCTCCACCAACTCGCTGCCGAAGATCGCGATCCGGAGGTGCGCCGAGTGTTGGGCCTTTGGGACGGCTATTGCGCCCGTTTTGACGACTCGGTCTCGGCGCGAGACCGTCCTGCCCGCAAGGGAGATCGCTGGCCCGCAGCCTCCCGCTGAGGCGGTGGCCGCACAAGGACGCGAGCTGGCACTCCAGGGCGCCACAGCCGCGTGATCGGCCAGGGCCTTTGCCGCGGCCCATGGCGGGCGTAGCTCACCGATCTGCCCGCGACTCCCGTCTCGTGGGGGTTTGGGGTAGCCTGCGTGTGCACGTGCTTAGCTTGAAACTCAGAAACTGCGCCTCGCTTCTTGGAATCGCTACCCTGGCGGTCACTTTCGGCTGTGGCGATGACGGGCCGAGCGGCGGTGGTACGGCTGGCACGGGTACGGACGGTGGCGCCGATACCCAAGCCGACTCATCGGCGGGGGTCGACGAAACCGGCAGCGACACCAACTGCGGCAATGGTGTGCTCGACGAGAACGAAGAGTGCGAAGGCACCGATCTCGGCGGTATGGAGTGCACCGATGTGCACTCCTCGTTCATCGGCGGCACGTTGACCTGCGGCGCCAACTGCAGCTTCGACGCCTCCGGGTGCGAGGCCGACCCGACGCTGGCGTTTGTGACGCTCAATGAGGTCACCTCCGACGCCGTTCTCGAGGGGGAGTTCGCGGGCCCCAACGACGCGGTCGAACTCATCAATGCCGGCAGCGTCACGGCGGACATCGCCGGCTGGCAGATCTCCGACGACGTGGGGTTCCTGCCGGAGAAGACCTATACGTTCCCGGCCGACACGACGATCGAGGCGGGCGAGTTTCTTGTCCTGCGATCGATCGACCTCAAAACAATGGTTGGCGAGCTGCCTTTCGGCCTCGACAAGACGGGTCAGGAGACGTTGTTCCTCAACGACGCCGACGGTGAAGAGGTCGCCTCCGTGCTCGTCGACGGGTTCTTGGCGCGCGACTCGTACTGTCGAGTCGAAGATGCGCAGGGGCCGTGGATCCAATGTGAGCAGACGTTTGGGGCGTTGAACGTCGCCGCCGAGACCCCATGCGGTAACGCTATCGCTGAGGGCCTCGAGGAGTGCGACGGCGAGGACTTTGGCGGCGCGACGTGCGAGAGCCTTGGGCTCGGGTTCACGGAGGGCGCGCTGAGCTGTACGCAGGCGTGTAACGTCCGGACCGACAACTGTGCGACCGACAGTCAGATCGTCATCAACGAGGTTGAGGCGACCTTCGACAACATCGAGCTGTACAACGGCAGCGACGGACCTGCGGACATCTCAGGCTGGGTCCTGACCGACAAGCAGGTCGACGCGGACTACGATGTCGCGACCGATACCGACGCGCTTACGTTTGCGCCCGGCACGGTGCTGGCACCCGGTGAGTACCTCGTCGTGTTTCTCGGCCTTGGTGCCAACGAGCACCCGTTTGGCTTGGACATCGACGGCGACAGCGTCGGCTTGGTGACACTCGACCCGGTCACGGTTGTCGACCAGGTGGTGTACGCAGACGGAGAGGCGACGTTCTCGTACTGCCGCCTTCCCGACGGGCCAGGGGGCGAGTGGACGGCGGACTGCGATCCGACGATGGGCGTTCCGAACAACTAGCGCTCAGCGGATTTTCTGACGGCGCTCGGCGCGGAACCGGTCGATGTGACCGGCATAGAACTCCCATTGCTCGGCCCGGGCGCGCTCGAACGTGTACGCCTCGGCGACCGTGCGCGCGCATCGCTGCATCATTGCCAGCCGTCGTGGGTCGAGCACGATGTCGTGGACCGCGCCCGCCCACGTGTCGAGGTGGTCGACGGGGAGCACGAGGCCGGATTGCCCGTGCTGCACGATCTCTGCCGGGCCGCCGACATCGGTGACGACGGCTGGGGTCCCCGATGCCAACGCCTCGACGACGGCGTTGCCAAACGTGTCTGTGGTCGACGGGAAGACCAAGAGGTCCGAAGACGCGTAGGCGGCAGACAGCGCGTCCCCACGCAGATACCCGGTGAACGCGACGGGGTAGTCGGCAAACTCGCGCTCTAGCGTCTCGCGCATGGGCCCGTCGCCGACGATGGCGAGCTCGACATCCATTCCGCGCGTGTCGATGAGGTAGCGGAACAGCGACGACAAGAAGCGGAGGTTCTTCTCGGCGGAGACGCGCCCGGCATAAAGAAGCGTGTGCTGACCTTTGAGCCCGTAACGAGGCCAGAAATCGGCGTCGCGGTGCCGCGGGTGGAACATCTCGATGTCGACGCCCCGTCGTAGCACGTGCACTCGGTCCGGACGCACACCCTGCGCCGCGACAGCATCGCTGGCCGCGCGGCTTGGGGCCGCGACCTCATCCATGGTGCCGTAAAACCAACCCGTGAACGCGTCGATGATGCGGCCCAGCGATGCATCGCCCATGATCTGCGTGGCGAAGTCGCCGATGTGCGTGTGGTACTGACCCACGACTGGGATCTCTAGGACCTTCGCAGCGATCATCGCGACGACGCCGACCGGGCCCGGCGTGGCCGCGACGACCAAGTCGATCTCGTTGTCGGCCAGCCAACGGAGCACTTCGGTGAGGCTCGGCCATCCAAGCTCATAGCTTTCGTAGCCCAGCAGCGGGAACCTCCCCAAGGTCGGGAACCGAACCACCTGGCAGCCAGCGTCGCTGCGGAGTGAAGCATCGGCGTGCGCTCCGCACAGGTACACGAGTCGTCCGCTGTCTCGCATCTCTGCGACGATCCGACGAAGGCCGAGGTTCACGCCGTCGACATTGTCGAGCGTGTCGCAAAAGACCGCGGCTTTGGAAGCGCGTGGGACAGCCTCTCCCAGCTCGAGGCTCTCGTACAGCGCCCACGCTCGGCGTCGCTCGCCATGGAAGAAGCGAAACCCAAAGTAATAGGGGAGGTTGAACAGCCCGAGTCGGATAAGCGTCGGCACTTCATCGATCAGCGCCTCTGGATCGCCCTCATGGACGCCCGCCTTGAACTTGTCGACGGAGTCCCGCAGGCCGCTGAGCAACGAGGTCTGGATGAGGTCGTACAGCTCGTCGTGGAACTGTGGGGTGTGCGCCTCGGTCATCGCGCGACTCGGCGTCGGGATGCGATCTGCGCTCGCGAGCCGCTCGATCACCCCGGGAACGAGTCGCTGGAGCACTGGGGCGAGTGCCTCGAGATCGTCGGGAAGCGTGCCCGTGCGCGCAAGCTCCAGAACCTTGTTGAACGTCTGGTTGCGTGCAGCCTCGGGTGGAAACGCGGCCCGGATGTGGTTGAACGCGCCCACCATGGCGGTGTGCGCGTAGCTCGTGGAGGTCTGCCGCTCTCCGCTGAGTTTCAACGCGCCCGCCCGCATCGCCGCAGCGAGGGCATCGAACGTCGCGGGCCCCTCGAACTCCACGTACGCGCGGGCCAGTGTGAATCCAGAGTGGTCGTCCGAACCAGCGGTCAGTCGCCAGCGCCGCGGCGAAGGCAGCGGGAGGTCAAGGCTTTGCGCCCATCGGCACAGCATCTCGTCGTCGACTTTGTCGACGACCTCTTGCACGAAGCGTTCGTGTCTTGGGTCTTTTTGCCCGTTGACAAGCTCGAGGGTGTCGAACATGACAAGGGTCTTGCGCAGCTGATCGGGGGTCAGGCGCCCATTGACCAGCGAGAAGGGGTGCGCGAGCGCGTGAAGGATCCGCTCGGCCCTCAGATACGCGACGAGCTCATAGATGTTTGGGCGTAGGCGCTGCAGCTCGGCGTGTTGGAGCTCGGAGATCCCGTAGGCCAGGATATGAGCGACAGCGCCGTTCTCGGGGAAACGGGCCGAGACTTCCTCGGACAGAAAAACGTGCGGGCCGTGATGCGCGAGCTCGAGACAGCCCTGGATGGTGTCGTGATCGGTGACCGTGACCATCGACATGCCGCGCTGCATCAGGCGCTCGTACGCGGCGGCGGGTTCGGTATGCGATTCGTCGACGGCGAGAAACCGCAACGCAAACGGCTTGAACTGGCCCGCGTACTTGGTGTGTACGTGCAGGTCGATTCGTTGAACTTCCGTGGTCATCGCTCGCGTGCGGTCGTTCGATACCCTAGATCCGCCGCCGCGCGCCAAGGGGAGGCAGCAAGACGCGCGTGGGTAGGGTGGGGGCTACGTGCTGTGCCTCACTCCCCGTGGACCGTTCGGTCGCAAGGGGCTGGTTTCGCCAGATCGCAGGGATCCGTACCGAACGGGCGCTGCTTGCAGTAGCCTTCGGCTGTGAATTCCAGCGGAACCAGCGAGGGGTCGCTCTTCACCATCTTCGGGGCGACGGGCGATCTCTCGCGCCGCAAGTTGATCCCCGCCCTGTACCACAACCACGTCGCCGGACACCTGGGCCCCAACGTTCGTATCGTTGGTGTGACTCGTCAGCCGCTCGGTGACGGAGGGTTTCGAGCGGAGGCGGAGAAGGCGTTGGCCAAAGCCGGAATCGAGGGCGACCAGGTCGCGTCGTTCTTGCAGCGGTTGCACGCGGTCACGACACCGTCGGGTGACCCCGACAACTTCACGCGCCTGCGCGACCGCCTGGTTGTGTTGGGGCACGTGCACAAGATTCCCCCCAACTACTGTTTCTACCTGTCGCTACCGCCTCGCGCGTTTGGCAGCGTGATCGCAGGCCTCGGGTCCGTTGGGCTGGATGTCAGCAACGAGGAGGGGTGGTCCAGGGTCGTGGTCGAAAAACCGTTTGGCACCGATCTGAAATCGGCCGCTGCGCTCAACCGTACGATTCACGAGCACTTCGACGAGGGGCAGATCTATCGGATCGATCACTACCTCGGCAAAGAGACCGTGCAGAACCTGCTGGTCTTTCGGCTTGCCAACGCGTTCATCGAGTCCTCATGGAACCGCGAGCGTGTCGCCGAAGTCCAGATCACCGTGGGCGAGAGCTTGGGAGTCGGCTCCCGCGCGGGGTACTACGACGGCTCGGGCGCACTGCGTGACATGCTCCAAAACCACATCGCGCAGCTGATCGCGCTGGTGGGGATGGAGGTTCCCGAGTCACTCACGGCCGACGCGATTCGGTACGAGAAGCTCAAGGTTCTGCGCTCGATCCAACCCATCGACCCGAGCGAGGTGATTCGCGCGCGCTATACGGCCGGCGAGGTCGATGGAGACGCCGTGCCCGGGTATCTCGACGAGGAGGGCGTTCCGAGCGACTCCGAGACCGAGACGTTTGTGGCGCTGCAACTCGGCATCGATACGTGGCGCTGGCAGGGGGTGCCGTTTTACATCCGCACGGGCAAGCGCATGCCCGCCAAGACCTCCCAGATAGCGATCCGCTACCGCGGCTCTCCCGTGCGGTACTTCGGGCGCCAGGGCATCCCGCAAGACACCGCCGACGTCCTGACGATCACCATTCAGCCCAACGAGGGATTCGCGTTTCACTGCGACATCAAAGTGCCGGGCAACCCGCTGCGACTGGAGCGGGTGCCGCTGCAGTTCTCCTACGGCGATCACTTTGATGGCGACATGCCGCAGGCCTACCAGACCCTGCTGCTCGACGTGCTCGAGGGCGACCAGACGCTGTTTGTGCACGGCGACGAGGTGGAGGAGTCCTGGCGGGTGTTCGCGCCGATTCTCGAATCACCGTCGCCCACCCGCGAGTACAAGGCCGGTACGTGGGGTCCGCCCGAGGCCGAGCACATAGCGATTCCAGAAACCGACCTGTGGCAGGTCGACGATGGCTGACGCCTTGCCCTGCGTGTGGTCCAGTGACGCTCGGTCGTTTGTGGCCGACGCCGCCGACAGGGTCGCCCGCGAGATGAAACTCAGCATCGCGGAGCGCGGGCACTGTCGGCTGGCGCTGGCGGGTGGCGGCACACCGCGCCCCATCTACGAGGCGCTGGCGCAGCGAACCGACATCGACTGGACCGCGGTCTCTTTTGTTTGGGGTGATGAGCGCGCGGTCGGCCCCGACGACGAGAGCAGCAACTACCGTATGGCGTGTCGGGCGTGGCTCGATAGGATCGACGTGCCCAAGCAGCAAGTCCTGCGAATCGAGGGCGAGCGCCCGGCCGAGGAGGCGCGTGCGGCCTTTGAGCAGGCACTCGGGGACGCTCCCGTCGACGTTGTGCTCTTGGGCATGGGGGGTGACGGCCATACGGCCTCACTGTTCCCAGGCGACCCTGGCAGCGAACTCGATACACGCGTCGTCGTGACGCAAAGCCCCGTCCCCCCGACCACGCGAATCTCGATGTCGATGCGGACGATCAACGAGGCGCGGGCGGTGCTCATGTTTGTGACGGGTGAGGGCAAGGCCGCGCGGCTGGCCGAGGTTTGGGCGCAGGCGCAGACCACCACCCCACAGCTGCCCGCGGCGCGTGTACGCCCCCGCAGCGGAAATCTTCACTGGCTTGTCGACCACGCGGCGGCACAACAACTCCCCCAAGACCGGGTCCAAGACCCAAGGACGCAATCATGACGCAATCCCTGTACGACCAACTCGCGGCGATCACAACCTTGGTGGCCGATACCGGCGACATTCGATCGATCGAGACGTTCAAGCCGCGCGATACCACGACCAACCCATCGCTGATCACCGCTGCGGCAAAAATGCCGGAGTACCAGAGCGTGGTCGACGACGCGTTGCGCGACTCGACCGCCGAGGTCAAGGGTGACGACGCTGCGGTCGTAGGACGTGCAATCGATCGCCTTGCCGTCGAGTTCGGTACGCAGATCCTCAAGATCATCGACGGGCGGGTCTCCACCGAAGTGGACGCACGGCTGTCGTACGACACCGACGCGACGATCGCGAAGGCTCGCGAGCTGATCGGGTTTTACGCGGCCGAGGGCGTGGGGCCCGAGCGCGTGCTGATCAAGATAGCGTCGACGTGGGAGGGCATCCGCGCCGCCGAGCAGCTCGAAAAAGAGGGCATCCACTGCAACCTGACGTTGCTGTTTGGACTGCATCAGGCCGTCGCCTGCGCCGACGCCAAGGTCACGCTCATCTCGCCGTTCGTTGGCAGAATCTTGGACTGGTACAAGAAGGACACGGGCCGCGATGGGTACCCTTCGGCGGAGGACCCTGGCGTCCTTTCGGTCACCGAGATCTACTCGTACTACAAGAAGTTCGGCCACAAGACCCAGGTCATGGGCGCCAGCTTCCGCAACCTTGGTCAGATCACCGAGCTTGCCGGATGTGACTTGCTGACCATCGCTCCGAAGTTCTTGACCGAGCTCAAAGAGACCACCGGTGAGCTGCCGCGCAAGCTCGAGCCGGAGGGGCCCAAATCGATGGCGATCGAGGAACTCAGCGTCGACAAGGCGACGTTCGACTCGATGCACGCCGCAGACCGCATGGCGACCGACAAGCTCGCCGAGGGCATCGCGGGATTCTCCAAGTCGCTCGAGGAGCTCGAGGGCCTGCTCGCCGAACGGCTCACGCAGCTGAGGGCGAGCTGAGATGACACTGCGGCAGTTCGGTATGGTCGGGATGGCGGTGATGGGCCGCAATCTCGCGTTCAACCTGTTGGACCGCGGCGTCACCGTGGCGGCCTACAACCTCGAGCCCGAGATGACGCAAAGCGCGGTCGCGGAGTCCGGGGGAAAGTTGTTGGGCACCGAGAGCCTCAAAGAACTCGTTGGTTCTCTCGAGCGGCCCCGGAAGATCATGATGATGATCCGGGCCGGCAAGCCCGTCGACATTGTGCTGGACCAGCTCAAGCCTCTGCTGGAGGAGGGCGACATCGTGATCGACGGCGGCAACTCGTTTTTCGAGGACACTCGCCGCCGCGAGAAGGCCTACGCCGAGGCGGGCCTGCGCTTTATCGGGTCCGGGGTTTCGGGCGGCGAAGAGGGCGCGCGGCATGGACCGTCGTTGATGCCCGGTGGCGACGCGGGTGCGTACGCCGAGGTCGCGCCGATGTTCGAGGCGATCGCGGCCAAGACAGACTCAGGCCCTTGCGTAGCCCACTGTGGGACCGATGGCGCAGGGCACTTCGTCAAGATGGTGCACAACGGCATCGAGTATGCCGACATGCAGTTCATCGCCGAGGCGTACCACGTGCTCAAGGATGTGGGCGGGCTGGAGCCGTCGGCATTGGCCGATGTCTTTGCGGCCTGGAACGAGGGGCCGCTCGAGTCCTTTTTGATCGAGATCACGGCGAAGATCCTCAGCGTGACCGGCGACGATGGTGCGCCACTCATCGATCAGGTGCTCGACAAAGCCGGGCAAAAGGGTACGGGGCGATGGACGGCACAGGTGGCGCTGGAGCACGGCGTGCCGATTCCCAGCATTTCGGCGGCGATCGATGCTCGGGTGCTGTCGAGTCGCAAGGCGGCACGGGTTGCGGCCTCCGAGGTTCTGGTCGGCCCGCCCTCGGTACCGTGTGTCAGTGACACCGCGGCGTTGATCGCTGATGTGCATGACGCCCTGTACGCGGCGAAGATCGTGGCCTACGCCCAGGGCATGGACCTCATCGCTCGGGTGAGCGAGGAGTACTCCTGGGGCGTGAACTTGTCCGAGATGGCGCGCATCTGGAAGGGCGGCTGCATTATCCGCGCTCGGTTCCTCGACACGATTATGGCTGCGTTCAGCAACGACGCGCAGCTTCCGAATCTTCTGCTCGACAAGACGCTGCGTGCGGGCGTGCAGAACAACCAAGCCACGTGGCGCAGCGTTGTGGGGATGGCGCAGCAGCGCGGGATCCCAGTCGGCGGGCTGGCATCGGGGTTGGTGTACTGGGACAGCTACCGCACCGCGGACCTTCCGCAGAACATGACGCAGGCGCAGCGCGACGCGTTTGGATCGCACACCTACCAGCGCAAGAGCGACCCGACCGGGCCCTTTGTGCACTCCGAGTGGCTGGACTGATCTGGCGATGCATACGTTGACGATCGACATCGGCGGTACGGGGATCAAGATGATCCGGCTGGATGCGCAGGGCGAAGCCGTCAGCGACCGCGTCCGCGAGCTGACACCGCAGCCGGCCACGCCCGAGCCAGTACTTGCTGTGATCACGTCGATGCTCGAGTCTCAGGGCGATTTTGGGCGGGTCAGCGTTGGGTTCCCTGGGGTCGTCAAACGAGGCGTGACCTTCACGGCGCCGAACCTCGCCGCTGGTGCGTGGGCGGGATTCGACTTGGAGTCTGCAGTCGCTGCGTGCAGTGGAAAGCCCACGCGGGTCCTCAACGATGCGGAGCTGCAGGGCTACGGTGTCATCTCAGGCAAGGGCGTGGAGATTGTCCTGACGTTTGGCACGGGGTTAGGCACCGCGCTGTATGTCGATGGTCGCCTGGTGCCGAACCTCGAGCTGGGGCACCACCCGCTGGGGGACAAGGGCGAGACGTACGAGGATCTTGTCCGCGACGACCAGGTCGAAGCGGTTGGCAAGGTGGTCTGGCGGGAGCGCGTCGCGCTGGTGTGCGGGACGCTGTCGCGGATCTTCAACTACGACCGTCTCTACGTCGGCGGTGGAAATGCTCGGCACATCGAGGCTCCGCTGCCCGAAGGCGTGGAGCGTTTTGACAACGCGCGCGGCATGGAGGGCGGCGTGGCCCTTTGGGCCAACGACTAGCGGGGTCGGCTCGCGAACCTTCGTGGCCCCAGGCGGTCGCGGTCATGGGGCGCGTTTAGGTCTGGGCCTTGCCCCACCGGAATGATTCGGCTGGGGTTGAGGCGCTCGCTCCGGCCCATATAGCCCAGCTGGTACAAGTCGACGCGGACGGTCGGGGCAAAGCCTGGCGTCTGGTAGAGATCGCGGAGGTACGGGCCCAAATTCGGGTACTCGGCGATCCTTCGCACGCTGCACTTGAAGTGGCTGAAGTACACGGGGTCGAAGCGGACCAGCGTGGGAAACAGCCGCAGGTCGGCCTCGGTGAGGCGGTCGCCGCAGAGGTAGCGTTGGTTGGCGAGCCTGGCCTCTGCGCGGTCCAGTGCGGCAAAGAGCTGCGCGACGGCATCGTCGTACGCGCCTTGGGACTGAGCAAATCCGGCCCGGTACACGCCGTTGTTGATGTCGGTGTAGACCCACGCTGCGACGGCATCGATGTCGTCGATGAGGTCGTTGGGTAGCAGGTCGACATCGTTGCTCTGAAGGTCTCCGAACTCGCGCTCGACCATGCGCAAGATGTCCGCCGATTCGTTGCTCACGCCTTTGCCGAGCTTTCGGTCCCACAGCAACGGCACCGAAGCACGACCGGTGTACTCCTGATCACCGGCCACGTACGCCTTCCACAGCGAGAGCCCGCGGTCGGGAGGCGCCGCCGTGAAGCCGGCCTCGCGGCTGAAGCTTTCGCGAGGCTGGTCGTCGTCGGGCTGCAGGGCGTCGATGCCGTCGTGGAACCACCAGCCGCCGTCGTTGCGATGCCAGTGGGCCGTGCTGAACGACAGCACATCTTCGAGGCCGAGGAGGTTCCGAGCGATCAGAGTGCGCTGCGACCACGTGCAGTTCCACGCGAGCCACAGGTGGTACCGCTCTCGCTCGGGTGCGTGCTCGGTCGATCCGTCAGCGCGGATCCAACCGCGGCAAACGGTCGGCGTGCGAGCCCAACGGCCTTGAGCGTCCGTGGCCGTTACGTCGTCGGCGACCCACTCTCCCCGAATCACTTTGCCCATAAACGAGCTGTAGCGCGAAAGCTGTCGGACCGTCCATTCGAGTTGCCCAAGGCTGCGCAACTCGTTGGGCAAACTGCGCAGACGATTGCCCCGGATTGTCCGTTCTTCGAGGTCGCAGCGCCTCTTATCTCCCCTATAGTGGTCCCGTCGTGCGTCGGGTTTTGTTGAACGCGCTTGCGTCCGTGCTGACGTTTGCCGCCCCCTCCGTGGCTTGGGCCGGAGGCTTCGAAGTGCCCGACTTGGGCACGGTCGGGATCGGACGAGGCGGCGCCTTCACAGCACGTGCCGACAACCTCTCTGCGTTTCACTACAACCCGGCTGGCTTGGCCAAACAGTCCGGGCCCCATGTTCTGCTTTCGGGCAATGCGGTGTATCTGAGCAACCGCTTCACCCGCAGTGGGTCGGGCGAAACGGTGGTTCCGTCCGGGAACGACCCTGGCGTGGGCGTGCTCGATCCCGCAATGGACGTCAACACAGGGGACCCGTTCACAACCTCCGAGAACGACGCGCAGTTTGGGCCATCCCCGCTGTTCGTGTTCAGCTGGGGAGACGTCGGGGTCAAGGGGCTTTCACTTCAGGCCGGCGTCGTGCCGCCTGTCGGGTTTGGGAAGCACCGCTGGAGCGACACGGGGCCGCAGCGCTACACGATCACCGACGGCGACTTCTTGTTCTTCGCGGGTGGAGCCGGCGTCTCGTATCGGGTCAATCGATACTTCTCGGTCGGAGCGAACTTCCTCGTCGGCCGATTCACCGCCGACTTCAAGCTCCACACGCGATCGTCCACCAGCGGCGCGCAGCTCAATGAGGATCTGCCCGACGATGCGATCTCGACGGTGAAGGTCGCCGATCGTTTTGTGCCTTCGGCCAATCTTGGCGTGATGTCGCAGCCGTTGGATTTTCTGGAGCTTGGCCTCTCGGTCCGACTGCCGTACCGCACCAAGGCCGTGGGTACGCTCGGATATGTCCCTGCCGCGGCGATGGCCGACGCAACGCTTGCGTCCAAGTCCCGGGTCGACCTGACCCAGACGTTCCCCACGGTCGTACGCGCGGGAGCCCGCTACGTTCACGCGCGCTTCGATATCGAGGTCGACTACGTATTCGAGAACTACGCGTCCGTCGACGAGGTGGGGGTCAAGTTCTCCAACCCCGATGGGGACTTCTCTCCCGCCGACGAACTGGGGATCGGACCCGATGATCCCGATCTGTTGTACCTGGACTCCCTGGGCACGGGGCAGGCGTTTACGCCTCTCATCGCGACGCCCGTCCCGCTGCGTTTTCGCGACGTGCACCAGATTCGTCTGGGATCGGATGTCGAGGTCTGGCCGGAGCACCTGACGCTCCGTGCGGGTGGTTTTGTGGCGTCGTCGGCGTACCCCGCCAACCACGCGACCTACACGATTCGGTTCCCGTACTCCAACCAGCTTGGCATCGGTGGCGGCATGACATGGCACGTCATTGATGAGTTGGATCTCTCGGCGGGATTCCTCCACATCTTCCAGCGCGACGTCACCGTCTCGGCCGGTCAGGCTCAGGCAAACTCCTTTCGGCCGCTGGATGACCAAAACATCTACGGCAACATCGTCAACAACGGACGCTACGAGATGTCGATGCACATCTTTGGACTGTCCGCCGAGATCCACCCTCTGGCCGGGCGAGCCCGTCGGGCCAGCAAAGAGCCACGCCCATGAAACGCAAACGAAACCTGATCCCTGCCGCGGCGCTCGCGATGTCCCTGTGGGGCTGCTCAGACTCGGCCGATGATGCCAGCGACGCCGCTGACACGGGCGCCGACGGAACAGGTGGTGCTACGTCGTCCGCGATGGACGACGCTGTGGGCGACGACAGCCCCGCCGATGGAAGCTCGGGGGGCGATGGCGTGGGCCAGTGCGGCGACGGCGGATCGGTCGAGGAGTTCCAAGAGCCGCCGGGTGATTGCTTCAACAACCAAGGCTGCGGCACATGCAACTGCCGCACGTTTCGCGACAATCCGCCCAGCGAGCAAGCCACGTGCGTCGACGATCCAATGGACGGACAGCTGACCGTCACCGCGACCCTGCTTGGGTTTCCTGGGCAGACGCCGATCCCCAGTACCGAGGTGACTCTGTACAACGCGATTGAGGTCGGCACTGTGGGGCCAGACCTTGCCACCGTCGTCGGGATGACCACCAGTGATGCGGCCGGGGAGATCGAGATTACGGTGGAGCCAACCGATCAGATAGGGTTGATCGCGACGGTGCGTGCAGACGGTTTTGCCGATACCGCCACGGGCCTTGCCAAGCCGCCGTACGAAGCGTCGAACGCCATCCATGATTTGTTCGCGGTGCCGCAAGCCGATGCCGATGCTTGGAGCGCAGCGCTGGGTGCGGAGCCCGAGCTCGCCGGCTCTCTGCCGCTGGGCGAAAACGGAGGTGTCGTCGGGGTCGCGCGCAACCGCTACACGGGAGAGCCCGTAGCGGGCGTCACGATCGAGTCCCTCAAGTCGGACTCGACCGCGATCTTGCGGTACCTCGACGAGGACGGAACGTTCAACACCACCGCGACCTCGGCGACCGGCATCTATGTTGTGTTCGAGCCCGCACTCGCCGAAGAGTTCGAGGCGCGACTGGATGGCGCGGTCGTCTCGACGCGGCCCAACAAAGCCGGCAGCGGGCCACCCGCCATCTTCACAATGAACCTGACGATCAATGTCGATCCTGGGGGGCGGTAAGACCGTGCTTGGGTCGGCTCGGCGCGCGGTCGCGGGACCGCTGCAGCTACTCCGCACGGGTCTTCGGACGGGCCTGCTGCGGCGTCCCAACGGTCGTCCGTTCAACTTACTTCGCGTCGCGCTCCGCCACGGGCTCGGCGTGCGGTCGATGCACACGCTGCACGCGGCGGCCGAGCCCGATCGGATCGCCGTCGTCGACCGGCGGCGGTCACTCACCTACGCTGAGTTCAACGCGGAACTCGACGCGCTCGCGTCCGGCTTGGTGGCAGAGCTGGGCGCCACGCGTGGAGTCCCCGTCACGATCATGATGGACAACCGGGCGGAGTATCTCGTCGCCTGGTTTGCCCTGGCGCGGATCTCCGTAACGTGCGCGCACGCGAGTTCCTACTCGACGGCGGAGGAACTCATCCCGCTGATGGAGCGGAGCGGGTCAAAGATTCTCGTGGTTTCAGACGCAACGCGCGACGTGGCCGACGCGCTTGTTTCGCGACGGCCGGATCTCGACGTCCGCATCGTTCACGTCGGTGATGGCGCGCTCGGAGCGGTCGACTACCAGGACCTGGTGCGGCGCCACGCGGGCCGACAGGCCGAGCCACCACCGCGCGATGCTGAGAGCGAGAGCGTCGTGTACACCTCGGGCACCACGGGCCGCCCCAAAGGCGCGGTGCGAGACTTGCGAGGTCTCGGCCTCAAGACACTTCTCGAGGTGCTCGACCGTCTTCCGCTGCAGTGCGGTGACCGCCACCTGGTGGTCGCGCCGCTGTACCACTCTGCGGCGCAGGTGTTCGTGATGCTCAATGCCGCGCTCGCCAACACGATCATCATCGAAGGAAAATTTGATGCCGAGGCGACGCTGCGCAGGATCTCTGAGGAGCGCATCAACAATCTCTTTCTTGTGCCGACGATGATCCATCGTCTCTTGGAGCTGCCGGACGCGTTGTTCGATCGCTACCCCAGCCCGGCATTGCGAGCGATCGTCTCTGGCGCGGCCGTTTTTCCGCCGAGGCTGCGGGCCGCGGCAATCCACCGGTTCGGGGCAGAGTGCATCTTCGACTTTTACGGCGCGACGGAGCTCGGCTGGGTCACGTTGGTTGACGGTAGAGAGATGCTCGGGCGCCCAGGTACCGTTGGGAGAGCGATCCCGGGCCAGCAGATCGGGATCTTCGGGGATAACGGAGAGACTCGCCCGCCCGGTGAGGTTGGGGTCGTGTACACGTGCAGCGGCCAGCTGATGCGAGGCTACCTGGAGGACAAGGCGGCCACCGACGCGACCAAGCTTGGCGCGTGGTCGACGGTCGACGATCTCGGCTACCTCGACAGCGATGGCTACCTGTTCGTCACCGGTCGGGCACGCGACATGGTGATCTCCGGAGGCGTCAACGTGTACCCGGTCGAAGTCGAGAACGTACTGGCCACCCATCCCGACATCGACGAGGTCGCGGTCGTTGGTGTTCCTGACCCGCAGTGGGGGGAGGTTCTGACGGCTGTGGTCGTGACCAAGACGGGCATTGACTCCGAGGCGGCGACCGCTTGGGCACGCTCCCGTCTGGCGCCGTACAAGGTCCCGCGTCGGTGGGAGACGCTGCAGGCGCTGCCCCGCAACCCGACCGGAAAGGTGCTCAAGGCCGCGCTCCGAGATCGGTTCGCCGATGATGCGGCTCAAGTCAGCTGAGCGTGCCAGGAGGCGTCCACGGCGTGAGCGTCTCGGCGTTGAACGCAAACGTCCCCGCGAGCGCTCGCGGGTGAAGTGCAGCTGCGGCAACCTCAGCGGAGTCCACCAGGCGCGGACCGGGGCGGTTGAACAAGGCGCTGCCATCGGCGACGTAGGCGCGCCGTTCAGCGACCGCACGGAATCCCGCCAGCACGGGGTGCGGGTTCTGGAGCTCTGCGAGCGTCTTGTCTACGGTGAAGCCGCAGGGGGCGATGATGATGACGTCCGGGTCCGCAGAGGCCAGCGCCTCCCACGAGGTTGCGCGCGTGGGGGCGGCGTCGTGGCAGTCGATCGGGTCCCCACCTGCCGCGCGCAGCAGTGACGGCGTCCAATGACCTGCGACCATCGGAGGGTCGAGCCACTCCAAGAACAGGACGCGCGGGCGGCGAAACGACCGCACGTGCGCGCGTAGCTTGTCGAGGCGGGTGGCGAGGCCTGCGGTGACGGTTTGGGCGTGGCGAACAACTCCCGCTCTCGCGCCTACGCGGTTCATGTCGGCGAGCACATCTTCGAACGTTCGCGGAGACAGCGACATGATCTCGGCGCCTTTGGGCAGGCTCCCCAGAGTGGCGCGTTCGACTTGGGCGAACGGCACCGCACAAACCTCGCAGGTGTCTTGCGTGAGAATCACGTTCGGCTTGAGCCCGATGAGGCGTGCCTCGTCGACCGCAAAGAGGCTGAGCCCCTCGAGCACGCGGGAGCGGACCTGCGCGTCGATCGCGGAGCTGGGCAGTGCATCGTCGAACTCCGACGACGTCAGGATGGGCTTGTTGCGGGCATCGCCCGGGTAGTCGCATTCGTGCGAGACCCCCACGACCCGATCGCCGAGGCCGAGGGCGTAGCAGATCTCCGTTGCGCTGGGCAGGAGCGAGGCGATGCGGACGTCTGGCATTGGCTCCAACCGCTTGGTGTGCACGGTATCGCAGGCTGAGATTGTCTGACGTACGATGGCGGCGATGCGCCTCTCGACGGTTCTTGCCTGTGCTCTGCTGGCGTCTTGCGGCGGCGAAGCTGCGGCTCCGCCCATCCCAGACGCACTTCAAGGGGCGTACGGGCGTACGCCTGACGATGCGCTTCACGGGACGATGGGCCTCGAGATTGCGTCCGACACGATCGTGCTCTCCGAGATGACGATGACCATCAAGGAGGGAAAGGTCGTGGGCGACAGCTACCAGATCACCCTGGCCGAGGTGGTCTGGAAGGCCGACAAGCCTGGCAAGGTTCCGAGCAAGTGCAAGGGGACGATCGCTCGAGAGGGCGAGCACTTGCTGCTGCACTTGTTCAAGCACGGCAGCGACAGCCCCTGTGAATCCATGCTCACGGGCGACTGGCGGCTGTGGAAGAAGATGACCGAGTTCCCCGAAGGACTCCGCGGCTTGTTCGGGCGCAGCTCCACCTACGCGCGACCCGAGGGCTTGCTCGTGGGAGCCACGGCAATGGTCGATATCGAGGGGGACATGTTCCAGCTCAACGACGGGTTGGCGTGGGAAGGCAACGACGAGAAGTTTGTCATCCTCGAGGCGAGCGCTGGCGACACCAAGTGCCGCGGCCTCATCACGGCGGAGGACGACACGCTCCGTGGTGAGCTGTCGGCGATCGACGACCAGGGGTACTGCCCAAATCTGGGTGGGAAGCGATGGAGTGTGGACGAGACCAAGCTGCCCAAGAAGCCTCTGACCAACGGGAAGGTGGTGATCGCCGTGGCTGATGGTGAAGCGACGATCACGGGCGCTGGGGCCTCGCCGCTGGTCTGCAAGCAGAAGATCCTGCGAACCGAGCCGCGCGCGACCACCGACCGCGGGCGCGACAACATTCCCGTGCTGAGCGGGGTGGTCATTGCGCTGCAGCCCAACGAGCCACAGAGCGGTGTTGAGGCCTGCGGTGAAGCCGTAGCCGCCCTGGACGCGGCCAACTGCAAGCTGCAGATGGGCGAGCTGTGCGACGAGACGATGGTGGCTCAGCTGCTGGCTGGCGCGAAGAACGTCACGCCGCACTGTCCGACGCATATCGTGCTGGGGGACCAGGAGACCAAGGGACGTCGGGTGGCACTGCTCCCCGTACGCGACCCGGTCAACCTTGGCTGCTTCGAGATGCTGGAGCCCTTCAAGCCAGCACCGTGAGGCAGCTAGGGCGCTACCACTCGATCTTGGTCCCGATACTCGGGATGATCGGGAGGCCCGGGACGATCGTCTCGGCGGAGTAGTCGTACGCGGGAATGAAGAACTCGGGGTTCTGCCGGTTGTAGGCGTTTTGAACGTCGAGGTACGCGGTGATGCTGATGACCTTGCGGATCCACTTTTTGTCGACACGGAGGTCGAGCTGGTGGAACGCCGGAACCCGGGCGGAGTTGGTCTCGCCTTCGATCGGGATGTAGAAGTCTGCGTCCGCGTCGTAGACGGCGCCGACAACCGGTGTGCGAGGGAGTCCGGAGACGACTCGGAAGCGTGCGCCGACCTGCCAGTTCTTGGGCAGCCGATACACCCCGAGCACGGTCAGGATGTGGCGCTGGTCGAAGTCGAACGGGACGTAGGTGTCAGCGGATGTCGGGCGCCGCTCACTGCGTGACAGCGTGTACGCAACCCAGCCAAAGAATGCCCCCGTGCCCTGGCGTCGGAGCAGCATCTCGAGGCCGTACACGCGGCCGCGCTGGGTGTTGGCCCACACCTCGGGCGCGATCGTGCCGTCGTCGAGCGTCGTGAGCTCCTGGGACGAGGTCGACTCGTCGTAGATGTAGTTGAAGAACCCCGTGGCATCGATGGAGATGTCGCGCGGCAGCCCCTGAGCGACACCGAGGCTGTTTTGGATCCCACGCTTGAGACCCAGCCGCGGGTTGCCGAACTCGTCTGAGTACTCCACCGGCTGGGCGGACTGTGTGTACAGCCCCGTCCCCCCCTTGATGGTGGTGTTATCGGCCAAGTCCCAGGCAAAGCGAACGCGTGGATCGACAAAGCCCTTTCCGACTTGGCCTGTGTAGTACCCAGCGCGTGCGCCTGGGAGCAGGCGGAACTTGTCGGTCACCCCAAGCGTGAAGGTTGTGTAGACGGCCGGTACCGACGTCTCGTCCTGGATACTGGTGGCGATCCGCTCGCTGCTCGACCCGGCATCTGAATCGGCCTGCGACAGGGGCGGCGCTTCGACGTCGAGCTTGAAGAACGTGGCCTGGACCTCGGTGCCGATGCGCCAGGCATGACGCTTGGAGAACTTGCGCTCAACCTCGCTTCGGAACGACAGGTTGTGCGTTCGGATGTCGAGATCCAAGAACCCAAGCAGCGAGAGGTCGAACTCCTCGTAGCGATACGACGGTGTGATCAGAAAACGCCACGGGCCGCTTCGCTTTTCGTACTCGAGGTCGAGCCGATGAAAGAAGCTGATCGTCTCGATCGAGTCCTTGAGATCGTCGGCATCATCGCCCTCCTCGTTGGGCGAGTTCAGGACCAGCTTGTTGCGATCGTCAGACCCGAACGCACGGACTTGGAAGTCGCCGCCGCCGAGCGGGTAGTCGAAGATGCCCTGGTAGTCGTAGTACCTGGGGGCGACCGAGAAGTTGATCCCCGCGTCGTCCGGGATCGCCGGACCGAGCAGGAGGTCGATGTAGCTGCGCCGCCCGGACAGCGCCCACGAGCCCTTGCCGATTGGCCCTTCGGCAAGCACGCCCGTGTCGAAGACGTCCGAGTCGATGTAGCCGTGGAAGCCGTCTGTACGCGGCTTGCGTGGCTTGACGGAGATGATTCCGCCAATGGCGTCGCCGTAGCGGCTGTCGAAGTTGCCCGGGACGAAATCGATCCGCTCGAGCATGTCGGAGTTGAAAACACTCGTGAGCCCGCCAAAGTGAAACAGCGTCGGGATCTCATGGTGGCCAAGGAAGACCGCCGAGTCGTTGGGGCCCGTGCCGCGGACGGCCAACAGCCCCACGCCAAATGGCGCTCGGGCGACGCCAGGGAAGTTCTGAAGCGCCTTGAGTGCGTCGCCCTGTGTGCCGGGAAGCGACGTGATCTCAGCGACGCTGATGGTTCGCTGTGCGACCTCCTCCTTGGCGCTCTCGTTGCTCTCTACGACGGTGCGGTATGGGTTGTCGGCCATCCGCAGCAATTGGTATTTCACCGAGGTCGCGGAGCCCGCGGGCATGCTGGCGATCGCTTCGAATCGCTCGAACCCAGGGGCGAGGATGATGACGCGGACTTTCAGCGCTCCCTTGGGCAGGCCCGCAACCTCGAAGCGTCCTTCGTTGTCGCTCGTGGTGCCGACCTCCCACTTTGGCTTCTTCTCGGGCGTGTAGTCGCGCTTTTTGATCGGACCCACGGCCTGGTCGGGCCGCGCAGGGACGATGATGACGCTCGCGCCATCGATGGGCGTGCGCTGTCCTGCTTCCGTAATCGTGCCGTAGATCCGGACCGGTCCGAGATCGATCTCGGGGCCCTCGCTGGGATCGGTTTCATACTCGACCCCAGCCTCTCGCTCAGGGTCGGGGTCGGGGTCTGGCTCTGGCTCCGGGTCTGGATCCGGGTCTGGCTCGGGCGGAGGCGCTGGCGGCTCGACAGGAATCGGAACGAGCTGCTCGACCTCAACAAGCTCGCCCTTGAGCGTTGCGGGCGTGAAGCGGAGCTTTGAGACGGCCTCTAAAGCGAGCTGATCGATCTCGGGGTGAACCCCCTCGACGAGCTTGAGCTCCTTGGGGACGCCGTCGATCCCGACCGTGATCTGGATGAGCACCCGACCGCGCGGAGGGGTCTCCAGCTCGGCGAGCTCGGGCGGGTAGCTGAAGTCCGCCCGCTCGACGAGGACGGGCGGCTCAAAGCCCTCCGGGAGTTCGGGTGGGCCCGCGGTCGCGACGCCGGATGCGCCGATGCATGCGGCCAATACGGCAGCGAAACCGAGCCGTGGGAGCCGCCGGTGAGTCCGCCTGCGCACGCGGCGAGCAGATTACTCCGCTGCGGTGGATCGGTGAAGTGCCTGTGAGCGGGCAAATGTGCGTCCCGTCACCGCGAGCAACGACTGGCCGCTGGGCGGCGGTGAGTGTTGGATTGGGGCGCTCTAGACCCCGTGGTGGCCCTTCTCGGGGCTGAACCAGGTGCTCACGTGGAGCAGGGCGGGCAGCACGACCACAGCGCTCACCAGCGCTCCGAGCATTCCGATGATCGCCAGCCACGCCATCGACTCCAGGCCGCGGTGGTCGGCGAACAAGATGCCCGCGAATCCACAGATCGTGGTCAGGGTGGTCAGGGCCACGGCGCCGCCCGTCTCGCGGAGCACGCGTCCCATTCCTCGGCTTTGGTCCTCTCTCCATCGCGCATAGATGTGGATCGCATCGTCCTGAGCCATCCCCAGCAGGAGCGGAAGGACGATGATGTTGAAGTAGTTGAGCCGCCAGTCGAGCACGACCATCAACCCGATGAGCCACAAGCTCGACGTGCCAACGACAACCGCAACTGCGAGCGGACCGCCGATCGAGCGCAGGGCCAGCCATGCCGTCAGGAGCATCGCGGCGGACGCCAGCCCCAGCACGATGGGCGCGTCGGCCTTGATCGCTTGCACGATCTCGGGGAGGACAAAGAACTCTGCCGCGAAGTGAGCCTGGCCAAGCTCCGTGGGGATCGTACCGAGCGCGCCGTAGATCTCGGATGCGTCGAGGTAGTTCGCCTTGCTGCCACGGGTCCACACGATCACGAAGCGCCCCTCCTCACCCTGGGCGTCCGTGAACTGGAGGCGGAGCCAGCGTGGGAGATCGTTGCGCTCGACGGGCTCGTCGATCTCTAGATAACGGGCCCACTCGTCGAGGTCGGCCAGCGTCTCCGCGGACATCCAAGCTCGCTTGGCTTGCACGCGGTGACGGATATCTCGGATCACGGTCAGTTTGTCGTCTTGGTCGGCGGGGATGAACGCCGACAAGGCCGACACGGCGACGATGCGCCGAGAGAGGACGGCGCGGCGCTCAGGGCTGTGCAGCTCGAGCGCCGAGCGGGTGTTGGTCGGTGGATAGTGCCTGCGTTGGGATTCAGCTTGCAGAGCATCGAGTTGCGCCGCGCCTGGGTCTGCATCGTCCCAGTTGTCCCACTCGTCGACCTCGCTCGTGCGTGCGGTGGCCGATGGCGCAGCGGGAACCACAGGGGCGTCGGACGCACGCTTGTCTTGATCGGGGCGCAACAGCTCGAGGAGGGTCGGCGCGCGGGAGGGGGGCAGTCGCTCGAGTCCGCTTGCCTCCTGTGGCGTCATCGCCCCAAGCGCAGCCAGCGGGCGGTACAGCGCCGCCGCGAGTTCGGGGGTCTGTGTGA
>Ga0316189_10001466_pt1 | contig 23427 bp, 25 predicted proteins | sample LowCovwburrow_MG_FD_204930 | JGI IMG/M metagenome (GOLD analysis project Ga0316189, IMG submission 204930) | Coastal sediment microbial communities from Maine, United States - Lowes Cove worm burrow | ecosystem: Environmental > Aquatic > Marine > Coastal > Sediment | place: USA: Maine... | reverse complement strand
GGTTCTGTTTCTGTAAATGCATATGAATTAGAAGCATCGTCAGTTACAACCACAGTAGCACCAGATTCTTTCACAGGAATGCTGTCAAGCATGTATGATCGTGATAATAATATCTCCTGTTGTATATCTTCATCAGTAATAGTTGCTTCAACTACTAAAACACTCTCAAAACTTTCTGTTTCCAAAGGAATTTCATCAACACAACTTATTGATGTCATTAAAATTATAATTCCTAGTGCTCCTATATTCACTATTCTTTTTATCATAATTAAGCCTAACATTAAAATTTAAAATTATAAGTTATTGTTGGAATTGGTATTGAAAAAATAGAGCTCTGATAGGCCTTTACTTGACCATCATCTGTTACAAAAAACACAGAGTAAGGATTGTTTCTTCCTAATACATTGTAAATGGAAATATTCCAGAAACTATGTGCGAATTTTTTTATTTTATGATTGCCTTCATAGTTAAATCCTATGTCTAATCTATAATAATCTGGAATTCTAAATTTATTTCTATCACTATATAAAACATATTCAGCGCCATTAAAAACATACGTTCCAACAGGATATGTTACAGGTCGACCAGTTTGGTAGGCGAAATTTCCAGAGAAACTAAAACGCTTGGTTAATTTATAATTAAGAACTGCACTAAAGTCGTGTGGTTTATCATAATTAGCGGGGAAATACTCACCATTATTAACACGTTCTTCAGCAAACTGACTATCAAGTTTTACTTCAGATTTAGAATATGTATATCCTAACCATCCATTAAATACACCTTTGTTTTTTTTTATTAAGAATTCAATACCATAAGCTCTACCTTCACCTTGCAGTACCTCAGTTTCTAATTGTTCATTCAATAGTAATTGCGCTCCTACTTTATAATCTAAAATATCATTATAGGTCTTATAATATCCCTCTAAACTAAATTCATACATATTATCTTCTAGATTTTTATAAAACCCTAAAGCAATCTGTTGTGCTCGTTGTGGCTTAACATTTATATCAGACAATTTCCAAGTATCAGTAGGAGATACAGTTGTGTTGGTAGATAATGTATGAATGTATTGAAAGGTATTATTATAACTTGCTTTGACAGAGAAGTCTTCTGCCAGTAAATATCTAGCAGAAACACGAGCTTCAAGTCCTCCATAAGTTTTAACAAACTCATTATCACCAAAGGTTAATGTTTCTTCTAAAGTTGCATCACTTTTAGGTAATCCGCTTGTATATGTTCGTTGTGTAGCACTTCCTAAAAAGGAATAAAAAGAATATCGCAAGCCTGCATCAATGGCAAATTTCTCACTTAATTCAATATCACTAGATACAAATAATGCAGCTTCTAAACCTTTTTCTTTTTCAACTTTTTTGGTTTGAATAATTGATTCAGTATTTAACGGGTTTACTTCACCTGGCTCAACACCATATAATTTTGTAGAAAGCCCATAGTTAAAACGTTTTTCATCATCATGTGCATAATTAAATTTTAATTTCAACTCTGTTTCTGTGTTCTTATAGTTCAAATCAAAATCACTACTAAAATCGCCATCATATTCAATATCAAATTTATACTCACTATTAGAAAGCAGTATTTCATAATCATGTTTCGAATTTATTTCATGTTGCCAGCCAACCGAAAACAACCTATTACTATAGCCATAAATAGAATCTGAAGTAATGCTAAATCTATCTTTACTAAAGTATGCGGATGCTCTGAAATCATCTTTTTCACTAACCTCATGATTGTACTTAAGAATCACATCATAAAACGAAGCTTCACTATTTCTTAATTGTTCTTCATCTAAGGAACGCAAAATCCATCCAGCATAAGCACCTCTTGCTCCTACCATAATTCCTGCTTTGTCTTTTACAACAGGTAATTCTAAAGTTACATTACCTGTAACTGGTCCAACTGAAACTTCGCCTGCAAATTCTTTTGTATTAGCATCTTTAGAACTAATATCAAATACAGAAGATAAGCGACCTCCATATTCTGAAGGTAAATTTCCTTTATAAATATTTACTTCTCCTGTTGTAAATGGATTTATGGCTGAAAATATCCCGAAAAGATGTGACGGATTATAAATTGCAGCATCATCTAACAAAATTAGATTCTGATCTGTTTTCCCTCCTCTTACATTATAGCCATTAGATCCTTCACCTGCAACACTTATTCCTGGCAAGGTTGTAGCAACTTTTAAAATATCTCGTTCACCTAAAACCAAAGGAATGTTTTTAATTTCTTCAACGTCAATCTTAGTTAAACCAGTAATAGTTTCCCTAACGTTTTTATCTACCTCTGCTTCAATAAGGACTTCATCAAGAGTTTCAAAGCTCTCTTGCAAGTTAAAATCTAAAGCACCATCATTATACAAAACAACACGTTTCCTTGATCGTTTCGTATTTAACGAACTTGTTTCAATTGTATAACTACCTGTATTTAGCTCTAGTGTATAAAACCCATTTGTATCAGTTGTTGTTCCAATATTTGTTCCTTTAACTGATATCGAAATATTTGATAAAGGTTCTCCTCTATCATTTTTTACAAATCCAGTTAATTTATATTTCTCCTGCGTTGGGATTTTCTCCTCTTTTCCAATTTTAACTTGCGTTATAGTGTCTGTTACTTTAGCAATAGTTTCTTCTTCCTTATAAAATACTGGATTTGAAACAATCTCATCTTGTTCAACCTCAGCTTCTATAACTCTATCTTTTTCAGGAATCACATCAAAGAATGATGCTGACAAAGTATCATAAATAACATTGTTTTGTGTAAGAATAATATTTTGTCCTTGGTAAACATAGAAGTTTAAAACAGTGCTTTTAAAAACATCATTTAAAATAGTTTCAATTGTTTCATTAGAATAATTTCCACTAACACGTTCTTCACCAAACCACTCATTCAAATAATAGAATTTATAATTTGATACGTTTTCAATTTTATTAATTGCTTCAAGAATTGAAACATCTGCAAAGGCTACAGTAACCTTATCTTGGCTTTGAGCAAATAATTGAAAACAGCTTAAAAATATGGCAACACTTAGAATGTATTTCATCAGATTAGTTGGTTTATTCTGTTAAATTTAGACAATCTCTAAATAGAGTTTATTATGAAATATTGAGTTTAATACCTTAAAAAGGTTAACATCTAATATTGATAAACTATAAATATTGTGCCTAATAATTATTGTATGAAATTGCGAACAAATTATTGCATTTTAGTTAATCTCGATAATGATTTACTACTAAAAAAGTTAATCTAGATAGAGGTTTACATAACCTTCTATTTATTTATTTTCCAAATCAAAAAAGTTTAATGCACGTTTTTCGTTGTAATAATAATCTCTCAACTTAATGAATCCAACGTGACCTCCATGGTTTGGCATTTCTAAATGCAAACTATTATTTGCTTTTGCTTCTCGTATTGGATAACATTCTGGTGACAAAAAAGAATCATTTAAAGAATTAATGATTAAGGTTGGGATTTTGATATTAGATAGAAATTGTAAACTACTACATTGCTTATAATAATCAAATGCATCAATAAAACCATGCGCTTTAGAAGTGTATACATCATCAAAATCTCTTAAGGTTTTAATTGAATTAATCTTTGTAACACTCAAATAATCAGAGAATTGTGATTGCTTTGTTTTCAATCTATCTAATAAATGCTTCTTAAAACGATCATGATATGCTTTGTTCTTAAATGTATGTAATTCTACGCAAGACCCATTTAAATCACAAGGCACAGAAACCGCAACAACACCTTTTACTTGAACAGGTAAATCATCACGTTCTCCAACATATTTTAATATCATATTTGCACCTAAACTAATACCATGAAAATAAATTTCTTCATATTGCTTTGCGTTAATTAAATGCTTAATAATATCTTCTAAATCTTCAGTTGAACCAGAATGGTAGCTACGATACTTTAAGTTTTGCTCTCCACTACAACCTCTAAAGTTTACACATACAGCATCTATACCATTTTCATTAAACAGTTTAGCAGGTCCTGTCATATAAGGTCGTTGTGCATTTCCTTCAAGTCCGTGAAGTAACACAATTACTTTGCTTGACTTTTCTTCGGCATAACTCCAATCTAAATCTAAAAAATCAGAATCACTAAGTGTTATTCGCTCTCGTTCTTGATCTAGATTAACACGTCTAACCAAGCCTGAATAGACAGTGGATACAAATCCGTTTCTAAAGATAAAAGGTGCTTTGTAAGTAGATGTAACTATTGGCATAAACTAATTAACTTCTAAAGATGTGAAAGTGAATTTCTGACCATCAAATAGGCCTTTATCACTTAGTTTTAATGATGGAATCACAAGAAGAGCCATAAACGACAACGTCATATATGGAGCATGTAAAGTGCTTCCAAGTTGTTTTGCCATTTTATCTAACTCAGCATATTGCAATCCAACCGTTTTTCCATCTTGATCACTTATTATTCCAGCAACTGGCAATGGAACTATTTTTTCTTCGGAATTTGAAACTGCGCAAATTCCACCTTTGTGTTCAATAATTAAGTTTACTGCTTTACAAATAGCTTCATCTGAGACACCAACAGCTATGATATTATGGGAATCATGACCAACAGAAGATGCAATAGCTCCTTCTTTAAGTCCAAAATTCTTTATGAATGCAATTGATGGTTTTTGATTTTGGTAACGGCTAACTACTGCCATTTTTAAAATATCCTCTTCAATATTAGATACCAAATTCCCATTTATAGTTAAAGCACTTGCGATAAGTTCATTTGTCACTAACTGTCCTTCTAAGGCCTCAATAACTTTAATTTGCTTTGCATTTGATTCCAATCTAAAATCAGCGACTTCCTTTTTAGACGTACTAAAATTATTCAGAACTTCAAATTCAATAGGTTTAATAAACGTTAATCCTAAGCTGAACAACTGATGTCCATTGATGTATGTTTTTAACGGTTTAAAATCAATTAAATCTTCTACAACAATAAAATCTGCAGCATCACCAACTTTTAATTGACCAACATCAAGGTTATAATGTTCAACTGGGTTTATACATGCAGCTTGTAACACTTTAAAAACATCAATACCTTTTGCTACTGCTCGTGCACAAAGCTTATTAATATGGTCTAACATCAAATCGTCAGGATGTTTATCATCACTACAAAACATCATATTTTCAAAATGCTCAGGCAATAAATCAATTAACGCTTCAAAGTTTTTTGCAGCACTTCCTTCTCGAATTAAAATCTTCATGCCTTTTTGCAGCTTTTCTAATCCTTCTTCATAAGTAAAACATTCGTGATCAGTAGATATTCCAGCATTTATATATTTTGTTAAATCATCACCTCTTAAACCTGGAGCGTGACCATCAATAGGTTTGTTATAATGTTTTGCCCAAGCAATTTTTTTCATGACTTCTTCATCATCAAAAATAACTCCAGGATAATTCATCATTTCTGCCAAATACTTGATGTCATCATTAGCAAGAAGTTCTCCAATATCTTTAGAGTCTATGGTAGCACCTGCAGATTCAAAGCTCGTTGCTGGCACACACGAAGGTGCACCAAAATGAAACTTAAAAGGTGTTCGTTTTCCGTTTTCAATCATGAATTTCACACCTTCGACACCTAATACATTTGCAATTTCATGAGGATCTGAAACCGTAGCTACTGTTCCATGTTTAATTGCCAAACGCATGAATTCACTTGGCACTAACATTGAACTTTCAATATGAATATGAGCATCTACAAAACCAGGAAGTATATAATGACTAACATTATGATCCTTTTCAATAATAGACACTATCTTTCCTTTTTCATGAACAATCTCACCTTTATAAATGCGTCTATTTAGTATATCAACTATTTGACCTTGTACAACCATTTACTTTACTTCTACTTTTAAAATATCTTGTGTGTTTTTGTCTGTAACAAATCTATTATCAGCACGATGATTTATAATCCAAACAATATCACCATCTGAACATAGCAGCCATACGTTCTCTTTATCAATCAAAGAAAATTTTTCATCCTTAAAATATTTACTCAGCTTCTTTTTTCCAGTCATTCCTGAAGGATAAAAATAATCACCTTTCTCCCATTTACGCAATGTTAAAGGAAATTTAAGCTTCGTTCTATCTATATACAATAGATTAGTACGCTTTCCAAAAATAGCATCTGCTTCATCAAAAAACAAGGTTCCAAAAGGTGTTTGAATCTCCTTATCATTTTCAGAAATATTATAATTCGTGTTTTCAATATCAACAATTTCATTAAGCAATAAATGCGTTCTATCTTTCACCAAACGATGTGTTTTAGATACTACTAATTTTCCAGATTGCGCCTCTAAAAGACTGTATACATCATTCCATTCAGTAAAACCATAGTCCTTTAAAAGCTCGTATAAATAAGCATTTGAGTTATTTAATTTTTGAATCGCAGCAATATTGAGTTTTATACCATCATTGTCAATATCATCAATAACTTGATGTGAAACATCATCAATTCTATCATCAATAATAGATCTAGCATCCTTCAAATAATTCTGAGACTTTTCAAAATTTTGAAGCAATTGTGGATTGATCCCTTTTAGAATTGGAATTACCTCATGACGTAGTTTATTTCGCAAATATTTAGTTGTTGTATTACTACTGTCTTCTCTCCAAGCAATTTGCTTTTCATTTGCATAAACCTCTAAAGTATCTCTTGAAAAGATTAATAATGGTCTTACAATATTATTGTTCACCTCAGGAATACCTGTTAAGCCATCTAAACCTGTTCCTCTCGAAAGGTTAATTAAAAACGTTTCCAAATTATCATCAGCATGGTGTGCTGTTAAAAGGTAATCAAAATCTAACAGCATCACTAACTCATCAAACCATTCATATCTCAAATTACGTGCTGCCATTTGAGTACTTATCTTATGCGCTTTTGCATAATTTTCTGTTTCAAAACTTTCAACAAATAACTCAAGATCTAAATCTTCAGCTAACTGCATTACAAATGCTTCATCTGCATCACTCTCTTCTCCTCTCAAATTAAAATTACAATGCGCTAAAGCCATATCTAATTCTAACTGCTTGCACAAATGTGTCAACACAACACTATCTAAACCACCAGAAATGGCAATAAGAAGTTTCGCTTTTTTAATAAAAAAAAACTCTTTGTTTATATGATTTTCAAATTCCTTAATCATGCATTCAAATATACAACATTGACTGTATAAAAATTGCCAGAAATAAATTTGAATCTGATAATTATCATATTTTTAAACACCTTAGTTCTATAACTTTAAATTTTAATTAAATTCAAAATAAAATGAGCACATTAAAAAATATTAGAGATAAAAAAACGCAAACAGCATTTGATAAAAAAGCCTTAGCTGCAGTTCAACATTTGCGTTCTTACATAAATCATCGTATATATATAGCAGAATCTACTGGAATTTTTCCTAAAAACATGTTTAATGCCAATGATATTATTGACGAAGGCATTGCTAAATTTTACAACGAAGGTGTAAACATAGATTTGGATGAAATGGCCATAAAACTAAAACTTTTTAAAATAGTAGATAATTATTTAAATGAACTTTTTAAAAATGAGGCTTTCCACCAGAAAACGCAAAGCACCAGTTCTATTTTAAAAAAAGAATTAAACGACTTAGAAGAACATTATACAGTTGATGCAGATTTGGATTATGTCATGAATGAAAATCTTTCAGATATCTCTTACCATCAGTCTGATAACAAAAAACAATTGTTCTTATATGCTGATAGTGATACATCAGTAATCCAAGCTTTTGAAATGGGAGATATTTCACCTACACAATCTGGAAAATTGCTAGGAAAATTTTATACTTGGCTACCTATTAATGTATCAAGTATTATCGATTTATACGTTTTTGGTAAATTGAATTTTGAAGAGATTTCAAATATAAAAAACATTGAAATTAGTCGTATTGAGAAAGTATTAAATCAAGTAAAAAAAAGCTTTAGAAAGAATTTAAATTAATTCTCTAACACTTCTCGCATCGCTTTTGCTTTAATCAAGCATTCTTCATACTCTTTTAAAGGATCACTTTTTGCAGTAATGGCTCCACCTACTGAATACGATACATATTGTTTTGAAGCATTATATAATATACTTCTAATTACCACATTAAAATCAAAATCGCCTTCTGGTGAAAAATAGCCAACAGCACCAGAATATAAACCTCGTTTGGTTTCTTCCAATTGCTCAATAATTTTCATGGCTGAAATTTTGGGAGCTCCTGTCATGCTTCCCATGGGGAAAGTCGTTCTAATTATATCAACTGGAGATATATTTGATTCTACCTTTGACTCAACCGTTGAAATCATTTGATGTACTTGATCAAAAGAATACACCTTGCAAAGCTCTTTAACCTCAACGCTTCCTTTTATTGCTGTTTTTGATAAGTCATTTCTTACTAAATCAACAATCATTACATTTTCACTGCGCTCTTTTGGATCATTTTCTAATTGCTGAATTAGCAATTTATCCTCTTCACTATTGCTTGAGCGCTTTGCTGTTCCTTTAATGGGTTGCGATGTAATGGTATTGCCTTCCTTCTTTATATAACGCTCTGGTGTTGCTGACATTAAATACTTATCATTAAGTTTTAGAAAGGTTGCAAAAGGAGGTTTTGAAATTGTATTAAGTTTATTATACGTATCTAAAGCATTAATTGTGTGGTTTGCATAAAATTCTTGGCAAAAATTAGCCTCGTAAATATCACCTCTGTGAATATGATTCAACATGGTGTCAACCTTGTCAAAGTATTCATCTTTGTGAATACGAAGGTGAATTTTTATTGGGTTATCAGAAACCTTTCGACTGCGCTCAAGGTGACAATCTTCAAGATCATCTATCGCTTTCAAATCATTATTAATTTCATCATCAACTAGTCTTAAATACTGCACTTCAAGTGTATCACCTTTTAATAAAAACACCTTCTGAGGTTGAAAAAAGTATAAATCTGGAAACCCTAAACCATCAAAGTTTGCAGAATTCAAGTCTTCAACATCATTCTTTAAATCATAGGTTAAATAACCAAAAATCCAATCGTTGGTTATGCCTTGGTATTCCTTTAGTTTATCAAAGGCATGTTCATAATCGGTTTGAATACTCGTAAATTCATCAACAGCTAAAATGGCATCATATTGCAATTGATTATGACTATAGTTATTTGAATCTAACCAAACCACAGAATCATGTTGCTGGCTCCATAACAACAACTGTTGTTTAAAAACTTCAGGATTTGAAATGTGATGAGTTTGCTTAGTCCGCAAGGTTAAAATGCATTTAATTATAAGATTGCAAAGTTAATCAGTTCTGCATAATAAATAACTACGTTAATACAGAATACCATATCTTTGTGCCTTAATTTTTTAGCGTGATTTTTTCAGATTTAAACTTAACTACTCCATTACGGAATGCCATAGAAGATTTAGGCTTTGAACGTCCTACTCCTATTCAGGCAGAATCGTTTAATGTTATTAGTGCTGGTAAAGATGTTGTTGGTATTGCACAAACAGGAACAGGAAAAACCTTTGCCTATGCTTTACCTATTTTAAAGACATTGGCATTTAGCACACAAGATAATCCTCGTGTATTGGTATTAGTACCAACACGTGAGTTGGTGGTTCAAGTGGTTGAAGAATTTGAGAAAATGGCTAAATACACCAATTTTAGAATTCTTGGTGTATATGGAGGAACAAATATCAATACGCAAAAACAGGCTATAGCAGAAGGTTTAGATATTTTGGTAGCAACTCCTGGACGCTTGTATGATTTAGCATTAACACATGTATTACAATTAAAGTCTATTCAGAAATTAGTGATTGATGAAGTTGATGTCATGCTTGATCTTGGTTTTAGACACCAACTCCTTAATATTTTTGACATTTTACCAGAACGTCGTCAAAACATTATGTTTTCGGCAACGATGACCAAAGATGTTGATGAGCTTATTAATCAGTTTTTTGTAAAGCCTGAACGCATTTCAATTGCAGTATCTGGAACACCATTAGAAAATATATCGCAAGAACGTTATAATGTGCCTAATTTTTACACCAAAGTAAATTTGGTGAATCATTTATTAAGTGATAAAGAAACGTACAATAAAGTATTGATTTTCGTGGCTTATAAACGAATGGCTGACCGTTTATTTGACCAGATGGAAGAATCGTTTTATGGTCAATCTTCTGTAATACATTCTAACAAAACACAGAATTACAGATTGCGTAGTATTTCAAATTTTGAAGCAGGTGAAAATCGTATTTTAATTGCTACAGATGTCATGGCTCGTGGTTTGGATATTGATAACATTTCTCATGTAATTAATTTTGACACACCTGATTATCCTGAAAATTACATGCACAGAATTGGTAGAACAGGTCGTGCAGAAAAAGAAGGTCATGCTATGCTATTTAGTACAGAAGCAGAACAAGAATCTGTGATTACTATTGAAGAGTTGATGCAGATGAAAATTGCAGTATCAGAACTGCCTGAAGCTGTTGAAATATCTAAAGAACTTATAGAAGAAGAACGACCACACCATAAGGAACACTATAACCCTTTAAAACGAAAAGTTGATGAGGATGCTCCTGGACCAGCTTTTCATGACAAATCTGAAAAAAACTCAAAAGAAAACTTAGGTGGTTCTTATAAATTTAAGATTGCTAATAAGTACAAGAAGCCTAAAACGCGTGGTGACAAAAACTACAATAAGCGGAATAAAAGGAAATAAGTTGTCATTCCTGCCTTTCGGCTGCTCTCAAGGCAAGCCACAGTAGGAATCCACAATTCAACTTAATCATTATACATAAACGAAGTTGTCATTCCTGTACAGGCGGGAATCTACTACTCAACTAAATCACAAAACATTACTAAAACTAAACTGTCATTCCTGTGTAGGCAGGAATCCACATGTATAATAAAAAACCTAATCTTTTAAATAATCCCAATCCTTAGACAAATCACTCCAATTTGAATTCTCTTCCTCTATTAATTTTATTTTCCAATCATGTTTCCATTTTTTCATATTCTTTTCACGCTTTATTGCTTCATTTACGTATTGAAACGTTTCAAAATAAACTAAGTGATTTAATCCATACTTTTTGGTAAACCCTTCAATGAGTTTGTTTTTATGTTCATACATCCTACGTTCTAAATCATTGGTTACACCAATGTACAAGGTTCCATTGTATTTATTTGAAAGCATATACAAGTAGTATTGATAAACGTTTTTGTGCATTTAGTTTTTTACTAATATTAATATTTTTTGTTGGAAAGTGGATTCCTGCCTGCGCAGGAATGACAAGAAGTCTAAAACACGTGGTGGTAAAAATAATAATAAGAGAAACAAACGAAAATAGGTTTTGAGTTACTCTTTAATCTGTTCGAGTAAATATTGAATGAGTTGTTAGATAAGACAGCAAGATAAATGACTTGCTCTTTTATAGCTTGAAATTTTCTAAAAATATTGAAGCAATAAACTACTCACGTTGTTAGCAATTATATCAGTCATATCGTTATGTGCTTATCCTAATTTTATTATAAGGAACTAATTATTGAATATATCACTAAACATATTAATGAGCCTATATATGAGGAAAAACAAATAACCTCAATGAAATTATAAATTTTTGGGCGAGATATCCATTCCAATTCAATTTTTGTATGTTCATTGTCTATTAGTTTTTGCAAATATTCTTTTTTCTTTTGCTGATATTTGTCTAAAATGTGAATTTCACTATAGAGTAAAATTGCACCAGAAAGTATACCAAGTGCAAGAATAGATATAGTAATAACAAACCAAATTGCATCAATTCTAGCATTAAATTCATCAGGTTTTAAAGAAACTAGAATACCAATTAATCCAACACTAATTGTTATTATATTTTTAAGCCAACTAAAGTATTTTGATCCTCTATCATCGCTTAATTCTTTAATTTCTAAGAGCCTTTTTTTAATTTTATCGTAGTCCATGTTTAAAAGTTTAAGCCAAGACAAAATACAACTAATATGAGTTTCTTTATTGATTTTTGTCTTTGACGCTAAATCACTAAGGATTCTAACATGTTGGAAACAAACTTATTAACAGTTGTAAACGAAAAGTTCAACCTAATTTCATTTTTTATAACTTGCGTTTAATTAATTATTTTGAAAAATGGCAAAAAAAATAAAATGGAATAATGATAAAATACTAGGCATTTCTGCCATGAGTATTAGTTTTTTTACCTTAGTTATATTTATATATCAGACCAACTTAATGAGTAAGCAAAACTACTTGTCTATTTTGCCTTACTTAGGAATCTCAACGTCTGATAATCCTGTAAATGGCAACTATGCCATAAGCTTAGAAAATTTTGGTGTAGGTCCTGCTATTATTGAACGTGTATCTGTATCTTACTTAGGAGAAACTGAAAATTTAGCACAATACGACCATCAACTTTTAACCTATTTACAAGCTAAAATTCCTGCTTTAGACAGCATTAAGACTGTATCTTATTCTACATTAGATAAAGGGTTAGCAATTCCTGCTGGAACAAATTACAATATAGTCTCAATAAATGGTTCTGTTAATGATTATACGCTCCTTAAAACTAATCTGGAAGCAATTACAGAAAAAGGTTTTTCCTATGAAATTATATACAGATCCATCCAGGATGAACGTTGGGTAATTAAAGATTCAGCACAAGGTCCTAAAAAGTTGGATTAAAAAAAGCGAACCAAATGGCTCGCTTTTAATTAATATAATTTCAAAATTCTTATTTCTGCCACTCAGCAAGAGAATCTTTATTCATTTTAATGTAGTCATCATTTTTAGCTTCTTCAGAAGCAGCCAATGATTTTTTAGCAATTGCAATTGCTCCTTTTTTATCTCCAGCAGCAGCATAAATTAAAGACTGTTGTCTTAATTGCCAAAAGGCTGGTTTTTCCATCATGCTCATTGCTTTGTCAATATACATTTTTGCTTTTGAAGCATCTTTACCTTCACTATGCATATAGCTTGCTGCAGCATAATAATCGTTTGCTGAAGGTCCAGACAAAGCAGACTCAATAGAAGCCATTACAGCAGCATCTGTTGGCACACTAAATGGCACAGGAACATAAGCGTTCTCCCAAAGAATTCCAATAGCTGCAGAACTGCTAGTTACATCGTCTACAGTTATAGTAAATGACTGCACTGGCATTTCAATTCTATGTACATCAGACATTACACGAGCAGCAACTTTACTTTCATCAATGGTTTGTGGAGCTCCACCACCTTGATGCTCAGTATAAAAAATCACTTCCCATTTTGTAGCTTGAGGAATAGTGAAAATTGCATATGATCCAGCTTTTAATGTTTTTCCACCAACAGTTACATCATCACTAAAGGTAACTTTTGTTCTTGAGTTAGCACCTGTTCTCCAAACCTTTCCGTAAGGTACTAGGTCTCCAAATATTGTTCTTCCACGCATCGCAGGACGAGAGTAGTCAATGGTAACATCTGTTAATCCAACTTTCTGTATTAACGTAGATGCAGGACTTGGTGCAGGTGTTTGTATTTGTGCATTTACAGCGTAAGACATTGTAAATACTAGCATTAATAATAGTAATTTTTTCATTTGTGTTATATTTTAATGGTTATATTTTTCAGAACGCTAATTTACGAATAAGCAAATTTAGCAAATGTTAATAAATCCTTAAATAAGAGTGGCTATTCTTGTAAGTAATATTTCTTTCTTAGCCAAAAGGATACTCTTACAAGTATAATTAAAGCAGGAACTTCTATTAAAGGACCTATAACACCAGTAAATGCTTGACCAGAGTTCAATCCAAATACAGCAATAGACACAGCAATAGCTAACTCAAAATTATTTCCAGCAGCAGTAAACGAAATTGCTGCATTCTTATCATAAGATGCTCCCATAGCCTTAGACACAAAAAAGCCAATAAGAAACATCATAGCAAAATAAATAAGCAACGGAACTGCTATGATCACAACGTCCATTGGAATTTCGACAATCAAATCGCCTTTTAATGAAAACATCACTACAATTGTAAATAATAACGCGATTAAAGTTATTGGTGAAATTGCTGGAATAAATTTTTTATTATACCACTCTTCTCCTTTTCTTTTTACTAGTATAAGTCTGCTCATTAATCCAGCTAAAAATGGGATTCCTAAATATATTGCGACACTTTCGGCTATTGTAACAATTGAAATATCTACAATAGCACCTTCAAAACCAAAAATCGGTAGAAGCTTGGTTATAAAAAGCCATGCGTAAAAACTATACCCAAATACTTGGAAAACACTATTTAGGGCTACCAAACCAGCGCCATATTCACTACTACCTTCTGCCAAATCGTTCCATACTAAGACCATCGCAATACAACGAGCTAAACCTAATAAAATCAATCCTACCATATAATCTGGATGATCTTGTAGGAATATTAGAGCCAAAGCAAACATTAAAATTGGACCTACAATCCAATTTAAAAATAAGGAGATTGACAATATCTTAACATTCTTAAAGACTTGTGGCAACAAGCTATAATCAACTTTTGCTAATGGAGGATACATCATTAATATTAAGCCAATTGCAATAGGTATATTAGTTGAACCACTACTATAAGAATCTATATATGAAGTGATTGAAGGGAAAAAATATCCTATAGCGACACCCAAAGCCATAGCAATAAATATCCATAGAGTAAGATAAGAATCTAAAAAACTAAGCTTTTTACTAACTGTAATCATGTAATCATTGAATGTAATATTTATTACAAAAGTAAATATTAAACTGCTTAAATGATAATCAAATTAAATTAATAAATTCATTATAGAGCTTAATAAAACTAATTTCATTCATAATCATGTAAGTATTCTAACAAATACAAAATGACTTTTATTATAGATAATTATTCCAATAGGAAAAAAATTGTCATTATGTCAGTATTTAGTATTATTTGCTATCTATTAATTGAAGCTATATACCAAATCAATAAAAAGGCTAGAGAAAACGAATATTCTCACATGTTCTCTTTATAATAACAAGAGATTATAAAGATTTATGCTTATAATTAGCTGTACTTTTTATTGGTACGCTTCTTGTACTAGCTAAGTTCTAAATTGGTGAAAGATAATAAATGTTGTTAAGGTTTAATTAATAATTTAATTTACTTTTAAACGTTTTGTAACTTGGTCCAATTAAAAAATAATTTGTAAATTAAAAAGAAAAAGCTTAATATGTACCTTGGTTTTTTAGTGTTAATTAAAAAATCGGGAAATATATACGAATAAAAAATATGGATTTAAGAGAAAGAGCAACAGAGTTTGAAACTAGAAAAAGAAGTAGTTTATCAACAAGTCAGCGTGTACAGGCATCGAGAGAAGCTAAAGAGATAATTTTGGGGTTAAACGAAATATTTAAAGAAACTAAAGATCCTGAAATTATGGACACCATGAAGCGTTTAACAGTCATTAAACAAAAAATTGAAAAAAGACTGAAAGGTAGACCTATATCAGACTTTTAGAAATAAAATAACGAATATTTAAAAAACTCCTAATGTTAGGGGTTTTTTTTTGCCCCAATATTATTCAAATAAAAAACTCAAAGTATACTATCTTTAAAATGAATGTATAAAACCAACAAACATCAATATTCACAGCTCAATATTTTACAACTTCCCTAAATTAATTGATAGCAATTACATGAAAAAAATCAAATGTTGTTAAATTTTGTTTAATGTTTATTAAAATTAATTAAACATATTGTAATTTTGACCTATCAATATTATTATGATGATAAAAAGAAAACAATTACAGCACCAATTTTCTGGACAAGACATAGAAAAGGAACCTAGTATCGTCAGTTTTAAACTATAATTATGAGTGTATTTGAAATATTTACTAGTAACGACTTAAATGATGAAAAAGCCAAAACTTCTATTTACGATATTAGGATAAACAGCTTACAAGGCAATCCAATTATCTTGTCTAATTTTAAAGACAAATACATATTATTTGTAAATGTTGCTTCAAAATGTGGTTTTACACCACAATACAAAGAGTTACAAAAATTACATGATAAATTCAAAGAGGTTTTAGTTGTAATAGGTGTTCCTTGCAATCAATTTGGAAATCAAGAATCAGGAAGTGCTTTTGAAATTCAAGAGTTTTGTGACGTAAATTATGGTATTGACTTCTTAATAACCGAAAAAGTTGATGTCAAAGGGAACAAACAACATTCTCTTTACAAATGGCTTACAGATAAAAATCTTAATGGCTTAAAAAACTCTTCTGTTAAGTGGAACTTCCAGAAATATCTTATTAATCCTAATGGCCAACTCATTGATTATTTTTACTCAACAACAAAACCATTAAGCAAAAAAATCACTAAACACTTATAATTATGTTTGGACTATTTAAATCAAAGTCTAAGCTTGAGGTTTTGCAAAAACAATATAAAAAATTAATGAGTGAATGGCATCAAATTTCATCAGTCAATAGAAGTAAAAGCGACAAAAAATATGCCGAAGCTCAAAAAATATTAGATCATATAGAAATACTTAAACAAGGTTAAAAACATGAAAATCTTTAAACTTATTATATTGTTTCTTGTTATCAATTTTGGCGGTTTATACATTGGCAATCTGTTAATGAATAATGGCCCTATGTCTGATTGGTATATTAATTTAAACCAAGCACCTTGGACACCTCCTGGATGGGTTTTTGGTGTTGCATGGACTGCTATCATGGTATGCTTTTCTATATACCTAACTTACCTTTTTAATTGGCAAAATTCAAAATTTCTATGGCTTTTATATGGTTTTCAAGTCCTACTCAATGTTAGTTGGAATTATATATTTTTTAATCAGCACATGACTGTTTTTGGTCTTGTTGTAATTGTGTCTTTATTTATTGTGATTCTGTATTACTTTCTCACATTTAGGGCTGAAGAAATGCAAAAAATACGTTTTTTATTGTTACCATATCTTATATGGCTTAGCATAGCCATATCACTTAACTTATACGTTGTAATGTATAACTAAACACAAATATTTTAGATTACATTAAAAATGGATGCTTCAATTTCAGGAACTCATCTATTCTATCCCAATAGTAGAACAAAAATTTACTAGAGAGCGTTGTCCTAATAACGTATAAAGAAGCCTAAACTAGTTTCTACATAATTAAAAATTTTCTTGAATAGTATAGAATTATAAAAAATACTATCTTTAAAAAGAATTATAAAACTAACCAACGTGAAGATTAATACCTATTTTATTGTCATGTTTTGTTTTGCCATAAGCACTACTTTTGGACAAGGCAAACTAACTAAAAACAAAGAAGCCATAATAGCTTCTGTAGAAAAACACAAAGCAAACTTAATTAAAATAAGTGATGAAGTTTGGGCTTTAGCCGAAACTGCATTTGAAGAAAACAAGTCTGCAGAGATTCTTGCAAGTTATGCCGAACAACAAGGATTTACGGTTGACAGAGGAGTTGCAGGAATGCCAACTGCTTTTGTAGCAAGCTATGGGTCTGGAAAACCAGTAATAAGTGTATTGGGTGAATTTGATGCGCTTCCTGGATTGTCACAAAAAGCAGAACCTAATAAAAATCCGCTTAATGAAGGAGCAGCAGGACATGGCTGTGGACATAATATGTTTGGTGCAGGAAGCTTAGGAGCTGCTGTTGCCATTAAAGAACTTATTGAAAGTGGTAAAATAAAAGGAACGATTAAGTTTTTTGGAACTCCAAGCGAAGAAAAATATTTTGGTAAAATTTGGATGGTTCGAGCTGGACTTTGGGACGATGTTGATGTAAATATAAGTTGGCATCCATCAGCTAATACAGCTGCAGATGTGCAAAGTTCTCTAGCTCTGGTTGACTTTAAAATTGAATTTTTTGGACAAGCTGCACATGCATCATTAGATCCTTGGAACGGTCGTAGTGCATCTGATGCATTAGAATTATATACAACTGGAATTAATTATTATAGAGAGCATGTAAAGCCTACTGTTCGTATGCATTATCACATACAAGATGGAGGTCAAGTTGTAAATGTGGTTCCAGATTATTCAAGACTTTGGATGCGAGTTCGTGACACCAAACGTTCAGGTATGGTGCCAGTCTATGAGCAAGCAAAAAAAATGGCTGAAGGTGCTGCTATATTGGCTAATGTAGATTATAAGGTGTCTCTTATCTCTGGAATTTATGAAGTTTTAGTAAATCGTGAAGGAGGAAAAATCATGCAGTCAAACTTAGAATTATTAGGTCCTATTGAATATACACCAGAAGAGATTGCATTTGGAAAAGGTATTCAAAAATCTACTGATAAACCACAAATTGGTATGGATAGCAAAATATATCCTTTAGAAGATACTTTAGAGCATCCTGGAGGAGGCTCATCAGACGTAGGAGATGTTAGTTGGAATGTAGCCAATATTAATTTAGGAGTCACTACTGCACCTACAGGAACTCCATGGCATTCATGGGCTGTTGTTGCTTGTGGAGGCATGAGTATTGGTCATAAAGGAGTAATATACTCTTCAAAAGCAATGGCAATGACTATGGTAGATTTATTTGAAAACCCTAAACTTGTTGAAAAAGTAAAAGCTGAATACAAACAACGTAAAGGCGATGAAGTATATGAAGCCATGGTGCCAGAAGGTCCACCTCCTATTAACAACAAAGGAAATTAATAGTTTTATCTATACATGCAAAATGTAACAAAAATTGGTGTTGTTGGTTTTAGTGGTAAACCATTTGATATAAATTCCGCTACAGAAAAACTAAGATCAATTTTAGGAAGACTCAACACTAAATTTAACGATGGTGATATTGAGTTGGTAAGTGGATACACCAATATTGGTATTCCGAAAATTGCATATGAAATTGCAGATGAATTAGGAATGATAACTGTAGGCATTTCGGCTAAAGAAGCACTCAATGTAGATTGTGGATTGTATCCTGTAAAAAAGAAAATCATTGTAGGAGATCATTTTGGAGATGAATCTGATACCTTTATTGAATATATAGATATTTTAATACGAATTGGTGGAGGAAACCAAAGTTTACACGAAGTTAAATTGTTTAAACAGGTTCATAATCATAAGCAATTAGATGACATATTGTTAGAAGAAGAAGTAAATTAGTAATGTTATCAATCCTAAATAATTTTTCGCAACTTAATCTACATTTAAGAAAAACTAAATTTTATGAACAATTTTATTAAGTTCACATTCGATATTTTTGCACACATCATTCCAGGTCTGATAATTTTAGTGGCATTTTCCTTATTAACAATTTCTTTTAAACCACAGCCTGTAGAAGTAAGAAAACAAGTTACTGCTGTAAGTGTTGTTAAAAATACTTCAACTAATATCAAAGAATCCGAAACAAAAAGAGATTATGGCATGGTGTCTGAAATCTTTACCAATTTAGAGAATACAGGAACAGGAGCTGGTATTGTAATCATAATTCTAGCTTATATTGTAGGATTTGGATTTAGTCCTTTAGGTAAAACTCTTTCTGGAAAAATTGGCCCAAAATTATGGCCGAAGATTTTTGTTGAGAATGACATTAAAGGTATGCATATCTCGGATAAATATATTTTGATAAGAGAATATAGTCCAGCTAATTTTGAATATGTGGAGCGTTGGAATATGTATTCGTCATTATCAAACAACCTTGCCGTTGGATGCCTAGTGTTTTTTATAGTAAGTATGATACAAATCTTTGTTGAAGAACCTGATTTTAAACTCTACTGGATTATTATTTCGGCAATATCAGTATTCCTTTTCTTTGTTTTTATAAAGAGTTCACGTGTTTATGTGCAATGGGCAGGACGCGATCTTAATTCGGCAATTTCAGCCTTAAAACTTCGCGATAAAGGAAACAATTAATAACGAGATTAAATATGGTCGTAATTTAAGAAATGATTGATGAAGAAATTAAGCCATAAAAAAAAGCCACCAACATAGGGACTTGTGGTAGCTTTTAAAATGGTTTGTTCTTAATTAATAGCAAATGTTTCTTTTTAGTGATACGGTTTTATCGTATTTAATTTATGTTTCATTTAAAAATAAGTCTAAACCAATTATACTATTACAAATCTCGTACCATTTGTTTAATTTTACAATCGGTTAATGTATATTTAATTGCTATTCATCGAAAAGGCAGAGAATCTGTGATTATTAATTGTTCAAAATATGGATTTAGCAGGAAAATAAAATTTAAACACAACACATAATGAGTTGGATAAAAGTAATTGCATTTGAAGAAGCAACTGGTAAGTTAAAACAGATTTATAAAAAAATAAAAGGACCAAATAATCAAATTGACAATGTGTTAAGCATTCACAGTCTACGTCCTCATACGTTGGTTGGACATATGAGCTTATATAAAAACACTTTACATCATAGTAACAATTCTTTTCCTAATTGGTTTTTAGAATTATTGGGCACTTATACTAGCTATATTAACAATTGTGACTACTGCTACGAACATCATTTTGAAGGAATGAAGCGTTTTCTGGATAACGATGACAAAGCAGCACTAATAAAACAACATATTGAAGCAGACACTTTAAACATATATTTAAAAACAAAAGAATCTGCTTTAGTAAACTATGCAAAAAACCTAACCTTTAACGCTGATAAAATCCAGAAAAATGATATTGAACATCTACAATCATTAGGCTATTCTGATGGTGAAATTTTAGAAGTTAATCAAGTAGTATCTTACTTTAACTATGCCAATCGAACAGTTTTAGGTTTGGGAGTTAACACGAATAATGAGGTCTTAGGTTTATCTCCCAAAAACAAGGATAATGAAAATTCTTGGGATCATAAGTAATTAAGAGTATTCTGGTATTTTTCCTTTTACACCTTCAAAATACTTATGCATAAATTTAAAATCTGCTTCTTTATCTTCAGTTGGGTAAAAAGGCTCTGAAAATCTATTCTCTTTATTTTCAAAATCTAAAGTAAACATCACAATAGGCACATTTGCAGCTTTAGCGATATAATAAAACCCTGTTCTCCACTCCTCTACCTTTTTTCGCGTGCCTTCTGGTGCCATTGTCATTCTAAAAACTTCCTTTTCATTAAATAACCTCGCAATTACTTCCACTTGGTTCTCATTACTTTTTCTTTCAACTGGATCTCCTCCCAAACTTTTAAAGAACCATCCATAAGGAAATTTAAACAGTGCTTTTTTGCCAACATAATTAGTTTTAATACCAATGACTGATCTTAACAAAATACCAATATAGAAGTCATGCCAACTTGTATGGGGAACTGCAATAATAACAGCCTTTTTTACACTTTCAAAATCAGAGAATCCTGTAATTTTCCAGCCAAGAAGTTTGTGATATATAAATTTTGAAAGCCATCGCATAATTACATTTTTTCGTACAAAGCTCTAAGAACTGCTGGTGTTATTGATTTTTTCCAATCTTTACCAATAGCATTCTCCCAAAGTGGTTCAAGACTAAGTGCCACATTAATCATGATATCAAATTCTTCATCACTTAAATTAGCACATAATCCTTGAGGCAATTCAATATTATGAATTCCTTTCATTTCTTTAAAAAGCTTTACACCCTCAGGATAATAGTCTTCTAAATGATCAAAAACTATGCAATTGCCAATTCCATGCTTAGTTCCTAATAAATAAGATAATCCATAACTCATGGCATGTGCCACACCAACTTGTGAGTAAGCAATGCTCATGCCTCCATGCCAAGAAGCCATCATTAATTTATCTTGAGCATCTATAGAAGTAAGCTTATTATCTACAAAAATCTCTTTACACAAATCATAAGCTTTTTCACCATAACTCTGACTAAAAGCATTTAAATATGTTCCGTTGAGTGATTCTATACAATGAATATAACAATCCATTCCAGTGTAAAACCATTGCTCTTTTGGAACGTTTTTTGTGAGTTCAGGATCGAGAATCACTTGGTCAAATGGTGTGTAATCACTGTTTATACCTAGCTTTCTTTCAGGTCCTGTAAGTACAGTAGTTCTAGAAACTTCTGCTCCAGTTCCAGAAATAGTTGGCACACCAACATGATAAACTGCTGGGTTTTTTACTAAATCCCAACCTTGATAATCACTTGTTTCTCCTTCATTGGTCAGCATAATTGAAACTGCTTTAGCAATATCTAAAATAGTTCCACCTCCAATACCAATGATTCCAGATGGACGCTCTTTTGAAGACAAAATAATATCTTCAACTAATGTGTCTATCTGAGATGTTTTTGGCTCTTCTTCGGATGATATATAGATTAACGTATCATCATATGACAAGTTTATTCTAGATGTTAACCAAGATTTTCCTTTAAAAACATCATCTACAAGAAATATAAATGGAGCTTTTATAGATGTGCGCTTAGGTGAAATAATTTCTTCTAATTGATTGAAACTACCACGTCCAAAGATTACTCTTGGTACCATTGGAAAGTTTTTATAACTCATATAAAGTTTGTTCTTTTTGGAGCATTAAAAATAACACTATATTATTATTTATGATTTAAATATTTTTGAAATTTTTCTGAAAATAAATGAACATGATAGCCATCAACCAAAGCATGATTAACATTAATTGCAACATTCATCATCAATTTACCTTCAATATTTTCTGCCTTACCAAAGGCTAATTTAGGAACAGAATCTTTTTGACCAGAAACAGGCTCTTTGTGCCCTGAGAAATTTAACCAAGGCATAGCAGAACAATGTATACAATCTACACGATACTCTTCTGGTGGATACAATTCTGTGCTATTATTAATTCTCTCTTGTTCATTTTTTATATTATCAGCAAAACCATTAAAATTTTCATCATACTTTATAAACGAAAACGCAAATGTTTTATCAGGTCTCATAAGTGTAGGCGATGCATTAATAGTATCAAATTCAACTACTTTATTTTCAACTATTCTATATCTTAAATTTTCAACATTATTAATTGCCTTCATACAATCATGCAAGTACCTAGCAAAAAAACTATAACTATGCTCTTTTGCATTTTGATAAGCAAATGTAACATCAAATGGTAATATCATACCAAAATAAGGGTCTGCAAAATCTTTAAAATGCTCAAAAAGCAACTTTCTATTCCAAGTATTTATATCAATATGCTTCAACTTATTCCAAAATTTTTAAAATATCTCGTAATCCTGAGACCGTTTTGTAACCTTTTCCGTTATTCTCACTTTTACCAACTACTTCATGAGCCCAAGTTGTATGAAAAGGGACATGAATAGCATGTGCCTTTATATTTACTAATGGCAGAATATCTGATTTTAATGAGTTTCCAATCATTAAAAACTCTGATGGATTAATATCAAGGTGATTTAATAATTTTGAATAGTTACTTTCCTTTTTATCACTCAATACTTCAAT
>Ga0316189_10001465_pt1 | contig 23435 bp, 14 predicted proteins | sample LowCovwburrow_MG_FD_204930 | JGI IMG/M metagenome (GOLD analysis project Ga0316189, IMG submission 204930) | Coastal sediment microbial communities from Maine, United States - Lowes Cove worm burrow | ecosystem: Environmental > Aquatic > Marine > Coastal > Sediment | place: USA: Maine... | reverse complement strand
TGTTTGTGGCCACTTGTTGCTGTTTATTTGTTGCAGCATTGGCATCTTTTGATGCTCGTTTGCTCATTTTTTTTGGGTCTCGCTGTGCTGCCCGTTGGGCTAATATTCGCTCTTTTGTTTGGCGGTTTGGGTCGTTAGCACTAGCGACCTCGGTGCGTTCCAAGTCTCTAGTGTTCTTGCTTACAACGCTATCGTGATCTGCGGCCGTTTCTACCGCGTTGTTAACACTGCTCGGTATGTCAGCCGTGCTTTGATCTACCTCGGTTTCGAGTAGCAATAAAGTGGTCGATAGCGTTATGTTTTCCTGCGGGCCCGCAATTAACTCAACTATTCGGCCAGCTTTAGTGGCTGGCAGGTTTATTTCATGCGCTCCACTTTGAACTCGAAATAGGGTATCACCCTCTTTGATTTGGTTGCCTATTTCGCATTCAATCGACAAAATTTTTGCTTGTCGAAAAGCGCTCGCCTCAGGTGGGGTGAGTTCAATGTACTTGATCATTTTCGGTTTCCCTCGGGTCAACTTTTCCCCCTAATGGCCTTGCATTTTGCTGTGTGCAATGGGACATGATGATGCGTAATACGTCTCGACAGGTTTTGCATTAGAGCGTATCTGGTGATGGTTTCTCCGGGTCAATATTAAACTGTTTAATCGCATTATTCACTACTTCTGAATCAATGCTACCGTCTTCAAACAATGCCGAGAGGGCGGCGACAATAATGTATTGGTGGTTTACTTCAAAATGATTGCGCAATTGTTGGCGATCATCACTGCGGCCGAACCCATCTGTTCCTAGTACTACATAGCGCGAGGGCACAAATTCACGAATCGAGTCAGCGTATACTTTCATATAGTCCGTTGCTGCGACAACAGGTCCGTTTTGTTCCTGAAAGCACTGTTCAACATAACTGACACGGGGTTTCTCATTCGGGTGCAGCATATTCCAGCGCTGAGTATCTAAGCCTTCTCGGCGCAATTGGTTGATACTAGTTGCGCTCCAGACGTTGGCAGCAACGCCGAACTCGGCTTGCAAAATCTCAGCGGCAGTAACACATTCATTTAGGATCGTGCCACTTCCCATTAATTGTACTGTTGGAGTTTGACCATCGTCTTTTTTACTTTTAGATATTTGATACAAGCCTTTGAGAATGCCTTCTGCTGAGCCTTCTGGCATTGCCGGGTGCTTGTAGTTTTCGTTCATCACAGTGAGGTAATAGAAAACGTTTTCTTCTTCGGCATACATGCGGCGCATACCATCTTGAACGATCACCGCTAGCTCGTAGCTATAAGTTGGGTCGTAGGATATGCAGTTAGGAATAGACGACGCTTGGAGGTGCGAATGCCCGTCTTGATGCTGCAAGCCTTCACCGGCTAATGTCGTTCTACCGGCCGTACCGCCAACTAGAAAGCCGCGCGCTTGCATGTCTCCGGCTGCCCAAGCGAGATCACCAATACGTTGAAAACCGAACATTGAGTAATAGATATAGAATGGAATCATCGGTAGCTCGTTGGTTGAGTACGATGTCGCTGCCGCTATCCAAGACGACATTGCCCCAGCCTCATTGATGCCTTCTTCTAATACTTGGCCTTTTTTGTCCTCACGGTAATACATTAATTGGTCGGAATCTTCAGGCTCGTATTTTTGACCTTCGCTGGCGTAGATACCAAGCTGACGGAATAAGCCTTCCATGCCAAATGTTCTGGCTTCGTCTGGAACAATTGGCACTATGCGGTCTTTAATGTTTTTATCACGAACTAGCATCGACAAAATTCTTACAAACGCCATGGTCGAAGAAATTTCGCGATCACCGGATGACTCAAGTGCTTTGGAAAATGATTCTAATGCTGGTATTTCGAGCTTGTTTGATGGATTTGGGCGCGAGGGTAAATACCCGCCTAATGCTTGGCGACGTGCGTGTAAATATTTAATTTCAGCTGAGTCTGGGTCGGGTCGGATATATTCAACTTTCTCGACTTGCTCGTCGGAGACCGGAATCTTAAAGCGATTTCGGAAGCCCTTGAGAGAGTCCAAGTCCATCTTCTTTTGTTGGTGAGAGGTATTTTGGCCCTGACCAGAATTACCCATACCTAAGCCCTTAACCGTTTTAGCAAGCACTACTGTTGGTTGGCCAGAATGCTTCACAGCCGCTCGGTACGCGGCATAAACCTTGTCGGTGTCGTGACCGCCGCGTGACATAAGGTCGATGTCTTCGTCGCTCATATGAGCAACCATTGCTTTTAGCTCAGGAGTATTCCAAAAATGCTCTCGCGTATAAGCGCCGCCTTTAGCTTTGAATGCTTGGTATTCGCCATCGATGCACTCTTGCATGCGTTTTTGCAATAGGCCGTCGTGATCTTTCTCTAGTAGGATGTCCCATTGAGAACCCCAAATTACTTTAATAACATTCCAGCCGGCACCTCGAAATTCGGATTCGAGTTCTTGAATAATCTTGCCGTTGCCGCGAACTGGGCCGTCCAGTCTTTGCAAATTGCAGTTAATCACAAAAATCAAGTTGTCTAATTTCTCACGACCCGCTAAGCCGAGCGCGCCGCGGGACTCCGGTTCATCCATTTCACCATCACCTAAGAAAGCCCATACTTTACGGTTTTCAGATTTGATTAGTTCACGGTTTTCCAAATACTTTTGAAAGCGTGCTTGGTAGATTGACATGATCGGCCCCAAGCCCATAGATACTGTTGGGAACTGCCAGAAATTCGGCATTAACCATGGGTGAGGGTAACTTGATAAACCGTTGCCGCCGACTTCTTGTCGATAGTTGTCAAGCTGTTCTTCAGTTAGGCGACCTTCTAAGAACGCTCTAGCATACATTCCTGGCGCGGAGTGACCTTGATAATAGATCATGTCGCCACCGTGTTCTTCTGAACGGGCCCGCCAGAAATGATTGAAACCAATTTCGTATAAAACGGCTGCAGAGGAGAAACTAGCAATATGGCCACCAAACTCGGTGCTGATCTTGTTGGCGCGCAATACCATAGCGGCGGCATTCCAGCGGATCATTGAGCGGATTTTGAATTCAAGCTGACGATCAGCTGGCAGGGCTGGTTGTTTGTCTACCGGGATTGTATTTATATACGGTGTGTTTAAGCCGTAAGGCAGTCTTGCCCCTGCTTCCCGAGCGACATCAGAAAGTTCACGCAGCAGAAACCTCGCGCGGTCAGAGCCGTCTGCCTCAATTACACTTTGTAAGGCCTCAATCCATTCTTGGGTTTCTAAGGCGTCTATATCTTGGTGTTGCGTGCTAAGTTCAGAGCTCATAAGTCAATACTTTTAGTTAAACCACAATGGTTAAGTTTTTGGATAAGGTCATAACGAGTCAGAGACGTAAGTAATGCGACCTTTATTTGTTGGGTGAATGATATCTATAAGTTTTGATGATGTAAACTTATTTGATGTTATTAATGTGACAATAGTATTTAATCAGAGGCTCCTTAAGTGAGGTTCGGGTGCAGTGTTTGATGCTAATGCTATATTTGGCGCAAAAAAAAGGGGCGCCTTTAGGCACCCCTTTCACATAACTACGAACTATATTAATCAAGCTGTCGGTCGACGCTGGCAGTCACTAAGCTAGTTAAATTTACGATGCCTCGGGGTGACGTGGTCTTTGTAATAGCGTGTATTGGCATGGGCGCTCCGAGAATGATCGGTCCCACGGATACACCATTGGCAAGAGACTTGAGCGTGGTGTAGGTTATGTTGGCCGCATCTAAGTTCGGCATGATCAGAAGGTTAGCATTGCTGCTTAGACTACTATTACCTGATTTCTTACGGACTTCAGAGTTCAACGCCATGCTAGCTTTCATTTCACCATCTACTTCAAGGTCGGGCACCATCTTGGCCAGAATTTCCTTAGTTTTAGCCATTTTTAATGCGGATTTACTTTTATGGCTACCGAAATTTGAGTGTGATAACAAGGCTGCTCGAGGCGTCATACCAAAGCGCTTGATCTCTTCGGCTGCCATCACTGTGATATGCGCAAGTTGTTCCGGGCTTGGATCCTCATGAATACTAGTGTCAGCAATAAAGTAAGAGCCGTTTTCAAGCAGTAAAAGGTGCATTACTGCCAAGTGCTCGTCTTGATTGGTTATGCCGCTATGGTTCTCGATAGATTCGATTTGTTCATGCAGTTTCATGCTTGGACCTGTTAGGGCGGCATGTACGATGCCCTGCTCAATCAATTGGCATGCTTGTGTAATGCGCTCTTTATCGGTTGTTCCACTAGGCGCGATAACTTCAAAGTCTTTGATCTCGACAAGGCGTAGGCTAAGCTCGGCTACTTTTTTACGAATGATATCAGCATCGCCGATCAGTACCGGGCGTGCATAGCTCTGGTCGACAACGTCTTGTATTGCGCGCAATACACGGTCGTTTTCACCGTCGGTGTAAACCACTTTGTGAGTGGTATTCTGTGCTCTCTCAAAGATCGGGCGCATCACGTTACCAGTGCGGTAAACCAGTGGCTCAAGACTCTTTTGGTAGGCCTCAACGCTCGCAAATGGGCGAGTAGCCACGCCACTATCAATCGCGGCTTGTGCAACTGCCGGTGCAATTGTGGTGATTAATCGAGGGTCAAACGGTTTAGGTAAAATGTAGCCTGCGCCAAATTGCATGGTTTCGTTTTGGTAGTAGCTGGCGACTTTTTCGTTACTTTCCGAACGTGCCAGATCAGCCAAGGCATTTACACAGGCGACTTCCATTGCACGAGTAATCGTAGTCGCACCAACGTCTAACGCTCCCCTGAATAAAAATGGGAAGCACAGAACGTTATTCACTTGGTTTGGGTAGTCTGAGCGGCCAGTGGCCATAATTGCATCTGGGCGATGCTCGTAGACCAGTTCGGGCTTTACTTCTGGGTCGGGGTTAGACATCGCCAAGATAAGTGGCTTGTCGGCCATACTCTTAAGCATTGCAACGCTAACTAGGTTGGGCTGTGATACCCCCAAGAATACGTCGCAGTCGACCATTGCGTCGTCCAGTGTTCGAGCATCGGTGTCTTTCGCGAACCGTTGTTTTGTCGGGTCAAGGTTTTCGCGACCGGAGTGGATCACGCCTCGGCTATCGAGCATTAATACATTATCAATATCAACACCGATCTCAATCAGTAAGTTGGTACAGGCCATGGCCGCCGCGCCAGCGCCTGAGACAACCAGTTTGACCTCAGCAATATCTTTTTCTACTACACGTAGGCCGTTCTTTACCGCGGCCGAGCACACGATGGCGGTGCCGTGTTGGTCATCATGAAATACTGGGATATTCATTCGCTCGCGAAGTTTTGCTTCGATCTCAAAGCACTGAGGAGCCTTGATATCTTCCAAGTTGATGCCACCAAAGGTTGGCTCCAATGCAGCGACTATATCGCAAAATGCGTCTACGTCGGTTTCGTCTACTTCGATGTCATACGCATCTACGTCGGCGAAGTTCTTGAACAAGATTGCTTTACCCTCCATCACTGGTTTCGACGCCAGTGCGCCAATGTTGCCAAGGCCTAATACCGCAGTGCCATTAGTTACTACGCCAACTAAGTTACTCCGCGATGTATATAGCGCGGCCGAAAGAGGGTCCTTTTCGATTTCTAAACAAGGCTCTGCTACGCCAGGAGAGTAGGCCAGTGCCAAGTCTCGTTGGTTGGTTAAAGGCTTAGTTGCTTGAATTCGAATCTTCCCCGCCCGAGGGTTGCGGTGATAATGTAATGCGGCGTCACGTAGTGAATTGCTCATAATGTTTGCTTTTCGTGTGTCAGTGGATTTGTTGGAAAAATTTCTGAATGTTGTATCGTCGGTTTAGTGCTAACCGATCTTATTAGATAGTGGCCTAGGCATAACTAGGGGTAAGATGAAAATAGTGTGCAGTTTTTTCATTTGCGGCTCAAAGCCAAGGTAATGGCAGGTTTTCAATCAAATATCAAGAAATCTCAACTCTAATATATCTAATTACCGGCATTTAAATCGATTCGTCGAATTATGCTGAGATCTCCAATAATTCTTTAAGCGCTTTTTTCGGCTTCGAGTGTCTGTTCGTCGGCGTGGTATGACGAGCGAACCATCGGCCCAGAGGCAACATGTTTGAAGCCCAATTGTTCGCCAAATATTCGCAGTTGTTCAAACTCGTCTGGGTGAAGGTAGCGCTCTATTGGCAAGTGATTCAAGCCTGGTTGCAAGTATTGGCCTAAAGTAATCATGTCACAGTCATGTGCTTTAAGGTCGCGCAGCACATCTTTAACTTGATCGAGTGTTTCGCCTATACCGAGCATAAGGCCCGACTTGGTATGTACTTGTGGCTGAGCGGCTTCTTCACACACCGTGTGTAGCTTGTTGTCTCGGAGTTGTGCTTTCAATTCCTGAATCTTGTTGCCATTCGGCAGGCGAATCCGAATCCAGTCGGGCTTTCGTAACGGAGTGACCGTTTTCTCAAGTTTCACCGGGATGCGAGCCATCTTTTCGGCGCCGCGCAGTTTTTCACCCGCGATAATTGGTTTGATTTTTGGGCGATTGCTTTGAGCAATAGTATCAGACATATCCAAGGTGAGCTAAACTAGTTACGTATTCAAACGGGCAGGAAGTATAACAAGTAATGTTAGTAAAAGACGTATTACAAAGGTCAGATATAGAGGATATCGTCACTCGTTTTTACGACGTGATGCTAAAAGACCCGATTGTTGGCTTTATATTTACCAATGTGGCTAATATTGATTTGCAACAACACTTACCAATTATTATCGATTTTTGGGATGATAATTTATTTAAGCACCACAATTACAGTGGTAATACGCTGCAAAAGCACCTCGACATCCACCAAAAAATGCCATTGCAGCCGGGTCACTTTACTCGTTGGTTGTATTTATTCACGAAAGCGGTTGATGAGCGGCATGCAGGTGTGAACGCAGAAATGATGAAATCACGAGCTGAGTTAGTGGCTAAAAGTATTTCCGCAGCGCTGGTAAAACGTAAACGTGGTGATATGAAGTTAGTGCTATAAATTATTATGAGTCACTCATTCACGCGCCACGGATCTGCAACGTTAGCTTACTTTATTCCTTGCGTAAAAATACCGGGTTGAGTGGGTCAGAATCATTGGCGCTGTACTCATAGCCATTACTATTAAATGTTAGCAGCGACTCGATGTCAGTCACCTGGTTTTGTAGTACCCAAGCCGACATCACACCACGTGCCTTTTTAGCGTAGAAGCTTATAATCTTGTATTGGCCATTCTTCCAGTCTTTGAATATTGGTGTGACGATGTCACCAGCTACGTCTCGCGACTTGACCGATTTAAAATATTCGTTCGAGGCTAGATTTAAAAGTACGTCAGAATCAATTGCTTTTAACTGTTTATTTATGTTGTCGGTGATGCTGCTGCCCCAAAATTCATAAAGATTCTTGCCTTCTGAGTTTTCAAGCTTAGTTCCCATCTCAAGCCGATAAGCTTGCATTAAATCGAGTGGGCGTAGCACCCCATACAGACCCGATAAAATACGCAAATGACTTTGCGCATACTCGAAATCAGCATCGCTGAAGTTATGTGCTTCTAATCCAGTGTAAACATCACCTTTGAATGCTAATAGAGCTTGTTTAGCATTTTTCTTGGTAAATGGTCTGCTCCAAGTGTGGTATCGCTCAACGTTTAACTCAGCGAGTTTAGGGCTGATCTTCATCATCTTCTCGATGTCAGTTGGCGATTTAGTGCTTAGAATATCGATTAGCCGCTCGCTTTGGTTGAGCATGCTTGGCTGAGTATGCTTTAACTCAGCTGGGGCGGCTTCAAGGTCTAATGTTTTGGCTGGGGAGATAACAATTAGCATGAGCGATTTTGGGTTTAGTGGTTCAGGAAATAGACTGCAAATAATAGCCTTAACTAGGTGAGAATCCAATCAGTTACAGCACGACTTGATTCGGTAGCATGTTAGTTGTTGTTTTTAACTCATTGTTCAGCGCCAGCGTTGCGCTACTTACTACTGACTACTTGGTATTAAGTTTACGATAGAGAGTGCGTAAACTAATCCCAGCGGCACTGGCTGTAAGGGCTTTGTCGCCATCGTGTTTCCGCAAAAGATCGGTAAAGTAATTCGCCTCAATTTGACTCAGCGGCGGCGTTCCACAATGCGTTATTGCCTTGTTGTCTGTTGAATAGTTGTCTGTTGAATAGTTGTCTGCCGAGTTGCTGTTGTCTAGGTCGATTTCAAAACAATCTCGAATTAGTTGCTCATCGATAACATTCGATTGGGCTAGTATTATCGCTCGATTCAAGATGTTGAATAGCTCACGGATGTTACCGCGAAATTCTTGCTGTCTAAGTAAGGCAATAGCTGATTGAGTAATGTGAAAAACCGAATCTGTCTCGGCAGTCTTAATAAAATGATTCGCGAGTAAGCTTATATCGTCGCGACGTTTTCGCAATGAGGGGGTGTGAATTGGAAATACGTTTATTCGGTAGTAGAGATCATGGCGAAAATCACCGCTCTCGACCAGATTGCGTAAGTCTTTATTCGTTGCACATATTAGCCTGAAGTTAGATGTTCTGACTTCGGTGCTACCCACTCTGCGAAAGGTTTTAGACTCGATTAAGCGGAGTAGTTTTACCTGAGTCTCTATTGGCACATCGCCTATCTCATCGAGAAAGAGGGTGCCGCCATCGGCCCGTTCAACTAGGCCAATCTTGTTGCTGTTAGCACCGGTAAATGAACCTTTAACATGACCGAATAACTCACTTTCTATTAATGCGTCGCTTAAGCCTGCGCACTCTAGCGTTACCATCGGTCTATCGCTTCGTTTACTGGCCAGATGAATCGATTGACTTACCAGCTCTTTGCCCGTACCCGACTCACCTAGCAATAATACATTAGCGTCGGTATTGGCCACCAAGCTGGCTTTGCGAAGCATTTCTTCGAAGGCTGGGCTAGCACCAATCATTTTCTGTATAGCACTTGTTCCGCTGGCCAGCGGCACCGGTCGCAGCAATTCAACGAAATAACTAAGCTTGTCGTCGGCATCGAAAATCGGAATCATCTCAACGTCAACGTGTTCTCGACCATTGGGTGTTTGGTGAATGTGAAGCACCTTTTCCTTGCGGTGTGACGCCTTAGCTGCCAGCAAGGGGCAGTCTTCACCCGATTGATCGCAGGGTTTATCGTAGCCATGCGAGACGGCAAAACACCTGGGGCGATCAGAGAATTCAATTTTGCCAAATTTCTCTGAGTAGATTCTATTGCTGGCCAGTATCTCGTAATCAGAACTTACAAGAATAGCGGGCACCTCATAGGCTTCAAGCATTTGAGTTAGTTTACTTATCTCGTTCATTGTGTCAAATTCGTCACTCTGGACATAGTCATTGTCAATTATGTCATATTTAGCCGAGAAGATGCTCCAAATTGCAAGGCAGGAGTTCGTTTGAGAGTTGGCATGTGTTTTGCTCAGTCGAGTATGCTTTTGCTTGCTACAATCGCTTACGGTATGGCTATGAACCCCTTTTATGAAAGAGTCCAAATAGCCCTCTTTTTTAGTTATCAAAACGGAACAACATGTTACTTAAACAGAAAAATAATGTCGTGCTAGATCCAGTGAACCCTCAAGTGGTGGCCTTTTTTGAGCCTAATAGCAGCACCTTTTCTTATATTGTGAGAGATCGTCGTTCAAACCATTGCGCGATAATTGATTCAGTTCTCGATTTTGACTATTCATCGGGTCAGGTTTCATATCAATGCGCTGACGAGATCATTAAACACGTGGAGCAGGCGCAGCTAGAAGTAATATTGTTACTTGAAACGCATGTTCACGCCGACCATTTGTCGGCTGCGCCTTACTTGCAGCGGTGTTTGGGTGGTAAAATAGCGATTAGTAAAAACATTAAGCAAGTACAGCACGAGTTTGGAACTCTATTCAATGAGGGTGATGACTTTTGTCGTGATGGCAGTCAATTCGACATTCTTCTTGATCATCAACAGCAATTTGAAATTGGTGGTCTACGCGGTACTGCCATCGCAACGCCTGGCCACACTCCCGCGTGTATGTCTTTTTTAATTGGCGATGCACTGTTTGTCGGCGATACACTTTTTATGCCCGATTCTGGGACGGCTAGGGCTGATTTCCCAGGCGGCGATGCGCGGGTGTTATATCGTTCAATAATGCATTTGCTAAGTTTAGCAGACGATACCCGTATGTTTATCTGCCATGATTACCAGCCTGAGGGCAGGGCGCTTGAATATGCCACTACGGTGGCCGCGCAGCGGCAGCATAATATTCATGTGAATCCTTCACTTAGCGAGGACGACTTTGTCGCATTGCGTGAAGCTCGCGACAAGCAACTCACGGTGCCCAAGCTCATATTGCCATCATTACAAGTCAATATGAGAGCGGGTTTTTTTCCGCCGACTGAAGACAATCAGGTGTGTTACCTTAAGGTGCCCGTCAGTGGTCTGAGGGCGGAGAGTCAAAACCCACTTGTCTCGAGATAGCCATCACTGATCTGAGCAGCAAAAATAATAATAAGGGAGTCGTAAAATGAGCACCAAAAGCGAAAACGGTTCATCGCAAGCAGCTACATCGTCGCACACCACTCGCGGCACATTCGATATCGTCATTATCGGCGCAGGCTCAGCGGGTATCGCTACCGCCAGCAGCATCGCCAAGCGCGATAGACAATTGAGTATCGCTATTCTCGATCCCTCGGAAGATCATTATTACCAACCAGGCTGGACAATGGTTGGTGGCGGGATTTTTGATGCGTCTTCAACTCATAAAAAGACTAAAAACCTTATCCCAGATAAGGTTACTTGGCTTAAACATTCGGTGGTCTCGTTTACGCCAAACGACAACTCGGTGACACTCGACGACGGTTCGAGTATTCGCTATAAGCAACTCGTGGTTGCTCCTGGGTTAACGTTAAATTGGGATGGTATAGAAGGCCTAAACGACACCTTGGGTAAGAATGGCGTTACCTCAAATTATCGTTTCGATCTAGCACCGTATACATGGGAGTTAGTGCAGGACTTAAAACGAGGTAAGGCGATATTCACCCAGCCTCCGATGCCAATAAAATGCGCCGGTGCACCACAGAAAGCCATGTACTTATCGGCCGACCACTGGTTTAAGAATTCGACTTTGGCTAACATCGACATAGAGTTCTATAATAGCGGGGGTGTCTTATTTGGAGTCCCTGATTATGTGCCTGCATTAGAAAAATACATTGAAAAGTATCGAGTTAAGCTAAATTTCATGCAAACACTAGTCAAGGTTGACGGACCATCGCAAACCGCTTGGTTTAAAAATGCGGATGGAGAAGTCACTGAAACTAAGTTTGATATGCTGCATGTTTGCCCGCCTCAGCAGGCCCCAGATTTTATTCGTGAGAGCGAACTTGCCGATCAGGCTGGCTGGCTAGAGGTAGACCAACACACCTTGCAGCACGTTAATTTTAACAATATCTGGGGTGTTGGTGATGTGACTAATACACCCAATGCCAAGACCATGGCTGCAGCACGCAAGCAAGCGCCGGTCGTGGCAAATAATATCGTGTGTCAATTCTCAGGCGACTCAAGTATTGTGAACTATGACGGTTACGGATCTTGTCCATTGACGGTTGAGCGCGGCAAAATAGTATTGGCCGAATTTGGCTATGGTGGAAAACTAATACCCACATTTCCTAAATGGTTGAATGACGGCACTAAACCAAGCAAACGAGCATGGTTGCTAAAGGCGAGCATCCTACCCTCTGTTTACTGGAATGGTATGTTGAAAGGGCGAGAGTGGCTTGCCGGGCCAAAATAGAATTTAGTGTTGAGCGCAGTTATGACAAGTCATTACGGTTGACATATAAGGTCGTGTCCTAATCAGTTAGATTATAAGCAGTTAGATTATAAGCAGTTAAATTATAAGGAATTAGACTATGAATATAAAAATCTTAGCAACGATTAAAGCTATTGCTTTAGTTGTGTGTCTAATCGCAACGCAAGTTGCCTTAGCTGAAGTGATTGACTTGGATCATGCCGAGTTTTCAGAGAAGGTGAACACGAACCCTGAATTAGTGATTATAGACGTGCGTAGCGCGCAAGAGTTCGACAGTGGTCATGTGCCTGGCGCGGTGAATATTCCGCATAGGTCGATTCTCAGCGACCTTACTTTGTTAGATAATTATAAAGACCAAGATATGGTGTTCTATTGTCGAAGCGGTAAGAGAGCGAAAACAGTCACTGATGCTCTAGAGTCGAGCGATTACACTTCGGGCAGGCCGTTGTATCACTTAGACGGCGACATACTTGGCTGGATTTCAGCCGATCAGCCGCTGCAAAAATAAACAGACAAGCCCGCCGATAACATCGGCAGGCATGCGCTCTATTTTAAAAAGGACGCTAAGTAATGACCGGTATACGAACCCTTAGTCTTTGCCACGGTTTCAGGAGTGCCTTGGGCAACAATTTGGCCACCGCCATTTCCGCCTTCGGGACCGAGGTCAATAACCCAATCAGCGGTCTTAATCACATCTAAATTATGTTCGATTACAACTACTGTGTTGCCTTGATCTCTGAGTTTATGAAGCACCTCGAGTAGTTGGCGAATATCGAAGAAATGTAGGCCTGTTGTAGGCTCGTCCAAGATGTACAGAGTCTGGCCGGTATCACGTTTTGATAGTTCTCGTGACAACTTGATGCGCTGCGCTTCACCGCCTGATAGCGTGATGGCACTTTGTCCCAGTTTTATATAGCCCAATCCAACAGACATCAAGGTTTCTAGCTTGCGGTTGATATTCGGAACCGCACTAAAAAAGCCGGTGGCATCTTCGATAGTCATGTTAAGAACGTCATGAATATTCTTGCCTTTGTAGCGAATGTCTAAGGTTTCGCGATTATAGCGCTCGCCTTTACACACATCGCAGGCCACGTAAATATCAGGTAAAAAGTGCATCTCAACCTTGATCATGCCATCGCCTTGGCAAGCTTCACAGCGACCACCTTTCACATTAAACGAGAATCGTCCTGGCTTGTAGCCCCTCGCTCGTGCCTCCGGGGTGCCGGCAAATAGTTCACGAATCGGTGTAAACAATTGAGTATAGGTTGCCGGGTTTGACCGAGGTGTGCGACCAATCGGGCTTTGGTTAATATCGACGATCTTGTCGATCTGATCCAAGCCTGTAATCTCTTTATGCGGGGCCGCCTCAATACGGCTACGGTTAATTTTCTGAGCGGCCGCCGGGTAGAGCGTATTATTAATCAACGTTGATTTTCCCGAGCCTGAAACGCCAGTGACACAGGTCAGTACGCCGATTGGAATGTCGACCGAGAGGTTTTTGAGGTTATTGCCAGTGGCTCCGACTATCTTGATCTGGGTTTTCTTATTGTTTTTCTGCCGCGTTTTAGGTACCTGAATAACTTCTTTGCCAGAGAGAAACTTGCCGGTCAATGAATTAGGATTATTTTTGATGTCGTCTATTGTGCCTTCAGCAACAATTTGGCCGCCATGAACACCAGCGCCAGGCCCGATGTCGACAATGTAGTCGGCGTGCTGCATGGCGTCTTCGTCGTGTTCCACCACGATTACGGTGTTACCCAAATCGCGGAGGTGCGTCAGTGTGCCAATTAAGCGATCATTATCGCGTTGGTGCAGACCAATCGAAGGTTCGTCTAACACGTACATCACGCCAACCAAGCCTGAGCCAATTTGCGAGGCAAGCCGGATTCGTTGAGCTTCACCGCCCGAAAGAGTTTCGGCAGAGCGGTCCATGCTGAGGTAGTTCAGGCCCACGTTTACCAAAAAACCGAGGCGATCATGGATCTCCTTGACAATTTTGTCTGCAATCTCAGCTCGATTGCCGCTTAGCTCAAGGTTTTCAAAGAAGGCTAGCGCGTCACCAATTGAGCGATGCACAATCTGATCAATACTGGTTTCTTTGATAAATACATTTCGAGCTTCTAGGCGCAGGCGAGTGCCGGTGCATTCGGGGCAAGTTTGCGAATTGATGTATTTTGCCAATTCCTCTCGCACACTGCTAGATTCAGTCTCGCGATAACGGCGTTCCATATTTGGGATAATGCCTTCCCATGAATGATGCCGCACAACACCTTGGCCTTTGTGCCGCAGGTAACTGAACTCAATTGTTTCGTCGCCGCTGCCAAATAGCAGCTTATCCATTTGCTCCTCTGATAGGGAGTTAAGGGGCTCATCAGTTGAAAACCCATAATGCGTGGCAACGTTTTGCAGCATTCTAAAGTAGAACAGACTGCGACGATCCCAGCCTTTGATAGCGCCTTGCGACAAGCTAACGTCCTTATCGAAAATAATTTGCTTGGGATCGAAATATTGTTTATTGCCCAAGCCATCGCACGAGGTGCATGCGCCAACGGGGTTGTTGAATGAGAACAGGCGAGGTTCTAGCTCACTCAAGCTGTAGCCACAGTGATTACAAGCGTAGCGTGCAGAAAATACTAATATTTTTTCTTCCTGTGTATCGCTAGCCATCACTAAAATTTCAGCGACACCCTCGGCTAGCTCTAAAGCGGTCTCAAACGACTCAGCCATGCGCTGTTCGTTGCCTTCTTTGATCACCAGGCGGTCGATAATTATATCGATGTTATGTTTAAAGTTTTTCTTCAGCGCGGGAGGTTCGGACAAATCAATTACCTGACCGTCAACCCGTGCACGAACAAAGCCTTGCGCGTGCATACTTTGCAGCAGGTTTAGAAACTCGCCTTTGCGATCACGAACCACTGGCGCCATTAACATAACTTTACTGCCGTCAGGCAGTGCCATCGTTTGGTCGACCATCTGACTGATGGTTTGCGCTTCAAGCGTGACATTGTGCTCAGGGCAGCGAGGGTCGCCAACACGCGCGAATAATAAGCGCAGGTAATCGTAGATTTCGGTGATGGTGCCAACCGTTGAGCGTGGATTATGAGAGGTGGCCTTTTGCTCAATTGATATTGCCGGCGACAAGCCCTCAATCACATCAACGTCAGGTTTCTCCATTAACGACAAGAACTGGCGTGCGTAGGCTGACAATGATTCAACATAACGGCGTTGACCTTCGGCGTAAATAGTGTCGAACGCGAGTGACGACTTGCCTGAGCCCGATAAACCGGTAATGACAATTAGTTTTTCTCTGGGCAGTTCAAGATCTATGCTCTTGAGGTTATGAGTCCGGGCGCCGCGAATGGTGATTTTTTCTAACACGATAGATTCTTATTTTAATGAATATGTGTGGGGGATGGGTCGATCAATTGCTACTGTTTAAAGCAGTATCTGCCGACTGAACAACCTGTTAATATACGTTGCTCCATGTCAAAGCGATATCACTTTTTGGCTCCAATCCGAGTTTTAGCGCTAGTTGCGTTAGCTTCTTTAGATAAATAGTTTCTGGTTATTAGTTCGTGAAAGCATCTGCGCTGAATAAATCTGGTTTAAATCGTCTAGAACGACGCTCTATATCCGCTCTAGCATCGGTCTATGGCCTTCGTATGTTTGGCTTATTCCTAATATTGCCAGTTTTGTCTATCTACGCCGAGCAACTCAACGCATCGCCTATGCTGATGGGCATTGCGCTTGGTATTTACGGTATCACCCAAGCGATTTTTCAAATACCGTTTGGCATCATGTCGGATAAATTCGGGCGCAAACCGGTGATTTTATTTGGCTTGTCAGTGTTCATCTTGGGCAGCTTAGTGGCGGCCTTCTCGACCACCATCGAAGGGGTGGTTGTAGGGCGAGCACTACAAGGTGCTGGCGCGATCGCGGCTGCGGTACTCGCACTGACCAGTGATTTGACGCGTGAAAGCCAACGCACTAAAGCCATGGCCATGATCGGTATGACGATCGGCATGGCATTTCTACTGGCCTTGATTGCCTCGCCGTTGCTAGAATCTATTATTGGTGTGCAAGGCTTGTTCATTATGACCGCTATACTAGCTGGCGGCTCGATGGTGCTAATCGTCAAAGTAGTGCCCACCCCAGTGCAGACCCGAAACCTTGAGGTTCGCGCTGTTCCCAGCAGAATGTTGGAGTTACTAAAAAACCCTCAATTGATTCGTTTGGACTGTGGCATCTTCATCTTACATTTCGTGCTAACCGCCATGTTTGTGGTGGTGCCGATAATCATGTTAGAGCGTCTCGGTTTAGAAACGGGCGATCATTGGCATGTCTATATTCCCGCATTATTAGGCTCAATTGTCTTTATGGTACCGATGATTATTCTGTCGGCACGTCAGAATCAATTGTTCCGAGTGTTCTTCGCCGCTATCTGTATTTTGTTGTTTGCCCAGTTACTTCTTATTCGTGGGCCGAGCAGCGTCATGGCGCTAACGGTGTGCATGTTCTTCTTCTTTTGGGGCTTCAATCTATTAGAGGCTATGTTGCCATCACTGGTTTCAAGGCTAGCCCCAGCGGCGTCGAAGGGCTCGGCGATGGGCGTCTACAATACGTTTCAATTCTTGGGCGTCTTTTTTGGTGGCTTTATCGGCGGTGTGCTTTACGGCAAGCTGGGCGTTGCTACGGTGTTTATCGTCTGTGCAATAGGTTTAGTGATTTGGCTTTGGCTGGTTTACAGTGCTCCCAAGTTTCGCTTACTAGATAGTTTAGTGGTTAGCGTTAATCATGCGGCGGGCATAGATTGTAAGGCGGTACTTGAAGCGGTAACCGGTGTTGAAGAGGTGATTATTATCGAAGGCGAAGCAACCGCGTATCTTAAGGTTGATAAGGCGCGTCTCGATCAACATGCGCTGGATAAGGTTATTGTCACTTAGATAGCGATTCATATCTTAATTACTCAGTGTTAGCCGCGTGCTACATTTAGCATATGATCACAATATCCAAACTCGCATCGAGTAGGGTTCACAGATTCATCGTAACTACATTGTTAACGCTTTTATTAACAATTAACGGTGCGGTGCTGCTGAACGTTGCTCTAGTGTCTCGTAGCGCGCAAGCGCAAACTAAGCCGCAAATCACCATTGCCTTACTTGAGGATGCAAAGACTAGCGAAGAGTATGGTATGCGACAAAGGCATATTAGTGAGTTAGAGACGCTGACCGCAGCAGACTTCGATTTAAAGTTCATTGACTATAAAGTTGATTGGTCGTCGGATGACTTTAAACGTCAACTAGATGCGATTTACCAGAACCCGAAGGTCGACATGTTGCTGGTGTTAGGTGTTGCGGCCAACCAAGTGGTGGTAAAACGGTCAACATTCGCTAAGCCGACGTTTCTGCCACTGGTAATAGAGCGTGAGTTAGCGCAGGCTCCGTTTAAAGCCACGGTAGGTAACAATGGTGTATCAAATAAAAAAAACTTGAGTTATCTAAGTTATAGCTCTGAGTTTGTTGAAACGATAGAAAACCTGCGCAATGTTGTGCGCTTTAAGAATATTGCCATTATCGGTGATGAGATGCTGTTTCGTGTGTTGCCACCGGTGCTGCTTGAGCGTTTGCAGGCCAGCGATGGTCTTCGCCTACAAATGGTGCCTCATGATGGAGAAGATCATAATTTACTAGACCGAATCCCAAATGATGTAGATGCGGTGATGATTGGTTATATTCCACGTTATCCACGCAGCATGCTTCCAAGCCTAATAGCCGAGTTAACTGATCGAGGTTTACCGACCTTTAGCTATCTAGAAGAGGGTTTAATTCAATACGGCCTATTGGCGACCCCCTTAAATCAATCGGTATACCAGTTTTCAGCGCGACGAAATGCATTGAATATGCAGGCGGTGATGCTTGGTGAGCTGGCTAGTCAGCAACCAGTTTTGGTTGAAACCAAAGAGATGCTGACGATCAATGGCAGTACCGCGCAAAAGCTAGGCATCGCTATCGATTTTAAGGTGCTGGTGGATGCAGAGGTGGTTAACTTTGGCGTAGGTGATGCGGCCGACCGGCTCGATCTGCTGCAAATCACTGAGCGAGCGCTGGCTGAAAACTTAAGTTTGAAGGGCATTGCCTATAACGTCGATATACAACAAAACGAGCGAACCCTCGCTAAAGGCGCACTATTACCGCAGCTATCGGCCAACGGCAGCTATCTGAGACGAAAAGATGACTCAAGCTTAGTGCAGTCAGGTTTTGCTAACGAGGAATCTACCGATGCCAATATTCAATTTAGCCAGACACTATTCTCAGACGGGCAATTTGGAAATTACGCGATTCAGTCGTTGCTGGCCAAAGCAAGTTCCTATGAGTATCGCCAAGCCCAATTGGATATCATACGCGAAGCAAGTTTGGCGATGGCCGACGTGTTGCTCTCGCAATCAGTAGCGGCGATTCAGCAGGAGAATCTAGGTTTCACTGAAAAGAATCTCGAACTGGCCAGAGATAGGGTGTCGATTGGGGTGTCGTCGTCGGCCGATCAATACAGATGGGAGACTCAAGTATCGAATGGTAAGTCGGCTGTATTTGAAAGTTTCTCGAAAGTTCTGATTGCCAAGCAAAATCTCAATCGAATCATTAACCGAGATATTACCGCCGACTTAGAGCTAATGCCATTAGACTTAAATAACTCGATGGTTTATAGCATCGACGAGATATTCAAACTAATGGACAACACTGATACCTTTGAACGCATATATCAGTTTGGGCTAAAAAAATCGTTTGATGACACACCTGAAATTCAACGATTAGACGCAATTATTAACGCTAAACAGCGAGAATTAAACATACTCAAGCGGCGTAATTGGTTGCCTGAAGTGAGTCTAACTGGGCAACTATCAGATAATCTAGATAATAGCTCACCGCAGGCTGGCGACCGTGACGGTCGCGACTGGCAGCTTATGCTGAATGCGCGAATACCGTTCTATCAAGGTGGCCAAACGCGCTCGCTAAAGAAACGTGCTGAATTGGAGCTGGCTCAATTAGAGAATCAATTAGCCACGCTGAAACAGAATATTTCACAATCATTGAGAGCCAGCATGAATAATTTGATTACCTCTCTATTTAATCTTGAATTCAGTAGTAACGCAGCGACCGCGGCATCAAAGAGCCTCGCTCTGGTAACCGATGCCTATAGTAAAGGCGCGGTGCCAGTGGTTGATTTACTCGATGCGCAAAACGCCAGTGTGAGTTCCAACTTAGCAGAAGTGCAGGCCACTATCGGGTTTTTTAAAGCGAGCATTGAAATGCAACGAGCAATCGGCACTTATGAGTTTTTAATGAGTGACCAACAAAAGAAACGAATACGTCAAGAAATTGCAACTCAGGTAGGTTTGAAATGAAGTTTTTAGCCAGCAGACCAGTCATCAATACCCGTCCCTCATTATACCTATTGATAGCCATCATTGGTTTAACCGCGTGCGGGCAGTCCGACGATGGCGAAGAAATAATCGTCAGACCGGTGCGAACCGTGGTGGTCGACGATGATGTAACAGCACATTTAAAGACGTTTTCGGGTGTTAGCCGCTCGGCTCAAGAATCGCGCTTGAGTTTTAAAGTCAGTGGCACCGTTGATCAAGTGCCGGCCAAAGTGGGAGACCGTATCGAAGCGGGTACAGTAATCGCCAGTTTAGATGCGTCTACCTATGATTTGCAGCTACAACAAGCGCAGGCGACGGTAGAGCAAAGTATGGCAGCCTCACGAAATGCGCGCGCAGCTTATCAGCGCACCCGAGCCTTATACGCCAATAATAATGCCTCATTAGGTGATCTGGATTCGTCACGAGCAAACTCTGATTCCGCTGCGGCGCAATTGCGTGCTGCACGAAAATCATTGCAATTGGCTGAATTGAATTTGTCGTACACCCAATTAACCGTCGATGTCGACTGCGTAATCGACTCGATTTCGGTATCGGTCAACGAAAACGTCTCCACCAATACTGATGTTGCGCGTGTTAACTGCAGTGACGAGCTTGAAATTGAAATCACCGTCCCAGAGAGCGTGATCGGTGATTTAGCCAACGGCAAAACTACCAAAATTAAATTTGATACGATTGCCGATGTCGCTTTCACTGGCAAGATCATTGAGGTCGGTGTGGGTGCCAGCGGCCTAGGCTCGACGTTTCCGGTTACCATCTTAGTTGACAACAACGATAACCCCGACATTCGCCCAGGCTTAGCCGCATCGGTTTCGTTCGAGAATAATGCTGAGTCAAAGCAGGACTATTTATTGCCGCTATCCGCGGTGGTGCAAGGTGCTGATGGCGCGTTTGTTTACGTAGTCACACCCTTGACTGATAAGGAGATGGAAACCGAGGGCATCATTGACAAAAAAACAGTCAGTTTGGGCGATCTCCAAACCGGCGGTATCGAGGTCTCCGCAGGCTTGTTAACCGGCGACCGAGTGGTCATTGCCGGCGTCTCATTTGTACGCGATGGCATGCTGGTTTCATTTTAGACTGACCGGTCAATGACTATGAATTTAACTCAAGTAGCGGTTAACAATAATCGAACATTGTTGGTCTTGGTGTTTGCCTTATTCATTACTGGAATCTCCTCATTTTTTAGCCTGCCGAAACAGCAAGATCCCGGCTTTACGATACGAGCGGCGGTAATTAGCACTCGATTTGAGGGCGCTAGCCCTGAACGTGTCGAGCAGTTAGTGACCAAAAAAATCGAAGAAAAAGTACAAGAGATGCCGGAGATAGACTTTATCACCAGCGAATCTTTACCCGGCATTTCGATTATTCAGGTCAACTTTCAAGAACGCTATACCAATATGCGACCTATCTTCGATAATCTTAGGCGCAAGGTTGAAGATATTCAAAGTGAGCTTCCTCAGGGTGTGCCAGCACCGCAGGTTAATGATGAATATGGTGATATATTTGGCAGTGTCTACAGCCTTACCGGCGAAGGGTTTAGCTACGCTGAACTCTTAGATGTCGCCGACCAAATTCGCGATGAATTGCTTAAGGACCCAGATGTCGCCAAGGTTAATATTCATGGCGCGCAACAGCAACGTGTCTTTATTGATTATAAAAGCGCAACCCTAAATGAGCTTGGCTTGTCGCCGCAACAATTATCCGGCATTTTGAGCCGAGCAAACATTGTTTCAGCTGGCGGCAGCATCGTCAGTGGCACTGAGCGTATTACCCTTGAGCCAACCGGCAACTTCGAAAGCATCGACGACATTCGTCGCACCGTGATCTCAATTCCTAATGTTGGCTTAGTCTATCTGTCCGACATTGCCAAGGTTTACCTAGCGTACGAAGACCCACCGAGTAAGCTGACTAGGGTGAATGGTGAAAACGCTATGGCGATTGGCGTGTCGATGCGAGACGGTGGTGATATTCTAAAACTAGGGGCTCGTTTAGACAGACTGATGCCAGCATTAGAGCGACAGTATCCATGGGGGATCAGTGTCGAAAAAATCTGGTTTCAGGCCGACCTAGTCGAGCTAAGCATCGATAACTTTGTTACTAGCTTAAGCCAATCTGTAATGATTGTGGTAGCGGTGATGTTGATTTTTCTCGGTTTGCGCACCGGCTTGGTGGTCGCCACCTTGATCCCGTTTACCATGATGATTTCGTTTTACTTCATGCAAGTATTTTCGATTACCATTAATCAAATTTCCTTAGCCGCATTAATTATCGCACTTGGCTTATTGGTCGATAACGCCATTGTAATCGTCGAATCGGTGCTGGTTAAACGCAATGCCGGTGTAGGCGCTGTGCAAGCCGCGGTTGAGTCAGGCAAAGAGTTAGCGACACCTTTATTAGTATCGTCACTGACCACCGCAGCCGCCTTTATGCCAATTGGCTTAGCTGAATCGGCGGTGGGTGAATATACTTCCGACATATTTTACGTGGTGGCGATTGCCTTATTAGTGTCCTGGTTCTTAGCCATGACATTTTTGCCGCTACTCACCATTAAAGCCATTGAGACACCCAAAGGGCAGCCCGCAGAGAGTTCCTTAGACGGCCCTCTATATACGTTCTACAGCCGGTGTTTAAACTGGTCTTTGCGTAATCGGCTTATCTCCATAGGCGCTATTGTGATGGTGTTTTTATTCTCGATTATGCTGATGAGGTTTGTGCCACAGATTTTCATCGAACCCTCTGAAGACCCGGTTTTTACCGCCAAACTGGAAATGCCCTTAGGCACTTCGATTGAAACCACTACCAAAATGGTAGAAGATTTAGATGTTTTCATTAAACGTGAATATGGTCAGGCCGACGGTGACACGCCAGCCGCGATGACCAGTTGGATGACGTTCGTCGGCGAAGGTGGTCCGCGCCTAGCATTGACAATAAACCCGCCCAATCAAAACCCGGCCAATGCATTTTTAATCGCCAATACTAGAGACGGGCAGGTCGTTGATGAGGTTATTAGTGGTATCGAGGCCTACCTTACCGAGGCTCAACCTGATTTGTCCAAACAGATTGCCCGCTTAGAGAATGGCCCACCCGTCGGTTACCCGATTGTGGTGCGAATTCAGGGTGGCGACGTAGACGAGTTATACAAAATTGCCAATACAGCTACTGAAATTTTGTATTCGAACGCCAAAGTGCTGTCGGTTAAAAACTCATGGGGCTTGCCGAGTAAAAAGCTCAGGGTCGAGGTGAATCAAGAGCGTGCGCAACGCGCCGGAGTGAGCAGTGATGATGTGGCTTATTCTTTGCGTGCCAACTTACAGGGCCAACAGCTATCGCAATTTAGAGACGACGATGACTTAGTGCCAATTATTTTGCGAGCTGACGTCAGTGATCGAGAAGATATTAGCAAGCTAGATGGGCTTAGTGTTTACTCGCAGTCAACCGGAAACTTTGTGCCGCTTCGCCAAGTGGCCGACGTTAAGCTCGCCTTTGAAGCCGGTGTAATCGAGCATCGAGACCGTGTTAAAACTTTATCGCTTAAAGTTCAGCTTAAACCTGAATATAACGCTGCTGAGGTAACCGCTGAAGTCGAGCCGCTGCTTAGCAATGAATCAGGCCGGTGGCCAGATGGCTATCAATTTGAACTCGGTGGCGAGTCGTCAGAGTCTGGTGACGCCGGTGCATCGATCGCCGCCAAGCTACCGATCGCCTTTTTGGTGATACTCATGTTGTTAGTGTCGCAATTTAACTCAATTCGCAGCCCGATTATCATACTGGTTACCATTCCCTTGGGCTTGATTGGTGTTATCAATGGGCTGCTTTTTGCTGGCTCCTCGTTCGGCTTCTTTACAATTTTAGGAATAATCGCACTCTCTGGAATTATCATTAACAATGCCATTGTCTTGATAGACCGTATCAATATTGAACGCTTCGAACTTGATAAAGAACCAAGAGACGCCATCATCCACGCCTGCAAACAGCGACTGCGGCCGATCTTTCTGGCCACCGCCACAACCGTGTTAGGCATGATGCCGCTAGTATGGGGCGGAACCGCGATGTTCAAGCCAATGGCGATTAGTATTATTTTCGGTTTAAGCTTCGCTACATTATTAACTCTATTAGTTGTGCCCGTTTTGTATTCGCTTTTTTACCGAGTGAGCTTTGCAGCAGAGTGAATGCGCGTTAGAATTCAGGCGCTGAACAAAA
>Ga0316189_10001464_pt1 | contig 23438 bp, 19 predicted proteins | sample LowCovwburrow_MG_FD_204930 | JGI IMG/M metagenome (GOLD analysis project Ga0316189, IMG submission 204930) | Coastal sediment microbial communities from Maine, United States - Lowes Cove worm burrow | ecosystem: Environmental > Aquatic > Marine > Coastal > Sediment | place: USA: Maine... | reverse complement strand
GTCGCCTTAGACAGCCAAGGTTTTACGATACTTGCTGATGTGAAGCCGGGTGAGGCAATAATCTTGCCCCTCGATGGTGAAATTGCAAATCATCAGTGCGTTAGCGACGCCAGCTACGCGCCTTGTATCTTTGAACAAGTGTATTTGGCTAGACCAGATTCCATGATCGATGGCATCTCGGTCTACCGTACACGGATGCGGATGGGGGAAAAGTTAGCTAAGAAGGTCGCTAGGGAATGGCCAGATCACGATATTGATGTGGTGATACCTATACCTGATACTAGTAGGACCTCAGCATTGGAAATGTCGCAAGTACTTGGAGTTCGTTATCGAGAAGGCTTTATCAAGAACCGTTACATTGGGCGAACATTTATTATGCCCGGCCAAGAGCAACGTAAGAAATCAGTTCGCCAGAAGCTTAATGCGATTGAATTGGAGTTTCGCGGCAAGAATGTGATGCTAGTAGACGATTCAATTGTACGCGGAACGACTTCAAAGCAGATCGTGCAGATGGCGCGCGATGCCGGAGCTAAAAAGGTTTATTTTGCTTCTGCTGCCCCACCGGTTCGTTACCCAAATGTCTATGGCATAGATATGCCTGCTGCAACTGAATTGATTGCGCACAACCGAACTGTCGAGCAAATCCAAGAATCGATTGGCGCAGACCGCTTGTTTTATCAAGATCTAAATGATCTGATAGATGCTGCGTCCGAAGGTAATCCGCAAATCACCAATTTTGACACATCTTGTTTTAGTAAAAATTACGTAACCGGTGATGTTGATGATGCGTATTTTGCTGAATTGGAGGTTGAACGAAGTGATGGTGCTAAGCAAGCTCAAGACTATCAGCCTTCTGAGTTGCGCGATGTAAGTCAAATCTCAAACTAAGACTTTTACTGTTGATGAAATTAAGTTCGTCGACAATCGATGCTAAGCAGATACATTGGCATAGCCAAGGATGAGATAAAACAGTTTGAAATAACATCGATTGAGATGGGGGCGGCAGCCAATTGCCTAGCAATTGGCGTGTTTTTCAAGCAAAAGTGAAGATATTATGGGCATTTTTATCCCTTGGTCGAATTAGACTGAAGTCTCTATGAGTTAAAAATTATGAAAAAAAGCATGTCAGAGTATCGCCCCGCAACCCAGGCCGTTAGAGCAGGGCAAGTTCGTACTTCAGAAAATGAACATAGTGAGCCTATATACACGACTTCTAGCTTCGTATTCGAATCTTCCGCACAGGCATCGGCGAGGTTTTCTCTAGAAGAGGAGGGCAATATTTATTCACGCTTTACCAACCCGACGGTACGCGTCTTCGAGCAGCGTTTAGCTACTCTAGAAGGTGGCGAAGCTTGCGTTGGCACTAGCTCTGGCATGGCGGCCATGCTAGCTACATGCATGGCAGGGTTGCAAGCCGGTGATCATGTGGTCTCATCGCAATCTATTTTTGGTGCGAACCAAACTTTGCTGAAAGGTTTGATGGGGAATTTCGGTATTAAAACTACCTTTGTCAGCCTCACCGACCTCGATGCATGGCGCGGCGCGATACAGAAAAATACTAAGATGGTCTTTTTTGAGACACCCGCAAACCCATTAATGCAAATTGGCGATATCGCCGCTATATCTGATATTGCTCATTCGGCTAACCCTGATATTAAAGTAGTAGTAGATAATTGTTTTTGCACGCCAATACTGCAACGGCCGTTGCTGCTAGGGGCTGACGTTGTGCTGCATTCAGCAACCAAGTTTATTGATGGTCAAGGGCGCTGTATCGGAGGAGCCGTTGTTGGTGATGCCGATTTCGTTGGCGAAAAAATCGTCAGCTTTATGCGCACAGCGGGCCCCTCGATGAGTCCCTTTAACGCCTGGGTGTTTGCTAAGGGTTTAGAGACACTACCACTGCGTGTTAATCAGGCTTGTGATAACACAATGCAACTGGCTGAGGCGCTCACCGAAGTCGCTCAAGTTGAGCGGGTTTATTACCCAGGTCTTAGTACTCACACTCAGTATGAACTAGCCAAAGCTCAGCAGAGTAAAGGTGGTGCGGTGGTCTCTTTTGAGTTGAGAGGGGGGCAAGAAGCCGCTTGGAGGTTGATCGATAGCACTGAGCTATTGTCGATAACGGCCAATTTAGGTGATACCCGAACAACCATAACTCACCCCTACACCACAACCCATGCACGTTGGAGTGATGAAGACAAAGCGGCGGCCGGGATCTCTCCAGGACTGGTGAGAATCGCTGTTGGTCTTGAAGATCCGATTGATGTAATCGGCGACTTAGATTTCGCTAACTAGATTTTTTTAGCTGGCTAAGCGGTTTAGCACACAGCACTCGACTCTAGAGCTTTGCAGGTCAGCTTATGTGTCACTTTGACCGCGATGGTTTAGATCGCGGTCGTTAAAGTAGTGAGTTTTAGAGTCAGTAACTTTAGAACTCTAACAGCGCATTTACCGCTAAAATGCTTAGATCGGCATCACTGGTGTCACCTGAGTACTCAAGCTCTACAACACCTAGCTCACCAACTCGATAGCCCAAGCCAAGGCCGAATGCCAAACCTACGTCTTCGAAATCTGATCTTCCAAATGTCGAATCAGTAAGCTGAAAATCTGCGTAAGACAGGCCGCCTTTGAGTTTGTAATAGAGTGTTCCTGCCGAGCGATAAGTGAAGAATATATTAGCCACATCTACGTCGTAGTCGAGCCCCAAGCTAGGAATCGAGGCGTCTCCGGTAATGTATTCAAGTTCAATGGTCGATGAACCGCCTAAGTCGCCAATTGACCGAGCAAACTCATAGCCAATTACAATGCCGGCTGCGTCGGCGTCTTTTTCATCGGCGATGTTTGCGTCAACTTTGGCGATCTTTCCGCCAATGATCCACTTACCTGGAGCTTTAGAGCCAAAAAACGCACCTGAGTTAGGGTCGGCTGCGAAGGATGCTTGCTGTGCTGCCAAAGCCCCTAGCGCGGTTAGAACTACCATAGCTGATTTAAGTTTTTTATTAGCTGATTTGGTTTTTTTAATAATTATCGAATGTGTCATTTCTCGTTGCCTTATTGTTCCATACTATATGGCAGATTAAGATATATTATAAACTATTTAATTTCAATCGCTTGCGCGATATACATAGATTAAAATGTTGCTTATGAGAACATATGTTATGCCGATCTGGTACGCTAGATAGTATCGCGCTTGGGTACTAAACCAGTCTGTCCCAGTGTAAACTCACTGCATGAGGATTATCGCCAGCATACTTTTTTCCCTACTCATTTTGTTGCAAGCTAAGCTTTGGTTCGGCGGGCACGGTGTTTTTCAGCTATGGTCGCTTGAAGGCAATATTCAACAGTCTATTGAGAGGAATCATGCGCTGGCACGCAGAAATGACAAATTGCATGCTCAAGTAAATGAGTTGAAACAGGGCAGTGAGGCGCTTGAAGAAAGAGCTCGAAGCCAACTTGGCTTTATTAAAGAGGGAGAGACCTTTTACCGTGTTGTCCCAGGGCGCTCTAGGGCCACCCCAGGTTCGGGTTCAGAGTAACTGGAATTAACCTAGGTTTGGATTAATAGGTTTCATCTTTGAGCTAGGCTTAAATTGGCGAATTAATGATGTTAATGCCATCTTTGTCGACTTGCATAATGCTGCTAGTAGCGTGCCAGTCGCCTAAAACATAGCGAGTTGCTTTGCCGCCATTGATATCGTATTCATGTATGTTTTGTCGATGAGTGTGACCATGAATCATCTGGCTTATAGAATGTTTCTCAAACGACGCCAGCACCGCAGATTCGGTAACATCCATAATGCCCATACTGATTGCAGACTTATGTTCATTGCTTTGCAGGCGCGCTTGTTTAGCTTGCTCAATCCGATCGGCAATATTCAATTGTAAGAACTCATCACAAAACTGGACATTGGTCATCATTTGGCTTCTGAACTGTTGATGGGCTATATCATCAGTGCATAAACTGTCTCCGTGTAAAAGCAGAGTTTGAGTGCCGTAAAGATCGATTACCGTTTCATCGCTGATAATTTTAAAGCCGGTGCGGTCGGTAAAGGTTTCTCTAACCAAAAAGTCTCGATTGCCGGCCATGAAGTAGCAGTCAATGACTTGGCTAATTGCTTTCATTGCGTCTAATATTGGATCGGCTCCGAGCATTCCTCCAGCGTCGTCGCCAATCCAAAATTCAAACAAGTCTCCCAATATGTAAAGCCGTTCAGCGGTAGGCGCATGGTTAACTAAAAAGTCGAAAAATGCGTTAATGATTTCGGGCCGTTCAGGGGTCAGATGTAGATCTGAAATTATATATGTATGCATGATGCTAATTGTAAGCGAGAGCTCAAAATAACTCGACAAAAAAATAAAGTGCTTGTAATTATTTTGTATTGAATCGAGTTTTTTGTTTACAGTGTTGGCTCGGTTTTAGCCTTATTTGGCGACTCGTTCTCGCTGCTTTTGTATCACCTGTGATGTGCATAGAGGTTTCTAAACTATATCTTTTATGAATGCTTCACATATCAGATTGACATAAAGTCTTGTAACGCTTGGTTTCAGGGGTTTTTGTAGAGTTATAGAGACACTAAAAAGTGAATTAGTACGTTGTGTTTAAGTCCCTAGCGTTTATAATTTGCAGTTGTTATAGCGGCCCGTTCAAGGGCATTTTTTATAGCCGCTCAAGCGAGCGGAAAATCAGAGTTTATTGGGAGACCTCCGTGCAGTTATCAGGTGCAGAAATAGTAGTCAAAAGCCTTGAAGAAGAGGGTGTAGAGTTTGTCTTCGGATACCCTGGCGGCGCGGCATTACACATTTATGATGCTTTTCACCGGCAAGACCAAGTTAAGCATATTTTAGTCCGCCATGAACAAGGGGCAACACATGCGGCCGACGGCTATGCTCGTTCTACCGGTAAGCCTGGTGTGGTGCTCGTGACTTCAGGTCCAGGCATTACTAACGCTATTACTGGCATCGCCACAGCATACATGGACTCGATTCCGATGGTGGTGTTGTCGGGTCAGGTTATGAAACCATTGATCGGTTATGATGCTTTTCAGGAAATTGATGCGGTCGGTATTAGTCGCCCCTGCGTTAAGCACAATTTTCTTATTCAAAGTGTCGAAGAAATTGCTGCAACGATTAAGAAGGCTTTTCATATTGCTACCACTGGCCGGCCTGGTCCAGTGCTGGTTGATATCCCGAAAGACATTACTGCCGAGGTCACTGAGTTCTTATATCCGAAATCAGTTGAGATGCGTTCTTACCCGCCAGCACCGAAGGCCCATCCGAGTGAAATTGTAACCGCAGTCGAGGCTATGCTCAATGCTAAACGCCCCGTGATCTATACTGGCGGCGGAGTGGTCTTAGCGCATGCTCAGAAAGAGTTAAGCAGCTTTGTCAAAAAACTAGGTTTTCCCTGTACTAATACCCTTATGGGGCTTGGCGCTTACCCGCATGATGATCCGCTTTTTATCGGAATGCTGGGAATGCACGGCACCTATGAAGCGAATCTGGCGATGCATGATTCTGATTTGATCATTGCACTAGGCGCTCGCTTTGATGATCGTATTACCGGCACCTTGGATGGCTTTGCGCCTCATGCGAAGGTGATTCATGTTGATATCGATCCGTCGGTAATTGATAAAAATATCAAGGCTGACATCGCGATTGTTGCTGATGTAAAAGAGGTTCTTGAAGCTTTCAATCAAGAAATCGATCGACGAATAAAGGATATTAATCCGTCTTTGGTTTCGGATTGGTGGGGCCAAATTCAAGAGTGGCGTAGCGTTAATAGTTACGGATACGATGAAGATTCGAAAATCATTAAGCCCCAGTATGTCGTGCAGAAGTTGCATGAGGTAACCGGTGGCGAGGCTTATGTGACGTCAGACGTTGGTCAGCACCAGATGTTCGCCGCACAGTTTTATGGGTTCTCAGATACTCATAAATGGATAAATTCTGGCGGCCTAGGCACCATGGGCTTTGGCCTACCTGCGGCGATGGGCGTGAAAATTGCGCATCCTGATGCTGATGTAGCGTGTATTACCGGTGAAGGTAGCATTCAAATGTGCATTCAAGAACTTGCCACTTGTCAGCAGTATAAATTACCGGTAAAGATCATAAGCCTAAATAATCGCTACTTAGGTATGGTGCGCCAGTGGCAAGAATTTAGTTATGAAAAGCGCTATTCAAATTCATACATGGATTCTCTGCCAGATTTCGTCGCCTTAGCAGAAGCTTATGGTCACGTCGGTATGCAAATTGATAAGCCAGGCGATGTTGAGGGTGCGCTTAAAGAGGCGTTTGCGATGAAAGATCGTTTGGTTTTTATGGATTTCATTACTGATCAAAAAGAAAATGTTTATCCAATGATAGAGAGTGGCAAAGGGCATCACGAAATGCGTTTGCGCCCAGCTAAGTAGAGAGATTATGCGACATATTATTTCAGTTTTATTAGAAAACGAATCTGGTGCTTTATCACGCGTATCAGGACTGTTCTCTGCACGCGGCTACAACATTGAATCGTTAACAGTGGCACCAACTAATGATGCGACACTATCACGCATGACGATTGTGACCACTGGTGACGACCGAAAAATAGACCAAATTGAAAAGCATCTGAACAAGCTTGTAGATGTTGCTGCCTTGCAAGACATAACGATTGGAAGCCACCTCGAGCGAGAGGTGGTTTTGGTTAAGTTGCTTGCCCAAGGGCAAGAAAAAGCCGATCTAGAAAAGATAGTTGATGCCTTTAACGCTAGTTTGATCACCGTTTCTGGTAGTCAATTTATCGTTGAGATGAGTGGTAGCAGTGAGAAAGTTGACGAACTATTGAAGAGTTTAAATCGCTTGACTGTTTTCGAGCTTGCACGTTCTGGAGTAACAGGTCTATCGTCTGATGAGACTGTTCTTACAGCTCAGTCGTGAGAAAAAACGGTTGTAGAAAACAATAGTTTATAAGCAGCTCGGGTTGGGTAAAAGGCTGCGGCAGAAAATTGTCAGCATTCGCACGTTGAGGCTTACCTCAGCGGCGTTTGTTGTTTTTTAATGTAAACTTTTCAACGGAAAATAAGATGCAAGTTATTGGTAAGCGCCCAATATTAGCCAGTGAGGCTTGGTTTTACGCAGGCCTTACCTTGTTTGCAGCCGCATTAACGGCCTTCGTTTTCCCGGTTTATGTCGCGCTTCTGTTTTGGTTAATATTTGCCTTTGTGCTTCAGTTCTTTCAAGACCTGCACCGACCTATACTACAAGACAACGATGTTATTATTGCTCCTGCTGATGGTGAAATGATATTTACTGGCGTGGACGACGATCCTTACTTAGATAGAAAAGCGTTTAACATTAGCGTTTTCATGAATGTATTTTCAGTGCACTCAAATAGAGCGCCATTTGCCGGTACTGTGAAAAAGATGTGGTTTCAGTCTGGCTTGTTTGTCAACATCGCGCTTGATAAAGCGTCGCTAGAAAACGAGGGTAATACCGTATGGTTTCATGCAGAGGCGGGGCTAACGTTGCATCGGTTCAGTTTGTTAGTCTAGTGGCGCGCCGAATTCATTGTTATGTAAGCGAAGGTGGCAAGCGTCAGCGAGGCGAGCGATATGGCTTTTTTCGCTTTGGGTCACCAGTGGATTTTGTTTTACCGGAACATTTTTCTGTAAAAGTAGCGCTTGGCGATAATGTATAGTCTGCCACATCGATACTTGGTCACTTTGCGCCAGCGTTTGCCTCGGCCGGGTTTTGTCGTGCGATTGGTCGTTAGTCGAGCCACTAGTTCGATCATTGACGGCAGGTTTAATCGAGCGTTCAAAAGTGCTTTCAAAAGTGGGCAAAGCCACGCTCAACCTTGTATAATCGCTAAATGAGCTCAGAGCAACCGAAACAACATCCTATGGATACTAACGAAACCAGCACCGGTTTTGATGCGTCGGCGAACGGCTCACATAAAAACATTGAGGGGGTCGCTAAGCCTCCAAGCGATAGCGACAAGCCGACTGATAATTCGCATAAGCCTGCTAAAGGCTTTTATGTGTTGCCTAACTTATTTACGACTGCGGGGCTCTTCGCTGGGTTTTACGCGATTATGCAGGCTCGATTAGGGCATTTCGAAGCTGCATCATTAGCCATTTATACAGCCATGCTCATGGATATTATTGATGGCCGCCTTGCTCGGCTAACCAATACGCAAAGCGATTTCGGATCCGAATATGATAGTTTATCGGACATGGTGTCTTTTGGTGTAGCGCCAGCGATGGTCTTGTTTGAGTTTGCGCTTACTGGCCTGGGCCGTTTCGGAAGCTTAGTAGCCTTTATTTATATTGCCTGCGCTGCTTTGCGATTAGCTCGATTTAATGTCGCCACCAGCAGCGACAAAACGTATTTTACCGGTGTGCCAAGCCCAGGCGCTGCGGCCATGATCGCCTCTACCGTATGGGTGTTTGTCGATGCTGATATTAACCCTAGCGACTACGATGTTGGTCTAGCATTGCTAATGATGGCCATGGCCTTAGCGATGGTAAGCAATATTAAGTATCGTTCATTCAAAGACTTTGAATTTCGCAATAAAATGCCGTTCGTCGGTTTAATCGTGTTGGTGTTGATTATTGCATTTGTTTACTTAGACCCGCCATCGGCGTTCTTAGCAATTGGCTTGATCTATATGACTAGCGGCGCTGTACTTTACCTTTTAGCTAAATTTCGAGGCAATAAAGAACCATCAGAATAAATCGAAACAGCGATTACTAATCGCAACATGATCTAGCGTAACCGCTCAATCGCTAGACGCAATACAGACCTTACTTTTAGTCGAAAATATGAAATTTGAAGGCAGTTTAGTCGCACTAATTACGCCAATGACTGACGACGGTGCCGTCGATTATGTCGCGCTAACTCGTTTAATCGAGTTGCACGTCGATTCGGGCACACATGGAATCGTATCGGTTGGTACGACCGGGGAATCAGCAACGTTGGATGTCGATGAACACTTGGCGATTGTCGAGCACACTATTAAAGTTGCAAACAAGCGTATACCTATAATCGCTGGCACCGGGGGTAACTCTACTCAAGAGGCTATTCACTTGACCAGGCATGCTCAGTCACTAGGTGCGGATGCGGCTCTTTCGGTGGTTCCTTACTACAATAAGCCAACTCAAGAAGGTTTGTATCTGCATTTCAAAGCGATCGCTGATGCGGTACCCATTGCTCAAATTCTATATAATGTTCCTGGACGAACGGTTGCGGATATGAGTAATGAGACTATCGCCAGACTGGCCGTCATAGATAATATTGTCGGCTGTAAAGATGCGACAGGGGACTTGAAAAGAGGAAAAGCTTTAGTCGATGCCTGTGGTCATCAATTAACTATTCTCTCAGGTGATGACTCAACAGCACTCGAATATATGAAGCTTGGTGCACGCGGCGATGTCTCTGTTACAGCCAACGTTGCACCTAGGCTTATGAGTGATATGTGTGCTGCAGCCTTGGCTGGAGATTTTGCTTTAGCTGAACAGCTAAATACTAAATTACGCGGCTTACATTCAAAGTTGTTTATTGAATCTAATCCGATACCGGTTAAGTATGCGGTGTCCAAAATGGGCTATACTGCGAATAAATTAAGACTGCCATTGACTTCATTGAGCCCTGAACTAGAAGTTCAGGTTGATGAGGCTATGCGGCAAGCTGGCTAACAAAATCGATTATTGTGAATGCCAGATTTAACCGGACTTGAGTACAAACAACAATAAAGTGCCGAAATTTTGGCCTATCACTAGATTAATTATGACTTCAACTAAACGAAAAATAAAGTTTAAACGTAGTGCCCTTATATTTTTGGTGGCGATGATCGCATTGAATTTATCCGCCTGTAGGGGTGGCAAAAAAATTGTAACCACCGATGATAGTGCAGAGTACAAATCGGCCATATCGTTACCGCCATTGAAAAAGCCATCGCGTGTTGTGGTGTCTCATAGTGATACGAATGTGCAACCCGCTAGTGATTCGGGTGATGTTGTTGAAAAAAACGATGCTCTAGCACCTGAGCCTGCCAGCAATGTTGCGGGAACACCTATGAAGCAAATCACGGCTACGGTGGTCAACGCTGGATCCGGGCTGGCCCAATTGGAAGTCGCTGCTGACTTTGGCAGGGCATGGGATTACTTAAATGCCAGTTTGCAACAGTCAGGTTTAACCGTTTTTAGCCGCAATAAAGAGGCTGGTAGGTTTTCGATTGGTTGCGCAAGTATTGCGACAGCACCAACGGTGGTAAAGTCTGGGCGTTGGTCATTTTTTAATCGCAATAAACAGCAAAGCCTCGAGTATTGTGCATTACAAGTGGTGGAGAAACGGGGCATTACGGTTGTCTCGGTATTAAACCAAGCTGGAAAAGAAGTTTCAGGCGAATACAGTAAGAAGCTATACAGTCGAATATTGAATAACTAAATTTTAAATAGCTAAATTTCAATTAGCTAAGCATCAACCTTTATATCTAGCAAATTTCTAGGAGTTCTCATGCAACGCGGCCAAGAATTATATAGCGGCAAAGCTAAATCTGTTTATACCAGCGATCGTGATGATGCACTGATTTTACGTTTTCGTAACGATACATCGGCTTTTGACGGTGAAAAAATTGAGCAACTTGATCGCAAAGGGATGGTCAATAATAAGTTCAACGCTTTCATAATGGCGCATCTCGAGAGTGAGGGCATAGCTACTCATTTCATCGAGTTACTCTCAGATGAAGAAGCGCTGGTTCGAAAACTTGATATGTTCCCAATTGAATGCGTTGTGCGTAACGTGGCATCAGGGTCCATTTGCCGGCGCTTAGGTGTGGAAGATGGCATTAACCTGTCGCCTCCAACGTTTGAGTTCTTTTTAAAGAACGATGAGTTACACGACCCAATGATCAACGAATCTCATATTGAATCTTTTGGTTGGGCTGACGCTGAAGCGGTAGCAGCGATGAAGGTTGAAACCTTTAAGGTAAACACCATCTTGAGCAAATTGTTTGCCGATGCTGGAATGATCTTGGTTGATTTTAAACTAGAGTTTGGCCGCCAAGGTGCAAACATCTATTTAGGCGACGAATTCACTCCAGACGGCTGTCGAATTTGGGATGCCGAAACTCGTGAAAAGCTCGACAAAGACCGGTTTAGAAAAGGCTTAGGCGGTGTTGTAGAAGCCTATGAGCAGGTTGCTCAGCGTCTCGGTCTGACCATTTAGAATAAGCAAGTCCAATTGAAATTAACGCGCCAGATTCGTCATGAGACAATCTGGCGTTTAGCGTTTTACTAAACAGGAAATCCCATGTTGAGATTACGTGGCAGTCAAGCCTACTCAAGTTTTCGAATCCAAAAGTTACTCGCCTCGGTGAAGGCTGTTGTACCCAGTGTTGAGAGTATCGATACTGAGTTTCAACATCTTGCGATGCTAAAAAATGAGGATCAAGCGCTGGACAAGGGTGAACTAGCGAAGCTTGAGCGCTTGCTCAGCTACGGGCCTAAAATGCAGGATGTTGAGCATCAAGGTCAACGCCTTTTTGTGTTACCTCGTTTTGGTACGATATCGCCTTGGTCGACTAAGGCTAGCGATATCGTAGATCACTGCGGCCTGAGTAAGCTTGCCCGAGTTGAGCGCGGCATTGCGTTTTACATAAACGCAGGTGTCGAACTAGACGCCGGAGCAATGTCGACGATTGCCAATTTGATTCACGACCCTATGACCGAATCGGTAGTCGCGGATATTTCTGACGCTCGGGCGTTATTTCGCGATGAGCTTCCGAAACCATTATTTGAAGTGCCACTATTGTCACAAGGCAAAGGCGCATTGGAATCGGCTAATATTGAATTGGGTTTGGCATTATCAGATGACGAAATAGAGTATCTAGCGACACAATACACGGTACTCGATAAAAACCCGACCGACGTTGAATTAATGATGTTTGCCCAGGTTAACTCTGAACATTGTCGACATAAGATTTTCAATGCCGATTGGGTTGTAGACGGTGAAAGCAAAGAACATTCCTTGTTTCGTATGATTCGCGAAACACATATGCAAAATAGCAAAGGCACGTTAGTTGCGTATTCTGATAACTCTTCGGTATTGGCCGGTTCACAAGGGGATCGGTTTTTCCCAAATCCTGAGACTAAGGAATATCAAGGTCATCGTGAGAATATTCATATTCTATGTAAGGTAGAGACTCATAACCACCCAACGGCAATCTCGCCCTTTCCAGGTGCGGCCACCGGCTCCGGCGGAGAGATTCGGGATGAGGGCGCAACTGGCCGGGGCTCTAAACCCAAAGCCGGATTGAGCGGGTATTCAGTCTCCAATCTTCGCTTGCCTGATGCCCCTAGGGCTTGGGAAGGACCTGAAGCCAAGCCCGCTCGAATAGCCTCACCGCTGCAAATAATGCTCGAAGGTCCGATTGGCGGCGCGTCGTTTAACAATGAATTTGGTCGCCCAAATATCGCTGGATATTTTCGTACCTACGAACAAGCAATTAGCAATCAGAATGATGTGCGTGGCTATCATAAGCCAATTATGCTGGCCGGTGGCTTAGGCAATATTCGCGAGCAGCATGTAGAGAAAAATATTATTCCTGATGGGTCCTATATTGTCGTGCTTGGCGGGCCGGCGATGTTGATCGGCTTAGGCGGTGGCGCCGCCTCCAGCGTTGCCTCAGGTCAAAGTTCAGAACAATTAGATTTCGCATCAGTGCAACGCGGCAACCCTGAGATGCAACGTCGTTGTCAAGAGGTGATTGATTCGTGCTGGGCACTCGACGATCAAAACCCAATTGTTTCGATTCATGATATCGGTGCTGGCGGGCTCTGCAACGCTTTACCCGAGCTTGTTGGCGATGCGGGTCGTGGCGGCAAGTTTAATCTCCGTGAAGTGCTCAACGATGAGCTTGGCATGTCGCCGATGCAGATATGGTGTAATGAAGCGCAGGAGCGATACACCCTCGCCGTAGCGCCAGAGCGCTTGGATGAATTTAAGGCCATCTGCGCGCGCGAACGTTGTTTGTATTGCGTTGTTGGCACTGCCACCGAAGATCAAGTATTGATACTCGAAGATAGCCACTTCTCGGACGGTAGCGAGCGCCAACAGACGCCAATCGATTTGCCAATGGAGACCTTATTTGGTAATCCGCCGAAGATGTTACGTGATGTTCAATCGGTTGATCGAAACGCGCCAGAGTTGGATTTCTCCGGAGTTACAGTTGAAGATGCGTTAGAGCGTGTGCTCAGCTGCCCTACAGTTGCTGACAAGAGTTTTCTGATTACTATTGGTGATCGTAGCGTTACAGGCATGATTGCCCGTGATCAAATGGTTGGCCCTTGGCAGGTTCCAGTTGCTGATGTTGCCGTTACCACATCGGCTTACAGTGGTAAAACAGGTGAAGCCATGGCGATGGGCGAGCGAACGCCTTTAGCATCTGTTAACGCGCCAGCGAGTGGTCGTATGGCGATTGGCGAATGTTTAACCAATCTCGCCGCGGCAAATATTCGCGACCTTTCCGAGGTTAAACTTTCGGCCAATTGGATGGCAGCGGCGGGTCACGAGGGTGATGACGCGGCGCTGTACGACACTGTAAAAGCAGTCGGAATGGAACTGTGCCCAGAGTTAGGTATTGCCATTCCGGTTGGTAAAGATTCGATGTCAATGAAGAGTGTCTGGCAAGATGAGCAAGGGCAAAGTCGTAGCGTAACCTCGCCGGTCTCTTGTGTTATTACTGCCTTCGCTCCGGTTGATAACGTTGATCTGACACTCACCCCTGAGCTTAATACTTCGGTTGACTCGAGTCTTATGCTGCTCGACCTGTCAACCGGTAAACAGCGGCTTGGCTGTTCAATTCTGGCTCAAGTTTACAATCAGGTTGGCAAGCAAACACCCGATGTTGATGATTCGGCCGTCTTAAAAAACGGATTTTTAGCAATACAAGAATTGCTTGCCGATGGCTCATTATTGGCGTATCACGACCGCTCTGATGGTGGATTGATTGCCGCCGCAGTCGAGATGGCATTCGCCAGCCGATGTGGTTTAGAGTTGCATGTTAGTGCCAAGAGCGATGCGCTATCGGCGTTGTTCAATGAGGAGCTTGGCGTGTTGTTTCAGGTCGCCAACACCGACCTATCTAAGGTTGAAGCAGTATGCCAGCGTTTCGGTTTGAGCGAAAACCTTAGTGTTGTTGGCAAGCCAATAAGTGGTGAGCGAATAACCGTTTCGGTGAATAAGCAAGAAGTTCTCGACGTTTCGCGTGTTGCTTTGCATCGAACCTGGTCTGAAACCAGCTATCAAATACAAACCTTGCGTGACAATCCTGACTGCGCGCAACAAGAATACGATCGTTTACTAGACACAGCAGACAGGGGATTATTCTCTGATCTAAGCTTTGACCCTAAGCAAGATGTGGCTGCATCCTATCTCGGTGGTACGTTTATAAAGGGGGTTAAACCTAAGGTTGCTATCCTGCGAGAGCAGGGTGTTAATGGGCATATCGAAATGGGCGCTGCATTCGCACAGTCAGGCTTTTCGGCTATTGATGTCACTATGACTGACATCAAACAACAGCGGGTGGATCTGGCTGATTTTAAAGGCTTGGTTGCCTGCGGCGGTTTTTCTTACGGAGATGTGCTGGGAGCCGGAGAAGGTTGGGCAAAATCAATTTTGTTCAACAGCCAAGTTAGAGATGCGTTTCAGGCTTACTTTGAGCGTCAAGACGCATTCTCATTGGGAATTTGTAATGGCTGCCAAATGATGTCCAATCTTAAGCAAATCATTCCTGGCGCTGACTCCTGGCCGCATTTCGTGCGTAATGCGTCTGAGCAGTTTGAGGCACGCTTGGTGCAAACAGAGGTTGCTCAAGACAGCAATTCGATATTATTGGCGGATATGCAAGGTTCTAAATTGCCGGTTGTTGTCGCCCACGGAGAAGGTCGCGCTGAGTATGCTGAGAAGGTGTCCTTGAGTAACCTGGCGGTCAGCTATATAGACTACCAAGGCAAGCCAACGGAACACTATCCAGCTAATCCAAATGGCTCGCCGCAAGGCGTTGCTGGTTTAAGTAATGATGATGGGCGGGTAACTATTATGATGCCTCATCCAGAGCGCATCTTTAGAAGCGCTACAAATTCGTGGCGAGATCAGTCTTGGGGAGAGTTTGGCCCTTGGATGCGAATGTTTCGTAATGCTCGAGTTTGGGTTGATTAAGACTTTCTCAATCTAAACTATCGGATTCTAGTTGTTAAGCGATTTTAGTTGCTCGGCGATTTTAGCTGCTTGACGTAGGGCACTAAAATGTTGAGCATGTTGTCGACCTGCGGTTGTACTTCATCGCCAGCGGTAGAGCCACGACCGACCAGTACATGTTGTGCTGGGTCGGTCGAACTCGTAAATGGCACTATAGTTACCGTCGCACCGGTAAATTCTTGTGCGGTATCGAGCACTTTTTCAGTATCGATTACGTGATCATCTGGCGAGTAAACGATTAATTGTGGAGTGACGATCGTAGACTTATCTAGTTCGTCAACATCATCTACAAGTTCTAACATTGGCACCAAGGCCTCTAGCGGGTAGCGTTCGGTCCAGTAACGCGCATGGAAGTCATTGAGTGGTTGGAAGCCGCGATAATTGCCATTGAGCTGTTTTACCAGCCACATGCCGAGTGAGTTCTTAAGTATCCAGCCGCCACCACTCTTAATCGCAAAATTAGGCGAGATTAATATATTTGCTAGAAGTTGCTCAGTAAACGTCTGGGCACTTAACCATGTTGCTAAGGTGGCACCAGTAGAGGTGCCAATCAATATTACTTGATCGCCAATCAAAGAGCCTATTTCATACGCTTCTCGAGCATCTTTTTTCCAATCATCTTGAGTCGCTTCGGCCATTGCGTCATCGCTGCGACCGTGGCCTGTGAGGCGACTATAGAACACATTTGCTTGAAGCTTCTCAGCAAGTTGTTCAGTCATTGGGCTAAGCTCTTTATGAGTAGCTGAAAAGCCATGCAGGTATACTATCGAAATTGCTGTGCGTTGGCCTGGCTCAGCATACCAAGTGACCATTTTTCGCGTTCCGTTAACGATATCTGAATAGCGCGACTCGGATTCTTCTAGCTGTCTATCTAGATGGTTTAAATCAAATGCTATCGCTTCAGCTAAGCAAATAAAATTGCTGATCAACAATAGGGTGGCGAGTGTTATTGGGCGAAAAACAGTCATACTAGGCAGTTCGATTGGCTTGGCAATAATTAAATTTGTCACAAATTGTACAATAAAGACTCGCCATTGCCTCATTATCTAATATTGCCCTGTCGATTTATCTTTGATCGTGCCTCGAAACCCGAACTTGAATAAAAAAATAAAAGCGAAAAATCAAAAGCTTATACAAAAAGTTCTATTCGCATCAACAATTACTTGTTGCATCGTGGGCCAGGCAATGGCTGAAAATATCGATCAAATTCGCTGGAAAAGTACTGAGCAAGTGCGCGTAATCTTAGGTGAGCCGCAAAGTATAACGCCTCCGTTGGTACGCATGCCACCGATACTCTGTGGAAGTACGACAACTACATGGTTGCGTTTGCGAGGCGTTCCATGTGTTCGGTAAAGATAGCCTGCGTAACGTTGATTTACGAGAAAGTCGCCAAGCTAACAATTAGACTTTTTAACCGCTACCCAAATAAAATTTAAAGCAGCAGGTTCTCCATAATGCCTTGGTAAACCCTCGATAATTTTTCGGGGGTCTCAATGTCAACGCACTCATTAACTTTGTGAATGGTTGCGTTGATTGGGCCTAGCTCAACAACTTGAGCGCCGGTTGGCGCTATAAAACGGCCATCGGATGTTCCTCCGGTGGTTGACAACTGAGCCTTAATTCCAAGATTGTCAGCTATTGATTTCTGACAAGCATGAACTAGCGCCCCTTTCTCAGTCAAAAATGGTAAGCCGAATAGTGTCCACTTTGCTGAGTAATTAACGCCGAGTTTATCTAACTTCTCAGTAACGATAGCTTCGATACCATCAGCGGTAATTTCGGTCGAGTAACGCAAGTTGAAGGTGATTTTTACCGTACCGGGTATTACGTTTGTCGCCCCTGTGCCGCCAGCGATATTGGAAATTTGAAAGCTAGTCGGTGGAAAATATTGGTTGCCCTCATCCCAAACCACGCTATTTAGGGTATTGATCACATCGCCACAATAATGAATTGGATTATCGGCCAGATGAGGGTAGGCCACGTGCCCTTGCGTTCCATTGATCGTTAGCTCGCAGCCTACAGAACCTCTGCGGCCGTTTTTAATTATGTCGCCGAGCGTGTTAGTGGAACTTGGTTCACCGACTAGGCAGTAATCTATTTTTTCATTACGAGCTTCAAGTTGCTCGATTACCTTCACTGTGCCGCAGGTCGCCGGGCCCTCTTCGTCTGAGGTGATCAATAGCGCTATCGAACCTTTATGATCAGGGTGTGCAATAACAAAGTTTTCGATGCTCGTGACGAAGGCCGCGAGTGATGCCTTCATGTCAGCTGCGCCTCGACCGTAAAGCTGGCCGTCTCGTTCGGTTGGGCTGAACGGGTCACTATCCCAAGTAGTAATGTCACCAGTGGGGACAACATCGGTATGCCCGGCGAATGCAAGGCATGGCGTCTCGGAGCCTCTACGCGCCCAAAAATTCAGTACCGTGCCGTGATCGTCTGTATAGTCCATTCGCTCAATTTCAAAGCCTACAGCACGCAGGCGATCGGACATTAGAGCTTGGCAGCCTGCGTCTTCAGGGGTTACTGATTTAGCAGCGATTAGTTGCTTGGTTAAATCTAATGTCTGAGTGGTCACGTGGTAGAGCCCTGCAAGCCAGTGGTGTTCGTTCTATCGGGTGGGGGCGGTAGGTTTAAAAGCTAGTCGACGCGCAACAATTCGTTTAACGAAGTTTTACTGCGTGTCTTAGCGTCTACCTTTTTAACAATCACTGCGCAATACAAGCTGTGTGAACCATCTTTGCTGGGAATAGAACCTGAAACAACAACTGAGCCGGCAGGAATGCGCCCATAAGTAACCTTGCCGGTTTCGCGGTCAAGGATTTTGGTACTTTGACCAATGTAAACGCCCATCGAAATGACCGCCCCTTCTTCTACCACAACACCTTCTACAATCTCAGAGCGAGCACCAATAAAGCAATTATCTTCAATAATTACTGGGCCCGCCTGGATTGGCTCAAGTACGCCGCCGATACCGACGCCGCCCGATAAATGTACGTTTTTACCAATTTGTGCGCATGAGCCAACGGTAGCCCAAGTGTCAACCATACTGCCAGAATCGACACGGGCACCGATATTCACATAGCTTGGCATCAAGACAACACTAGGTGCGATATATGAGCCTTTGCGAACTGCAGCAGGTGGCACCACACGAAAGCCTTCGGCTTTAAAGCGAGCTTCGTCATAGTCGGCAAATTTTGATTCTACTTTATCAAAGTAGTTAGTATCACCACCGTCAATCAAGTGGTTATCTCGAATCGCAAACGATAACAGCACTGCCTTTTTCAACCATTGATGTACAACCCACTCTCCGTTGATCTTTTCGGCTACGCGAGCTTGGCCACGGTCGAGCATGTCGATGGCGGACTCTACTGCTTGTCGTACCTCAGGGGTAACTGAGCTTGGGCTAACATTGCTGCGGTTTTCAAAGGCTTGATCGATGATGTTTTGTAATTGCTCAGTCATGATTTGAAGAGATGTTATCGGTAATTTTCTGATGGCGGGATTATCTAGTAAACAGGTTGCTTTCGCTATTGCTAGAAGTGAATTTTAGAGTTTAATTACACTATTGATCTGTGTAATTGCGGTATTTTTGTCTAATGCTAGGCAAATTTCGCGCTCTAATTGACTCAGTATTTCTTTTTTTACTACGGGTTTGTGATTGCCATGGCGAATATAAAAGATATCTTCAGCACGTTCGCCGAAAGTGGCAATTCGAGCGTTGAGTAAAATTAGGTTGTGCTTTTTCAAAACCAGCGCAACATTGTGTAAAAAACCAGGCTGATCTTGCGCGACTACTTCCATCGTTGTGTAGCTTTTGCTATTGAATAAAAATGTAACTCGAGGCTCAATCGGAAAATGCTTCAATGCGCGTGACGCATTACGTCGAGAAATTGCTTTTTCAGCTACCTTCTCAACTTCTTTTTCAACTATAAGTGAGCGTAAACGCTTCTCCAGAAAGCCCATGTAGGCCTGCTCTGTTTCGTTTTCACTCTCGGGGGCTACGGCGCTAAACGAATACAGTGCGAAGCCATTTGAACTCATTTGCAGGCGCGCTTCGATAATATTTAGTTCAAGCTGGTCGAACGAGCCGGTCACTTGGGTTAATAGACGGTTTGTTTCCGGCGCGAAGACAAAAAACATATTAGCTTCTAAGCGTTCACTATAACGAACTGAGACCACAGGTATACTAATTGCAGTAGAGTTGGTTAGGCTGCTTGTATGCCATGCGATGTAGTACGGCTCGTTGCGAATGAAGTAGTCGTTGGGCAGTGTGTCCCAAAACTGGTGTATATGCTCATGGTTGACGTTTCTCTCACCGACCTGCTCAATGATTAGCTCCATCGCAAGTTGCTTGTCGTCTTCAACATGCTCTTCTTCGTTGATCGGTCGAGCGATGCCTTGGCGCAGCGCTTTGTTAGTGGCATTGTAGAGCTCTAGTAGTAGCTGACCTTTCCATGCATTCCATACCTTGGGGCTAGTCCCGCGTATGTCGGCAAGAGTGAGTAAGTATAGATTGTCTAAATACTCTTTATCACCAACGATCTCAGCAAATTCTTTGATCACGTCTGGATCTGAGATATCACGGCGTTGAGAAAAATGAGACATCATCAAATGACTCAACACCAACCAACCGACTAATTTCGCATCGTATTTACTGAGTCCATGATCTATGCAGAACTGATATGCGTCTGACTCACCGAGCACAGAATGATCTCCGCCTCGTCCTTTGGCTATGTCATGGAATAGTGCTCCAAGGAGTAGCCGCTCAGGCTTGTATAAATTGGATAAAATTCCACTTGCCATGGCAAACTCGTCAGTGTGCTTTCTTAATCGAGTGAGGTTTTCGATAACTTTTAATGTGTGCCCATCGACCGTATACACATGAAACAAGTCATGCTGCATTTGCCCAACGATCGCACCAAACGCAGGGACGTAAGCGCCGAGAAGGCCATACGCATTCATGCGTTCTAATGCGTTAGTCAGCCCATGACCCTTATGTTTAAAAAGTTGTAGAAATAATTTTTGAGCTTCAGAGTCGCTTCTGAAATCGTTGTTAACCAGCTCCAAGTTGGCTCTAATAGCACGAATGGTGTCTGGATGTATGCCGCTGATTCTATGGTCTTGCATCAAACAGAATAGCTTGATCATAGCCTTTGGTTCACGTTTGAAAACATCTTCATCACGTTGTTCGATCAATTTATTCTTGAGTATGAAATTGTCGTCTAATATTTTACCCGAGGAAAGGCTGAAGCGCTTATTGTGAGTTACTCGATAGTTAGCTAGCAGCAGTTCATTCAAGTAAATTACTTGCTGGGCTGTTCGGTAATAGCGTTTCATCAACTGCTCAACAGCGAGACGTGCCTTGTTGTCTTGATAGCCAAATTCATCAGCTAATTGTCGTTGGGTGTCGAATAGCAAGCGATCTTCATGGCGATTGGTTATTAGGTGCAAGCCAGATCGCATCTTCCACAATATATTACGTGCGCGAATCAGTATGCGGTATTCATCTTTATTGATAAGCTTTTGATTTTTCATCTCTTTAAAAGAGCGAACCCCGTAGTGACGGTTGTAGACCCAAAGAATAGTCTGCAGGTCTCGCAAACCGCCTGGACTCTCCTTCAAATTAGGCTCTAATGAATAAGCGGTGTCTTGATATTGCGCGTGGCGTCGTTTTTGTTCTTCAACCTTGCCAATAAAAAATTTCTCCGGCCCCCAGCAACGCGGCATTCGAATTTTATTGTTGAGAGTCTCAAATAGGCCATTAGCCTTGGCTAAACGTGGAGCTAAGCGGCGCGCTTCGAGCAGGTTAGTCATCACAGTGATGTCAGCCTTTGCTTCTTTTACACAGTCTTTAATTGAGCGCACGCTGTGACCGATTTCGAGGCCGATATCCCAAAGAAAACGTAAGAAGTTTTCAACTAAATCTTTGCCGGCATCGTAGTTCTCATCACCGAGTAAAATCAGTAGATCGACATCAGAGTAGGGGTGTAACTGGCCACGACCATAGCCACCGACTGCGATTAGCTCGACCGACGATTCAATCGTGTAGTGCCGCAGGTGATGGTCCCATGCGATGATCACCAATTGGTCGATCATCCAAGTGTATTTAGTTAGTAAATCAGCCGCTGCAATGCCGTTATTTTGATGTTCCTTTAATTCGCTAAGTCCGTTCTTTATTGCCTTTTTAAACGGCGCAATAGGCAATGGCGATGCGTTGCCAAGCATGCGTTTAAACAGCGCCGGATTTAGAAGTTTTCGTTTGGCGAAGTGCATGCCGATGGCCTACCTAAGTTAGATAATTAAATTTAATGCATGCAGTCATAGAGAATTGAAACCCAACCTAATCCAACCACAAGTGATCATTGCTGCTAAGGCAAAACAGCGTTGGCTGAGGTTGTCAAAATTTCATAACCGTTAGCGGTAACTAAAATGGTGTGTTCCCATTGAGCTGATAAGGAATGATCCCTGGTTACTACTGTCCAATCATCAGACAATAGTTTAGTTTCTTTTCGACCCGCGTTAATCATCGGCTCGATAGTAAAGGTCATACCTTGCTTCAGCGCCATACCCGTTTTTGGTCGGCCGTAATGCAGTATCTGAGGCTCTTCATGGAATACTCGGCCTATGCCATGCCCACAATATTCACGCACCACTGAAAAGTTGGCAGCTTCAGCATGTTTTTGAATGGCATGTCCAATATCACCTAACTGTACTCCTGGCTTGACCATTTCTATACCGATCATCATTGATTCTTTGGCGATCTCCGAAACTCGGTTCGCTAATATGCTAGGCTTACCCACATAATACATACGACTATTGTCGCCGTGATAGCCGTCTTTGATGACGGTTATGTCAATATTAATAATATCGCCTTTCTTAAGCTTTTTATCGCTTGGGATGCCGTGACATATAACATGATTGACCGAGGTGCAGATTGACTTGGGAAAACCTCGGTAATTTAAGGGTGCTGGAATGGCATCTTGCACATTGACAATATAATCATGGCAAATGGTATTCAGTTCGTCTGTGGTGACGCCTGCAACAACATGTTCTTCAATCATATCTAGAACTTCGCTAGCGAGACGGCCAGCGGTACGCATGAGTTCTATTTCGGCGCCAGTTTTGATGGTAACGGTCATGTCTATCTGTTTTCTATTTGGTTGGTGGTGCATTTGGATACGGCTTAGCGCGATATTGTAGCAAATAACAAGTCAGAGGGCTGCCTTCGTGGCTGCTTAATTTATAGTCTGGCCTAGACTTTGAATCTAGCCGCTTTTAGACTGAACGTCGGTACTGAAAAGTTGTGTAAAAAATTCGTAATTTGTCGGCAACACAGCTAAGCTCGTGATAAGCAAAACGATAAACTGGTACTTAGGAGGGGGAGGCATGTCATTAGGATTAATTAGACGGGCGAAATTTAATTTTTGGAGTTTAGCTGAGCCACGTGCGGTACTCGAGTGGCAGAGCTTTTATGCGCTACGCCCTTTACTCAAACGTCTGCCGAGGGGCGACGGGCACCCGGTAATCGTTTTTCCTGGCTTTGTTAGTAGTGATAACGCCACCAAACCATTGCGCAATCTGCTCTCAGATCTTGGCTATCAATCACATGGTTGGGGCTTGGGTATGAATGTATTGTTTGGCAATGAGTTGGAAGACGAAATGATTGCCTTGGTACGAGAGGTAGCCGAACAGACAGGCAAGAAGGTGTCGCTGGTTGGTTGGAGTTTGGGAGGCTTGTACGCGCGCGAGGTTGCTAAAGTGTGTGCCCAACATGTACGAAGTGTTATCTCCTTAGGCAGCCCAATATCCGGCAAGCCAGAGCATTCTAATGCGCATGGACTGTTCAAGGCGTTTAACGGTGAACCAACTGATATTGATTACACTCGATATTTTCAGCTGCACCAAGCGCCACCAGTGCCTACAAGCTCGATTTTTTCACATTCTGATGGCGTTGTTGCATGGGAAGGTTCTTTACAAAAAGAAACCAATACAACTGAAAGTATCGTTGTGCCAGCAAGTCACCTCGGTATGGGGGTTAACCCTTTGGTGATGTATGTACTGGCCGACCGTTTATCACAACCAGAAGATGAGTGGGCAAAGTTCAAGACTAGCGGCGTTAAGCGCTTATTTTTTAAGAAATCTAAAGCCGCCAATTTGCTGTAGTTTCTTGTTCTTAAGCCGTAATAGGCTCCGTAAATATC